>Ga0082335_1009975_pt1 | contig 9981 bp, 7 predicted proteins | sample Subgrocontami58m_FD_72375 | JGI IMG/M metagenome (GOLD analysis project Ga0082335, IMG submission 72375) | Subsurface groundwater microbial communities from S. Glens Falls, New York, USA - GMW37 contaminated, 5.8 m (SPADES assembly) (version 2) ... | reverse complement strand
CACGATTCCCGCGGCGGGGCGGTCGGGGCTCTCGCGGGCGCGGGTGCTGCCGCTGGTGGAGGGGGGCGGGTTGGAGGTGGCCCCCGCGTCGCTCGAAGACCTGGAGACTTCGGGCGCGGGGGCGTTCGAGGTGCGGGCGTTGGCCTCGGCGTGGGTGCGTCCCACGCGGCTGGTGCTGGTCCTCTCGGCGGCCTCGGGCGGGGCGCGGTACCGTACCGAATTCCCGGTCGAAATCGCGGTCGCGCCGCCGAAGCCCACGCGCGTCTTTCGGCTCACGGGCCTGTTCATGAACGAGGTGTTCGTGGAGGCGTACGGCGTGCCGCTCCACTATCCGAGCTGGCTCGGGGGCGGGCCCGGCTTCGCGACGCAGTTGGACCTGCTCGAGGGGGAGTACGCGCTGCGCATTTCGGCGCGGGCGCCCGAGCGCGAGATCATGCCCCGGCTCGAGGTGATTCACCACGGGGAGAAGCTCGCGCCCGGGGCGAAGCTTTCGCCCGGGGACCCGGAGGCGGTGCAGATCCAGTGGGCCGGGGGGATCCAGCCGAAGTGGACGGTGTGGGTGCGGATCCGCGAAGGGGAGATCGCGTTCGAGCTGATGCCGCTGCCGGCCGCGATGGTCTGGCTGCCGGGCGGGACGTATCCGATGGGGACCGCGGACGCCGGGGCGAATGACGCGGGGCCGCGGCACGAGGTGGAACTCTGCCCGATCGGGATGGACGCCTTCGAAGTGACGCAGGGGCAGTACGCGATCTTCCTTGCGGTGCTGAAGGAGAAAGGGCACGCCGGCTGCCATCCCGGGGAGCCGCGGGAGAAGGACCACGTCCCGGCCGGGTGGGACCCGGCCAGGCTGCTGGCAGAGGACGGCCTGCCCGTGACCGGCGTGGACTGGTTCGACGCCTACGCGTACGCGATGTGGGCGCGGAAACGATTGCCCACGGAGGCGGAGTGGGAGCGCGCGGCGGGTGGGTCGGAGGGGCGGACGTATCCCTGGGGGGCGGCGACCGACGACCACAACCATGCCCGCGTGGGCCGGGTGGCGCGCGGGCCGTTGCGGGTGGGGACCAGCTTCCGGGACCGGACGCCGGAGGGCTGCTTCGACCTGGGGGGAAACGTGGCGGAGTGGTGCAGCGACGGCTACGCTGCGCGCTACTACGAGGACTCGCAGAAGACGGACCCGCCCGGCGCCGTGGACGCGCGCGAGCGGGTAGTGCGCGGCGGTTCGTGGGACACCTATGGCAACGCGTCGCGGGCGTTTGCCCGCGGCCACGCCGATCCGCGCGCGCGGCGCCCGGATTTGGGATTCCGCTGCGTGAGGGATTTGGCGAGGTAGCGGGCGAACCGTTTTCGACCACCGTCCTGGGCGTCGGTGTCACGGGCGTTCGCTCGCGGACCCGCGGATCCGCGGACGCGACGCCCGGACCTGGGCTTCCAATGCGTGAAGGACGCGGGGAGGTAGCGGGTAGGATGGCCGTGGTATGATGCGGCCCGACGCCGGTCTGTGGGCGGGCCCGTCCCCTGGTTCATTCAGGATAGTCGATCATGGCGCATCCCAAGAAAGCGGCGCTGGAACTCATTCGCAAGCTGCCGGAGAAGGCAACGTGGGATGACATCATTTACGAGATTTACGTCCGAAAAAAGATCGAGCGTGGTCTGGAAGCCGCGGATCGTGGGGAAGTCATTCCCCATGAGCGAGTCAAAAGACGCTTCGTCCGATGAGGAGAGTGGTCTGGACGAGGCCTGCGGTGGATGACTTGCAGTCGATTGTGGACTACATTGCGCGCGACTCACGGGCCTATGCCGACGAGGTCGCTGCCCAGATCGTAGGTGCGTCGAGCGCCTGGTCGATTTTCCCTTCAGTGGACGGCCGGTTCCCGAAGCGCGGAGGAAGACCATACGGGAGGTCGTAACGCTCACCTATCGTGCGATCTATCGCATCCAAGGCGAGGAGATCCAGGTCGTGGCGATTCTGCATGGCGCACAGGATCCGAGGCGGATGAAGCCGAGACCCTGGCACCGCAGTTGACGGCTGATACCCTGTCGAGCCGCTCCTCGGCGTCATCGAAGCCGTCCCTGGCGCGCGGCAGCAGTTCGGCCCCGCTCGAACACCCCGTCCAGCCTGCACTGCGTGCCAACCGCGCGGCGCCTCGGCGCCTCCCCGCCTCGCTTGCTTGACGCCCCTTCGCCGCCCCCCGTATAACATCCCCACCGGCCCGGGATGTCGGCCCGCCCCAGCTCAGGAGCACGCGCCCATGGCAGATCCCACGCCGCCAGGCCAGCCCGTCGGGGTGATCCTCCAGCTCGTCCCGATCAAGACCAACAACGACGCGGTCGGCCCCACGCTGGTCCTTCACGAGGGGATCCACCAGCTCGGGCGCGCCGACGACAACGACTTCGTGGTCGCCGCGCCCGGCGTGGCCCAGCACCACTGTCGCCTGGAGATCCAGGGCGGCAAGGTCGCCGTCCACCGCCTCGACGGCAACGCGGTCCTCTCCCTCAACGGCAAGCCCGTCTCCGGCAAGCCCACCTCCGTCCTCTCCGGCGACCGCATCACCCTCGGGACCCGCGTCTACCGGATCCAGGTCGTCCGCAAGACCACCAGCGGCGTCACCTCGATCATGCACGGCAAAGCCGGCGACGCCACCACCAAGATGCCCGCCGTCGGCTCCGAATTCGCCGGCTACCGGCTGGAGGCGATCCTCGGTGCGGGCGGTACCGCCGTGGTCTTCCGCGGGGTGCGGCCCGACAACAACACCCTGGCCGCGGTCAAGGTGCTGCGCGCCGGGCTCAACTTCTCCGGCGGCGCGGCGGTGCGCTTCTACCGCGAGGCGATGGTCGGCGGGATGCTCTCCGCTCACCCGGTCGCGGTCGCCATCCTCGAGATCGGCCGCAGCGATCCCTTCACCTATATCGCCATGGAGTACATCGATGGCGTCGACTGCCAGAAGATCCTCGATAAGCACGGCAAGATCCCCCTCAAGCAGACGCTCGATATCATCCTTCCGGTCGCCGACCTTTTGCGCTACGCGCACGCCTCACAATTGATCCACCGCGACATCAAGCCGGGCAACATCATGGTCACCAACACCGGCCAGGTGAAGCTGCTCGACCTCGGACTCGCCCGCGAGGAGGGGCGCAAGGACACCTACGACCTCACCCAGCCGTCGGAAGGCTTCGGCACCCTCAGCTTTGTCGCACCCGAGCAGGCGTTCGACGCCGCGGGAGTCGACTTCCGCGCCGACATCTACTCGCTCGGCGCGACGCTGTTCATGATGCTCACCGGGCGGTCCGCGATCCAGGTCGACACCCCCGCCGATTTCCTCAAGAAGCTGGTCAAGGAAGGCGTCCCGAACCTCAACACGGTCGACCCGACCCTGCCGCCCGCGCTGTGCGCGGCGGTCGCCAACTGCCTCAAGATGGACCGCGAACAGCGGTTCCAAAGATACGAAGACCTCATCCGGGACTTCAAGGCGGTCCGCGACACGCTGGGCTAGCCTTTCCCCGGAGCATTCTGCGCGAGGAACGCCATGGCCGACGAACCTGAACTGCCCAAGCCGGCCGCAGGGCAGCCCGCCGCGTCCGAGGAACTCGGCGGCACGCCCGAGGTCCCGCTCACCACGATCGACTTCCTCAAGGTCAAGAGCAATCTCGCGACCGCCGACTTCCACATGGCCCAGCGCGAGAAGCGGCGCGACGAGGGGATCGGCGACACCCTCATCCGCCTCGGGCTGGTCGACTCGAAGACCTACAACGAGTCGATGATCTCCCTCGGCCAGACCCGCCACCTCGAGAAGCTCCACGTCGACGCGAAGCTGATCCGCGGCATCACCCCTCAGTTCCTCAAGGAAAACAAGATCCTCCCCCTCTACAAGGAGGGACAGAAGCTCCATTACATCTACGCCGGCAACCTGCTGCGCCCGATCGAGCACCTCTTGCAGCAGATCAGCGGCGCGGCGATGACGCGCGGCGTCCAACTGTCCGAGGAGAACTTTTTCACTGTGCTCTATCACCACTTTCCGCAGCTTGCGCCGGGATACCTGACCCGGAACGCGCCTGGAGTCAAGCCCCTGGGAGGCAAGGATGCCCCGGCTGGGAAGGACCACAAGGGGCCCGCTCCGGGCCAGCCCGCCAAGGGCGGCCCGCAGGCCCAGGATCGCCGGACGGTCGCGTCCGCCCAGGAGCGGCGGCTCGGCGGCAAGCCCGGCCAGCAGCAGGCCGACGCGGAGCGCATCGAGCAGCTGATCGAGACCGAGGACGACGATCTCATCGTCAAGACGGTCGATCGCGTCCTGTGCGACGCGCTGAGCAAGGGGGCCACCGACGTCCACATCGAGCCCTGCCGCGAGTACCTGCGCGTCCGCTGCCGCGTCGACGGCGTGCTCTTGGAGGAAGGCCGCTTCCCCGACTCCTTCTCCCGCGCCGTCGCCGCCCGCATCAAGGTCCTGGCCTCGATGAAGTCCCACATCAACTTCATCCCCCAGTCCGGCCGCATGTCCTTCCTGCGCGACGGGGTGGCGTACGACATGCGCGTCTCCGTGCTGCCCTCGATCTACGGAGAGTCGGTCGTGCTGCGCGTGCTGCCGCAGAGCGGCGCGCAGACCTCGCTCGAGGAGCGCGGCCTCACCGGCGAGACGGCCGACAAGTTCGACGTGCTCATCCACCGCAGCGCCGGGGTGCTCCTCGTGGTCGGGCCGACCGGCTCGGGCAAGAGTTCGACCCTTTACTCCGCGCTCAATACGATCTGCACTCCCGAGATCAAGATGATCACGCTCGAGGACCCTGCCGAGTACAAGCTCGACGGCCTGGTCCAGTGCAGCGTCGACAACGCGCGCGGCTACACCTTCGAGGAGGGCCTGCGCGAGATCCTGCGCCACGACCCGGACGTGCTCCTGGTGGGCGAGATCCGCGACCGGGTGACCGCCGAGATCGCGATCCAGGCGTCGCTCACCGGCCACCTGGTCTTCAGCACCCTGCACACGATCGACGCGTCGTCGAGCATCATGCGCCTCACCGACATCGGCGTGCCGATCTACCAGATCGAGGCGGGCCTGATCGGCGTGCTCGCCCAACGCCTGGTGCGTCGCTTGTGCAAGAAGTGCCGCGAAATGGTCACCATGAGCCACGAGGCGTTCGCCCGCTACGGCATCAAGGTGCCGGAAGGGGACTACGAGCTCGGGGCGCCGGTCGGCTGCGCCGACTGCCGCGAGGGATTCCGCGGGCGCAACGGCATCTTCGAGCTCATGGTGGTCGACGAGGCGATCAAGCCGTTCATCCGCAACAAGGTCTCGGTCTCCGAACTGCGCAAGGCCGCGGTCGACGCCGGGATGATCACCCTGCTCGAGGACGGCAAGCGGCTCGTGCTCGAGAAGGTCACCACGATCGAAGAGATCGTCTCGGCCTGCGTGTAAGCCGAGGGGAAGCCGCGCGAGTCGGAGGAGCGACCATGGACTCCGAACCGCCGGAGCGGGACCCCGAACCGTCGGAACGCCCGTGCGAGTTCCGCATCCAGGTCGAGAACGAGGAAGAGCTCATCCGCATGGCCGTGGCGGAGGCCAACAAGAACGTCGACTCGACGCGGCCCGGGGAGTTCTGGCTCCGCCTGAACGGCGAGGTCAAGAACCACGGAAAGCAGCACACCTGGACGCGGGTGTACCACGTCGATGTGATCAATCAGACGATCGAGATCGTCGAAACGTACGACGGGCGCGAAACCGGCCGGCTCGGCCTGCCCCTCGACGTCTCGAAGTACTCCTGAGGGCTGAGGGCAGCCCGGGAAAATGCTCCAGGAGCGGCTCTGGAGTTCGGAAAAAGCGACCGAAAACATTGAGGAGCCGCCCCGGATCTCTGGGACGCCGACTGCGAACATTCAGGAGCTGTCCCGGAGCTCTGGGACGGCGACTGCGAACATCCAGGAGCTGTCCCGAAGCTCTGAGACGGCGACTGCGAACATTCAGGAGCGGCCCCGGAGTTCTGGGACGGCGACTGCGAACATTCAGGAGCTGTCCCGGAGCTCTGGGACGGCGACTGAAACATTCTGGAGCGCCGGCACGCCGGTTTCCGGGTTCGCCCACCGCCCCGGCCCGGCCGCGGCAATGGGGGCCATCCCTACCGGAAGGCGGCCTTCGCCCCGCACGCCGAGAGCGAGCCCTTGGGCATCCTGCGCAAGACTCACAGCGGTTACGAACCGAGCTTGCGGTGCCGGTAGGGCTGCTCGAGGATGAGCACGGCGAGCGCCGTCGCGAAGACCCGTCCGCCCGTCTGCTTTTCGTAGGTCCCGATCGGATCCCAGGAGCCCTTGGCGCAGCCGTCCTTGCGCTGGTGCGGCAACAGTGCGCTTTTGGCCTTGCCGAACCAGTTGGACCAGGTCCCGCTCCCGGCTTGAAAGCTCGCGACGGTGCCGTAGTACCAGTTGTAGAGGCTCAGGCTGCCGATTTGCACTGGGATCTTGCCGCGGCCCGGCACGTCGAGGGTCTTGAACTCGATCTTCCAGACCGGCTTGTCGCCCGAGACCAGGGCGAGGTGGGCGCGGTGGCGAGGCTTCTTCGTGCCGACCTCGAGCAGCTCGCGGATCGCCGCCGCGCAGTGGGCGTTGGCCGCGGTGGGGGTATAGCCGTAGCGGCGCCCGTCCTCGAGGTAGGCGAGCTTCCCCTTTTCCTCCTCGAGCTCGCCGAGGAACCGGTCGACGCCGGGGGCGAGGTCGGCGGGGAGCTCGACGCCGGCGTCGCGGGCGGCGACCAGCGCCTGGACCACGAAGGCCGTGTAGGGCACGTCCGAGCCCCCGCGCATCCCGGTCGCGTAGCCCCAGGCTCCGTCGGGCTCGCGTCCCGCGATCAGTCGTTCGGCATTGCGGGAGACGGCGTCGCGCCAGCGGCCTTTGCGCTCGAGCGCCTCGGCCTCCGCAAGCGCCTCGGTCGCGAGCGCGAAGCCCCAGGAGGTGCGCGGGCTTTCCAGGTTCTGGAGCGCCTCGTCGAGCCACTGGGCGGTCTCGTCCCCTTCCGGGTCGGGGAGGTGCCCGTGGCCGAGGAAGGCGAGGACGGCGAGCGCGGAGATCGCGTCGTCGAACGGGCAGGGCATCGGCTCGCCGTGCTGGCCCTTACCGATCCCGTCGCACGCGGCGCCGCCCTGGGCGCAGCGGTCGGGGAAGCCGTCGGCGTCCCAGCTGCCGTCGCGGTCGCGGTGACGGGCCAGCCAGTCGAGCCCCGCCACGACCGCCGCCTCGGTGGCGGCGTTGCCGCCATAGCGGTCGAGCGCGGCCTTGCGCTCGGCGCCGGCGCGCGGCGCGATGAGCCTCGGCGCGGGCAGGTCCTCGGCCTGGACGAGCGGGGCGGCCAGCGCCGCGACGGCCGCGGCCGCCAGAAGTGCGTGGGTGCGCATCGACCGGAGCCTACCCGTGGGCCGCGTCGGGAGTCAAGCCGTGCGCGTGTGCCTACGTGCCTGCCTCCCTCAAACGTAATAGAACGCGATCGCCAGGATGACGTAGATCGCGAGCAACTGCAGCCCTTCGAACCAGTTCGTCTTGCCGTCGTGGATCAACAGCGTGACGGCGCCGACCGAGAGCATCACCGCCATCACCTCGAGGAGGCTGAATTCCAAGTCGATCGGCTTGCCGATCGCCCAGCCGACGATCACCACCACCGGGGCGACGAACACCGCGATCTGCATCGACGACCCGAGCGCGATGCCGAGAGCGAGGTCCATCTTCCCCTTCACCGCCATCACGATGGCGGTCGAGTTCTCCGCGGCGTTGCCGATGAGCGCGAGCACGACCACGCCCATGAAGACTTTGCCCATGCCCATCGCCTGGCCCGCGGCTTCCACCGCGTGGACGAGGAAATGGGCCACCACGCCCACGCCGATCGCCGCCGCGATCAGCACCAGCAGACTCTTTTTCACCGACCAGGGCGCTCCGTGCTCCAGTTCCTGGGCGGTGTCCTCCCCCTCCGGCTGGAACATATGTCGGTGGCTCTTGAGCGTGAAGATCAGGCTGCCGATGTACATCAGGATCAACAGCACGGAGATTTCCAGGCTGATCGATTCCACTTTGTCGGCTTGTTTGTGCTCCGTGACCTGGGCGAAGAGGGCGGGAATCACGAAGGCCACGACCGCGAGGAACATCATGCTGCTGCCGGACTCCGCGGCCATGCGGTTGAATTTCATCTCCTTCTGCTTCCAGCCGCCGAGGAACATCGCCATGCCGAGGACCACGAGGATGTTGCCGATGATCGAGCCGGTGAGGGACGCCTTGACGATTTCCAGCTCGCCGGCGCGCAGCGCCATGATCGCCAGGATCATCTCGGCGGCGTTGCCGCACGAGCTGCTGATGACCGCGCCGAGTCCGGGCCCGGTGTGGTGGACCAGGTTCTCCGTCCCTTCGCCCATGAGACCGGCGAGGGGAAGGACCGCCAGGCAGCAGCTGATGAACACCCAGGTGGGCGACGCATCGGTCGAGCCGAGGAAGATGCAGATCGGCACGAACACCAGGAACAGGCGCAGGAGGTTTTTTCCCTTGAACATCGTCGCACCCCCATCGGGATCGTCCGGCCCGCTCCTTCGCGCGCGGGTTCGGGGCGGATTATGAAGGAACCCGCACGGGGCGTACACGGTTTTCCCGGGCTACCGAGTCGCTCCGCGCTCCCCCCGCCGGAAGGCGATCCGCCCGCTCGCCGCCCTGGATCACGTGGACCACGGGCTTCCGGCTTGCCCGGCCGAGGAGCTGCCGGTCGACGGGCCCGGCGAAGCGGTCGACCCCCGCGTAGCGGTCGGAAGGCGGTGCGAACCGGGCCTCGCGGGGGATTGCCGAGCGGACCTGGAGGATCGGAAGCCGCTCCCGCACCCCCCGGGTGTCTGGCCGGCGCAGGGCTTGATCGAGGACGCGTTCCCGGCACGCGACGGTCGGAGACCCGCGCACACGTTTCCGGAGGCACCGGTTCGCGACGACGACCCTGGGCGCTGCGCGCGTCGGTCAGACTCCCGCTCACACGTTTCCGCGCCAGCGACGCGCCTGGTCGGAGGAGAGGATGGTGCGCTCCACGAAGAGCGCGAAGAGCGCGTGCAGCGGGCGTGCGACGTCCGCGCCCTCGAGCCACGCGAGCGCGTGGGCGATCGCTTCGAGCGTGGCCATGGCGTGGGCCGGAGCGGCCCGCCGCAGTCGGTGCACCGGGGGCTCCGCGGGCGGTGGCAGGGAAAGCCGGGGCAGCCTCTGGAGGGGCGTCACGCGCAGGAACATCCGCCGCGCCTGGCGCCAGGAGCCATCGAGCACGACCAACTGCGCGGGCCGGGGGGAATCCGGGTCGGGGAACGGTGCGCCGGGGTAGAGGAGCCACGTGTCGGGCATCTCGAGTCTCGGGTCGGAGAATGCGGGGAGGCTCTCGGGACGATCGCGGCGCGGGGCGGAGGAATCGACGGAGGAAGCGAGCCGCTCGCCCGGAGCGGATGCCGATCTGCGCGGCTCACCGGGGTCGCCGACCTGGGTGAACGCGGTGCTGCGAGGGTCGCGGAGATCGCCGAGCTGGGCGGACGCGGTGCTGCGAGGGTCGCGGAGATCGCCGAGCTGGGCGGAAGCGCCGCCGGGCGGGGGTGTGCGGTCGATCGCCACGCCGCCGTAGTCGACGATCTCGCACGCCGGCAGGGCCAGCCCGGCCAGGCGCGCGGTGTTGCTTCGGCGGCGGGACTCGTAGACATGGCGCACGATCAGGAGCCGCGTGCGGGTCTCGACCCGCGGAATCGCGGAACAGATGCAGTGGGGCTGCTTCAGGCGGCAACGTTCGCAGCGGAGGTGCTCCGGGTTCATGACTCTCCCGATTCGGGAGCTTCCCGATTTCGATCGCGGTATGCGCGTGCGCGATTCCCGAGAGAGCGCGCGCGAGACAGTCCCGGGCGCGGTCTCCGCCGCAAACCGACGGAACTACGGATTATACGGATTGGACGGATTGTCCAACGGCGGAGCGTGTGATTCCCCGGAGATCGTCGCGAAATCCATGAGGT
>Ga0082335_1009973_pt1 | contig 9982 bp, 9 predicted proteins | sample Subgrocontami58m_FD_72375 | JGI IMG/M metagenome (GOLD analysis project Ga0082335, IMG submission 72375) | Subsurface groundwater microbial communities from S. Glens Falls, New York, USA - GMW37 contaminated, 5.8 m (SPADES assembly) (version 2) ... | reverse complement strand
GTTGGGCGTGCGTATGGGGATGTTGGCAGGTAAGGTGTTAAGCCTCGACCTGCCGCAGAGTGATAAACGGTTGCTGACAATTATGGAAACGGATGGTTGCGGCGCAGACGGCGTGGCAGTGGCGACCAATTGTTGGGTCGGGCGGCGGACAATGCGTATCGAGGATTATGGCAAGATGGCGGCGACATTTGTGGACACAGTTACCGCGCGCGCTGTCCGCATCACTCCGATTCTTGAGGCGCGTCATCTCTCGCTTGATTACGCGCCCGAAGAAAAAAATTATTGGCAGGCACAGTTGATCGGCTATCAACGAATCCCAAATGAGATGCTGTTGTCAGTTCAAGAGGTGGCGCTGAAAACGCCGCTTGAGAAAATCATCAGCGCGGCGGGCAAGCGTATTCACTGCGAATTGTGCGGCGAAGAAGTTATGAACGAGCGCGAGGTGTTGCGCGCTGGAAAAGTTTTGTGTAAAGCCTGCGTCGGTGAGGCGTATTACGTATCAAAGGACATTCGTCAGATTGACGACATGACTTCATACGCGCTATAATTTTTTCAATTGAATAGATTGACCTTCGGGGCAGGGTGAAAATCCCGATCGGCGGTAAGTCGCAACCATACGCATCAGCGCGAGACGAGCCCGCGAGCGAACTTCGGTTTGCACGATCCAGTGAGACTCTGGAGCCGACAGTAATTCACGATTCGAGAAAACGGGTTTCTTGGAGAAACCCGTTTTCTGAGCGAGGTGATAAGTCTGGATGAAAGAAGGTGATAGAAACCGCCGTGGTAGCGGGTTCTGTCGTTGCGCGCCGCCGAAGGGCGCGGGAGCCGTCACGATTCGTTCCCGCCCGTCCTTCGGTTTTTTTGTCTGCATAAGACCGCGTCGGTTTTAGAAACCGACGCGGTCTCGCGGCGTTGCGCCTTGCCCCGTTGATGAGCTGTTCAATGGGGCTTTTTGTTTAACTTCAACCTTTCGGGTCTCGCGTAGCGGACACGAAGGGTTTAGGAAAAAATATATGACTATCTCTGATCTTCTCAAAACAAATCATCACGGGCGCGCACAAAAGCATCGCGGCACACGGTTGATCATCGCGCTTCTCTCGCTCGCCTCTGTCGTAGTGTTGTGGCAAGTTGTGATCTGGGTGAATCAATTGCCGCCTTACATTCTGCCTTCGCCGCTTCGCGTGTGGACTCAATTCGTTATCGTCCTCAACGACGGATCGTTATTGCGTCACACCCTCATCACCCTCGGCGAAACTTTGGGCGGTCTTGCGCTCGGTCTCAGCATCGCCGCCGTTTTAGGTTACGTCCTCGCCCACTCGCCCATTCTGGAAAAATTTTTAGAGCCATACATCGTCGCTTCGCAATCTGTTCCCATTGTAGCGATTGCCCCGTTGCTCATCATCTGGTTTGGGTCCGGACTCACGTCCAAAGTTTTGATCTGCGCCCTGATCGTCTTCTTCCCGGCATTGATCAACACCATTGTCGGCGTGCGCTCTGCCGAACAAGATTTATCCGACCTGATGCGGTCACTGCGCGCCAACCGTTGGCAAACCTTCATCCATCTCGAACTGCCCTCTGCTCTGCCGATGGTGTTAAGTGGAATCAAGATCGGCGCGACGTTGGCGGTGATCGGCGCGGTCATTGGTGAATTTGTCAGCGCGGATCGCGGCTTGGGCTTTTTGATCACGTCGGCGCGCAACAACTTTGATACGGCGTTGGTGTTCGTGGCGATCTTTGCTTTGGTTGTTATCGCTATCGCGCTCTATGGAACGGTGGCGATGTTGGAGAAAATTTTGTTGAAATGGAAACAGTAATACGTGATGCGTGATGCGTAGTTCACGTGTCATGTATCACGAAAAATTGAAAGGATGTTTAAGATGAAAAAACTATTTCTCGTTCTACTCGCTCTTTCGCTCGCGGCGTGCGGCGGCACACAGATCAACGCCCCCGCGCCCACGGCGGCATCACCGGTTAAGGTCAAGCTCTCTATGGGCTACATCCCTGATGTGCAGTTCGCGCCGTTCTACGTCGCGGCAGAGAAGGGTTACTTTAAAGAGCAAGGCATCGAGGTCGAGTTTGTCACGCAATTCGAAAATGATTCGGTGCCGTTGTTGGGGACAAATCAATTGCAGTTCGCCATTGTCAGCGCCGAGCAGGTGGTGCAAGCGCGAGCGCAGGGATTGCCGATCAAATATGTGTGGGCGTGGTATCAAAAATTTCCTGTGGCGGTTGTTGCCAAAGCGTCGTCAGGAATCAAAACGCCGGGTGATTTGGCAAATCGCAAGATCGGTATACCCGGACTCTATGGCGCATCGTATATCGGTTTGCGCGCGTTATTGAAATCGCAAAAGATCGCCGAGAAGGATGTGAAGTTAGAGTCTATCGGCTTCACACAAGTGGAAGTGTTGAGCGTGGATAAAGTTGAGGCGGTAGTCGGTTACGCCAACAACGAGCCGATTAAATTGAAAGCGTTAGGACACAACGTGAACACGATTTACATTTCTGATTTTGTGAATCTGGCAGGCAATGGATTGGTGACGAATGAAAAAACGCTGAGCGAGAATCCAAAGTTGGTGCGGGCGATGGTCACTGCCGCCAACAAAGGTTTAGCCGACGTGATCGCCAAGCCGGATGAGGGCGTGGATGTGTCGAAGAAATATGTGGAAGCATTGGGCAAAGGTGACGCCGCCACGCTAAAGATCGCCCGCGATGTGTTGGACGCTTCGATTACGTTATGGAAAGCGCCGACTCTCGGCATGAGCGATAAAGCAAAGTGGGAAGCGATTCAATCTACGCTGCTCGACATGAACTTGATCCCCGCGCCTGTGGATTTAGAAAAAGCTTTTACGAACGAATTCGTGAATAGTAAATAGTAATTGGTAATTGATCGGCTCAATTACTAATTACCAATTACTTGTCAATATGATCCTCTCTGCCTCTCACCTCTCCCTCACCTACCCCAACGGCAACGGCGGTTTGCGCGCGTTGAACGATGTGTCGTTTGAGGTGAACGAGGGCGAGTTTGTGTGCGTGGTGGGTCCTTCGGGCTGCGGCAAGAGCAGCTTGCTTAAACTTCTGTCGGGTCTGCGGACACCGACAACGGGTGAAGTGATCTTTGAGGGCGAGATGGTTCATGCCACACCGGAAAAGATCGCGCTGGTCTTTCAGAAAGCCAACTTGATGCCGTGGCGCACGGTGTTCGACAACATTACCTTGCCGCTCGAGTTAAAAAATTTACCCGATCACAAAAAAGAATCACGGGCGCGCGAGATGATCGATCTGGTAGGGCTGAACGGATTCGAGTCGTCGTATCCGCGCGAGTTGTCGGGCGGGATGGAGCAGAGAGTGGCTATCGCCCGCGCACTCGTTCAATACCCCGATGTGTTGTTATTGGACGAGCCATTCGGATCGTTGGATGCGTTGACGCGCGAGCGCATGTCGCTTGAGCTATTACGAATTTGGGATCGCTTTGGCAAGACGGTGATCATGGTGACACACTCAATCTCTGAAGCGGTGTTCTTGGCAGATCGCGTTTTAGTCTTCACGCCCCGCCCCGGTTCTTTGCGCGCGGAGATTCCGGTTGGGTTGCCAAGACCGCGCAAGATAGAGATGATGTATTCAAAAGAATTTGGAAAGGTGGCGGCGATGGTGAGAGAGGAGATTGGAGATTAGAGATTACAAGTATATAATCGCGCCGTGATGCGTGATGCGAAAATTCCGTTCATCAGGACGTCATTGCGAGCGTTCTTCGCGAAGCAATCTCAAAGCGCGACTGAGATTGCTTCGTCGCAATCCTTCGACTGCGCGCGGAAGAACACCGCGCTCCGCTCAGGATCGCTCCTCGCAATGACGTTGCTTTTAGCAATTAGTTTAATTCTTGGCGCGTGCGATTCGGGGGTTGCCCCGTTGCCGACGCTTGCCACTGTAAACACCCGCGCCCCCGTCGCCAGCGCTTCCGCGCGCGCACCCACTTCCACTTCCACACCATTAGCCGCCACTGTAAACGGTCAGCCCGTTTTTCTTTCGGAATATCAATCTGAATTAGCGCGTTACGAATCTGCGGCAGCGTCACTCGGACAAAAAGTGGAAGGCGATTACAAGGCGCGAGTGCTAACGGCGTTGATTGACAAGTCGTTGATGCTGCAAGCGGCAAACGCGGCGGGGATCAAAGTGACAGACGCGCAGTTGATGGAAGCGTATAACAAAGCGATCAGCGAGCGCGGCAACGAGGCGGCGTTCAACCAATGGTTGACGGCGAACTTTTATACGGCCGATCAATTTCGCGCGGCGTTGAAAGAGGGGATGATCCTCAGCGCGATGCAGGCGCAGATTGCAACTAGTGTGCCAGCGCAAGCCGAGCAAGTTCACGCGCGGCACATTTTGCTGGCGACGCAAGACGACGCCAACAAAGTATTGGCAGATTTAAAAGCGGGCGGCGACTTCGCCAAGATCGCCGTGGCGCGGTCACTGGATCAATCGCGGGTGAACGGCGGCGACTTGGGTTGGTTTGCGATCAACGGCTTAACAGTTCCCGAAGTGGCAAAAGCGGCATTCGACTTGCAACCTAAACAGACGAGCGGTGTTGTGAAAACCGCGTTGGGCTTTCACGTTGTGCAAACGCTGGAACGCGGCACACGCCCGCTCTCGCCTACGTCTTTAGCGTTAATGCAGCAACAAGCGGTCAACAAGTGGATCGAAGACTTGCGCGCCAAAGCGGCGATACATAAATTTGTGTAAACCAGAAACCCGCTTTGTTTAACAAAGCGGGTTTCTAAAAGAGGACGTTTCATTATGAATAGATATGGGTCAACACTCGTTAACATCTTGACGATCTTCGCGTTCTTGTGCGCGTGTTTGGTCGGCGGCATATATGCGGCGCTTCTGGCAGACCCGCGCCTGCCGATCAATCCATTCCCGCCCGCACCACCCCCTACGGTGTTGGTGCTGCCAACCGCTAAGAACACGTCCGTATTTAATTTACCGACGTTGCTGCCAACGAAAGTCGCCGCCCTCACTGAGCAAGGAGCGACCTCCACACTTGTCGTCGTTGCGACATCCACGCCCACAGCGACGCGGACTCTGATCGGCGGCGCGACGATAACCGTCACGCCATCCGTCACAGGAACGGCGACATCAACTCAGATCGTGCAGGTCACCACCACCGGAACACCCGGCACTTTGATATCGGTCACAGCAACTCCATTGCCATCCAATACGGCAACACAAACTCCCACCATCACGTTCACCCCATCCAAGACACGCGGCGCATTCGATTTTGTAGTGCAAGAGGGCAACCCCATTGCTTTGGCAAACGTCTTCAACTCGAAAGGCTGTGCGTGGATGGGCGTGGTCGGTCAAGCGTTTGATCTGAACCTTAATCCGCGCATCGGTTTGATCGTCCATGTCGAGGGTGGCGGCTTGAGCATTGACGCTTTCACCGGAAGCAAACCCGCCGTGGGACCTGCCGGTTATGAGATTCAATTAAGTGATCGCCCGATTCAAACGAGCGGCACTTACAAAGTGCAGATGCGCGATACGGGCGGCGTTGCCCTCTCCGACTTCGTCACACTCAGCACGTCGGCCTCGTGCGACAAGAACGCTATCTTGTTGAACTTTGTGCAAGCGCGTTAATGTGAATTACTAATTACGTTTAGTAATTGGTAATTAGTAATTGTGGGCATCCTCTACATCGTCGCCACGCCGATTGGCAATTTGGAAGACCTCTCGCCGCGCGCGCTTCGCATCTTGCGCGACGTGAGCCTCATCGCCGCCGAAGACACGCGCCACACGGCAAAGCTGTTAACTCATTTCGACATCCACACGCCCAGCACCAGTTATTACGAACACAACAAATTAACGAAGCTCGATTCGATTCTCGATCAGCTCAGGCGCGGCGATGTGGCATTGGTCAGTGATGGCGGCTTCCCCGGAATTTCGGATCCGGGATACGAACTGATTCGGGCCGCCATTGATCACGGTGTCGCCGTCATCCCCATCCCGGGACCGTCAGCCCTGCTTTCCGCTTTAGTCGCTTCGGGCTTGCCCACCGACTCATTCGTCTATCTCGGTTTTCTGCCGCGCAAATCGTCAGACCGTTCTCGCTTGCTCGAAGAAAACAAAAATGATGCGCGCACCTTGATCTGTTTTGAGACTCCTCATCGTCTGATCGAATCACTGGAAGACGTGCAAAAAGTATTGGGCGATAGACAGATCGCCGTGTGCCGCGAGATGACCAAACTCTACGAAGAAACTTTTCGCGGACTCATCAGCGCAGCCACTACTCACTTCAGCAAAGGTGAGGTGCGCGGCGAGATCACGCTGGTCATCGCCGGACGATCCGCCGAAACGCAAGCAACGTGGGATGAAGATCGGGTGCGATCTACTTTGCAAAAATTAATTGATGATGGAACAGAACGCAAAGAAGCGGCGAAACAAGTGGCGGCGCAGAGTGGGTGGGAACGAAGGGCGGTGTATAAAATTGCGACAGAGTTATAAAGGAAACAGGTATACAGGTAAACAGGTATACAAAAGACTGCATCACTTGTATACCTGTCTACGTGTTTACTTGCCTACCTGTTTACGTATCACGCAACACGCATCACGCTTGTCACCATTGTTCATTAACCCTCTATGACCCAACTCCTCCCCATCTTCCTCAACGTCATCGTTCCCGTCTTTGCTCTGGTCGTCGTCGGTTATTACGCCGGACCCAAATTACAACTCGACGCGCGCACGCTCTCGCGTTACTCGTATTACATCCTCATCCCGGCGTTCGTCTTCGACACGTTAAGCAACGCCAAGATCGAAGCGGCGTTAGCATTGCGTATGACGCTGTACGCTTTCGTCGTGCATCTCGGTTGCGCCTTGCTCGGGTTCATCATCGCAAAAATTCTGCGGCGCGATCCAAAAATGATCGCCGCCTACATGGCAATCGCCATCTTCGGCAACGTCGGCAACTTCGGTCTGCCGATGATCAAGTTTCGCTTCCCCGATGAACCTAACGTGTTAGAAATTTCTACGTTGTATTTTTTGGCGATCATGAGCATCTCGTTTGTGGTGAATGTGGCGGCTGCCAACTGGCACAAAGGCGGAAGTTGGAAAGCGGCTCTCGCCGTGTTGAAGACCCCGGCACTGATCGCCGTGCCACCGGCTCTGCTCGTCAACTATTTTCAAATTGGCATACCGCCGATGATCACCCGTCCCATCTCATTGTTAGCAGCGGCGATGATCCCGACGATGATCGTCGCGCTCGGCGTGCAACTCGCCAGCGCAGGCTTGCCCAAGATCAACTCCGACATGATCATATCGAGCGCCATCCGACTCATCGGCGGACCGATTCTGGCGTTTGCCCTCGCCATGCCATTTGGCGTAGAAGGATTGGGGCGGAGTGTCGGCATCATTCAAGCCGCCATGCCCACTGCCGTCCTCACTTCGATCATCGCCTTCGAAAATGATCTCATCCCCGAATTTGTGACGGCGGCAGTATTATTTTCAACTGTGGCAAGTATCATCACTTTAACTATCGTCTTGGCATTGGTATAGTCATTTTGTTTCATTGTTCATTGTTTTCATTTCAGCCACTCATCTTCCGCTCATCACGTCTCGTTAGAATACGGCGATACCACTTCAACGAGGAAACTTTTTTATGAAATCGAAATTGCTTGTATTAACTTTTGTGATAGCGATGTTGTCAGCCGCTTGCAGCACTCCAACGCCGACAGCCGCGCCCACATCAGCCCCGACTCTTGTGCCGCCAACTGTTGCTCCCGTTATCACACCAACCTCTGCGCCCCAACCCACCGCCGCGCCACAAAACACGCCGACGACTCAAGCCACTGCCGCGCCCGCCGCATCCGGCGATAATCTCCGCTTTGTGTTAGTGGAAGGCAGTAACGAAGCGCGATACCGCGTGCGTGAACAACTGGCACGCGTTAATTTACCGGGCGATGCTATTGGCGCAACCAAAACAATTAGCGGTGTCATCGTCACCACCAAAGACGGCAAGATCGTCAAAGAGCAATCTAAGATCACCATTGACATCAGCAAACTACAAAGCGATAGCGGTCAGCGAGATAACTTCTTACGCGATAACACATTACAAACCAGACGCTATCCCAACGTAGTCTTTATCCCCACTGAAGCGCAAGGGTTAGCATGGCCCCTCAAGGATGGTCCTATCGAATTTAAACTTATCGGCGATATGACCGTACGCGATGTCACTAAATCAATTCCGTGGGATGTTAAACTCACGGTGACCGGCAACGACGCCAAAGGGCAAGCGACCACCAGTTTCAAATTTGCTTTCTTCAACATCGAACAGCCGCGCGTGCCGACCGTGTTGAGCATTGAAGACAATATCAAACTCGAAATTGATTTGACGCTCAAGAAACAATAAAAGCAAAGAAAATCCTAAACTTGTGGTGAGCGAAGTCGAACCATCCCAAATTCCAAAAACCCAAATGAGAACGCCGATATAAAAGAATCAGCGTTCATCAGCGAAGCTCAGCGTCATCAGCGTTCAAAGGTTTAAAAGCAGAACGCAATGGCACCCGATGAGTTACGTTAGATTAACAAAAAAACAGGCGATCACAAAATGTGCTTGCCTGTTTTTAAATTTCACGCATCACGCTTCACGAATCACTTCCCACTTTTCGCTTTTTCATTCTCCACCCTCTTCTTCAACTCTGCCAGCGCGCCCTTCCAGGGGTGACCCAATGTGTTGCTCTTCGGCAACTTCACCGTCGCCAGCTTACTCGCCACTTCGGGCATCAACATCGCCAACTCGCCCCAGTCATTCAACAACACCGCCGTCCTAATTTTCGTCGCGCTGCTCTGCGTCCACATCCACTGCAGACGAAACTGATCGGCTTTCACCCAGTAATCACGCTTCTCCCAGGCGAGCACCGACACATCTATCGTATTGTGAATCTCGCTCAGCGCAATCGCCAAAAACGCCGCCATGTCGCGCGCCTCGTCGTCAATATCTTTTTTCACCGCCAACTCGCGGATGGTCATCATCACCGCTTTCGTTAACTGCGTGCGCTGTTTGCCAGAGCTATCTAAATTGATCAATCTACTCACAACCGGCTCCTCCACAACTACAAAAAAGTTTTACCGCCTTACGGCGGTCACGGCTGCGATTGTCTCCAATTGAGAAACGTCTGTCAACTTAAAAAATTACAAGACTTCCGAGTTCTCGCGAAGCGCCCCGTAGCGAAGCGGAGTGGGTAAGAACTCGGAAGTCTGCGAAATTACTTCTCGCGCTTGAAGACCAACCGTGTCGCGCCGGGATAAGGAATGCTCCTCGACGACACACACGTTGAAGTGCTGATGCCCGTCACAGGCGGCGTGCGCGATCCAACTTGCACACTATACGTCGTCCCCACTTGCATCAAAAAATCGCCGTAGCTAGTGCTGATCTCCGGTTTGAGTCCGGTCACGAATCCATCCTGCCCATCAGCCCACTTGATCGTCACGCGCACAGCGGCAAGCGGCTTGCTGTTTTCATCTATCGTGTCCACAATGATCAACGGTTTGCGCTCAACATCGTTGCAATACTTTTCATTCGTGATCAATTTAAAATCAGCAGATGGAATTAAGGAAGAAGTCGCAGCCGATGTCAGCGCAACTGTGGGTGATGGCGTCACCCGACTCGTCGGCGTTGGCGGTTTCACAGGTGATGCCGCCGTGATCGCGGTTGCTTGAGTCGTGGGGACAGCCGCGCCCGTTAAGATCGTCGCCAGAGTCACCAACGCGCCGGGGTCTTTGCCTTGCGCCACCAGTTTCTGCGCCGTCGTGATCACCGCCCGCGCCGCATCGCCCAAAGGCGCTAAACGCTGCTTGGCGCGATCCAAATTTCGATCTTGCATGTAGGCCGAAGCAACCAGCATCACGTATTGATCTTTCGCTTCAGCGCGCAACGCCGAAGGCAGAGCGTCTGTGATCTTCACCGGATCGATCCAAAAGCCGTAGACCGCGCCAA
>Ga0082335_1009972_pt1 | contig 9982 bp, 9 predicted proteins | sample Subgrocontami58m_FD_72375 | JGI IMG/M metagenome (GOLD analysis project Ga0082335, IMG submission 72375) | Subsurface groundwater microbial communities from S. Glens Falls, New York, USA - GMW37 contaminated, 5.8 m (SPADES assembly) (version 2) ... | reverse complement strand
GGCTATTGGGTTACAAAAAGCAACAATCCATGTATCTAGGCGTTTGGCGACTTAATGCCCGCAAACCCGCGCCAATACTGGGGGGTGGCTAAAATTGTGCCTCGGAAGTGTCAAAGTCGGGCCAGGCGAGCGAGCACGCCGAGTTGATCGCCGATGTCATCGGCCAGCGCGCCTGTGGCTACTGGTCCGCGATCGGCATGGTGTACGCCAATTGGTATCCGCTGTTGATGCTCGGACCGAGCATCGCCAAGGTTTTCGCGCAGGACGGTTGGAGCAAGGACGATATCCGGGGCTACCTCTACGACAATGTCAAGATCAAGGCGTCATTGGCGGAGCGCTACGCATACTACGGCGGGACCACCAGCTTTCGCGTCGACACTCACGTCGAGCAGGGGCTGCTTCCCGCGGCGTATGGTGCATCCGAGGATCCGGACCGGGAAATTCCGGTGTTCCAGCACCCGGATTGGATCGGCATCATCGTCGCCGGCGACTGGGGGCGCAATCAGTCCAAGGGCTACGTAAATAATCACATTCAAGGTCCACCGGTCAGTCGACCCATACGCGTGCCGGCGAACTGGCAGGAACTGCTCGCGATACGATGATCGTCAAAACTCGGTTCAATTCGACAAGACTTTGATGCGCACTGCTCTGGTATACGTCCTTGCGCCGGTCCCGCACAGGTGCGCGGCGTCCTGGATATCGTTTCCCCTTCACTTGCTGAGGTAGGACTCTTTAAGGGGGGGATAGCCGAGCGTTGACATCAGTTCATCCCATTTTTCCGGCAGTTTTATCTCTTTGGTCGTGGGGCGTTGATAATTCGAAAAGTTGGTCATGGTCAGCGCTTTGTTTCTTCCCCGGTCTCCGCACACAATCATCAGAAACTTCTCTTTGTTCATGCACGGAATCGTTTCAATTTCGTCGCGAGACCACGGTAATTTCACTTTCGTCACATCGGGGTCGTTTAGGTATTTTTGTATGTTTTCCTCAACCGAATCATCTATGTCTCTGCTTTGACCATAGGTGTGGAAAAAGCTGGCTACATATATATCTTTTCTGGCATTCTTTACTAGATCGTCGATCAAGCTCTCCTTCGTCGTATAGCCGCCGGCGGCAAGGGTCTTAGCAATTGAAGGGCTGATGAGGAGAGCTTTGAAGGGGAAAGCCGGACCCCATACATCCTTCGCGCGAGATGTCGTACCGGGAACAGGCGCCCGTCCGCGATTGTAGGGGGTGTTATATGCCAGCTCAAAGGCCAGAACTTCCATTAGGCCCTTGGCGTGCTCCGGCTGCCCAGCCAGGAAAGTTTGCGGACCCCATCCAACGGTCGCATAGGCAGTCACAGTGCTCGCATTCATGTCGAACCCCTTTTGCACGTGGTATGGCTCCCACGGGGTTTCCTGCTCATCCTCCACTAAGACAAAAGGCTGCACATAGCCAAATGTCGCCATGTAGGCTTCTCTTATCCTGAAACCGGCTACATTCCTTACGATCAAGCCGAGAGCACGGCCTATCACCTGGTTGGATTGGTAGGAGGCAAGCCCCTGGCCGCAGGCGATGTCCAGTTGTCTGGCAAGGGGTCCATTAAGAATAAGGAAAGGATTGGCACCACCCGTTGTACCAAGCTGCGACAGGTTGTAGTTCTTATCACCTATGGCTGCTACAGCCGCGATAAGTATCGGCATGTACTCGGGACGACAGCCGGCCATCACCCCGTTGACAGCAATATTCCATGGGGTGGCTATCAGGCGTGACGGCAGAAGCTCCGCTATCTTCTCGTCAGGCGAGCAGTCCGTATACTTTAGAAATTCCTCAACCCTATCTATGGTGGGCGGAATGATGGCAAGCCCGTCGCTCCATTTTTCGGTTGAGAAATATTTGCTCACCTCATCGACGGTACCTTTGAATACGATGTTGTCTCTGGGGATTACGGCTTTGGCAGCGTTTGCTGCCACAACAGGTTTTGTTAACAGCCTGATAATTTCGGGGACGAGGGTTTCTGCAGTTTTCTTTGCCAGATCAGCGGTTGTTTCGACCGCAAATACGCCGGGATACGTGGCAACTCCCAGGGCCGGAACTCCATCAAAGGAACCAGTGTTCCGTGCAAGCCGCTCAAAACCCGGAGCGACAACAACGACACCGGGAATCCCGAGCTTTTCAGCTTCAACAGGCGGCCGCGACGCGGCCGGTGTGCAGGTCCCTCAAGCCCCCATCCCGCCTATTACCGCATCACACCCCTTTTCCTTGATTGCGGAAATGATGGCTTCTATCGTTTTTCCCCTCGTATCCACACTCAGATCGGGAACGTCACAGCGAGGCATATCGGTATAGGGGATGATCTTCTTTATCCCGGGATATTCCTTCTTCAACAGATCCTCGATAAAAGGGAAGACCTCATCGCTCCTATAACCGCCATTCGTTATCTCGCAGATCGTCTTGCCATTCAGGGTGTCAAGTCGGGGGGCGGCTGGCAACATCGCAGCACCCTTCTCGCCAAGAGGACTTAGCACCTCGTACACCGACTCTTCAGTCAATTTCCCTTTCACGTTTTCTTCCTTTTCACTATTGGGTTCAGGATTTACAGGAATTTTCTCGGGGACAGCACTCCGGGCCGGTGACTGCAAGCGCACGCAGTTTCCCGGACTTGATGTGCGGTAATGCTCCCAGTATGTTCAAGAAGTATGCTTGAACCTGTCCGTCAAGTATACCGATGGCCGTCGGTTGTCAAACCAAAGCAGAAATGTCTCCGATGGCCGCCGGTCCTGCTCACGGATAGGCATTTCAAACCCCTTTTATTACCAACCGGCACTTTATTCTTACGACGGGTGAACCGTCAACGGCGTGACAATTTACTTAAGAACGCCGACAATTCCCAACGTCGAACCCAAGTTTGTAGTGTGAGTATTGCCTTGTCCGGTGTCATGCGCTAGATTGCCAGGTAGTTAGTCAGTAAACACGCCAAAAAACACATCCCAAACCCGCGGCTCTTACCACACAGGCAGCCGGGCCGGTGATCGCTGCGCCGGAAGCGTTCCGTAAGCGGGTTGCTGGCGATATTGCCAAGTGGGGCAAGGTTGCCAAGGCGGCCGGCATGAAGGCTGACTGACATCGCGGCACGCAGTTACAGGAGAGGAATGATGCCCGAAGCGAACGAGCTGGATCGTCTGAGACGAAAGTCGATGCGCGTTGGAATCGTCGATGCCGCGCTACCGAATCGTAAGGTACGCACTGCCGCAGGCGTCGTCCTGGCGCTCAGCTTGTGTCTGCCGCTCGGCTCTCCGGGTTGGGCGCAGAACTACCCCACGGCACCCATGCGCATCATTTCCCCCTATCCTCCTGGCGGCGGCACCGATATTTTGGGTCGCGCCATCGGACTGAAACTCACCGAGCGCTTTGGTCAGCCGGTTGTCGTCGAAAACCGGGGCGGGGCGAACGGGACCATTGGAGCGGGCATCGCCGCCAAAGCACCGCCCGACGGCCATACCATGTTGCTTGTAGCCGCTGGCTATGCGGCAGGATCCAGTCTTTACAAGAACCTGCCTTATGATCAAACCCGCGATTTGACGGCGGTTTCGCATCTTGCCTCGGGACCGTTGGTCCTGGTGGTGCATCCCTCGCTGCCGGTTCGATCCGTCAAGGAATTGGTCGCGCTGGCCAAAGCGCGGCCCGGGGAACTCAATGTCGGTTCTTCAGGGATCGGCTCGCTGCCCCATCTGAGCGCGGAACTGTTCGGTTCGATGAACGGCATCAAGCTCGTACACATTCCCTACAAGGGACCCGGCGCTGCGCTGATTGACGTTCTGGGCGGGCAGGTGCCCGTCTATTTCATGAACATTCTGGGCAGCCTGCCTCTGGTAAAAGCCGGCAAGCTCCGCGCACTGGGCGTTACCAGCTCGGAGCGTTCCCCCATAGCGCCGGATCTTCCAACGATTGCGGAGACCGGGCTGCCGGGTTTCGACATGACGAATTGGTACGGAATGATGGTACCGGGGGCGACACCGCGCGACGTGATCGGAAAGTTGCAGCAGGAAGTGACGCGCATCCTGGCTTTGCCCGAACTCAAGGACTTGCTCGCGGCCGGCGGAATGACGGTCGTTGCCAGTACGGCCGCGCAGTTCACTGAATTCCTTGCAAGCGAAACCGCAAAATATGCACGCATCATTCAGATCGCCGGCGTCAAACCCGAGCAGTAATTAAGGAGCCCGCTCGCGCCCCACCTTCCGACGATCTGGTGCGATACCGATTGAACCGGGATGCCGGACGCGATAACCACCTTCGCCCAGCGGGTTGGCCCGGCGCCGCCGCGGATGCTATATGAAGATCCTGCGGCATATCCGCAATCCGCCTACTTCCGCAACAGCCAGCAAATCGGTGAACGCCTGAGTTCCGACTACGAGAAATACAAGGTAATCATCAGGGAAGCCAAGACCAATATGCAAGGCTGACGCGGGCGTGAGCAGCTTGCCTTGACGGTTAGTGGACGCTGCGGCTGGACAAAGCTACTCCAGCCGCCCGCTTCTCGTGCGATCGCGTCAGGGCGTGTCGCCGACTCCGCCCACGACCGCGGTTAAGTCAGGCGGCCACCCGTCGCTGATGGCACGCTCGACGTAGCGTTCCACGTCTTCTTCGAGCAGCAGCCCGGCCTGCGCGAGCGCATGCGCCGCAACAGCGATCTTCGCGATGTAGTCGTGGTGCGACCGGTAGCGTTCGGCGATCGATGGTCTCGGGTCGACGCTACGAGCGCGCTCGGCGGCGTCGCGTGCGAAAGGAAGAAACGAGCCGATGATGCTCGACAGCGCCCGCGGCTCGGCGCCCTCGCGGCGCCAGTTCCAGCCGGTATGCGTGGCAACCGGCACCGCCACGTGCGGCGTGCGAACACCGGCGACGTCGTTGCCGTCGGCATCCACCATGGGAATGAGCACAGCGTACTCGCGATCACGATCCTCGCGCGGCGGCTCGAGCGTGAACCGGCCCGCATTCATCTCGTCGCCGTAGTCGAGCAGGAAAAGGCGGTTCGGCGCTGCAGGAAAGACCACGCCTGGAATGGCCGGGAAGCGGGCCCGCGCTTCTTCCGCCGTGGCGAGCGTGCCGTCCGTGCGGCGAGGAATACGGCTCGACGGCGGGGGTGTTCCATCGGAGGCCCATCGGTCAAGCAGCGTCAGCAGCGCCCGCAGGACCGGGGCAGTATCGAGAGGATTCGAAGCGTTACGGTGCGAGCCGAGCAGCGGACGGCCGCGCGGCGCTGCAAAGTGCTGCGACGATGCGAACAGGAACACCCGTGCCCGCGGATGCTCCGGGAGATCGGCGCCGAAGGCGTCCGTGTGCACGAGCGAGCCGCGGCGTTGCCAGTACTCGGCGGCTGTCTGGGAATGGATCACGACCGGGTCTGTTGCCGGACGCTTCAGGATCCCGTCGCTGCGCCCGGACCAGGGATCGGCCGCCAGACCATAGGTGAACGGGAACTGGTCGGAGGGATACGTATGATCCTCGTGCTGCCGCGGGAAGCGTCCGGGCTGAGCAAAGCGATAGTTGAGCGCCACCCTCCCCGCGCCGGCGACGTGCGGGAAGACGCCGTCGAACACGCGCTGACCGCAGGCGTCTTCGTTCCAGCCGCGATATACGAACTCGCGCAGGTATCGGCCGCTCAGGGAGCGGCCCCAGCCGTAGACGCGCTCGACGCAGGCACCGGGCGCGCGCAGCGGATTCGGCGTGCCGACGGCGTCCCGCTCCGCATGGCGCAGGAACGCGAGGAAATCGCGCACGGCAGGAAAGCCCAGCCCGAGCACGCGCGGGTCGCGCGCCGTGTAGACCAGCTCGTGGATCCAGCCGGGGCGAAATCCACCCGGTAGATGACAATGCTGTACCGACGCGACCGACGTGCCACTCTCGCCGACACGGGCGAACTGCCACGCGTCTGGTGGAATGATTTCGCGCGGCGAGTCCGCGTACTCGCGCCGGGTGAACGTGGCGGCCGTCGTATCGAGGGAGATGGCCGGGTAGCTGTGCGTGACGACGTTGCCGCTGAGCGGCAGGCAGGTGACGCCTTCGCGATCGACAATGAATTCCGCGCGCAGCGGCCCGGTCACGGGCTCGGCCGCGCTGCCTACGATCGGCAGGTTCATCGTCATGCGCCCGCCGCCGGCCAGGAGATCACCCTGCCAGGCAAGCCACGCAACAGTGTAGCCCTGCCGCATGAGGAAGCCGTTGCCAGCGTGCGCAGCGGTGCTCGGCTGATTGCTGTGAGGCGCATCGTTGAAGAACTGCACTGCGCGCTTGTTGCCGCGGTTGATCACGTCGAACAGGATGCGCCGGTTGCCGCGGGCGAAGTCGGCCGGTTTCAACAGGCAGAACTCTGCCGTGTAGGTGACGCGCCCTTCGGCGTCGCGTGCAGCGTACCCGAGATCGACGACGTTCTGGTACGCCGGCGCCGTGGGGTCGACCGCGTAGCGCACTCGCCCCGACAGCAGCTCATATGCGCCGGCCCTGCCGAACTGCGTGCCATCGGCGAAGGACATGCGTGCGCCGAACTCCAGAATCATGTTTGCACCCATGCGATCTCTCCCGTTGTGCCCCGCGTGCGATCCGTTCCGACCGATCGTGATCGTGAGCGATATCGAGTATAGACCCCAATTCGGCGGGTGAGGCGCTTTGGGTTCCGGCCTTGCGCGCAGCGCGACGCTGTGTGACGAACAAGCGCTCGAAAGTCAGCACGGCTGCGGGCAAACTGCACGATCACGGGGCAGGCATCCATACGCGCTGGATGCTGCCGTTGTAGCTGCCGGTCGTGGTCGATGCGCCGCGGCGCGCCTACTGACCGAGCTTTACTGGTGGACCGAGGTCAAGTCATTCCGCCATGGTCCGCTTTCGGCGCGCATTGGGGAACCGCCGCAGACCTAAAGCTGTCGTTCGGCAGCCCGACTTTCCCGCTCCGTCAAGGTCGGCTTGTGGCCTATTCTGTTGAGAAACTCGATTTCCACTGTCAGTCGAAAAATTCTAGGCTCTATAGGGCGCGACGTTCCCTTCAGGCTGGGGGCCTACCAGGACAACTCGCAATCGCGCCGTTGAGCCTAACGATCGTTGCAATGACGGGCAATGAATGAATTTCTCGATCAGTTCCGCAATTGGCGCAAATTCATTGCTCTCGAAAATTCGAGTTTTTCAACAGAATAGACCCGAAGGAGCCGCTCGACCTTCGACATCATGAAAGGCAGCTATACGAGGTGGAGCTGCCGCTTACTAGCTCGATGTGATCTACGGCTTGTCGGCCATTGCTGCCGGTGGACCTAAGTGACATATGTGGCCGGTGTAGATCTGGAAGCCGCCAGTGGAGTGTAGTTGCACAGGTTGCGCGCGGTGACGGCATGACAAACCAAGTGGTGCCTATTTCGTATGGGTGTGCAGGTGCCTATCTCGGTCGCCCCGGTTGAAGAATCAAGGGGTTGAGCGTAGCCTGTCCGTGCTCGACCCCGCTTTTGGGGTCTTATAAGGCCCCATTTAGGGGGCCGACTTCTTGTTGCACTAGCCCTGCTACGCAGGGGGAGGTAATCGCCGACCGGCGTGCCGCGTTAAGCGGGAATGGAACGCACGCTACGTGCGGTATTTCAGCAGCACTTCGCAGACTACGCCAAGGCGCATAGGCTGCCGTTGTATGTTCATCGCGCAGCCTACTGGCTCGCGCACTGCCGTACGATCGCGCTGGGCGGTCACATGACCGGCTGCCCTGAGGGGCACGTCCAGCGCGCGTGGTACAACTCCTGTCACCAGCGCTGCTGTCCGCAGTGTCAGGCGATTGCGACCGAACGCTGGCTCGAAGCGCAAAAGGCGCGGCTGCTCGCCTGCGCGCACCATCACTTGATCTTCACCATTCCACATGAGTTGAACGAATTGTGGTCGTTCAATCGCGTCCCGATGGCGCGGATCCTCTTTGGCGCGGTCCGCGACACGCTCAGCGAACTGCTGGGCGATGCGAAATATCTCGGCGCACAGCCGGCATTCATTCTCGCCTTGCACACCTGGGGTCGCTCGCTCGTGTTGCATCCTCACATCCATGCACTGGTGGCCGACGGCGGCCTGGGCGAGGAGAGCGCCTGGATGCGGCCGCGACGCAGTCATTTTCTGCCGGCGCGCGTGGTCATGATGCTGTTTCGCGGCAAGCTACTCGCGGCGATCAAGGACGCACTCGCCCAGTCGCGGCTGCGCCTTGCACCCAACCAAAGTCGGGAGCGTTTCAACTCGCTCGTGAACAAGCTCGGACGGGTGAAATGGAACGTGCGTCTTTGCACGCGCTATGCGCACGGCGCGGGCGTCGCCGCCTACCTCGCGCGTTACCTGCGCGGCGGGCCGCTCAAGAACGCGCAACTCGCTGAAATCGATCGGCACCACGTCAGCTTTGTCTACCGCCCGCATGGCGAAGAAGGCGAACGCCACGCGCAGCAGGTGCTCCTGCGCTTGCCCCCGGATCAGTTTTTCGCGCGATACCTCCCACACATGCCGCCGCCCGGATTGCAAAGCGTGCGCGCCTACGGCTTATACGCCCACTCGCAGCGCGAACGGCTCGATCGCGCACGCGCGCAACTCGCCCAGGCTCCGGTCGAGACGCAGACGCCACTCACGCCGCAGGCTTTTCTGCAGCGCTTTCCCAATGCCGCTGCCACCACGCACTGCCCGCGCTGCGGCCGTGCACTCATCTCAATACTGCTGCCTCGCTATGCGACCGGCCCTCCGAACCTGCTGCACTGAGCCCGCCGCGACCCATGCGCCTCGTGCGCAGCGGCGCGCTCGCCCTGCACGCGCTCTACCGCGACGCACGGCGCGCGCATGCGCGTCTTTTCACCGATCCAACCCCGCCGCATCGCAATTTTCCCACCGCCGTGCCCTCGGCTGTGCCCGTGGCGCGCTTGTCGCCGCTGTCAACGCATCCTACAATCCTCATAACCACCAATAACGTGCTAGCCCCGCAGGGCTAGTCCAACTAGGCGTTGGAACGACACCGCGACATGACCGCTTCGCCAACATCACACGCCGCTCCGTCGCGGCGTCGCTCAACTAAACGTTAGGCATCCAAATCTGCACTCATTCGTATGCGCACCAGTACAGACCAAATTCCGCTTTTCGGGCGCGCTCATCTGTCTGACGCGCTGCGCGCTCATTCGACCAGCGTATCGAAGCGAGTACAAGCAGTATCCGAGAGCGTGCTACGTGCTCGTTCAGACTTGGAACTCGTCCAAGAACACGTGCGAGTAGCTCGAGCGGTACGCCCGCCGCACACGAGCGTCCTTCCTGACGATGCCGATCGCCAAGCGCGCGATCATCCCGAAGTACAGCTTGCTGCGCTCTCCCGTGTGGAGAAGCCGCCTCCAGAACTCCTGCGCGGCCCACTGCTCGAGAGTGGTCGGCGGGTCGGTAAGGTTCACCCCGAGGATCACCTTCTTGTAGAACCCCTCGGTCTCGAGCCCGCCCAGGTCCCGTGCCGAGCCGAGTTGGGCCGGCGGTGTTGCCCCGTGAAGCACGGCGCCGATGTCCTCTCCCTTCGGTGAGGCCATGCCCACGTCGTAGTCCGAAGTCGGTCGAAGGCTGCGCGGAAGTGAGCACGTGAACTGGTCCAGCAGGCCCTTAGCGAAGGCGTCGAAGGTGAAGGAGTCAAAACGTCGACCGAGGTCGGGACCCGCGCGTCGCTGCACGCGGTCGCGCAGGTTCCTGGCGGCATCGCGTTTGAAGCTGATCGCGAGGATCCGCTTCGGCGATGGACACGCTCCTGTCTCGAGGCAGAAACACGCGCGCTGGGCGAGCAGTTCGGTCTTGCCGGCGCCGGGGCCGGCCATGACCGCCGTGTTGACCGTCGCGCGGACCGCCCAATCGGCATCCGGCTCGAGCTCGTCGATGCCGCGTGGCTTCCACGCCGAAGGTGTGAGCAGGCCTAGCATGACTACTTCGGCGCGAGCACCTTCACGCGTTCCACCAGACGGCGCAGGACATCAGGCGCGCG
>Ga0082335_1009970_pt1 | contig 9982 bp, 7 predicted proteins | sample Subgrocontami58m_FD_72375 | JGI IMG/M metagenome (GOLD analysis project Ga0082335, IMG submission 72375) | Subsurface groundwater microbial communities from S. Glens Falls, New York, USA - GMW37 contaminated, 5.8 m (SPADES assembly) (version 2) ... | reverse complement strand
GGCCGTCGCCTGGGGGGGGGCCGGGGCGGCGCCCGGGTCGGGGTCCGGGGCGGAAGCCCCGCCCTTCCCGCCCAGGCCTTGCCGCTCATCGCCGAATATGCGTCACACACATCATGCAGCCCCCGATCCACGTCCTGGCCGCCACTGGTCGCACCGGGTTCGCCCTGGCCCGGACCCTGATCGCCGCCGGCCGCCCGATCATCCCCATCGTCCGAGACCCAGAGAAATGGCGTCGGCTCGGCCTGCCCGGGGAGGCACGTCAAGCGGATCTGATGGATCTGGCCCTGCTCCGGATCGTCTTGTGCGACGCAACCCGGATCGTGTCCTGCGCCCATGCGCGCCATGCCAAGGCGATCCTCGCCAGCGCCCCGCCCGAAGCGCAACTGGTCCTGCTCGGCAGCACGCGCAAATTCACCCGCTGGCCCGATGAGCACGGCAACGGCGTGCTGGACGGCGAGGCAGCCTTCCTCGCGTCCGGCCGACGCGGCGTGATGCTGCACCCCACCATGATCTACGGCGCCACCGGCGAGAACAACGTGCAGCGCCTGGCCGAATTGTTGCGCCGACTGCCCGTGCTGCCGCTACCCGGCGGCGGCAAGGCGCTGGTGCAGCCGATCCATCAGGATGACGTCACAAGCAACCTCGTCGCGGCGCTGGACCGAGACTGGGATGGCCCGACGACCCTGGTCATCGCCGGTGGATCGACTCATCCCTACGCGGATTTCGTGCGCGCCGTCGCCCGCGCCGCAGGCCTGCCGCCACCTCGTATCATCTCGTTCCCCGCCGGCCCCCTGATCGCCGCCGCCACCCTGACACGCGTCCTGCCGCTGATCCCCACCATCGAGCCCGCCGAAATCCGCCGCCTGCTGGAAGACAAGGCGTTCGATATCGCGCCCATGCGCCAAGTCCTGGGTGTGTCACCCATTCCGCTGGACGAAGGTCTTGCACGCACCTTCGCCACGCCGCAAAAATCCTGACCGCGCAACGGAGGCCTCTCATGCCGATCATCAACCGCATCGCCGAATTCCACCCCGAGATGACGGAATGGCGCCAGGATCTGCACGCCCATCCGGAACTGTCGATGCAAGAGACCCGCACCTCAGCGATGGTGCAGGAGAAATTGCGCTCCTTCGGTGTGGACGAGATCATCACCGGCCTGGCCACCACCGGCGTCGTCGGCGTGATCCGCGGCAACGGGGCATCCGGACGCGCGGTCGGTCTACGCGCGGACATGGACGCGCTGCCCCTGCACGAAGAAACCGGCCTGCCGCATGCCAGCCGTACCCCAGGCGTCATGCATGCCTGCGGTCACGACGGCCACACCGCCATGCTGCTCGGCGCCGCCAAATACCTGGCCGAGACACGGAACTTCGACGGAACCGTCTACGTGATCTTCCAACCGGCCGAGGAGTTCGAGGCCGGCGGCGACCGTATGGTCAAGGACGGGCTGTTCGACCGTTGCCCGATGGAGATGGTGTTCGGCCTGCACAACTGGCCGCAAGCCCCGCTCGGGCGCTTCCTGTGGCGGGACGGTCCGATCATGGCCGCAGTCGCCTTTTTTGACATCACCATCACGGGCAAGGGCAGCCACGGTGCCTTCCCGCATCAGGGAATCGATCCGGTGGTGATCGCCGCCCATATCATTACTTCATTGCAAACAATCGTGTCCCGCACCATCGAACCGATCGAGGGCGGGGTCGTGTCCGTAGGCCATATCTCGGGCGGTGATGCCTATAATATCCTGCCCGAGCGCGTGCAGATGAAGGGCACCGCGCGCTGGTTCAAGCCCGAGGTCGGACGGGCGATCGAGGACACCATGCATCGGTTGGTGAAGGGCATCGCTGAAAGCTTCGGCGCCACCGCGGAATTGCGCTTCAACCACCACGCACCGGCAACCGTCAACGATCCGGAGGCGACCGCGCTGACCGTACGCGCGGCGAACACCGTGGCAGGCGACGGCAATGTCCGGGAAATGCGCGCTCCCACCATGGGTGGCGAGGACTTCGCCTATATGCTGAACGCCAAGCAGGGCAGCTACATCATGCTGGGCGGCGGCCGCGGGCCGGACTCGCCGCTGCTGCATCATCCATTATACGATTTCAACGACGAGGTCCTGCCGATCGGCGCATCCTATTGGGCGGCGCTGGCGGAGCAGATCCTGGCGAAGGCTCGGTAATCCTGGCCGCTCGACAGGAGGTATCCAGCGCCACGTCTCCGTGAGCTGCCGACCGGAACCAGCCAACGGATTAAGCCCGCGGGTCGGCATGGCGGCCAGACCGGGGCTGCCGCGGTTGGGACAGGTGATCCACCTCGGACCATCCGGCGGCCAATCCGCCGGATGGGAATGCCGGTCAGTCAGTAATGTGTGACCCACGGACTGTCCAAGGCCGCCTCGATCCGCCGATGGCGGGCCTTGATGACATCGGCCGGCACCGCACTGACAAACGCGTAGAACGTCTTGGTGCGGATCGCATCCACCACCCGCTCCCCGACCTTCATCGGGTCGAGCCCGGATGTCGCCAGGCGTTCGGCCAGGATCGCCTCGTCATTGGCCTTGATCAGGGGCCCGCCCATATGGTCCGGCCGGTTGCGGGCCCCGCGCGCGATATTCGTCGCGATCGGCCCCGGGCAAAGGACAGAAACACCGATATTGGTGCCTTCCAGCTCGATCTCCAGCGCCTCCGACAGCGACAGGGCGGCGTATTTGGTCATCGAATACGGCCCCTGATCGGTTCCGCGGCGATTTTGGAAACCGGCGACCGAGGCGGTGTTGACGATGTGCCCTTCCTCCCCGTGCTTCAGGATGGCGGGGACGAAATGGCGGATGCCGTGGATGATGCCCCAGACATTCACCCCGATCACGAACTGCCAATCGCTGGGGGGAACATCAACCATGCGCGTGCCGTGCATCGGCACCCCGGCATTGTTGCAGGCGATATGGAGCTTTCCGAAGTTGCGTTCGGCCTCGGCCAAGGCGTCGAGCACGGATTGTTCCTGCGTGACGTCGATCCTCACCGCCATGACGCGTTTGTTGGTGCCGGACAGGCCATGCGCCGCCTGCTCGACCGCCGCCTTCTGGATGTCGGCCATGACGACGTTGGCGCCCGCTTCCGCAAGCGCGGTGGCGATGCCCAGGCCGATACCCGAAGCGGCACCGGTGACGATGGCGGTCTTGCCGGAGATGTCCATGATTGGAAGGCCTTTCAGATGACCGGATCAAACCGGGAGAACAGGGCGGGAGAGAGACGGAACCGGGAGAGGCGGCACGCAGAGAACCGAGTTGGGAAACGACGGGACCGGAGAGACGGGACCGGGAGAGGCGGAACCGGAGAGGCGGGCTGGAAGTGATGGGGCGAGGCACGCCACGACCGAACCACCGGCCGGCGCGCCCGATTCCGCAACGTAGAGGCCGAGACGGGTTACTTCCCCGCCGCCAACCCCACCGCTGCTTCCCGCGCGCGCACCACGCCGTCCCGCGCCATATCGGCACAAAGCCCCGTATAGGCGGTCGGGTCCAGCAGTGCCGTCACCGCCTTGGCGTCCATATGCGCCGTCAGGCGAGGATCCGCCGCCAGCAGGTCGGAGAACGACTTGCCCTCCACGAACGCCGCCTGCGCCGCGTCATACACGACGTCATGCGCGTGCTGCCGGCCGATCGCGGCGCCGAGGTCCAGCATCACCGCCTCCGCCATGATCAGCCCGCCACCGAGGTCCAGATTGGCCCGCATCCGCTTCGGATCGACGCTCAGCCCGCGCATGATTTCGCCAAGACGGCTCAGGATATCGCCCATGGCGACGCAGGCGCGCCCCTCAGCTGCGTCCATCATCAGACTGGTGGTGCGATCGGCCTCGTGCTCGGTCGTCATCGCTTCCAGGGCCAGAGGCACCAGCCCGCGCACCTCGGCGGCGGCGGCGATGATGTCCTGGCATAGTTTCGGGTTGCGTTTTTGCGGCATGGTGGAACTGCCGACCGTGCCAGGGGGCACGGGTTCCTCCACCTCCCCGAATTCGGTCTTCATCAGGGTGTAGATTTCACGCCCGATCTTGCCGCAGGTGGCGGCCAGCAGGCCCAGGATGCAGATGTTCTCAGCCAGATGGTCGCCGATGGCGCGCGACGGCACGGTCATCGAGCCAAATCCCAGAATCTGCCCGATCCCCTGTTGCACCAGCGGCCCCTGCTTGCCCAGCGACGCATAGGTCCCCGCCCCGCCGCCCAGCATGGCGATGAACAAGCGCGGCGCGGCCTGCCGCAGACGCTCGACATGGCGGATGAGTTCATCAATCCAGACCGCGACCTTGTAGCCGAAGGTGGCAGGCACCGCGTGCTGGCCGTGGGTGCGCCCGGCCATCGGCATGTCCGCCGTCCGCTCCGCCAAGTCGGCCATGGCGGACAGCACCTCCCCGATCTGGCGGAAGAAGATCGCATGCGCCTGGCGCAATACCAGCAGGTCGCCGGTCTGGGTGATGTTCTGCGTGGTGGCGCCCCAATGCACCCAGCCGCCATGCGGCTCCCCCACGATGCGGCCGAGTTCCCAGACCAGTGGTACGATCGTGTGCCCGGTGCGAGCGAAGCCCTCGTCGATCCGCGCGCGATCCATCAGGTCCAGACGCGCCTTGGCGGTGATGGCGGCCGCGGCCTCCTTGGGGATGATACCGAGTTCGGCCTGAGCCTGGGCCAGTGCGGCCTCGACATCCAACCAGGCCTGCCAGCGGTTCTCCAGCCGGTACAAGGCGCGGATTCCGGGGTCCGACACACGGGTTGCGGTCGGGAGTGCATCGCTCATGGTCGCTCCATGGATCAAGGTGGCGTCAGTCGTATGGAGTCCCGAGGGGGCCGCTTCGGACCGGCCTGGACCGCCATCGTGGGCCTTGTTCTGTCTCGCCCGGGCATCACGCCGACCGAGGTGGGGACGGTAAAGCCAGGGGCTCGGCGAGACAAGGGCGTGGGCCGCGAGAAGTATGCGTCAATAAATAGTGAATTATCGTGAAACACAACCTATGGGGGTATAATTCCAATTGACAAGCCAAACGCAACTGCGTGATGTGCTCAACCAGAACGGGTATTTGGAGTGGCGTTATGGCTTCTACGTATCGTTGGAACGGCGGTACCGGCGCGGCGGATATCGCAGACAACTGGACGCTTGAGACCGGCCCGGGCAACCCCGACGGCCTGCCCGCCGCGGGTGACACCGCGATCGTGCCCACGGGCACAATACAACTCCCGGCTGATTCTGTCCTCACCGGCAACACGATAGCGATTGGTGATACCACGGGTGTGGCAGCGCTCACCCTCACCGGGGGGACGACGATCGATCTGGCAAACCCGACGCTTGACGCCAACACGATCATCTCCAATGGGGTCGCCCCCGAACAAACCGACCCCGAGGCCTCGCTCATCGCGATTTCTGGTCGCTCCGTGAATGCCGGTACCATCGCCGCGATCGGGCCGGCCGGCAGCAGCTTCACGATCGATGTGCAACAAGACGGCGCCAACCCAGGGCTGTTCGCCAACGAAGGTACCCTGCTCACCGCGATCGGCAACACGATGTCGGTCGTCGTTGGGGAAAATTCCGAGTTCATCGTCGGCCAGTTCGGCACCGGCGTTGTCTCGGTCGGCGGTACGGATGCAACCTTCGTCGCCGTGGGCGGGATGTCGATCGGCCGAGCGGGTGTGGGCCGGTTGGTGGTGGGCAATGAGGGGACGGTGTCGGTTGTGCAGGATGCAACCGGCACGTTGAATGCCGGCACGCTGACCTTGGGTGTCGGCCATGACACAGACGACGCGCAGACCGGCGGGTCGGGCTCCGCCACGATCGAAAGCGGCGGGTCGCTGGAGGTTCAGTCCCTGCTGCTGATCGGTGGCAATGGCGATCAGGGGACGCTGGCCGTCAACGGCGGCACCGTCTCGGTCGGCGGGTCGCTGGTGGCCGGTAGCGGCACGACGCTGACCGGTGACGGCACGTTAACCGTCGACGCGGGCGGCATGTTGCGGACGACCGGCACCAACACGACCGACGACACGATGGTGTTTGGCCGCGACACCAGCACATACGGCCTGGTGACGGTCGCGGGCGGCACCATCACGTCAACCGGACGCATGGTGGTCGGCAACGAGGGCAACGGCGAACTGACCATCAACGCCGGTGGCACCGGGTCTGCCAATGGGGTGGCGGTCGGTTTGTCGAGTGGTGGCTCTGGAATTCTGGGTGTGTCAGCCGCCCATTTCGACAGCACCGGGCTGTTGAACGTGGGCGTGGACGGCCTCGGGGTGCTGAACGTGGACTCCGCCGGCACACTGACCGCCGGAAGCGGTAGCGGCACGGGGGCCGCGTTCGGTGCGACCTCTCTCGGCCTTGGGCTGATAGACGGCGCCAATGCCCTGTTCATGATCGATGGCGACCTGGTCGTGGGCGGCGCCGGCATCGGCACCTTGAACATCACCAATGGCGCCGTCGTCGACACTGGCGCCTTCGACATCGCGCTCGGCAATGAAAGCGGCGGATCGGGCATCGTCACGGTCGGTGGCGAGGATGCTCGCCTGGTCGGTGGCGCGTTGAACATAGCCAATGCCATCGGACAGGATTCGTTTGGCACCCTGACCATCGAGACCGGTGGCACGGTCCAGGTGCTGTCCGCCACGATCGGCACGGGCGGCGTGCTGACTATGCAGGGCGGGCTGCTCGATCAGCCGATCACGGTCACGATCGGCGAGGGCGGCATGATCACCGGCTTCGGCACGGTGGCTGCCACGGCTCTTTCCAATTCAGGCACGATTCAGGCGTCCGGCGGGCTGCTGCGGTTTTCGGGCGATGTCAGCGGCTTTGGTATTCTGAATCTGGACAATGACGCCTCATTGCAGGTGGACGGGTTCCTGTCCGGGTCGGCGATCAATTTCGGCAATGGCTCCAGCCAATCCCTGGTCGTGCAGATGCCGGGCGGCAGCTTCGAGACCGCGCTGAACAGCCTGTACACCGGTGACCGGCTCGGCTTCAACTTCGGCGCCGGGGTCAGTATCGTGGCCGCCGACCTCGCCGGTACCATCCTGACCTTGCTGCGGTCCGACTCGGAATCCTACCAGTTGAACCTTGTCGAGTTCGACCCCGGAACCGCGAACGGTTTCCTATTCAGCGACGTCGACGGCATCGCCACGGTCGAGATCGGCTGCTTTGTCCAGGGCACACGGATCGAAACCAAACGGGGCATGGTCGCCGTGGAAAACCTGGCCGAGGGCGACCTGATCCCGACCGTGCTGGGGCAGCGTCTGGCGCCAATCGTCTGGCTGGGGCGTCGGCACGTCGATTGCGCGCGCCATCCACAGCCGGAGAAGGTTTGGCCGGTGGTTGTGGAAGCGCATGCCTTCGGTCCCGACCTGCCACGGCGCGATCTGTGGCTGTCCCCCGATCATGCGATATACCTGAATGAGGGGTTGGTGCCGGTGTATCGGCTGATCAACGGCTCCTCCATCCGTCAGGTCGCCTTGCCGGCGGTGACGTACTGGCATGTTCAGTTGCCCTGGCACGATGTCGTGCGGTCCGAGGGGCTCGCGACCGAGAGCTTCCTCGATAGCGGCGATCGCTCGAATTTCGAGAATGGCGGCGGACCGATCCGGCTGAATCCGGATTTCAATGCGCGGTTTTGGGAGGCCAAGGGGTGTGCGCGGTTGATCCTGACCGGACCGGAGTTGGAGGCGGCGCGGGCCATGGTGCGGATCAAGCCGGTGGCCAAGGTTCGGCGGAAGCTGAAGATCGCGGCCTGACGGGCGGGGTTTCCGCCCCAACGCCCCTCGGGGACCCCGACCAGGGCCCTGCCCTGGCGGGGTCCGGGGCAGCGCGCCGCGCTTCCATCCACCCCCAACTTGACCGGACCCACCTTCCCCAACAAGGTGCACCGCACCATGAGCACCCATGTCATCGAATACGAAAGCGTCGTCCTGCCGGAGTGGATCGACTCCAACGGACACCTGAACCTGGCTTACTACGTCGTGGTCTTCGACCTCGCGACCGACGTGCTGTATGAGGCCCTTGGTGTCGGCAACACCTATCGGGAGGCCACCGGCAACTCCAGCTTCACGGCCGAGACGCACACCGTCTATGAGCGCGAAGTCCATCTCGGCGACAGGCTGCTGGTCCGCGCCTGGCTCCTCGGCGCCGACACCAAGCGCCTGCACTATTTCCACGAGATGTTCCATATCGAGAGCGGCGAGCGCGCTGCGACCCAGGAACTGATGGCCCTGCACATCGACATGCGGGTCCGCCGGGTGGCACCGTTCCCGCCGGAGCTGCAAGCCTCCCTGAACGAGGCGGTGCGCCGGTACGCGCCCGCGGTGGCGCCCAAGGGCGTGGGGCGCAAGATTGCCATGCCGGCGCCGTCAGGACATGGTGGGTAACCATCGGCCGACCCCGGTTCGATGCCCCGCCGCATCCGGGGCCCCAGGTCAGCCGCGACGTCCGTCGCCGGCCGCCCACACTGCGATCTGAGGCTTCGTCCCTTTCGCTCCTCGGGGCCGCACCCGATCTTGGGGAGCGGCCCCCTCGGATCAGGTCATGAACTTCTCGGTCCAGGTCTTGAAGTCGCCGTCCCGCGTGACCTTGGCCATGGTGGCGGCCGAGGCGACCCCTTTCAGCTCCGACGGCTTCACCCCGTCCCGCAACGCCTTCAACGTGTCATAGGTTGCCTGCACCGCGGCCGAGAACGGTTGGTGGCCCTGCAAGGCGATCCGCACACCCTGGCTGCCGAGATAGGCCTTGTCGCCGATGTCCCCGCCGCCGCCCATCATCATGGGGATGCGGATTTCGGCGTGCAGGGCGGCGAGCAACTCCCGAGTCATGCCGCCGGCGAAGAACAGTGCGTCAACACCCTCCTTCTGGTAGTTGCGGGCGCGGATCAGGCATTCCTCCGGCCCGGCGAGCGCGGCGGCGCTGGTGCGGCCGATGATGACCAGGGACTTGTCTTCCCGGGCCGCCAGGGCCGCTCGCATCTTGCCGATGCCTTCCTCCCGCGAGACGAGACCGGGCTTCGTCTCCGCGAAGGTGCGCGGCAGGACAGTGTCCTCGATCATGATGCCGGCGACGCCCGCGGTTTCCAGTTCCTGGATAGTGCGCATGACGTTCAGCGCGTTGCCGTAGCCGTGATCGGCATCGACCATCAGCGGCAGCTTGCCGGCGCGGTTGATGCGGTAGGCCTGATGGGCGAACTCGGTCAGGGTCAGCAGGATCAGGTCCGGGTTGCCCAGCACCGAGAACGATCCGATGGAGCCGGCGAACATGCCGACCTCGAAGCCCAGTTCCTCGGCGATGCGGGCGGAGATGGCGTCGAAGACCGAGCCCGGGTGCAGGCATTCGTTGCCGCCGATGGCGGCCCGGTAGCGTTCTCTCCGATCTGTCCAGTGCATGGTTTCCCCCTTCGATGCGATTGGGGGGGACGATAAGGGGGTTCGGGGCCGGCGCATAGGCGGGCGGGACGGCGGTCGTGTCTCAGCTTGGATGATCTGTTTCGATCAAAGTCGGCCCCGAGTCAGCCCATCGAAAGCTCCCGCAAGCGGGCGCCCGGACCTTACCAGGCGTCGAACGCGGCGCGTGCTCGGGATCCCGTTTTCCGCTTGCGCCACGGACGCTTGGCAGGCCGTGTCAGAGGTTAGGCGACGCGCAAAAACGACCGAGTCGCGTGGTGTACCACGTGGATGAGGTTTAGCCGGGGCCGATTCCAGCGCGGTCGCGTATTTTCTAAATTCTCAGGATGATAGACACATCAGCGATTCGCGAACGGTTTACGGCAGTCAGCCAAGACCTGAGCGAACGGTCCCGCCGCTTGCTTGCAGCAGCGGAGGCCAGGACAGCCGGCTACGGCGGGATCACAGCGGCATCCCGGGCGACGGGGGTCGCACGCAGCACGATCGGGCGAGGGTTGCAGGACCTGGCGACCCCAGGCTCGTTGTCAGGCAAGGTTCGTCGGCGTGGTGGCGGGCGACCAACCCTGACCGGGA
>Ga0082335_1009968_pt1 | contig 9983 bp, 9 predicted proteins | sample Subgrocontami58m_FD_72375 | JGI IMG/M metagenome (GOLD analysis project Ga0082335, IMG submission 72375) | Subsurface groundwater microbial communities from S. Glens Falls, New York, USA - GMW37 contaminated, 5.8 m (SPADES assembly) (version 2) ... | reverse complement strand
GCCGATAACATGGAGGTCTGCTGGCCACGTCTTTTGGTAGAGCGCATCGTTCCATCCAAAGCCGATACCGCTTTGATAAATATTGAGGGCATCAAACCAGACGTACATCCGTTGAGTGGGGTCACCCGGTACCGGCACACCCCAGTTTTTCGCGCGTTCATTTGATCGGGAAATGCTGATATCCTGAAGGCCCCGATCGAGAAATGCCATCACTTCGTTTTTTCTTTTTTCCGGAACGATAGTTAATTGATTGTTTTTGATTTTTTCTTTGACTTGATCCTCGTATTTACTTAAACGGAAAAACCAGTTTTTTTCTTTTACCATTTGCAATGGTTTTCCGGGGTGTTCAAAGCACTCGCCATGATCGTTGAGTTCTCCCGGTTCGTAGAAGATTTCGCATCCTACGCAGTAGAGCCCCTCATAGGATTTCTGGTAGATATCGTCGTTTCGTGCGCACAGTTCCCAGAGTTTTTGGCTGGACGGGAAATGATGTATTTGATCGCTTCCTTTTTGCCACACGTCGTAGCGTGCGTTGAGTTTGATAGTGAGCTCTTCAAAAAGTTTATTATTTTTATCGACGAACTCCTGCGCCGGGGCGCCTGCTTTTTCGGCAGCCTGGACGTTTTTGAGGGCGTTCTCATCCCCACCGGAAAGGGTCAAAACATCCTCGCCAAGGAGTTTGTGGTAACGAGCAATTGCATCGGTTTGGATAAATTCGAGCGCATGCCCCACATGGGGAAAAGAGTTTACATAAGGAATTGCGCTGGTTATGTAAAACTTTTTTGCCATGAGGTGATTCTATCGTTTCCGGAGCATGAGCTCAAGAGAGAGGAGGGAGGCGACCAGAAGAAGCGGGTAGATAATTTCTCGAAGACCCAGAAGGCGGAGGATGAGGAGAATGAGAAGTCCTCCTGTGATGAGGAGGATATGTCGCACATTATTTAGGAAGTAGAGGAAGATGCTCGTGATGATCGTGGCAATGAAAGTAAACAATAGTACAATTTTTTGCCATGAGTCAGGGGTATAGGTATTGGCAAACCAGGCTAAACCGCTTATGGCGGATATGCCAATGATGAGCCACCAGACGGAACGGTGTGGGTGGTGCATACCATCCATTGTAGGCGTTTGTAAGCCAGTGATACAATGAGGCGGCTATGCAAACAGAAGTCCTGATTTTGATTGCGGTCATCATTGGAGGATTTGCGGTCATTGCGTGGCTCGTTAAACGGGATAATACGCTTTCGAGTTCGGATATGGCAAAAGTCCTTCAGGAAAACTCGCGCCATCTCAATGACCGGCTTGATACTGCCGCCCGAGTGATAGGCGATCTCAAGCAGAGTCTTGGGGAAATGAGCGAGATCGGCCGCGGGATCCGGTCCCTGCAGGAATTTCTCCAATCTCCGAAACTTCGCGGCAATATCGGCGAGCAGGTCCTTACGGATATGATCGGCCAGACATTCCCCAAAAACTCGTTTCATCTGCAGTACTCCTTCAAATCCGGTGTGAAAGTGGATGCGGTACTGAAAACCGATGCAGGACTCCTTTGCATCGATTCCAAATTTCCGATGGAGAATTTTACTGCGATGCATAAAGGGGAAACGGAAACAGACCGCGCTCGCGCCAAGAGGGAATTTCTCTCCGATATCAAAAAACATGTGAGTGATATAGCCAGGAAATACATATTGCCGGAGGAGGGCACGATGGATTTTGCCCTCATGTATATCCCATCAGAAGGAGTGTATTACGAGATCGCCAACATGAACGACCTCATGGAGTATGCCCGGAAACTGCGCGTGTATCCCGTCTCCCCTAATACGCTTTATGCGCATTTGCAGGTACTCCTGTTGAGTTTTCAGGGAAAAGATTTGGAGCAAAAATCCAAACAAGTATTCCAACTTCTCCGCGCGATCCAAAAAGATTATGCCAAAGTTGAAGAAGGCATGGGGGTCTTAGGCCGCCACATCACCAACGCTCACAACAGCATGAGCAGCGTCTCGTCCTCGTTTGGTCTCATGGGCCAAAAACTCTCACAAACGCAATCCTTTGGCGCAGACGAAGAAAATAAACAACTGGAAGTATGAAGAAAAAATTTATCCATCTATTACACTACTTCATTATTGCGCTTGCCGTGTCCTTGCCCTTTTGGTTAAGTTGGAAGATCGTTGCCATCATAATGGTAGTCTACCATTTGGTTTTTGTTCGAGGGATTGGCCATTGTCCATTGACTCTTTGGCAGTTCGGAACAGCAGAAGAGGGATTCATCGAAAAGCATTTTATTGTGTTAATCCGGCTTTGCGGCTTCCCAAGTCCGAAGAGAAAGAATCTTCATGCATTCATTCTTTACGGTCTTCCGATCCTACTGGTGATTACCGCATTTTTGAAAGAAGTAATTGGTTTATAGTGACATAACCATGTTTCAGCGCGCAAAATATCACGTGTCGGAATGGCTACCGGCGCTCAAGTCGCGCAATTACCGCCTCTACTTTTTTGGCCAGGGTGTATCGCTTATCGGTACGTGGATGGCAGCAGTTGCCCAGCAGTGGCTTTTATACCCGACGCTGACAAACAACAAGTCACTTTTGGGTGTCGCAAGCGCAGTAAATGCGGTTCCGACGATCGTTCTTCTTCTCTACGCAGGGGTGATTGCTGACCGGACGGATAGACGGATCGGCATTCTTGTCCAGCAAGTACTCTATGCTCTGGTTACGTTCATGCTCTTTTTTCTTGTTTCTTCGGGAACAATTCAAGTGTGGCATGTGTTTGTGGCAACGTTTCTCACGGGGGCGGTATTTGCTTTTGATATGCCCACGCGCCAAGCGCTCATGATAGAGCTTGTGGACAAAAAGCACATCGCAAGCGCGATAGCTCTTAACACCGGAATATTCAATACCGCCCGTGTGATCGGACCGACGGTTGCGGGTTTACTCATCGCCTCGATAGGCATCGCTCCGGCGTTTTTTATAAACGGTGTGAGCTTTGTCGCAGTGATTGCAAGTGTCCTTCTTATGAATATTCCAAGATACATAAAAATTGAACAATCAGATTCCGTCTGGGGACAACTCAAAAGCGGTGCTTTGTATATCCGTGAGCATCAGCATATCTGGACTCCGCTTCTTATTCTTTTTCTTTTATCACTATTTACGGGGCCGTTAGTGACGTTTCTGCCCGTATTTGCCAAGGACATTTTTCGGGTCGGTGAAGTAGGATTCGGCTTACTTCAGGCGGCATTTGGTCTCGGCGCAGTGGTCGGGTCATTTGGATTTTCAAAATTGTATCAGGCTATTACGGATAAGCATCGATTTCTCGCCGGGCTTCTCATCATCATCAGTTTGTCGATGGCAGGATTTTCATACGCGTCGCTATTTATTCTTGCCCTTGGAGCAATTTTTCTCGGCGGGTGGGGAGGCGCGACACTTATGACGCTCGTCCGGACGGCGGTGCATGAGCAGGTACCTAACCACCTTCGCGGCCGCCTCGTGAGTTACTATTCTCTCGTCCTTATCGGCGGAACTCCGATCGGGGCGCTTTTGGGAAGCGTGGGCGTTGGGACCATAGGAATCCGTCTGACGGTACTCCTGTCAGCAATATTTTTCGGCGTCACCACACTCATCCTCATAAAAAATCTTGATAAGCGTTATATAAAATTTATATAATGCAGTCTTGGCGACGCTTATGCATTAAAAGTAGAATGCAATTATGCAAACTGTTCTTATCATTCACGGAAGCTATGGAAACCCAAAGGAAAATTGGTTTCCTTGGCTTAAGAGTGAGTTAGAAAAACTAGGACATCATGTTATTCTCCCTCAGTTTCCCATCCCAGAGACACAAGATATCGCCTATGGCGGGCATCAATTATCAGCCTGGATTGATACGTTTGATGAATATAAAAAGTTCATCAGCGATGAAACTGTTCTCGTGGCGCATAGCAGAGGGTGTGTTTTTTCCTATCGGATTCTTGAACGACAAATTCCTCTCCACGCCGCGTTTTTAGTAGCTCCTTGGATAACGTACCGTTGGTATCCGAAAGGCTGGACAAAAATTGATTCGTTTCATAGAGACCCATTTGATTGGAAGAAAATGAGAGAAGGGGCCAAACATATTGAAGTATTTCAATCAACGAATGATGAAATTCCGGTAAACGAGGGTAAGCAAGTTGCACAAAATTTGGGGGCAGAATTGGTTCTTGTTGAAAATGCAGGACACTTTAACGTCGCAACTGATCCGAAGTTTAAGGAATTTGATTTACTTCTTGAGAGAATCAAGAAAACTCTATGACTTTTGTTTTGTTTCATGGAATTTTTGGTGGTGCGGTTGATAATTGGTTTCCATTTTTACGGAAGGGATTGGAGGTTGTTGGAGAAACGGTCGTAATTCCTGCTTTTCCCTATACGACGCATGAAGAGTTGACAAAAAATGGCCCCGGTTCTGAAATTAAACAAAGCTTAGTGTCATGGATGGCCTCTTACGAAGAAGATCTTAAAGATATACATAGTTCGGAAAGACTCTGCTTTGTGGGACATTCAGTCGGATGTCTTTTTATTTTGCACCTTATCAGTCGGTGGAGCCTAACACTTGATAGTGCGTTTTTTATCGCGCCATTCCTTCGACCGTTAGGCGGCCAGTGGTATTTTGATTACGTTAATAAAACGTTCTATAAGCATGATTTTGATTTTCGAAAACTGAAAGCACGCATCCCTACGTCTTACGTATTGTATTCGGATGATGATCCGGCTGTCGCAACAAAGCATTCACAAGAATTCGCACGCAAATTAAATAGCGAGGAAATTTTGGTTCGTGGTGGAAAACATTTTTCTACGAAATCCGGATTCATTGAGTTTCCGCTGCTTTTAGAACTTTGTAAATCCCGCATTGGTCGTAATCCATGAAAATTACGCTATAATGAGCCCATTGTGGCAAAGATTCCGGTTGAAGAACGAAAATTGAACGAGGAGCAGAAGAAGGCCGTGACGTTTGGAAAAGGGCCGCTTCTCATCATTGCCGGAGCGGGGACGGGTAAGACCACGGTCGTCACTGAACGCATCAAGCACTTAATTACTTCCGGAAAAGCGCACCCACAGGAAATTCTTGCCCTCACTTTTACGGAGAAAGCCAGTCGTGAGATGGAAACGCGCGTGGATATGGTCCTCCCCTATGGGACCACCCAAATGTGGATTTCGACCTTTCATGCGTTTTGCGACCGGATTTTGCGAAATGAGGCGATGAACATCGGGCTGGATCCTGGATTTAAGCTTATGACGGAGGCAGAGACCATCCTTTTGTTACGAAAAAATATTTTCAAGTTTGACCTTACGTATTTTCGGCCGCTTGGGAATCCAACCAAGTTTATTTCCGGGATGCTCACGCATTTCTCGCGATTGAAAGATGAAGATATTAGTCCGAAGGACTATTTTGATTGGGCTAAGAAGCAAGAAGGCGAAGAAGGGGAGAAATATGGAGAACTTGCAAACGCATACAGAGCTTATGAAGAGCTTAAAGTTAAAGAAGGGGTGGCGGATTATTCGGATCTGATCAGTAACACCCTCAAACTCTTCCGGACACGGAAAAATATTCTTGCCCGGTATCAGGAGCAGTTTAAGTATATCCTCATTGATGAGTTTCAGGATACCAATTTTGCCCAAAATGAGATGGCGATTCTCCTTTCCGGTACGAGAAAAAACATCACGGTCGTGGGAGATGACGATCAATCAATTTATCGATTTCGGGGTAGTTCTATTAGCAACATCATTCAGTTCCGTAAACGCTTCCCGAAAACAAAAATTATTGTTTTAACCAAAAATTACCGGTCAACAAAAGAAATTCTTGACCGTTCCTATGACCTGATACAAAAGAACAATCCGGACCGGCTGGAGGTAGCCGAGAAGATTGACAAGAAGCTTGAGAGCATGAGGAGAATCAAAGGGGAGAAAATTGAAGTGATTTATGCGGATCGCGTGGAGAATGAAGCGGAGGAAGTTGCCAGAATGATAAATGCTAAATGCCGAATGCTGAATGATAAATCTGACAAGTATGAGTGGAAGGATTTTGCGATATTGGTTCGGGCGAATAACCATGCGGAACCGTTTGTCCGGGCCTTAGCGCGGGTGGGAATTCCTTACCAATTTTTGGGTCCCGGGCAACTGTTTCGCCAACCGGAAGTCAAAGATCTTATCGCGTATCTTAAGGTGCTTTATAACTTTGAAGATAATGTCGCCATGTATCGGGTGCTCACGATGGACTGGGTGAGTGTATCAGCCAGGGATGTGGCAGCGATTGTCAATGACTCCAGAAAATTTGGTCACTCACTATTTGAATCGTGTGAAGCAAGTGCCGATGAGAATATTAAAAGATTAGTTGCAATAATTCATCGGAATTTAGGGCTCATCAAAAAAGAAACAGCAGGGCAGATTCTCTACTATTTTTTGCAAGACTCCGGACTTCTGACACAATTTGCTACATATAAAACAGCTAAGGAAGAGCGCACATCTGCAAACATCGCCAAGTTTTTCGACAAGCTCAAAACGTATGAGGGGAGCCATGAAGACGCGAGTATTTTCGCTGTGGTTGATTGGATAGATCTGTTGATGAATTTAGGAGAGTCGCCGACCGCTACCGATATGGATTGGACGGAAAATAATGCCGTGAACATACTCACTATTCATTCTGCCAAGGGACTTGAGTTTCCTTTTGTATTTCTTGTCAATCTTGTCGATGCCAGATTCCCCACAAGAGAACGCCGCGAACAAATTCCGATTCCCGAAACTCTTATAAAGGAAATATTACCCGTTGGCGACTTTCATCTGGAAGAAGAACGCCGGCTTTTTTACGTCGGGATGACGCGGGCAAGGGACCTATTGTATTTGACAGCCGCGAAATACTACGGAGAAGGAAAACGTGAGAAGAGGCCTTCGCCGTTTATTGGAGAAGCACTCGGTGAGGAGCCCTCAGTCATCAGCTATCAGTCGTCAGACAAAACAAGACAGTTGGTTTTATTAGATTGGGAGAAGATTGAAGAAAAAGAAGAAAAACCGGTTCGTCAACCGATTGCTTACCTCTCTTATTCGCAGCTAAGTACGTTTAAAACCTGCCCCTTGCAGTATAAGTATCGTTACATTCTAAAGATTCCGGTGCCGTCTTCGGCAGCTCTTACTTTCGGCGATACCATGCACCGGACAGTCCGGGCGTTTTATGAATTGGTAAAAATAGGAAAGAAGCCAACGAAAGAGACTCTTACGAATCTTCTTGGTACGCACTGGTCCTCAATTGGTTACGGCGATCGTGGGTATGAAGAGAAGATGAAAAAGCACGGGGTTGAATTACTGGAGGGATTTTATGAGAAAGGATACGACCCCGCGCGGATTCCTAAGGATTTGGAGGCATCATTTAAAATCCGTATAACGCCGGCGCTTACCTTAGGCGGGAGAATCGATCGGGTGGATGAACTCCCCGGAGGGAAGCTTGAAATTATTGATTACAAAACAGGTCAGTCGCCAAAAAATAGAGACGTGACGAAAGACCCACAATTGACTGTGTACGCGCTGGCAGCCACCGACGAGGGTATCTACAATAAAAAACCGGAACACGTGACCGTGTCGTTTTACTTTTTTGAAGACCAAGCAAAAATATCCGCAACACGAACCAAAGAGCAATTAGAAGAATCGAAAAAAGATGTTGCTGATAAAGCTATGAAAATCTCCCAGAGCGATTTTCACCCGACCCCGGGCAAACATTGCGATTTCTGCGAATTCCGCCTTATTTGCGAGGCGTGGCAATAGGATAGTAAAGCGACTTTCCTCCGAATCCTTCTTTGAATTTAGTAAATCCTAACCATTCCTTATTTTCCTTAGGGATCCTCTCGTCCCAGACGCCGATAAAGTCAAATGTTTTCATTCCGTGTTTTTTTGAGAGTTTCAGAGCTTCCCATACCAAAAGTGTCGGCGCAAATAATTTTTTTCCTTCGCGGGTTGCGCCTGCAATCCAGTAGTAGGCGATATCGTCCAAAAACAGAAGCAGTATTCCACCAATGACGCGGGTATTTTTTGCCAATAAGATCGCGGCGTGGTCTGGAGCAAATAAAGGCCAGAGTTTATCTATGCCATAGGTTGTGATAAATCCAAGAAATCCGGAAGATTTATTTTTGATTTTAATCAAATCATTAATATTTGAAGATTGACAGATGTGTAGATTATTTTTTTGTGCCCTGCGGACTGCGCGGCGTTTAGCTTCGGAAAACCGTATAAATATTTCATTTTCCGGTCCAGTCAGATCAACGCGGATGGTTTTTGTGGAAATGTAATGTGTAGAAATAATTGGCACATGAGAAGAAACGTTTTTGACCCAAGTTGAAAACGTATGTTGCAGGATCCCTGAGTCCGGTTCGACGCTTAACCGTTTGACATGATATTTGGTAAAAACCGGTAAAAGCTTATTAACGTTCGGGAGCTTGGTGCAACGCTGGAGTTTGGCAAAACCCCCCAATAGCGGGAAGCGTTTGAGAAAAAGATTACTTCCGTCAACCTTTTCAACATGCCATCCAAGGGATTTGATATATGAAGCATAAAGAGAGGATTGTTGGATTTCCATTATTTTTGGAGCATCCTCCACCTGATGGTGTCCGCTACGGTATACAACTGGTAAAGAAGCGGATTGAGGATGAGATCATAGGAGCCGACGAACTCAACGAGTTTGGGACCAAACCCTTGTTTAAATCGGTGGAAGCCGTACCATGGATCCTTTTCGTCAGCTTGGGGGCCGAGCGCGCCCCAGAGATCAAATTTTTTATACCCTGCCTTTTTTCCCCAGCGCACTATTTCCCAGAGAAGGAGATTTGGAGCCATAGTCTCACGATGTTCTCGAGAGGACGCGCCGTAAGGATAGTAGATTGTGTTTTTCCAAATAAAAATGATCCAGGCGGCCAAGATTTTATTTTGGTAGACGGCAGTCCAGAGCCGTGCGATTCCAGCCGGATGAAGTGTCTCCCACATACGGCGGTGATACGTTTCATTGTGAGCATAAAATCCTTGCCGATGGGTGGTTTCTTTCGTCAATGAGAGGTATGTGTCAAATGCGTCAGGTGAGTTATCTTCACGAACGACGACGCCGTGTTTTTGGGCAACTTTCAAATTATATCGGGTCTTGGGGTGCATGGCTTTCAGTAATTCTTCTTCTGATTTAGTCAGGTCTAATACGAAGGTATATTTGGAAAACAAGGGGTGATGGGAAGGCCGAAGCTGATAGCTGATAGCTGACAGCTGACAGCCAGAGAGGACATTGGGTTCGAGTTGGATAAAAATTGCACGTTTGTGTTTGCCGATCTTTGTAAGTTCGTCAATTATTGGTTGCGTTGGGAGGGGGCCTTTGGGAAAGTAACCAATAGTAAATGGAGTAAAAGGAATCTTATGGAAGGTGAGCTGCCAACCTGCCTCGCCGGCAGGCAGGTTGTTCACTCGTAGGACATCTATCCCCATCTCCCGACGGAATGTTCCCCACGCCTCTGATTGTAATGGATGGGATGCTTGCATACTGGTTATTATCGCTCTTTTTAGAGTGTGCTACAATGATAGAGATGAAAAGACGAAGAAAATTTCCGTCTCATCCGATCTCATGGTTGCCAATCGACAGCCGATTGATCGCTCCTCTTTTTTCCTTCGGTCATGTGCGTGGGGTTGCACGATTTTTTCTTGAAGTAGAGATCGTATTATCGTTATTGGTCGTCATTGGAACACTATCGATCGTTATCGTGCGATTTTTTTTAAAATAAAAAATCGTCGGTCTGGAATCCCCGGTTGGCGTTAAGAGATACGGATAATTCAAGCGCATGCTGAGGAATATCAGCCAAAAACCGTGAAATCATGTTTTGGGTTCTAGTTCCGAAATAAAGCCTGCGGTTGGCAAAGCTTAAATAAAGCCGTTCTTTGGCGCGCGTGATTCCTACATAACAAAGCCTCCGTTCTTCTTCTAGTTCTTCCCGGTCCATAAGGCTTCTA
>Ga0082335_1009965_pt1 | contig 9987 bp, 9 predicted proteins | sample Subgrocontami58m_FD_72375 | JGI IMG/M metagenome (GOLD analysis project Ga0082335, IMG submission 72375) | Subsurface groundwater microbial communities from S. Glens Falls, New York, USA - GMW37 contaminated, 5.8 m (SPADES assembly) (version 2) ... | reverse complement strand
TATGTCCAGCCGGCTCCAGAATCCCAGCCTTCAGCCATTTGCGGATCAGGCCAAGAAAGGCCCGGTCATCGATGCGTACACTCAACATCTCAAGCAGCGTGTCATGATCCAAATGGTCGAAAAAGCCTTGAACGTCAGCCTCTACCAGATAACCATAATTCCCGAACTGCAGGTCGAAGGTGAGGTCTTTGACCGCATCCCCCGCCCCTCGCTCGGGACGATAGCCGTAACTGCTCTCCAGAAAGTCTTGCTCATAGATGGCAGTCATCAGCTTCGCACAGGCAGCCTGAACGAGTTTGTCCTCGACAGCCGGTATTCCTAAGGGCCTTTGCTTGTCCTTTTCCTTCGGAATGTAGTGGCGTCGTACCAGCTTAGCTTGGTAGCGCTTCGATTTCAGCCGCTCCACCAGTGCCTCGATATTTGCATGCAGATTCTCTGCATACATTTGCGCGGTCACTCCGTCCACACCACTGGCGGCATTCTTGTTCAGATCGCTCCAGCAGTCCATCAGCAGCTCCGCATTCAGGCACCGGTAAAGATCCCGAAATCGATGATGCTTATCGGCTTTCGCCTTGCTAGCTATTCCCCGCAGTGAGGTTGGCTTATGTTGTTCCGATCCGACAGTGTCCGGCATAAGTTTCCTTTGCGGGCTACGTACTTCCGTCAAGTCCTTCCCCCTGTACGTGGCTTTCCCACGCTCCGAGTACTACGCTTGATAAGACTCCCCATCGGCATCCGGCAGGCTTTCCCTTTCACAGTACTCCTCTGCCTACCTGCGCTGCTTTCCAGTCCGCCTCTTAGGTTCCGGCATAACCCTGTGTCCGGGTTTCCCCTTGCGTGCCTCAATATCCGTATACCTTACGACGGCCTTCCCACAGCAAGGAACCTATGGGGCCTCCCAAGTTCTTTAGCGCATCTCTTCCTGCATGCCACAGCCTGAGGACTCCGGCGGACATCCACACCCTCACCATGACGGATGTTTCATGTTGGCTTCGGCGTACGTTAAAACCCTCGCCATCCGCAACAAACTTATGTCGAAGCTGTACCAACTTTCAGGGCACACGGTTGCCCCTACGGCCTACAGGATTCTCTGTGTACGCTTCACCTCCTTTGTTCGCCAGCACAACACCTCTGGCTCCGCTGTCAGTGCAACACTCGATACGGGTGGGTGGTTAGCCCTTTCCCGACCGGGACTTTCACCCGGTAAGATGCGCCAAGCTTATCTTGGCGCGACAACGTTCCGGTTCAGGCGCGCGCGGCTTCATGCGCGTCGCCTGCAACCGGGGGTTAGAGCGCACGTGGCGCTCTGCCACCAAGCATCTCGATTGCATGGATGAGCTGTTCATATGTGAGCGCATCGAGTTGTTCATCTCGTGGCGTGTAATGCTCATTCCGCTGGTTGGCTGGTACCAGGGCTTTCTCAAGGTCGACAAGGCACAGTCGCAGCCAAGCAGTCGTGGGCTGATGCTCAGCGTTCATGTTCCAACCCAATGCAGCGATCGCGTGCGCGAAATGTGCCTTTTCCCAATAGCCCAGTGAGTCGCGTTTGCGTTGAAGCTGCTCGGCGATGAGATCGGCGATGTCAAGCCTGATGCCGCCGAGATCCTCATTGGCATTGAGTCTTTGCAGAATTGCGTCCACTTGCTCCATGGCCCATCTCCTATGCGCTCTAACGAATAGCGTTTATCTGACGCCGAGGCGAAGCTGAAGCGAAGGCACGGTGCTGCATGGCGTCAGATAAACCTCGTTGGACTGAACCGCCGAGTCGACGGTAGTTATGGGGATTGTAAGCGAGCGGGGGCGGGAGTCAATCGACTGGCACGACGATGAGGTCGGGCGATGCTGTGCAGGCGAGTAGTTGCGAGGCGAAAGTGCGATGGCAAAGCGCGCGAATAAGCACGAGCGACCGCGTGGATCGCGCGAAGCGTGCCAAAGGGCCGAGCGCATCCCTGGCGTGGGCTAGCGCCAAGAGCGCGGCAAAGGAATCGCAAGCGCATCCGGTTTCTCACGGTGGTCCTCGCAGATGCAGCAAAGGCAGCGGCACAGGAGCGATGGACGCTGTGGGCACGAACTGGCCTTTGCCGCAGTGCTGGCAACGCAAGCGCTGGTACTGGTCGATGCGGCGCATGAAGGCTTGAACGGACTCGACCACGACCGGGTCGGGCGCAGGCGCGTCCAATGCCGCGCGCGCGGCGGCGAGGCGCGTGGCCTTGTGCGCCGGACCGATCAGCCCGTAATGGCGAATGCGCTTGAAGCCCTTGGGCAGCACGTGCAACAAGAAGCGCTCGATGAACGTTTGCCCCGGCACAATGAGCGTGCGTCTGCGGTTACCGTGTGCCGAATCGCGCACGCGCATACTCACCGTGTCTGCGCCAATGTCCAGGATGCGCTCGTTGGAGATCGCCACCCGATGCGTGTAGCGGCCCAGATAGTCGAGCACGTGCGCCGGCCCGCCCAATGGCTCTTTGGCATAGACCACCCAGTCATGCTTATGCAAACGGGTGAGCAGATCGCGCCAGGCGTGCTCGACGAGTTGCGCCTCATTGAGTTTCCCGTCTTCGCGCGCGGCCTTCAATGCGGCAACGAATTTGCCGCGATAGACTTTGGAGAGTGCCTTGTTGGGAAATAGAAACCCGCGTTTGGTTGCTGCCCAATCCCCGTCGGCTTTCAACGCCCCGCCAGCCACCAGGGCATGCACATGCACGTGGCGCCCGAGGTCCTGCTTCCACGTATGCAGCACCAGCGTGAACGCGGCCGTGCCGCCGAGCCAGCGCGGGTTGGCGGCGAACTCGTTGAGCGTGGCCGAGACGGCGCCGAAGAGCATCTCGTAGAGCGCTCGCGGATACTGTCCGATGAGCGCATTCAGATCGTGCGGCAGGGTGAATACGAGGTGAAAGTACGGCACCGGCAACACCTCGCGTTGCCGCGCTGCGAGCCAGGCTTCCTTCGCCCGCGTCTGGCACAGCGGGCAATGGCGGTTGCGACACGAGTGATAGACATGGCGCGTACTGCCGCAGGTGTCGCAAACCTCCACATGCCCACCCAAGGCGGCGGTGCGGCACGCGAGGATAGCGCGCCAGACCTTCGCCTTGGCAGCCGACAAGGGATGGGCCGCGAGATAAGCCGGGCCGTGACGGCGCAGCACCTCGGCCAGACCCAGCCGGGCAGTGCGAACCATGTTGGTGCGCTCAGTGCTTGGGCGCCTCGAGCAGTTCTAGAGGAGAAGTGGTACCGGTCAGACGCGTGCGCGCCAGATGTACATAGCGCATGGTTGTACCAATGTGACCGTGGCCAAGCAGGCGCTGCACGGTCGGCAGGTCCACGCCGGCTTCGATCAGGTGCGTGGCAAACGCATGGCGCCTATGTCTCGCAAGACATAGGCGCCACTATCTACCCTCCCTGACTATGTCGTGTAAGGGCCCAATAGCACAGTGTCTCGTGCGACTTGCTTGACGTGAGGTAGACATAGTCTGGCTTCTTTCAACAGCCCGAAGCATCGGGGAAGGAGGCCGCTATGAAATGCGTCATCAATAGCCAAGTCGTTCTGTCGCAGCCGCTGGAAGGTCCGCTGGCCGGATATATCAGGCCTTTCGCAGAGTCGTTGAGCGAACAGGGATATGCCCTGTATTCGCTTCAGCGACAGGTGTTGCTTGCTGCCTGTTTCAGCCGATGGCTTAAACAGAAAGGGATTCGGTTACGTCGTATCCGCTCCGATCATCGAACACGGTATCTACGATATCGTGCTCGGCACTTGCGGCCCCGCCAGGGCGATTCTGGTGCGCTGAGCAACCTCATTTGCTTTCTGCGTCTCCAAGGCGCGATTCCTGACGAGAAGCAAACGGCGAGTCGACTGACCCCGGTGGAGCAGTGCACACAAGCATTTGAGCGGTATTTACTCGAAGCGCGAGCGCTGGCCCACGCGACGATTATCAACTACGTTCCATTTGTTCACAGTTTCCTCGAAGATCGATTTGGCCACGGACCAGTCACACTCGCGCATTTGTGTGCGGACGATGTGGTGAGATTTGTACAGCGCCAGGTGCCCCGATTGCATCTGAAGCGTGCGAAGCTGATGACTTCTGCACTGCGCTCATTTCTGCGCTATGCGCGTTACCGCGGGGAAGTGACGCTTGATCTGGCCGCCGCCGTTCCGATCGTGGCCAATTGGTCAATGACGTCAATTCCCCGGGCGATTTCCGCGGATCACGTACGTCAGCTTCTCGCCAGCATTGACCGGCGCACCCCAATCGGGCGTCGCGACTACGCGGTTTTGCTCCTGCTCGCGCGACTGGGCTTGCGTTCGAGTGCAGTAGCCTTTCTCGAACTCGATGACATCGATTGGAAGGCTGGCCGCTTGTTCGTGCGCGGCAAAGGCGCGCAGCGGCTTGAGTTGCCCTTGCCTGCGGACGTCGGCAAGGCGATTGTCGCCTATCTGCGCCGCGGTAGACCGGCGAGCACCAGTCGTCGTGTATTTTTGCGGGCCAAGGCGCCCATCCGTGGCTTTCTGGGAGTTGGCGGCGTTGGTTCCATCGTTCTGCATTCACTCAAGCGCGCCGGCATCGGTGCGCCGACCACTGGTGCACACCAGTTTCGCCATGGCTTGGCCTGCGAGATGTTGCGCCACGGCGCCTCGCTCGGCGAGATTGGCCAGTTATTGGGCCATCGTCACCCACAGACCACGACGATTTACGCCAAGGTCGATCTCCAGGCATTGCGCACGCTGGCATTGCCGTGGCCAGGCGGTGTGCAATGAACACGCTTCGACAGGCTGTCCAAGGTTACCTGAGGCTGCGACGCGGATTGGGATTCAAGCTACAGGATGCGGGCAGGGGACTACTCGATTTCGTCACGTTCATGGAGCAGCAGCGTGCTTCCCACATCACCCAAGCGTTGGCGCTAGCCTGGGCGCAACAACCTGTAAACGCCCAGCCCGCACACTGGGCACAACGACTGAGCTTCGTGCGCGGATTTGCGCGTTATCGTAGTGCCACCGATCCACGCACGCAAATTCCGCCGCAAGGCTTGCTGCCGTTTCAACCCAAGCGGGCGCGACCGTACCTGTACTCGGACGATGAGATTCGAAGCTTACTGGGCGCTGCTCTCAATATGCCTTGCCACGATGTACGCAGTGAACTGCAGCCTTGGACCTATCATGGCCTGTTCGGCTTGCTCAGCGTCTCGGGTCTGCGTCTGGGCGAAGCGCGCAATCTCGAACTTCAGGACGTGGATTTGAAGGCAGCGGTATTGACCATCCGCGGCGCCAAGTTCGGCAAGTCTCGCCTGGTGCCGCTGCATGCCTCGACCTGCGCAGTGCTTGCGGACTACATCGCGCGACGTAATCGTCATTGGGCTCAACGGCCGGTCTCCTCCTACCTGTTTGTTTCCAACTGGGGAAATCGTCTGGATGTTGGAACAATCCATCGCGTCTTCTATGCCTTATCCCGGCAGACCGGTCTGCGCGGTATCGCCGACAGTCACGGGCCTCGTCTGCACGACATGCGCCACCGATTCGCGACGAACACGCTCGTGACGTGGTATCGGTCCAACCAAGATCCAGAGCGGCGCCTGCCTATCTTGGCCGCCTACCTCGGCCATGTTCACGTTGCGGATACGCAGTGGTATTTGAGCGGTTCTCCGGAGTTGATGCGGGAAGCCATGCGCCGGCTCGAACAGCGCTGGGAGGGTCAATCATGATCACTCCCGCCAGCTTTGCGCCCCTGTTGGAGCGCTTTTTTACGCAGCGGCTGATGCAGCAGCGCCAGGCGAGTCCGCACACCATCAGTTCCTATCGCGATACCTTTCGTCAATTTCTGAAGTTTGTTCAGCAACGGCTGCATAAACCCCCAGCAAACCTTGGCTTCGAGGAGATCGATGCCCCGTTGATCGTGGCGTTCCTGGAGGACCTGGAGAAACGCCAAGGCGTCAGCGTTCGTAGCCGCAATCTGCGCCTGACGGCTATTCACTCCTTGTTTCGCTATGCGGCCTTCGAGGCGCCGGCGCAGTCCGCGCAGATTCAGCGCGTGCTCGCCATCCCCAGCAAACGTTTCACGCGGACTTTAGTCCCCTTTCTCACCCGTGCCGAAGTCGACGCATTGCTTGCGGCGCCGGATCAGTGCACTTGGTCCGGCCGGCGCGATCATGCCTTTCTCCTGGTGGCGGTGCAGACAGGCCTGCGCCTATCTGAGATGACTGGCCTCAAACGCGAGGACATCACCGTCGGGGCCGGCGCTCACGTGCGCGTCATTGGCAAGGGACGCAAAGAACGCTGTACGCCCTTTGCCAAATCCACGCGCACCGTTTTGAAAGCGTGGCTGCGGGAGCCACAACGCGGTAACGGCGATGTACTGTTTCCCAGCGCCAAGGGGGAGCGTCTCAGCGTCCACGGTGTGCAGTATCTGTTGACCAAGCATCGCCTGACGGCATCCAAAGTTTGCCCTTCGTTGAAGCAAAAGCGCGTGACTGTTCACCGCTTGAGGCACACCATGGCCATGGACCTTCTACAGTCGGGCGCCGACCGCGCTGTCATCGCCCTGTGGCTCGGACATGAATCGGTGGAAACTACGCAGATCTACCTCGACGCGACGCTCGCAATGAAGGAGAAAGCTCTGGAGAAGACCTGTCTGCGGCACGGAAGGCCAGGGCGCTATAAGCCGGGCGACCACCTTCTCGACTTCCTAAATAGCCTGTAGCGCAGCCAAGACTATGTCGGGTAATTGATCGATCAAATCTGTTCCGCGGCCCGCCATTCCCCCCTAATCGCCATGGTTGATCGACATCACTCGACATAGTCAGGGAGGGTAGATAGTGGCGCCTATGTCTCGCAAGACATAGGCGCCACAGCTATGCCACTCATCTGATCGAGGCTGGCGTCGATCTGATCGAGGTGCAGAAATTCCTCGGCCATCACTCCATTCTCACTACCGCTCGTTATACCCACCTGACCGACCAGACCAAGCACCACGCCCTGGACCGGATCAACGCCCTGATGGACGGCTTTGGCCTCACCTGGGGGAAGGTCAAATGATCCGACTGGCGACTATCATCGACACCTTCGAGGCCGACTTCCTGACGCAATACCGAGGCCAACTGAGGTCCGAGCACTATCGGGCACTGGCGGCGATGAAACAGTGCCGCACGCAGGCCAGCCCCATGATGCGGGTCAAATGCACCGGATGCGAGCAGCAGAAACTGGTGCCGCACTCCTGCGGCCACCGCCACTGCCCGCACTGCCAGCACCATGAGAGTCAGCAATGGCTAGAACGTCAGATGAAAAAGCAGGTGCCTGCCCAGTACTTTCTGCTCACCTTCACCCTGCCGGCGGAATTTAGAGCGCTCAGTTGGGCGCACCAGAGTGTCATCTACGAACTGCTGATGCGTTGTTCTTGGGAGACGGTGCGCACCTTTAGCAAGAACGACCGGCAGCTTCAGGGCACCCCCGGCGCTATCGCGGTGTTGCACACGAACACGCGCCAGCTGGAATTTCACCCTCACGTTCATCTGGTCATGCCTGCGGCCGCCGTTGACGCCAAGCAGCGTCAATGGCGGACCAAGCGCTCAGGCTACCTGTTCAACCAGACAGCCCTGGCCAAGGTCTTTCGGGCAAAGATGCTGGCGGGCCTCGAAGCCGCCGGACTGACCCCGCCGCAGCGCTACCCGAAGAAATGGGTAGTCGATTGCAAATCCGTGGGCAGCGGCGAGAAGGCGTTGATCTACCTTGGGCGCTATCTTTACCGCGGCGTCATCGCCGAGAAGGATATCGTTGCTTGCGACAACGGCAAGGTGAGTTTCCGTTATCGCGACGCCAAGACCGGAAAGGTGGAGCAGCGAACCGTTTCCGGCGCGCACTTCCTGTGGCTGGTGTTGCAGCATGTGCTGCCCAAGGGATTTCGGCGTGCGCGCAACTTTGGCTTTTTGCATCCCAACTGCAAGCGCGTAATCGCGTTGCTGCATGTGCTGCTCAAGTTCGTCCCCGCCCAGACCGCCACATGGTTCAAACAACGCGCGCCGATCCTGTGCGGGTGTTGCGGGGCGGTGATGACGATCATGAAAACACGGATTCGGTCGGTTTTCACCAGGGGCATCCCGGCGCCAATTGCTACTCAAGGGGCACACTGATCGTGTAAGCACCACGTTCTTCGCAAAGTGCCGGGAGACAGCGCCCGCAAGCCGAGGCATCGGCTCGTCTTGAATAGGCGAAAATCGCGGCACGATAGTCCCGGCATCGATCAAAATGGCCATCGGCTGCCGCAACGGCATGCTTGAAGCGGGCCTGTAAGCCCCCGCCGTCGGGGCAAAGCTTCAAATCGCGGTACTACCCACAGAGATATTTTCTAGGCGCCCCGATCCGCGCTCAGGGACCGGGCTCGTCCAACAAACGGTTCAGATCGTGGCTCGCTTCGCGATCACGATCTAACCTTATTCGTTAGGAGGCGGTTTTAACAAAGAAAGGATGCATTATGAAAAAGAAATTTGTACCTGCGTGCGTGACGAAATCGAAAAGTGGCGCTGCTACGATGCCGGTGTAAAGGCCGCATTGGAATGCCATGATAAATTTCATCTTACAGTTTTGAGCGTTTTGTTCCCGCACTCCGGCCTTTCGGTTTCGGTTGCAAGCCCAAAAGCGCCGCGCCTGTTTCAACCAGGTTGTGAAAAACCGTGTCGGGAAGCTGTACGGTTAATGAGTTATCAGAAGAGTCGTGAAAAACAACCTGGAAGTGAGTTTGAGAATCGCCCACCGCCTGGGCTTTTGCCGTGATTATGGTGGGGTGTTTGCCGCCGTGTGCTTGCTTGGGCCATGACTCGATGCTCATTGAGCCTCCTAACGTTCGCGCTCACGGGCTGGCCCAGCGCGATGGTTGAGTACCTGAAGGCCGCTCCGGCCAGTCCCGTGCAGCGGGCTGTTAGAACCCAACAACGGTTGAGCAAGGCGACGAACTTTCAAATTGGCACAGCACCCTTGCTCAATCATGGCACGCCCGGTGAATTGGTGATGAACCCACAGCGTATGCCAGAGGCGCAGAACTTGCCAGCACCCCAATTCGCTGGCCGTGTATTGAGCACCAGAGGCCAAGACTGATGAGTGGGCGTAGCGACCGACAAACTGGCCACCGGTGCGAATTGCGGAGCCAAGGATTTTTGCGCGAAGCGCCCGTACTCAAATTGCCTTTCAGGTTGAACACACTGATCTGCCCATTGCGAAGCCAGGGAAGTTGGCGCGAAGCGCGCGTATTCACTTTGCCTTTTCCATTGAGCAGCCGCGGGCATGTGAAATTGTAGATTCAACTATTGATCAGATGCCTGAAGAGGCAAGCAGGACGGGCGTTTCGAGGCAATTGCCGAGGAGAAAAACGATTCAATTGGCAAGGGTGACGATGATCGTATTTCACGGCGCTGGTTTTTTTGGGTTCTAACGTTTCCGTTCAGCAGCGCGCTGGCACGGACCCCGATAAACCTGAAGGCCGCTCCAGCGCGTCTGCTGCGACGGATTGTTAGAACCCATTTGCAAAGGAAGTTGGTATGGACATAGCGAGGGCAATTAAAAAATATGTTTCTACTTGCGTGGCGGAGTTGTTTCTGGCGCCGTCAAGATCCGTCGAAAATCGGCGATATGCGCCTGCGCGGACTCGATCAGTTTCTCGGAAGCGGGTAGTGGCAAAAGATCGGAAATCAATTTCTCGCTCTGGTAATTGAACATGGCCAGAATTTTGGGTCGTTTATCGGAGGTTCCGGCTATGGAGCCGATAGCGGTGTGCAAAACCAAAACCTGCGCTTTCAAAAATTCGAGTGTGTCGTCGTTTGGCATAAGCACCTCTGTTAATTTGGGTTCTAACGTGATGGTGAGCGGCAGGCCGCCACGATGATCAATTGTGGCACGGTGCTTCCGGCCTGTCCGCTCGACCTAAAGTTAGACAGCGCCGTACTCACTGCCCGGTTCTGGAACTGAAAGACAGCGGCAAATCTTCCGGGCAAGATGGTTGCCGATCTCGA
>Ga0082335_1009964_pt1 | contig 9987 bp, 5 predicted proteins | sample Subgrocontami58m_FD_72375 | JGI IMG/M metagenome (GOLD analysis project Ga0082335, IMG submission 72375) | Subsurface groundwater microbial communities from S. Glens Falls, New York, USA - GMW37 contaminated, 5.8 m (SPADES assembly) (version 2) ... | reverse complement strand
GGCCTCTCCAACGGCGCGCGCTCCGGCCTCACCGGCTTCGTTGCCGGCATCGCGCGCAAGACCGTGGCGCACAACGTCACCATCAACAACCTGCTGCCGGGTTCGTTCGACACCGACCGGATTCGCACCACTTGCGAAGCCCTGGCCAAAAACCGCGGCGTCAGCGTCGAGGTGATACGCAAGGAACGCATGGCTCAATGCCCTGCCGGCAGGTTCGGCGACCCGGCCGAGTTTGGCGATGCCTGCGCTTATCTGTGCAGCGCGCAGGCCGGCTATGTCACCGGGCAGAATTTCCTTATCGACGGGGGTTCCTACCCGGGCACCTACTGATCGCGCGCAATGTTCGGGACGTCGAAAAAGCTGTTCGCGATGCCACCCGGCGGTAAAGGCGCGGCCAGGCGCGTGCTCAACGTCGGCGGCGGCAGCAAAGGGGTCGCGCTGCCGCCGCATTTCCGGGACTGGGAGCAACTGCTGCTCGACATCGATCCGCGCGTGGGCGCAGACGTGGTGGGCGATGCGCGCGCGCTGCGCGAGACCGTCGCGGCGAACTCCTTCGACGCCGTGTACTGCTCGCACAACCTCGAGCACTATTACCGGCACGACGTCGACAAAGTGCTGCAGGGCTTCCTGCACGCGCTCAAGGCTGAGGGCTTCGCCGAGATCCGGGTGCCGGACATCGGCGAGCTGATCAAGCTGCTGGTGAAAGGCGAACTGGACATCGAACAGGAAATCTACAAGGCCAATGTCGGTCCGATCACCGCGCACGACATGATCTACGGGTACGCGCCGGAGATCGAGTCGAGCGGACAGGATTTCTACGCCCACAAGACCGGGTTCAGTTTCGATTCGCTGCTGCGCGCGCTGCGCTCGAACGGTTTCGGCGAAATCTATTTCACGCCATCGCTCGCCATGCTGGAACTGCACGCGTTCGCCTTCAAGACCAAGGCCGGCGCAGCGCTGCGCGCGGCCCTGGGTCTGGGCGAGCCCGCGGCAACAGAGGCGCGCCACGAAGCCGCGTTGCCCGCCCGGCGCGCGGTGCACGCCACCGGTGCGCAGGCGGATCCGGTCGAAGCGCTGTATCAGCGCGCCGCCGCCGCATTCAGTGAAGAGGAATGGGAAGTCGCCGCGGCAATCACCGAGCAGGCGATGGCGCTCGAACCGGCACTTCCCGCGCTCCACTACCTGCTCGGCTGCTGCCTCATGGCGCAGGAACGGCACGCGGCCGCATTGCAGGCATTCGCGCGCGGCCTGGAACTGCAGCCGAAGTACCCGCTGTCCGCCGAGACCCGCGCGCGGCAGGCGCTTTGCCTTGCGCGCATCGATCTTGCGAACGGCACGGCGGCCGCCACCGAACCTCTCCAGCAGCAACAGATTCAGCCGGTTTCGGTGCTGATCTGCAGCCAAAACGAAGAGCTCCTTGCACGGGCCGGGGCCATGTATCGCCGCCTGCTGGCGCAAGTGCCGCACGAGATCGTCGTCATCCGCGACGCGCGCTCGCTCGCGCAGGGCTACAACCGGGCGCTCGGCCAGGCGCGCCACGATATCGTGTTGTTCGCCCATGACGACGCCAGCATACTCAGCCCGGATTTCGCCGCACGCCTGCTGCGGGGAATCAGCCGCCACGACCTCGTCGGCATCGCCGGAACGCGCAAGCTCGCCGGCGGTGCCTGGCATGCCGCCGGCTACCCGCACCTTGCCGGCCAGACTGGCGTTGCCGGCGGCGACGGCGGCTATGTGGTGACCCTGTACGATGTCACGGAACGCGAGACCAAAGGGCTGCAGGCACTGGACGGGCTCCTGCTCGCGACCCGCCGCGAAACCGCGCTGCGTTTCGCGTTCGACGAGTCCGCGTTCGACGGCTGGCAGCTCTGCGAACTCGACTTCAGCCTGCGCGCCTCGCAGGAGGGCCTGGACTGCGCCAGCTGCAACGACATCCTCGTTGTTCGCGACTCCCAGGGCAGCTACGACGAGCATTGGCGCAAATACGCGCAACGCTTCCTCGACAAGCACCGGAGCCGTCTTGGGCCGATGCCGATTGAAATTCCGAAGCCGGAACTGGTGTCGTTGCAGTTACGTTCGGCCGAGGAATGGCGGCTGCTGACGCAGCACCTGATCCGCGGCGAAGACTGACCGCCGCGGGATGAGCCGCGCGCCACGTCTGCTCCCTCCCGCGGAGATCGACCGGCGCGCGCTACAGCGCGCGTCTGGTTTTATCAGACGTTAAATTCCAATTGCCGCCCAAAAACCGCGTGGACACTAGGCATTGCGTTGCTGGCTACCCGTTTGACGGCCATGGCTCGCCACAAAGCGCTAGACCGTTCATTTTTTGCCCAACCAATCGGGGAACCCAGCCCATCCCTCCTTGGCATAAGTTTGATCTGGATTAGCAGGGATATCCTGTGGCAGCTTTCCGCTAGCCACAAAGTTTCTCCACTCCCGAATTGATTTCAAGCGTAACGACCGTGCGAATGCCCTTGCCTTTGTGAAACCACGGTACTGCTTTAACTGGTTCGCAACGCGGTTAGTTCCCAACCAATTTCCAAATCCAACCCAGCCCTGCTCACGGTAAGCAGTATTTGGGTTCGATGGAATATCCGGTGGCCGTTTACCTGACTTGGTGAAGGCTCTCCACTCATTTTGTGAGCCGAGGTTCAAAGCGCGAACGTAGCGTCTAGCCTTAACAAACGGTCTAAATTGTCGTTGCGTTGGTGCGATAGCGCCTGTACCCAACCAGTCTCCCATTCCCTTCCAACCACTTCCCGCGTAGGTTCGCGCCGGATTCTTGGGAATGTCGAGAGGAAGCTGACCCGACTTTGAGTATTGTTGCCATTCGCTTGATGATCGAAGATCGAGCGACCGTGCGAACTGTCTTGCGCTTTTGAAATTCCGAAATGTCCTCATGCGAGGAGCGACAGCACCCGTGCCGAGCCAGTCTCCGTATCCTAGCCATCCGTTCTCTTTGTAGGTTCGATGGGGATTTGCCGGAATGTCGAGGGGCAACTTCCCTGATCTTGTCAATTCCCTCCATTGCTTAAAGGATTCAAGACCAAGAGATCGCACGAATGCACGCGCACTGCGAAAAGATCGATATTCGCGTAACCATGTAGCAACCGTTCTTGTTCCCAGCCAGTCTCCGTAACCTTTCCATCCATCATCTTTGTAGACGTTACGCGGGTCTGACGGAATGTCGACTGGAAGTTTTCCGGACTTACAAAACGTAGCCCAATCTCTCTGAGAGTGCAGCCGCAGTGAACGACAAAATGTTTTCGCACTAGAAAAGTCACGGTAAATACGCAATCTAGGCGCTACTGCCCCCGTGCCTAACCAGTCGCCGTAACCGCGCCAGCCAGCATTCGTGTAGACCTTTTGCGGATTCGCAGGTATATCTTGCGGCAACTGCATTGAGGTGCAGTAGCCACGCCAGTCTTTCAGTGACGTCAGTCCAAGACTTCTAACGTACTCCCGCGCCGACTCAAATTGCCGCCAAACACGGAACCGGGGATGTATACAACCAGCTCCTAGCCAATCACTGTAACCAATCCATCCTTGGTTTGCATATGTACGATCCGCGTGTACCGGAATGTCGTCCGGGCGATGACCTGATTTACAAAACTTGATCCAATCGCTTTGCTGCTTGAGACCAAGAGACTGAACAAAGGCTCTTGCTTCTACAAAGGAACGATATTTCTTTTGACGAGTCGCCGTTACTACGCTTCCGAGCCAGTCACCAAATCCTTTCCAACCCTGTTTGGCGTATATCCTGTCGGGATTTACGGGAATATCGTTCGGTCGCTTATCAGAGCGAGCAAAATTATGCCATTCGGATACTGTTCGTAGCGCAAGGGCGTGTACATATTCTTTAGCTTGGTCAAATGGACGAAATGCCTTCTTTCCGAGCGCAACTGTTCCTGTTCCGAGCCAATCTCCAAAATCAACGTACCCACTTCCGCGATAAACCGTGTTGGGATTAGAAGGAATATCAGAAGGCTTTAGCCCCTTGGTCGATGCGAGTTTTCCTGCACAGTAATCGCGCCACTCAACGTCTCCCCCGAGTTTTAGCGAACGGACAAAAGTTCTCGCGTCAGCAAATGATCGCCACCCCGTACGGCGCCGACTCGTACCTAGCCAGTCAGCCCAGGCCGTCCACCCTTTCCCCGCGTATGCTCTTTCCGGTGTCGAGGGAATATCAAATGGCCGAGGACTCCTTCCGGCGATAGCGCCCTGAACCCAGCGACTCCATTCGTTCTTGTCGTGTAAGCCGAGGCCTTGCGCGAACGTACTGGCTGCTTCAAATTCTCTCCAGTTGGCTCGCCCTACGCACTCCCATAGTTTGAGGCGGATCTTCTGACGCAATTCCTCAAGTTCAATTCGATAGCCGACTGGAACATCACCGTTGATTTCGACAATTCGACCGCCTTTGCGGGGTTTGCCTTCGACGGTACGGAACTCCTCCGCGATCCGGCCATCTTGCGTGGACAACGCGGTGATCACTCTCGCCACTTGGCGAAACTCGGTAGTGTCAGCAAAGGTGTCAAAGTCCATGTCGTTAGGAACTACGATGGGTATGACGATGTAACCGAATTGCTTGCCGAGATAAGGTCGCATGGCGCGGCCTGCCGCTTGCACAATGTCCACGACGCTTTGCTTGGGATCAGCGAATAGAACGCAATCTACCGCCGGAATATCGACACCTTCCTGCAAACAACGAGCGTTGGTGATTAAAGCAGCGGGAGCGTCACGGAATTGCTGCATGAGTCGAGCGCGTTCGCCTGTCGATTTCTGGCTGGATACGTGATAGCAGACTGGTACTGGCTTCGCGGCCTCCGTACTCACGATTTGTTCATGTTGCGTGCGAAAATCCTGAGCGGCACGAATGCTCCGATGAAACGATATGGCGTGCCTCACGCCGTATTCTCCGAACGTTCGTTGTAAAGCGATGCCAGCCGCCAGCGATTGCGCCTCGCGCTCGTCCATCGGCTTGTCGGGCGTGGTGAGGTAGCGGTTTTGCGCGATCAGTTCGCGCACATGAGCATCACTTACGGTAATGGTCAGTATTCTGTAATCGGAAATGATAGGCGGGTCGGATTCGATAGCCTGCTTAAAACTTAGCTGATAGAAGCAATCGCCATAGGTTGCCACATCGTCCATCGACAGCACTTCGTCATTGCTTCCGCTTGTTATGCGCTCCGTAGCGGTCATAAATATCCGCCGCGCTATGGGCAAGTTGTCGTCAGAAACCAGATGGGCAAAGGATTTTTCCTTTCCGCCTACGGTACGGTGTGCCTCGTCCATTATTCCGAGATCGAATCCATAACCACTCCGCTGCGCCGCCTCCGCAAGCACCCTGCCGCTCTGGTAAGTGGTAAAGACGATCTTGCGCTTTCCGTTGTCGGTGGTCAGGTACCGTCCGATGGCCTCCGGGTCGGTAGTCGCATCGACGCCAAGTTCATACACTTCACTCACAAATTCGTCGCGGTCGAGGTTGCCGGTAGTCTCGTCGCTGCACACGCACAACCATTCCGGCACTTCGCCATACGCTAGGAATTCACGCGTCCAGTCGAGCAGGCTTTGCTTGATCAGCGAAAGGCTAGGAACGGCAACGACGATGGACTTCGCGTTTAAAGCGTCCGCGATCCAAAAAGCTGTAAGGCTCTTGCCCGTACCGCAAGGCATCAGCAGTTTGCCGCGCGTCGCATTTCCCTTTAGGAAGTGGGTTCTAGCGGCCTTGATGGCGGCCTTCTGATGGTCGCGTGGCTTCCGGCGTGTGGGTGGCGGTGCAGGGCGCGTCGTGGCCGCTTGGAGGCGATTCCATTCTTCATCGTCTATTTCGAGCCAGCGTTGGAGGCCAATTTCCGTGGTGTTGCCAAGCAAATGATGCTTGCGCACTGGCTTGGAACAGGTGTGGGCGACCACCGCGAGGGAAACGTCGCGACAGACGTTGAAGCAAAGGTTGGTGAAAGTGGAGAGTTCCCTGACGGTTAAGGCGCCACTGGTATCCGATCGAAACTTGCATTGGATTGCCCAAAATTCACCAGCGAAGGATTCCGCAATTAGGTCGATACCTTCATCATCATCAGGCAGATTGAGTTTTGCGCGGACTTTCGGCGGCAAGTCGACGTGCGCGATCCACACCTCGCGTAGCTTGGTCTGATATTCAGGATTGGTTTTGAGGTAAAGCTGGGTGAGCCGCTCGAACACCTTCCCCTTGTCGGGTGCCGCGCCTGATGCTTTATCCGGTAACTTGGTCGCTGCGGCAAAAAACGCTCCCCAGGAAGCGTGCTGCCGGATGAATTTGTCGACCGAGGTCATCAGAGGGTGCTAACGGGATCGAAGAAGACGCACTCTTGCACGTTGTCGCATGGGTCCTCCGTCAGTTTCGAGACCGCGTCCAGCGCGACCACCACCGTTGGAGCAGCTCATTATCCACCCACAGTTACCGCGCTGCTTGCCTGCGCAAAGGCATTGTATTAGCCTGCCACTAAGAGATTGGTAATCAAGCGTCAACTGCACTCGGATTCCATATTTTTTTCTAAGATGACACGCGATTTTTATGAATAAGAATAGCTCGTGGCGAGACGCACTCTATCGAGTGAAAAACAAGATGCGTCAAGACTCAAGGGTTCGGCTTAAAGTGCCACCTCATTTCACGTTTGCTCGTAGTGGAACTAAGTACTTTGATACCGTTCTTGATTTCTTCAATTGGGATCTCCGTGACATCCCCGTTGAAATTGATTTCACGGATTGTGACAGCGCCAATTATCAGGCGATATCCTTGATCATCCCCTATGCTTGGCGTCTCAAGCAACAGGGCTGTTCCGTCTCATTCAAGGTGCAGACTTATGGTGAGCAGAATGGGAGTCGAGTTTGGCGTCTGATGGGGGCGCCCGGTCTATTCCCCGTTGCAACAGATCCCAAGACGAATTTTCATTACAACGAACACAAACCCTTATTTGCGATACGCAATTCCGATGACTTCAAGCAGGCTTTGTCCGTTGCCGACGGATTCACAATAGATTATGGCGTCGAATATCAGAAAACACTTCGATATATTCTCTCCGAAATTCTTTACAACACCATTGAACACGGAAAATCGGACTTCTTTTGGCACAAGCACCGCTTTCCTACGCCTTCGATTCTCCAATTCACGTGGTATGAAAAGATAAACGAACTGCATTTCATTGTTGCTGATACCGGGGTTGGGATTCGGACGCACCTCTCGCAAGCGTATCCGGCCCTTGGATCCGATGAAGAAGCGATACGCCTTGCACTCCAACCAGAAATATCTGGCACATTTGGAGCACAAGACCCTTATTCCAATCGCAACAACGCTGGAATGGGACTTTATCTTTCATCCAGCATCATTCGTCGCCTACACGCTGACATGCATATAGTTTCCGGTGGTGGTATTGCTCATATTTCCCCTACAGATGTAACGACAAAGCAGCAGGAGGTCTCGTGGCCTGGAACATTTGTACTTGTTACTGTTCGCCTCGATAGAGGAACTTTAGTCGCGTTAGATTCACTGATGGTGGAATTCAGAGAACACGCGAAGCAAGAGGTTGCTGCAAGAACTGCTGTGCAAAAGGATGATCGGTTTTATCTAAATATTTTTAACTATTTTGGAAGATTTGCAGACGACAAAGAAGCCGGAATCAAATTTCGCAATAGACATCTGTTACCCGCTGTAGATGAAGGGAAATCGTTTGTAGTCGATTTTTCCGGAGTCGACTCGTCAACCCACAGCTTCTTGAACGCAGTATTTGCGTCGCCCATTCGGAGAATGGGTATCAGAGCCTACAAGCGAATTAGGGTTGTCAATGCAACGAGTGACATCCGAGAAACGATGGACTATGTTCTGGATGACAACACAGGCGAAGGGGCTGAGAATGGTAAGTATGAAGACTAGCGCGACATAGCGTCGGAGCGCACTCGATCCACTACGCAATTAGACGTTGAAGCGAAAGTGCATGACGTCGCCGTCGCGCACCACGTAGTCCTTGCCCTCCAGGCGCATTTTCCCGGCTTCCTTGGCGCCCTGCTCGCCTTTGCAGGCGATGAAGTCGGCGAAGGAGATCACCTCGGCGCGGATGAAGCCGTGTTCGAAGTCGGTGTGGATCACGCCGGCGGCCTGCGGCGCGGTCGCGCCGATGTGCACGGTCCAGGCGCGCACCTCCTTCGGGCCGGCGGTGAAATAGGTCTGCAGGCCGAGCAGTGCGTAGCCGGCGTGGATCAGGCGGTTAAGGCCCGGCTCTTCCAGGCCCATGTCGGCCAGGAAAATCAATTTTTCCTCGGCGTCCAGGTCCGCCATCTGCGCCTCGATGGCGGCGCAGATCGCGACCACCGGCGCGCCTTCCGCCTTGGCGTATTCCTCGACCCGCGCGAGCAGCGGGTTGTCGCGAAAGCCGTGTTCATCGACGTTGGCGACGTACATGGCCGGCTTCGCGGTCATCAGGCACAGCGGCTGCAGCACCTGCTGCTCCTCGCGCGAGAGCTCGAGGCTGCGCGCCGGCCTGGCTTGGTCGAGCACCGGCAGCACCTTCTCCATCACCGCCATGATGCGCTGCGCTTCCTTGTCGCCGGACTTCGCCACTTTGGAGTAGCGCGACATGGTTTTTTCCACCGTCGCCAGGTCGGCCAGCGCCAGCTCCGTATTGATAGTCTCGATGTCGCTCACCGGATCGATCTTGCCGGCGACGTGCACCACGTTGTCGTCGGCGAAACAGCGCACCACATGGGCGATGGCGTCGGTTTCGCGGATGTTGGCGAGAAACTTGTTTCCCAGGCCCTCGCCCTTGGACGCTCCGGCTACCAGACCGGCGATGTCGACGAATTCCACCACTGCGGGAATAGTTTTCTGCGGTTTGGCGATGACTACCAATTGCGCCAGCCGCGCATCGGGCACCTCGACGATTCCGACGTTGGGCTCAATGGTGCAAAAAGGGTAGTTCTCCGCCGCGATCCCGGCCTTGGTGAGCGCGTTGAACAACGTTGACTTGCCGACGTTCGGCAGGCCGACAATTCCGCATTTCAGGGACATGTATAAAACCTAATCTAATTGGGGGGATATACAAGGGGGCGTAGCCCCCTTGTTCAACTCAGGTATTTGCCCACGTTCGGCAGCCCGACGATTCCGCATTTGAGACTCATGTCGGAATGTCAGGTGTTTGAGGTTTGGGTTTGGTGTGCAGCTTGTGCATTGCCGCCGCCATGTTATCCGCGAGTATCAGGTCGAATACGGCGACACCGCGGTCGATCACCGCGTCTATCAGCGCCCGCTCATCCTTTCCCGGCGGGTGGAGCACGTAATCGACCACCTCCTGCTCGCTCGCGGCAACATCACGCGGATGGCCGATGCCGATGCGCAAGCGCCAGAAATCCGCCGTGCCCAGCTTCTCGATGATGTCCCGCAAGCCGTTGTGGCCGGCGTGGCCGCCGCCCTGCTTGATTTTCACGCCCCCCGGCGGCAGATCGAGCTCGTCGTGCACCACCAGGATTTCGTCGGCGGCAATCTTGCGGAACTGCGCAAATGCGCCCACCGCGGATCCGGATTCGTTCATCCAGGTCTGCGGCAGCAGCAGCCACGCGGGCCCGGACGCGGTGTCCAGCCTGGCTACTAATGCGTGGAACTTGGCTTCCTTCCTCAGCGTAAGCCGGTGCTGCGCGGCCAGCCGCTCGAGCAGCCAGAAACCGGCGTTGTGGCGCGTGCTCTCGTACTTCTTGCCCGGATTGCCCAGGCCGACGATGAGTTTGATCGGCATGTTGGCGCCGCTCTAATAAAACAGGCAGAGGCGCTGGCCTCTGCCTGTTGTCGAAGCGGACAAGCGGCCTGCTACTTCTTGTCCGATTTCTCTGACTTCTTCTCGCCCTTGTCCCCGCCCTTTTCCGCAGCGGCCGGTTCGGCGGACTGCTTGGTGGTGGGAACTTCGGCAGCCGACGGTATGGCTTCGGCCCCCGCCGCGGGAGCCGCCCCCTTGTCCCCCCCCCGGC
>Ga0082335_1009963_pt1 | contig 9988 bp, 9 predicted proteins | sample Subgrocontami58m_FD_72375 | JGI IMG/M metagenome (GOLD analysis project Ga0082335, IMG submission 72375) | Subsurface groundwater microbial communities from S. Glens Falls, New York, USA - GMW37 contaminated, 5.8 m (SPADES assembly) (version 2) ... | reverse complement strand
CCGGTCTGGATCGCCGAGTACATCTGCGCGATCTTGTTCTCGCGGATCAGGTTGCGGATCGCGGGCGTGCCGATCATGATCTCGTGCGCCGCCACGCGGCCCGAGCCGTCCTTGGTCTTCAACAGCGTCTGCGAGATGATGGCGCGGATCGATTCCGAGAGCATCGAGCGCACCATTTCCTTCTCCGCGGCCGGGAACACGTCGACGATCCGGTCGATGGTCTTCGCCGCGGAGCTCGTGTGCAGCGTGCCGAACACCAGGTGCCCGGTCTCCGCGCCCGAGAGCGCGAGGCGAATCGTTTCCAGGTCGCGCATCTCGCCCACCAGGATCACGTCCGGGTCCTCGCGCAGCGCGCTTCGCAGCGCATTCGCGAAGGACAGCGTGTGCGGGCCGACCTCGCGCTGGTTGATCAGGCACTTCTTGGATTCGTGCACGAACTCGATCGGGTCCTCGATGGTGAGGATGTGTCCGTACTCGGTTTCGTTCTTGTGGTTGACCATCGCGGCGAGCGTGGTCGACTTGCCCGAGCCCGTGGGTCCGGTCACCAGCACCACGCCGCGCGGCTGGTCGGAGATCTGTTCGAAGATCTTCGGCGCCTTCAGGTCCTCGAGCGACAGGATCTTCGAGGGAATGGTCCGCATCACCGCCGCCGCGCCGCGGTTCTGCACGAAGGCGTTGACGCGGAAGCGCGCGAGGCCGGGAATCGCGAACGAGAAGTCGCACTCGAGGTTCTCCTCGTAGTGCTTGCGCTGGCCGTCGTTCATGATGTCGTAGATCATGCCGTGCACGTCCTTGTGCTCCATCGGCGGCAGGTTGATGCGCCGGATGTCGCCGTGCACGCGGATCATGGGCGGCAGCCCGGAGGAGAGGTGCAGGTCGGAGGCCTTGTTCTTGACGACGAAAGCGAGCAGCTCGGAGATGTCCATTCTTGTCAGCCTCGGGGGTGCGGTGCGGCAAGCCTCTAACGCGTTGATGATTATGGCAACAATACAGAATAACTTGCAAGCGACCCCCGGACACCTAAAGTTTTGCCCCGAAAGCGCGTAATAACTCGTTGATGCCCATTCTTGGGCAGGGACCTATTGGCGGACCAGGGGCGCGCGACGGCCGCCCGCGGCGAGGGGCGATTCTGACGGCGGGGCGGATCTTCGATGAGAAACAACCGGCTCGGACTGGCGATGCTCGCCGCCTCGATGGCGGCGGTCGGGCTGATCGTCGCCCTGCTGCATTCGCATGGGCTGCTGGCGATCGGCGACGTCCCCGACATCGCTTCGATCGCGCTGCCGGTATTCCTTCTCAGCGCGCTTTCGTACTGGATGATCCGGCGGGAGACCCGGCTGCTGTCGCAGCTCGAGGCCCGCATGGAGGACGTAGGCAAGGCCTACGGACTGGGCGAAATCGACGCCGGGCCGGCGACGGAGTTTCACCGCTTCGTGCAGCGCTTCGACCGGTTCCTGCAGCTTATGAACGCGAAGGTCCACGAGCTGGACCAGCAGGGCCTCGAGGCTCAGACCGCGAGCCGGTTGCTCGCGTACAAGCACGAGAAGGCCGAGGCCGTCCTCGACGCGATTCCCGAGGGCGTGCTCGTGATCGATCGCTCGGGCGTGCCCACGTTCGCCAACCCGAAGGTCGAGCCCCTGCTGGGCGTGAGCCGTCAGGAGCTGATCGGCCAGCCGGCGCAGAAATGGTGCAGCGACAAGGAGGTGCTGAGCCTGCTGATGCGCTACGCGCAGGCGATCGATCCCGCCGTCCACCCCGCCGGCATCGAGTTCTCGCCGGCCGGACATCCGGATCGCAGGACCTCGGTGTCGCTCTACCCGCTGTTCTCGCCGCGCGATCGGGCGACGCTGTTCGGCATGCTCGTCGTGTTCCGCGACATCAGCCGGGAATACCTCGCCAAGCAGGCGGGCGCCGAATTCGTCGCCCAGGTCTCGCACGAGCTGAAGACCCCGTTCGCCGTGCTCGCCGCGTACAGCGAGCTGCTGATGGACTACCGGGCGCTGCCCGAGGTCGAGCGGGTCAACGCCGTCAACGTCATCCGCGACGAGGTCGAAAGGGCCACCGCGCTCGTCAACAACCTGCTGAACATCGCCCGGCTGGAAAGCGGAACCCTGCCCATCGCGCGCCAGCGCGTGAAGGTCCACGACCTGCTGCGCGCCAGCTACGAGAGCATGAGCAAGAACGCGCAGACCAAGGGCGTCGTGCTCGAGCTGAAGATCCCGCCCGACCTGGGCTCGGCCCGGCTGGACAAGGAGCTGTTCCGCATCGCGATCGACAATCTGCTCAGCAACGCGATCAAGTACAGCGACAGCGGCGGCCTGGTGACGCTCGGCGCCGAGCCGCTCGAAGACCAGCGCATGAGGATCAGCGTGAAGGACCAGGGCATCGGCATTGCGGCCCAGGACCGCGAGAAGGTGTTCGAAAAATACTACCGCTCGGGCAGCGACGAAGTGAGCGCGCGTGGCGGCCACGGACTCGGCCTGTACCTCGCCAGGCAGATCGTCGAGCTGCACCACGGGACCATTTCGGTCAGCAGCGAGCCGGGCAAGGGAACGACCTTCGCCGTGGAGTTCGAAGCGCAGCACGCGCGCCTCGAAGAGGTGCCCCAGGCATGAACCCGAGGCGCATCCTGGTCGCTGACGACGAGCCGAACATGCTTCGCGTGCTCAAGCTGCAGTTGCAGCGCGCCGGATTCGAGGTCCGGACCGCGACCAACGGAAAGGATGCGCTCGAAGCGATCCTCGCGAGCCCGCCGGACGTCCTCGTGACCGACATCCACATGCCGCGCATGACGGGGGAGCAACTGTGCCTCGAGCTCGAGAGGCAGGTGCCCGGGCGCAGGTTTCCGATATTCGTCATGACCTCCATGACCGACCGCGAGCATCGGCGCTGGACGCAAGGGATGCGCAACACGGAGTTTCTCGAGAAGCCGGTCAGCGCGCGAACGCTGATCGCGAAGGTCGAGAAGCATTTCGAGGAGCCGCCCTGCGGCGGGGAACCGGCCGATGCGTGACACCGCTCTCGCCGAAATCGATTTCTCCCGATACCAGCGCTGGTTCGACCGCGCGCTCGGGCGCGGCCGGCCGATCAAGGTCTTCGACGCGGCCGGGGACGTCCTCTGGGGCGGGGAAGGCGCGACCGACACGGAGCTGGGGCGCCGCCTCGTCGAGGCGGGCGACGGCGATGCGATGCAGGTCCGCCGGATCGACATCGATGCGGAGAACACGCTGCTGTATCGGCCCGTGCAGCTGAACGGAAGCGCACCGGCGGGCTGGATCGGCGTGGCCGCGGGCCGCCGCGCAGCGCACGAGGAGACCGACCGGCTGGCCGAAGCCTTCGACGATGTCGCCGCCGGCATCGTCGAGGAGGCCGCGCACAAGCTCGATCTGCGCAAGCTCACCGAGGAGCTCGCGCAATGCTATGAAGAGCTGCGCCTGGTCTACGACATCAATCAGCATGTCCAGACGCACTCCGGCCAGGACGTGAACATGTTCCAGCAGCTGCTGCAGACCACCGCGGAGCACATGAACGTCGACCTGGTGGTGTTCGTGCGGCCGGGCGACCGGCTGTGCCTGTATGCCGACTTGCTGAGCAAGGAGATCCACAACCTCGACCTGGTGCTGGTGGAGATGTCCGGCGACCTGTACCGGTTCGTCCACGCCTCGGGCGAGACCGTCGTGCTCAACGACGCCGGCGATCCGCGCCGGGCGTACATCCTGACCGACATGCCCTACCGGGTCCTCGCCTGCCCGGTGCGCAGCGAGCGCAAGGGGGATTCGCTCGTCGTGCTGCTCAATCACATGCACAAGGCCCCCTTCACGAACAACGACCGCCGGCTCGCGGAAGTGCTGGCCAGCCAGCTCTCGAGCCTCGCCAAGAGCTATCTGCTCGTGCGCAACATGAGCCAGTTCTCCGAGCAACTGGCGGCGGCGCTGGTGGAGGCGGTCGAGGCGAAGGACCCGTACACGCGCGGGCACAGCGAGCGCGTCAACTTCCTGTCGATGGAGATCGGCCGTGCGATGGGCCTGGCCGAGGAGGACCTGCAGGACCTTCACTGGGGGTCGCTGCTGCACGACGTCGGCAAGATCGGGATTCCGGACGCCATCCTGTGCAAGCCGGCCCGGCTGACCGAGGACGAGTACACCTTCATCAAGGTGCACCCCGAGCGCAGCTACGAGATCCTGCGCTGCGTCGAGCACCTGAAGAACGCCATGCCGGGTGTGCGCCACCACCAGGAAATGTTCGACGGTAACGGCTATCCCCAGGGGTTGAAGGGCGACAGGATCCCGCTGCACGCGCGCATCATCGCGGTCGCCGACACCTACGATTCGATCACCAGCTCGCGCGCCTACCGCCCCGGCAGAACCCACGAGAAGGCCCTCGCCGAAATAGAGCGCGTCTCGGGGTCGCAGCTCGACCCGGCCGTGGTCGAAGTCTTCAGGCGGATCTGCGCTGCCGAGCCGCAGTGGCTGGAGCGATTCCGCATCCGGCGCGACGTCCCGTCCCCGGCCTGACATGGCTGAAGCGGTCGCACGCAGCAGCATCGGCGGCATCACCTACTTGGCGCCCGCCGGCTCCCTCGCCGATGAGGCGGGCCGCAACGCGCTCGCCGAGACGATCCGCTCGTGCATCGATTCGAACCGCATCCACGTGGTGCTCGATCTGGATCGCGTTTCGGTGGTCGACGGCAAGGCCATCGAGACTGTTCTCGAGGCGAACGAACGGCTGACGTTCCTCGGCGGCGCACTGCAGTTCGTGAACCCGCTGCCGCTGGTGAAGGACATCCTCGTCGCGAACGGCATCATCGACGCCGAGCCCGGGAACGAGCAGGGGCTCAACCCGGTGCACTCGATCGGAAAGCGCCTGCCGCCGCCGCCGAAGCGCAAGCTGGGCGAAATCGCGCTGGAGATGGGGCTGCTGAGCGAAGAGCAGCTGACCGAGGCCGTGCGCACGCAGTCGGCCACGCGCAGCCACCTGGGCCAGATACTGGTGGAGAAGAAGTTCCTCGGCGAAGCCGACCTGTTCAGGGTCCTGAGCCGCCAGATGGGCATTCCCTACCTCTCGCTCAGGCCCGGCCTGTACGAACAGGCGGCAATCGCGCTGCTTCCGAGGGAAACCGCGCGCAGGCTCCAGGTGCTGCCGATGTTCAAGGTGCACGACACGCTCACGCTGGCGACCGCGGACCCGCAGGCGATACCCGCGCTGGACGAGATCCAGGACCTCACCGGCTGCAAGCTGCGGCTGGTGCTCGCGCTGCGCGACCAGATCGCGAAGTACCAGAGCGAGGCCTACCAGGGCAGCGATCTCTCCCCGGAACTGCTGGAGAACCTCGAGACCGACCTCGAGGTGGTCGAGCAGACCCAGGCGGCCGACCTCACCACGATCGACGAGATGGCGGGGACGAGCCCGGTCATCAATCTGGTGAACGGCCTGATCCAGCGCGCCGTGCGCGACGGCGCGAGCGACATCCACATCGAGTGCTCGCGCAACAAGTCGATGGTGCGCTTCCGGATCGACGGGGTCCTCTACGAGGTCATGACGCTGCGCCCGGACCTGCATCCGGCGATCGTCTCGAGGCTCAAGGTGATGGCCAACGCCGACATCGCCGAGCGGCGCATGCCGCAGGACGGCCGCATCCAGGTGCTCACGCAGGGGCGCGTGGTGGACCTGCGCTTCAGCTCGCTGCTGGGGATCTACGGCGAGAAGGCGGTGCTGCGGATACTGGACAAGAACCGCTCCATCCTCGATGTCGAGAAGATCGGCATGGTGATGCCCAACCTCGAGCTGTTCAAGAAGCTGCTGGGCCACAGCTACGGGCTGATCCTGGTCACCGGGCCGACCGGCAGCGGCAAGACGACCACGCTGTACGCGGCGATCAACTACCTCAAGAGCATCGAGAAGAACATCGTCACGATCGAGGACCCGGTCGAATACCAGCTCGACATCATCAATCAGAACCAGGTGAACGAGTCGATCGGACTCGGGTTCGCCAAGATGCTCAAGCACATTCTGCGGCAGGACCCCGACATCATCCTGGTGGGCGAGATCCGCGACCGCGAGACCGCGGAAATCGCCGTCCAGGCGGCCCTCACGGGGCACCTCGTGCTCTCGACGCTGCATACCAACGACGCCTTCGGCGCGCTCACGCGCATGATCGAGATGGGCGTCGAGCCCTACCTGCTGTCCTCCGCGCTGATCGGGGTGGTGGCGCAGCGCCTGCTCAGGCAGGTATGCCCGTCGTGCAAGACGACCTATCTGCCGCTGCCCGACGTCGCGGCCAGGCACGGCTGGACCGAAAGCGTCAGGCTGACCAAGGGACGGGGCTGCCCGGCCTGCTACGACTCGGGCTTTCGCGGCAGGATGGGCATCCACGAGATCATCGAATCCGGCCCCGACCTGCAGCGGCTCATGGTCAAGAGTCCGACCAAGGACGAGCTGCTGGCGTTCGCCGAGGCCAACCGCTTCCGGACCCTGCTCGAGGACGGGCTGCAGCGCGTGCTGGAGGGACGCACGACGCTGGAGGAAGTCTCCCGCGTGATCCACGCCGTCTAGGACCGGGCATGGCGATCGAGCTCAGGCAAGCCGAACCCGCGCCGAAGAGCGCCGGTGCGCCGGCGCTGCCGCGTTTGCGCCTGAACGCGCGCATCCGCCTGGGATCGGGCGGCATCGGCGTGGGCGAGCGCATGCTCTTCACCGAGCGGCTGGCGCTGCTGCTGGACACCGGCGTGAGCCTGCTCGAAGCGCTGAAGGCGATGCAGGCGCAGACCGACGACCCGCAGCTCGACGCCATCCTGCGCTCGCTCGCCGACGCGCTCAACGAGGGCCAGTCCTTCTCCGCGGCGCTGGCGCGCCACCCGGAAATGTTCTCGCCAACCTACGTCAGCCTCGTGTCCTCGGCGGAGGAAGGCGGCTTCCTGCCGCAGGTGCTGCAGCAGCTGCATTCCATGGACGAAAAGCACGTCCAGATGCGCTCCGCGATCGTGTCGGCGCTCTCCTACCCGGTCTTCCTGATCGTGTTCTCGATCGCGGTCGTGATCTTCGTGCTGGTGGTGATCTTCCCGAAGTTCCACGACCTGTTCGAGTCGATGCACGGGGATCTGCCCCGGCCGACGCTCGTCCTGATGTTCGTCTCCGATTTCCTGCGCAATCACTGGCTGCCTACCGCGCTCGTCGTCGGCGCCGGGCTGTGGTGGCTGCTCGCCTGGCTCAAGACCCCCGCGGGTGCGCTGCTCGTCGACACGCTGAAGATGCGCACGCCTTTCGTGAAGGACATCTTCCTGCAGATCTATCTCAGCCAGACGCTGGGCGCGATCGGCATGTCGCTCGCCAACGGCGTGCCGGCGGCCGTGGCGCTCAAGGCCTCCCAGGACGTCGTGAAGAACGTCCTGTTCGCGCGCTTCATGGAAAGCGTCCGCATCCACGTCAACGAAGGCCGCGGCGTCGCCGCGGGCTTCAACGAGTCCGCGCTGATCCCGCCGATGGTCCGGCAGATGATCGCCACGGGCGAGCAGACCGGCAATCTCGCCAAGGTGATGACGCGGGTCGCCGATTTCTACGCGCGCGAGCTCAACAAGCGCATCGCCCTGTTCGCCAAGGCGATCGAGCCGATCATGCTGCTGGTCATGGGGGTGGTGGTCGGAATGATCGTGGCGGCGCTGATTCTCCCCATCTTCAAGCTCTCCCGCGCGATTCATTAGAAGCCCGTTAAGCTTTCGCACGATTCTGCCGATATCCGGGTTGGCGCCCGAGTCGCTCGGGCTGGGGGTAGTCGGACACCGATCCGGGCCAATGGGGAAGAACATGCACTCCCGACTTGCGAGACTGAGACAGCGCGCGTTCACGCTCGCGGAGCTGCTGATCGTCGTGATCATCCTCGCCATCCTGGCGGCGATCATCGTGCCGCAGTTCACGACGACCTCGGTCGACGCGCAGGAATCGGCGCTCGACGCCAACCTGAGCGGCCTGCGCTCGGCGATCGAGCTGTACCGCGTGCAGCACGGAACGCTCTACCCGGGCGCCGCCGCCACCACGGGCGGCACCTGCGCCGCGACCAAGGGAACGGGGGCCGCCGACAGCGCGCAGGCGTTCATGGACAGCATGCTCATGTACTCCGATGCGTCCGGCAACACCTGCAGCCTCGGCGACGCGACGACCTACAGATTCGGCCCCTATGTGCGCAAGGGAATCCCCGCCGACCCGATCACCGGCAAGGGTTCGCTCGCGGCCGAGATCGTCGTGACCAATACGGGCGCGGCAATCGCGCCGGCCGCGGCGACGGGCGGCTGGGCCTACGACACGCTCTCGGGCCAGATCGTCATGAACAGCAACGCGGTCGACTCCAGGGGCAACGCGTACAGCGCCCACTGACGCGCAGTCGGTGAGGCCGCCCGGGTGAGAGCTTCGCATGAAATCGGGAAATGCACGGGGGTTCACGCTCGCAGAGATCCTGATCGTCGTGGCGGTGATCGGCAGCATCGCCGCGGTCGTGGTCCCGCTGCTCAGTTTCATTGACTCGAAGCGGCTCGAGGTCGCCGCGGAGGAAGTCGGCAACGCGCTGCGCTTCGCCATCAGCGAGGCCGGCCGCACCGGAGGTTACGTCATGGCCGATGCACAGTCGAACCCGGGGCACCTGAGGATCGTGCGCTCGAACGCCTCCGGCGCGGACCTGGGGACGGTCAGCGACCCGCTGACCAAGCGCGCGTTCGACATCGACGTCGCGTCCGCCGCGTTCTCGGCGCCGGTGGCCATGGCGCCGCGTTTCCTTCAGGGCGGCACGGCGTACGCGCAATTGCTGATCGGCCCCACGACGCAACTGCGCGCTTTCGACTGGGCCGTCGACAGGGGCCCGCTGCAGGCGGGCAGCGGCATCGTGCTGAGCCTCGACTCGGCCAGCGTCACGGTGTCCATCGACGAGGCCACGGGCCGTGTCACGCTGCCCTAGAGAATCGCGCCATGCGCAACCCTCACGCCTCCGACTGCGCCGGCCAGGGGGGCTTCTCGTATCTGGAGGTGCTGCTCTCGGCGCTGCTCGTGACGGCGCTGCTGGTCCCGGGGCTCCAGGCGCTGCAGTCCGGCATCGCCGGCAGCGGCAACGCTCTAGCCCCTTCGAAGCAGCTCAGGCTCAGGGCCAAGATGGAGGAAGTGCTCGCCCGACCGTTCGCGAAGCTCTACGCGGAGACCTACGTCGCGGGCGGCAACACGACCAGCTCGGTCAGTGCCGCCTATTCCGATGCCGTGGGCCAACCCGACCGCCGCGTCGTGGTGCTGTATCGCTACGACGCCTCCACGAACGCCTTGAGCGGCAGCGATACGGGACTGCTGTTCGTCAGCGTGCGCTACGAGGCCGACGGCGCCGTCGGGGCGCTCTCGACGCTGGCGGGGCGGTGGTGGCGATGAGACCGATGCCGCCATCGTCGCGGGGAATGACGCTGATCGAGCTGACGATCGCGGTGGCGATCGCCGCGTTCGTCCTCGCCTCGCTGCATTCGGTGGTCTCGCTCGGCCTGCAGGCGCAGGCTTCGGGCCGGAGCGCGAACGAGCTCGCCTATCAGGGTCGATTCGCGCTCGAGAGAATGGCGGCGACGGCCCGCGGCACGGCGCCCCAACTGCTTTCCACGCCGGCCGCCAACACCTCGGGCAGCTGGTTCGCTCCGACCATGTACTGCCTCAACGCCGGCGGGCAGTTGATCGAGACCACGACCGCCGACGTCGGCTGCGCGGGCACGCGGGCGATCGCGAGCAACGTCAGCGGATTCTCCGCGCAGCAGCCCTCGGGCGCGGGAGCCGTCGACGACCCGGTCGCACTGCTCGCGCTGAGTTTGACCGACGCGACCAACGGCCGGACCGTCACGCTTTCCACCAGCGTTCGCCTGGGCGGGGGAACGCTATGAGCGGACCCCTGCTGCGCGCGCGCCGGCAGTCGGGCTTCACGCTGCTCGCGGTGGTGCTCGCGATGAGCCTCGTGGCGGCGGTCGCGTTCCTGCTCAAC
>Ga0082335_1009960_pt1 | contig 9991 bp, 7 predicted proteins | sample Subgrocontami58m_FD_72375 | JGI IMG/M metagenome (GOLD analysis project Ga0082335, IMG submission 72375) | Subsurface groundwater microbial communities from S. Glens Falls, New York, USA - GMW37 contaminated, 5.8 m (SPADES assembly) (version 2) ... | reverse complement strand
TCTTTTTTTGGCGCGCGCGCCCCCCGGCCCCCCCCCCCCTTGGGGGGGGGGGCCCGCGGGGGGGGGGGGGGGTGGTGAAGCGCGCGAACACCTCGAACCACCCCGCCTCGCTTCGCGAGGCACCCCGTCCAAGGAGGGGAATGCAGTTGTGCCGCGAACTTATGACTCGGTAGACTAGCGGGCGCCGCCCGCGGCCATACGGATCACGTTGCTCGGGCGCAGTGCGTCCACCTTGTCTGCGACGTCGATCAGCGACTTCGCCAGCTCGCGTGCCTGCGCCGGCGTGAGCCTCGCAAAGGCGTCCTCGAGAGCCCTGTCCCAGATCGAAACGCGTACGAGGTTGCGGCGCCCGTGCTCGTCATGTTCGACCAGGACGCCGGTGCCCTCATCCACACGGTGTTCGACGTGGAATATCGGCCCCGTCGCCAGCTTCGCTTTCATCTGCTTCATCGCGCTACCCCTTTCCTTGGGTGGTCAATCGTTTCGGTTCCAAGGGTGACGCGTGCGGGTAAGGGATGACGGTCCTTCCCCGGCAGTCCCGCCGGCATCAGGCGAAAATTGCCTTTTAGCCCGGTGACTTTGCGTCGCCACCTTTCGGTGGTTTTGCCCTTCGTGAGATTGCTTATCGGCACATTCCCGAAATTAATGAGCCCAGGAATGGGGGCGTTGGAAAGGTGGCGGGCCGGGCCATCCGGTCGGATCCAAAAAAGCTCAATATTTTCCATTTGATAGGACCATGCCGTGCTGCCCATGGAGCCGGCTTCTTGCACTGCCGAGGGCGGCAACGGAACCGACGCATCGAGCACCGAATCACCAAGGCGCGCCGGCCACAATCCAATGGCTTCATCTGGCGGCTGCATGGAACGCTGCTCGATGAGCGCTTCCTTCCGTATCGTTGGGCGCACCAGGGCCGGATGACGAGCGGCCGGACTCCGGTGAAGATGTTCCGCCATGGTCTGCCGAAGGCGAAGAAACCCGCCGAGGGCACGCTCGCCGCAGCGGAACAATCGAGACACCCGCCGAAAACGGGTTCCAGGCGATCACCGCCTCTGAACAGCCCAACCGCTCTCCAAGTGCGCTCGCATACCGGCAGTCTCCCAGTCGCGAGCAATCTAGCCATTCGTGCACTTGCCACTTGCAGATTGCACAAACCGGACTGGCCTCCACGAGGGGAGCGCCGGGCAATGCTAAGATGCACCACGCGTGTCCGGCAAAATCCGCGATCCTGCCCGCTACGGTTCCCCGATCTGATGTCCGCCTTCGACTTCCGTTCCTACGCCAGATTGCCCAATCTGGATCATGACCGCATTCCGTTCAAACTCGTGAAACGGAATTTCAGACGATATACCGCCTACGTGGATATCCACGATCCGGAGCAGTTCGGCACATTGAATGATATTTTCATCGGTCTGATTCGCCGCGATCGCTTCGCGCAGGTATCGGCTCACGCGACATTGGACAAATGCGGGGTCACCGCGTGCATCAACGAGTTTCGTGCCCGCCGGCCTACCGAAGCCTTCGAGCCTGATTTCGTCGATTTGCTCCTGCTCTATTCGTACATCGTGGCCGCGCGGCCCGAGCGCGTGCTCGAATTCGGAAGCGGCCTCTCGACCGTGGTAATGGCGCGGGCCCTGATGCAAAACGGCTCCGGATCCCTCGTATCCCTCGAACCATCGGAGGAGTGGTCGAGTGCGACCTCGTCGGCAATGCCCGAGCATCTGAGGCAATACGCCCGGGTAGAGCAATCGGGCCAAGTGGCCTGCGAAATCCACGGTCGGAAAAGCGTGCGTTTCACGGACCTTCCGTTCAAGAACCCCGATATGGTCTATATCGACGGCGCGCCGGCGGGGGCCTACTTCAGCGGGGCGGAAAGCCTCTCTCCACTGGAACTACGCCCGGGGACAGCTATCTTTGTGGACGGCCGCTATCGCGCTGTGGAGTTCTTTCTGATCGGCGAGCAGTCGGGTCGCAACGACGTGCGCGGTTGGTCCATGAGCGTTCGTGAGGCAATTACCGGCCGATCCTTAGGCTTCCCCCTGGGTCTGGATCAATTCGCGAACGCGATGGTAATCGTACGTGGATAGGGACCGCACGACTCGGTGTGCGAAGCCGGATCCGCCTGCGGCATCGAACACGTCCGCATGCGCACCCTACGGCACTCCCTCGCGCGAGCCATGATTCCGGGCGCGACTACCGGATAAGTTCCGACCGCCTGGGGACGGGAATCCCGAGAGAAATCGGCGTAAATCGTTGATCGTGGCGCCCGGTGCTTCTGCGGCTCGAACAGCGCCAGCTTGGGGAAGAACTGAAGTACGTCGTTCGTCGTCTCGCAGGGGCTGCCAAGTCATAGCTGGCGGTGCAGGTGTGCGACAGCGAGACGTTGCAGTGCCGTGGTCCCAGTCCCGGGGCCGGAGGCTATCGGACGCTATCGAACGTTATCGAATACTGGAAATGGTGCCCGGGGCCGGAATCGAACCGGCATGGAGGGATAAGCTCCGAGGGATTTTAAGTCCCTTGTGTCTACCAGTTTCACCACCCGGGCTTTGCGGACCGTTCGGATGCGCAGTCGGCCCGGCGAAAGTATCCCATAGGTGCGTTGTCCCCAGCCAGCGGCATCTCCGCTAGACTGAGGCATCACCCGCAGGGGCAGACTCCATGCTGTTGCGCAAGCTCGCCCGGCTCCTACGCCCGGCTGAACCCTCGGCGCCCGATTTCGCGTCAGGGCATGCGTTGCTCCAACGCGGACACATCGAGGAGGCCGCGGCGATCGCGGATGCCTTGTGCGCAAGCGCGGCTTCGCTTGCGAACGGCCACTATCTGAGGGCGCTCGTCGCGGAACGGAAGCAGCAGCTTCCGGAAGCGGTGGCAGAAGCTCGGGCGGCGATTCGCGCCGGGCCATCGGAGCCCGCGTACCGGCTGCAGCTCGCCGAGTGGCTGTTCTCGAGCGCCGATTACACGGGCGCGGCTCTTGAGTACGAGGCCGCGCTCTGCCTGCCGGACAACCCGTTCGCACGGGATGCGCTGGTGCTGTTCAAGGCCGCCGGCGCCTGCGAGCGCGCCCGGATGATCGAACAGGCGCAGTTGCGGCTGGAGCAGGCGCTCGCTGCACGTCCCGACTTTCCCGAGGCGCGCGTCAACCTCGCCACCCTGGTCGCGATGCAGGGCGACGCGGTGCGTGCGCGCGCAATGATCGACGGACTGCGCTCGACCAGCCCGGGTCTGCGGCTTCGCCGGGCGCTTTTCCTGCCGGCCATCGCCGCGTCGCGCGAGCACATCATCGAAGCGCGCGAGCGCCTCGGGCGCGATCTCGACGAACTCCTGGAAGCGAAGGACTTCGTGCTGCGCGAGCCCGAGATCGAGGTGGGTTTGACCCCGTTCCGCCTCGCCTACCACGGCGAGGACAATCTGCCGCTGCTGCGAAAGCTCGCCGCTCTGATCCGCAGCGGCTACCCAGTCCCCCGGGACCCGCCCCCGCGCCCCAGGCACGCAGGGCGGTTGCGCGTGGGCTTCGTATCCACGTATTTCAGCTACCACTCGGTGGGCCGCGTTGTGCTGCCGCTCGTGCAGGGCCTCGACCGCGAGCGGTTCGAGGTCATCGTCTTTTCGATCTCGCCGAGCCAGGACGAAATCAGCGCGGCATACCGGCGCGCCGCCGACCGCTACCTGGAGTTGCCGGGAAGCGTCGACGGGGCCGCGCAGGCGATACGCGAAGCGGCCCCGGACGCGCTCGTTTTCACCGATATCGGCATGCACCCGGTCACCTACTTCCTGGCTTTCTGGCGGCTCGCCCCGCTGCAGTGCGTGCTCCCCGGACATTCGGACACCACGGGTATCGACACGATCGATGCGTTCGTGAGCGGCGATGAATTCGAGATAGCGGACGCGCAGTCGAATTACAGCGAGCGGCTTTGGCGCGTGCCCGGCTTCTTTCTCTCGATCCCCGATCCGCCGCGCGGGCAGCCGGCAGCGCCCTCGGGCCGCTCCCGCTATTTCTGCCCGCAAACGCTGTTCAAGCTGCATCCGGATTTCGACGCGATCCTGCAGGGCATCCTGGAATCGGATCCCGAGGCGAGCATCGTGCTGATCGAGGACTCGAGCCCCTGGCCGAACCAGGCGACGAGCGCACGGCTCCAGAGGCGCTTGGGCGCCAACGCACGCCGGGTCGTCTGGCAACGGCGCCTCGGCCACGCCGAATACCTGGCGCAGCTCGCCCAATCGCCCGTCGTGCTGGACACCCTCCACGTCGGCGGCAGCACGATCCTGGAGGCGCTCCCGCTCGGGGTGCCGGTGGTGACCCTGCCGACGCGTTTCCTTCGCGGACGTTTTGGCTACGGCTGCTATCGGCTGATGGGCGTGTCGGACTGCATTGCGCGCGACCGGGACGAGTACGTCAGGATCGCTACGCGGCTCGGGCGCGATCCGGATGCGCGCGAAGCAACCGGACGCCGAATCCGGGAGGCGAGCGAGCGGCTGTTCGACATGCGGCAGGCGCTCCACGGATTCGAGGATCAACTCGCGCGTGCGACCGAGCAGGCGTCGCGCTGACTGCGTTCCGCCCGGCGCACGCGCGGCACCTGAATCCCGCCCGTTGTCAGTGAGATCCCCTCAATCTTCGCCGCCCAGCAGCCACGCCGCGGCCGCATGCACCGCAATCCGCCCCGGCCAAGGCCCCCGGGTCTCCGGCGCGAGGCTCACCAGGTGCAGCGTCGCGCGGCGGACCAGGTTGCGCAGTTCTCCTTCCATGGCGGAGAGATTGTCATGCTTTTGTCCGTTTACGGCGGACAATCACAGTTGCCCTCAGCCGCCCGGGCCCGCGTCGGCGCCCCGGAGGATTTGTCAGAAATGGCAACCGAATGTGTTCCCGCGCCAATCTGGGCGCCGATCCACGTCGGGCAAAGTTCTGAATTCCCACGCGTGCGGTCGCTTGCGCTCTCGCCCCGTCCCCGGCGTGGACGAATGGCTGGAAACCTGGAGGCGGGGGTCGGAATCGAACCGGCGTCCACGGCTTTGCAGGCCGCTGCCGTCATAATTAGATCAAAGCGTTATCGTACGCAGCCACCCAAAACCGCTTGGCTTCGCGATTTGCATAACGCAGCGGCCTCCTTGGCACACCGCTTCACGCCGTGTTTCGCGATTCTATCAGACGAGGCGCTGAGCAAATGCTCGGCGAGTCGGCGTGGCAAGTTTGTCAACGTGCGGCGGTTGGGCAGCAGTTCAGGGATCCCCATTACGATCCGATGGCTCGCAGGCCTCGCCAAGCGACAGATGGCCTCGGTCCACTTGAAGCGATTGTCCGAGATGGGCCTGCTGAAGGAAATCGTTGCCGGGTGCGAAAAGCTGTTCGTCAACCCAGCCTTCCTTGAACTTCTCGCGCAATAATCGGCGAGCAGATTGGCCGATTTGTCAAAGAAGCGATACGCTGCCTTGAGTGCCGCAGCATCCAGGGCCTGTGGCAAGGATGCCTCCGGTTGCGCTCCCAAAGCACGCGCCGGCTCGACCAAGCGCGCGGTGCGCCGTGCATCGCCCGACTGTGCGTCCCCAAACTCCTGGACCGCCCAATCAAGCTCCTGCTCCAGCGCCCCTGTCTCCAATTCTCCCAGCAACCCCGTGCTTCAATGGCGCTCACGTTAACATCCCCTTCGTTCGTTTACAACAATTGTGGGGAATGCACAGTTGTCCAAGGAGGGGAATGTAGATGTGCCGCGAACTTATGACTCAGAACACCAGGAAACGAGCCAGAACTGCCGGGCTCTCAATAGTCTAGATCATAAGGCGGCAAAGTGGTCAGGCGAGGATCCTCCACAGGGCCGCCAATGGTGAAGTGATAGAGCGACTGAAACGTCTCGTCCTTGAATCCCAGCACCTGATGGACCGGGTCATCGAAAAAACAGCCGATTCCCGTCGCACGGACGCCATTTGCCTCCGCCTCCAGGTAAAGCACCTGGCCAATCACGCCGGTTTCCCAGAAAAGCCTGCGGTAGAACCAGGGTCCATGTCGCCGCAAGCTCGGTTCGAATTCCGCGATCATCCCCAAGGAAAATGCACTATCCCCGGCGATCTCCTGGCCGCAACTGACCTGGACAGCCATTCGCCGCGCATCGCCCTCCTCGAGGAGAAACAGCGGCAAGTCTTCCGGGCAGCCCGGTGGCGGGGTCCAGGCGTATTGTTGGCGCGTCGATTGCCTGAGCGGGCCCGCCATTGCAGGAGCGCGCACCAGCATGTAGATGCCGGGAGCAAGTCCGTTCACCCGATGGACGAACAGAGCAAGATGAATGGCCGGTTCCCAGGGCAGCACGTCCCAGGGCATCGGACGCGAGCACAGGTCTCGCTCAATCCGTGGCATGACGCGCCCCAGCATTCTAAAGAAGGCGCCGACCGGGATCGAAGTCACGCCATCGAACGCAACCGCGCTTCGGCGCTTGCGGATAAGCTGCCCGGCGCCTGTCAGACCCAGGTCGATACCGGCTGCTCTTGCGGTGCGACCGCTGCGATTCAGAACGACAACTCGGCGCTCGGTACTCGACTTCCTCGATGCGACTTCCACTTGATTGAGGAGCGGCCACTGCACTGGATCGTCTCGACTCAGCCGGTTGGCCTTGCCGTGCCAGATAGTTCGTGTCGAGTCGCGCACCGCATCAGCCGCAAGGAACAGCGGCAGCGACTTCATCTCCCCGGCGGGAACGGCGACTGCCCGATCGGCAGGCCAGACGACAGCCAGGCAATCCGGATGCTCCCGCTCGGCTCGATTGAAATCCTGGATTCGATCGACCCCCAGCAACGCACCCAGCGTGTCATCGCCGACGCCGTCCAACAACAGCATGCGCCAACCCAGCGTCTGGGCCGCTACCCGAGCGCTGCCGATCGCGTGCCCCACGTCATGCTGACAGTAGCGAAAGGCTCGCTCTCCGTACTTCCAGGTCTCCCGCCAGTTCACCGACGTTAAACCTACGAGAAAGGCGTCGGGCGGGAATCCTTGCAGGAGCGAGGTGAAGCATTCCTGCGACAACTCTGCTCGCAGTTCCAGCGCATGCTCCTTGGCCGCGTAGTGATAGAGACCCGGGAACGGCGAAAGGCCCGGCACTGCGTCAATGAGCAGATAGCCTTCGGTAGGATGCAGGTTGCCGCTCGAAGGATTGCTTCGAAGCGCCCAGCGGACCTCGCCGGCCTGCTTCCAGGCCGAAATCGCCAGTGCATATTCGAGAAAGCGCGAAAGGGCACGGATCGAGACTGGAGTGCTCGCGATTGCTCCAGGGTGATACAGCTCTTCATAGAGCGGCGAGCACGGAGCGTCATCAGGTTTGAGCACCGGTAGGGGAATGAGCGGAGATCCCTCGAATCGCCGAAACGGATCCGGCTGATTCGCCCAGTCCATGCTGTCGGGCGCGCGCGCATAGCGCGAAAGATGGTGTTTCGTTTCCTGGTGATAGCGCCTGACCACTTCCAGGGGATCGAGTGCGCCCGTCGCCTTATTCATCGCCCCACAACGGCTTGCTCAATGCAGCGGTAAGCGCGGAAAACATCAAGTTGAAACTCAGGCTTATGCGGGTCTCGCCGCTCGCGTTGGCGTCGACTGAGTGATACAGATACGAAGGGAAGACGAGCAGCGTGCCGTCTTTCACCCGCACCACCACCTGATCGGTGTTGCCGGCAGTGAGTTCCGTGACGGGTGGTCTGATGACGCCGGCCTGGCTGCGCGGGTCGTGGAAGTTGATGCTGTCGGCGCCGGGCCGGGTGCGCACGTAGTACACCGCGCTCAGGAAATTGTTGGGGTGGCTGTGCGCGCGGTGCGCGGCACCCGGCGCATACACGTTAACCCAGCAGCCGGTAATTTCAATCCCCAGTTCGCCGATTTTCAGGGACCGCAGCGCGCTCGCGGCCGTCCGTCTGACGCAGTCGCAAAGCGCGTGCAGTTCCTCCCGCCGGTGCAGGGCATGGCCCGACTGCCAGGCTTCGCCGGACTTCAGCTCCGGCTGTCCCTGCCGCAGCGAGTGCAGCAGTCCGAGCGCGCTCGCGTCGATCGGTTCGTGCACCTCGGCGCAAAGCTGGATCTTCCAGACCAGGGTGGGAAAGAGCGAAAAGACGTCCGAGTCTTCGATCCAGGAGCGCTTGTCCGATATTGCCATGGAGCCCCCCGCGCACGAGTGTGACCTGTCCGGTTAGACGATGTGGTGCACCGGCAGCTTCGACATCCGCCATTCACCCGTCTTCGCGTCGTACCTGGATCCGGTGAAGACGTGCCAATCGGCGTCGTCGAGCTTCGGATGGTCGGCGCGATAGTAGTAACCCGGCCAGCGCGTCTCCTTCCTGAAGAGCGTGTGCCTGGCCACCGCCTCGGCCGTCAGCATCCTGTGCTGGAGCTCCCATGCCCTCTGCAGTTGGTGCAGGCTGTCGGCGCCGATGTTCTCGAAATCCTCAGTGAGCATCTCGAGAAGCTCCAGCCCGCGGTTGAGCAACGGTTCGCTGGTGACATAGAACATGCTGTAGCCGCCGACGTACTCGTCCATGATCTTTTCGAGCCTCTGCAGGCCATGAAGAGGCGTGATGTAGGCCGGCGCCACGGTGCCCGCGACGATCTCGTTTCTGCCTACTCTGTAATTCTCCAGCGGCTTGAATACCGTCTGCTCGAGGTTCTTGACGTGCGCTTCGTCCACCCGAGGCGTGTCCGTTTTCATGTCCGTGACGTACCTGACCGCGGCCTTTCCAGCGAGCCTGCCTTCGGTAAAGGAGCCGGCCGAGAACTTGTGCGCGGAACCGCCTATGGTGTCGCCCGCGCCGAAGAGTCCCTGCACGGTCGTCATGCGGTTGTAGCCCCACTGGTAGTCCGCCGGCGCGCAGTCCTCCGGACCGCTTGCCCAGGCGCCGGAGCAGGTGGCGTGAGAACCCATGACGTACGGCTCGGAGGTGATCAACTCGGACGGCGTTTCCTTCGGGTCGATGTTCTGCGCAGCCCAGACGACCGCCTGGCCGACCGTCATGTCGAGAAAATCCTCCCAGCCGAGCTCCTCCTTCTCCTTCGTATCGAGAACGTGCTGAGTATGCATGTAGATCGGGCCTTTGCCGGCCTTGATCTCCTCGATCATCGCGTGATTGCGCAGGCACGTCGGCATCGGTTGGATGTCCGCATAGCTTCCGACGCGCGCCTTGATTTCGGGGAAGCGGTCCGCCTCGTACATTTCCCCCGCGGCGTTCCTCGCATGCGATTTCAAGAGCAGGAACCAGGCACCGACCGGGCCGTAACCGTCCTTGAAGCGCGCCAGAACAATCCTGTTCTCCATTTGCGTCATCGTGGCGCCCGTCGGTATCAGCAGACCGTACGCCGAAGCGGTGCTCCAGGGCGCATACCAGGTTCTTCCCATGCCTTCGCCAACCGACCGCGGCCGGTAGATGTGCGAGCCGCCGCCGGCGCCCACGATGACCGCCTTCGCCCTGAAGACGTGGAAGTCGCCATTGCGGACGTTGAACCCGACGGCACCGGCAATCCGGTTGGGTTGCACCGAGTCCATCAGCAGGTGCGTCACCATGATCCTGTTGTAGACCTCGGTGACGGAGCTCCTCGCGGCCTCGGCGACGATGGGCTTGTAGCTTTCGCCGTGGATCATGATCTGCCATCTGCCTTCTCGCAGGTACCGGCCCGTCTGCGGATTCTTGAGGATCGGCAGCCCCCACTCCTCGAATTTGTGCACCGTCGAGTCGACATGGCGGGCAATGTCGTAGACAAGGTCCTCTCTCACCAGACCCATGAGGTCTCCGCGTGCGTAGCGCACGAAGTCCTCGGGCTGGTTCTCGCCCCACTGCATGCCCATGTAGCAATTAATGGCCGAGAGGCCCTGTGCCACGGCGCCGCTGCGCTCGATGTTGGCCTTCTCGACGAGGACGATCTTCAGGTCCCGTCCCCAGTAGCGTGATTCGTACGCGGCGCCGCATCCGCCGAAGCCGCCGCCTATGATGAGGATGTCCGAATCGACGAAGCGGGTTCTTCTGCCCATGGCCT
>Ga0082335_1009959_pt1 | contig 9991 bp, 11 predicted proteins | sample Subgrocontami58m_FD_72375 | JGI IMG/M metagenome (GOLD analysis project Ga0082335, IMG submission 72375) | Subsurface groundwater microbial communities from S. Glens Falls, New York, USA - GMW37 contaminated, 5.8 m (SPADES assembly) (version 2) ... | reverse complement strand
TGCGGCATACGCCGCTTGTACCGCCGAGGGTCCCGGCTCACCAGTCGAAAATCTCGCCATTTGGTCTCATTTTCGTTCCGCCTGATCCGGCAATCCCCAGGTAGATGTCAGGATGTCTGAGACTAAATTAGCGGGTCGCTTCGAATTAGCGGGATTGTCCATTCAGCGGCTCGATGGGATTGGAAACCCGCTAATTCGAAGCGACCGCGAATTAACAAAATGGAACGGGTTTCGGGGGAGCTTGCGCAAATGTCTCGTTGTCCATGGAACCTGTTTTCGATTCCGAGCAGAAAGCGAATTGGTTGGGGCTAGGCCGCACGGAGGCGTCCATCTATTGGTGGTTCCAACCGCATTTTGCGGCTCAAACTCCGACATTTCCACGAACTGCGTGGTTTTGTATTCTCCTTGGCGAGCTTGATAGCGAAATGGACCTCGCTGAATATCGACATCTCCTGGAAGGAATCTCCTACGGCAAGCGGTTGCCAACGGCACTTTATGTTTTCCGGGACAAAACGTCTTCGTTCGGTGAAACCCTCGATGCACTCCTTCGCCGGCTCGCTGAAACCTGCGGTGCGAATGACCTTCACAATGTCATCAAATTCCGGCTAGACGAACTCAAAGTCTCTTTTCTGGCGTATCCAGATTTTCTGGATGACGCACACCCGGTTCTGCACCACGCCATCACCATCGACTTGGCTCTCGGCAAACACCGTGCCACCGATTACGCGGACAACATCAATCCGCCAATCCTCCATCGAAAGGAGAGTTTGGTTCCGGCGGATCATCCGCGCCGGGCTGAGTTCGAGGCGCTGACCAGAGCGGAGGAGGCGGCGGGGCTTTATAACGACACAACGACAATCGGGTTTAAATTGAATTGGGAGAGGTTGCTGGAATCAAAGGGCCTGGTTGTGACCGGCCACAGTCTGGAACGAAGGGAATCCGTTTCGCCGGCCGGAAACGGCTCGATGGGAGTCGTGGTCGAGCGCCACAAGACCGCGCTGACACGGTACGAACTTTCCAAGCCGGTCAAGAGCTTGCTCGAATACGGCCTTCTCAGACCGGGGACAACCCTCTTCGATTATGGCTGCGGCCAGGGAGCGGACGTTCGAGGCCTGCAAGGACTCGGTTATGATGCCGAGGGCTGGGACCCCGTGTTCCGACGCGAGGTGGCAAAGAGGGCAGCGGACTTAGTGAACCTGGGTTATGTGCTGAATGTCATCGAAGACCCGGCGGAACGGTTGGAAGCGTTGGTAGATGCTTACCGGCACGCCAGGCGGCTGCTGGTTGTGTCGGCCATGATCAGCCAGGGGATCGAAAGCGGTCGGCCCGGCCTCCGTAGTGCCTTTGACGGAGGAGGCTGCGCGCAGTTTGGCGATGGCGTGCTCACGAAGCGCAACACGTTCCAAAAATATTTCGAGCAGCAGGAACTCCAGCAGTACATCGAGGACGCTCTTGAGACAACCGCCGTTCCAGTGGCGTTGGGTGTGTTCTATGTGTTTCGCGACCCGGCCGAGCAGCAGGATTTCTTGTCAGCGCGGAGCCGCCGCACGATTGATTGGGCGCAGATCAGTGCTCGACTGGGGCTTGGCGGTCCGCCGAAGGTGGTTTGGGAAGCGCTGTATCGCGAGCACAAGGACCTTTTGGATTCGTTCGGAAACGTGGCGCTTCAGCTTGGCCATTTCCCTGGCTCTGGCGAGTTCGCAGGCCTGGACGAGTTGCGACAGAGGCTCGGATCTGAAAAGCGCGCATTGAGGGCTTTTGTTCAGGGCGGCGGCGCGCCCGAACTTAATTGGGCAGAGGTTGCGCCCCGGTTTGGGATTGGCGTCTCGGCAAGGCCCAAGTGGGAGCTGCTGTACGAGCAGCATAAGGATTTATTGGAGGCCTTTTGGAATTTGGCGTTGCAGCTTGGCCGCGTGCCGGTGCCGAAGGAGTTCGCCCGATTCGGCGAACTGACTGAAACGATTGGATCTGCAAAGCGAGCGCTGAGTTTATTTCTGCGGCGCGGCGGGGGAGAAGCGCTCCAACGTTCTGCCGAAAACCGGCAGAATGATTTGCTGGTGTACGTAGCACTAGCGAATTTACGGAAGCGGGTGCCGTTTGGGCATCTTTCGGCAAGTCTGCGGCTGGACATTCGCGAGTTCTTTGGGAACTACACTCGGGCGCTGGAGAAAGGATTGGAGCTTCTTTATGCGGCCGGGGACCCGGGAGAAATCGAACTCGCGTGTAAAGATTTGAAACTGGGGTGGCAGGATGAACAAGCGCTTTATGTGCATCGGAATTTGCTCGAGCGGCTGCCTCCGGTTCTTCGGGCCTACGTAGGTTGCGCAACGGCGTTATTTGGCGATGTGGCGCAAGCCGACGTAATCAAAATTCATAAGGCTTCCGGCAAAATCACGTTCCTGGTTTATGACGACTTCGATGGGAAGCGCCTGCCGCAACTACAACACCGGATCAAGGTGAATTTGAAAACACGCTTGGTGCAAGCGTTTGACCATCGCGACGCCGGTCAGCTTCTGTATTTCAAGGAGCGGTTCGTCGCGCCCGACGATCCCGGTTTGGCTGAGATGGCGGAATTCAGCGCGAAACTCCGAAAGCTTGGAGTCGGCGAGCAGGTCGGCGCGTTCGACTCAGGCCGGACTGCCTTCCGTCAACGCAGTGACCATCTGGGACAAGAAATCGCTGTCCACGAACGGCACTTGTCCGAAGATGATTTCGGATGCGCCCTCCAGTTTCGCGGCCAAGTGACCCTTACCCAGCAGGCGTTCTGCTCCCTTTTCGCCGAGGGCGATTTCGGATGTGCCTTCCCCATCCACACGGAGCACGAGACGATTTCCCAAATTAGCCCGAAGCTGCATCGGCATCACGTTTGCGTCCGGGCGCTGCGCTGCGAAGACTAGGGAGATTCCTGCCGCCCGCGCCTTTACACCCAATCGGCCAACAACATCTGACACGGCATCGGCATACTCCTCCGTCATCATCCATTCGGCGAACTCATCATGGATGACCCAAAGAAACGGCAATCGCTCGGTCGGGTTTCCGCCGTTGGACAATCTGCACCCGATCAGATGGCGTGCGATAGATTTGCTCCTGCCAGATGTCTTCGCCGGCTACGGCCTTGCGAATGGGCGTCGGATTTGACTCGTTCCAATAACTCAACACCAACTCGCGCAGCCGCGCCCGCGAGAACACTTCCTGATACGAGTGCTCGGCCTCGGCGACGGCAGCGAAATCTGAACACTCCGCCGAGTCGGATGGGCCGGACACGAAAATGTGTGAGTAGCCGCGCATGTGAATGGCGCACTGGCCTTCGCGGACAGCGCTCCGCCAAGCCGCTAAATCAATTGGCGAATTTGCCGGAAATTGAATTCCATTCAACATCAAGTCCGAAAAACGTGAAAGCCAGAGGTCGCGATCCAGGCGCTTCGGATCGCCGAAGATGGCATCGTTGATTCGGCGAACCGTGTCGCGGAGTTGTTTCTGCGACTCCTTGCGCTTTGCGGCGAGATTGGCGGCGTCGATGTATTTCGACTCGGCAATGATGACGGCCAGTTGGAGTTTTGCGTCCTGCGTCTGCTCCGGCGAGAGCGCCAGAATGTCTGCAATCTGCTCTTCCCGCTGGCCGAGCCATTCAGCGTAGTCGTCGAGGAAGTACCAGCCGAAGCGCCTGTTGACGCCAAGCTCGTGGCGAATCATGTAGCGACTGAGGACGACGCCCATGAGTTCACTGGCGTTGCGACCACGTTTGGCGGCACGCAACACGATGTCACCGGAAATCTCGTTGGCGTCGTTGATAAATTTCTCCGTGAGTTCCCGGCACTCGGCGTCAGTCAACTCAAGGTTCAAGTCTTTGACGCGCCCAAAGACCATCGATCTGAGCAAGCTCAAAGGCGCCGTCGAAGAAATCAGAATGTTGCGCCCCTGCGTCGCGCCCTGCTTGTAGCGGATGACTTTGACGTTCTGATTCAGCAACTGGCGACGGTCGAGCAATTCGTCGAAGTTCACGACCCAGTTCCCAAGGTAGTGGATCTCTTTGAAAATACTGCCGGTCAGTGAGTCGTTGAAATCCAGTTGCCGAGCTGGAAGCAAACGCTTGTTCTCGACTCCATCCCAGTCGCCCTTGATGAACGTCGTCAGAGCGGTGATGAACGACCAACCCTCCTGGGTCTGGACGGGGCAGCACAGATACACGACCGATTTCATGTCGTCGGTCGCCGCTGGACGCCGCCGTGACCAGCGAGCAGGAATGAACGAAGCCGAATCCAGCGGGGCGCACTTCGCAGGATACCACTCCAACCGTGCATGGCGGGCGATGACATCCTGTAGGAAAACGATGTCGTGCGGAGGCCCGTCCTTGGGGTCAGGAATTGGCGCTTGGTCGGCCATGATCGATATACGCAGGCGGGCCATGAAGTCCTTCGCCGCCTCGCTCGATACGAAAGAGTCTGCATCAGAGTCGGACGACTCGATGATTTGTTCGTAAAGCTCCCGCAGTTTTTGCCCATCACGATGGCGGAGGAAGATCTGGCAGCGCATGTCCTCCTCGTCCTCGTGGAATTCGTTCATCTTGTCCACGAGCGAATATGGAAGTCGCGCCGAGTCGCAGTTGTAGAGGACGACGGACAAGTTCGCCCGCTCGTGCGGGTAAAGCGCCAGAAACCGTTTGGTCAAATCGACGAGGAGCGACGACGTTTCGGAAGGACTTTCATTCGTATCGTCGAAGCCGTCGTTGCTGATGACGGGAGCTTCGTGGAGGCTGTAGTCGAGATGGCGATCGGTCAGCGAAAGCAATTCAGGCCTTGTGGCGTGCCATCCCAACACAATCTCCGGGTAATAGGGGTGCGACAATTCCTCTTCGAGTTCTTTGAAGAACAGAAGCGGATCGCCAAAGAAAATTTCCTCAGCGGTCAACAGATGCCGCACCAACGACGCCACTTGAAGCGCCTTGTTCGCCATCGCAGCCAGTCGCAGTGGGTGCCACGGGGCGACGATGGCGGTGACTCTACCGCCGTCCACGGCCACCGTTCCAACTTGCAGCAGGGGCCGGAGAAGATTCTCGCGGTTGCGGTCACCCTTGGCGTCTTTGCAGATACCGTGGAGTAACGCGCCGTAGTCCTCGGATTGCTTCACCAACATTTCACACGCCAGTCCGTCCTCGACGAATCCAGCAATCGCGGCGCAGTAGCTTTGCTCGAAGGCTTGGAATAGAGTCAGCAGTTTCGATGCGGTTTGCTCGGAAATCAGTCCCTGCTCCGTTGCCTTCGTTAGGTTCGCGGGCCAAACCAGAGAAATATCCTGCTCTTTTTTGTAGATTGAGATTAACGAACCTCGGTCTTGACCATGCGCCGGATAAAGCGTGCGGACGTTGCGGAGGTCGAGCGATTGATAACGCCCCTTGCCACTCACCGGCTCGCGGGTCACACGGCAGTACACGAACGGATGCTCGGCCAAGCGCAACCAGTCGGCGGAGAACTCACTGGCGATGGCGTTCGGGTCGTACGTCCAGACGAGTTGTTTGAAATAAGTCTCCGTCGTGCCGGTCGAAAGCTCGACTTCCAACTCCAACAGGAATTTCAGTTGGAGCGCCGACTTGGCCACAGAACGGTTCACGTAAGGCTTCGGTGCCTTGCGCCATTGATCTCTCAAAGTCTCGAAGATCATCAGGTCTCCGGTGTCCCACGAGACGCGATTGCCGAAAAGAGCTTTCAGTCCACGATACCGGCGGGCGAAGAACAAACCCACATCCTCATTCAGTTCCTTGAGGTCTTTCTTTGTGCGGCGGTCACAGGTTATCTTCAACCGCCGCTTGGACGAGGGCATGTCTTGGTCGAACAGCCACTCCAAACAGAGCGCAATGCCCAACAGGAAATCTTCCGTTTCGATGGGTGTGCCGAAAATGAACCTGTCCCACTTCGCCTTGAGCGACGGCTGTTCTTTGAGTTCGTTGCGATGCCGCCGGTAAAAATCTTCGTCTTCCTCCTGGGCTTCGCTCCGGTTGCTGTCGCGCAATCTCGCGAGATAGTCGCGTTCGTCAGCCGTGAGCAGATCGGCCTCACGCTCGTCGTAAAATTCCAGCGTCGTCTTTCCGAGATTAAACTTCTCCTTTCTCAGCCCATCGAACAGCGGCTTCACCAACTCCCATTCACAGACCGCGAGATCAGCCGCCTCCTTGTTCCAACCGCTGTTGGCACGGATGAAGATATTAATGGTCGGATGGATTCCGTCGGGGATGGCGTCCTTGACCTTCTCAAATGCGGCAACCAAATCGTCCTCCAACAGCAGCGCCTGAGCCGGCGTTTGCTTGACGAGATAGCAGCCGCGCTTCCGAATGGCTTGGGCGTAGAGCGACTTCCACTTCGAGAGGTGGCCAGCCGTCTTGTCGTTCAGATTGCAGAAGAATGCGGTGTCCTTCGGGACGTGCAGGGCAGGAAACGCAACGCCAAGCGCGAATAGAATTGGCTGCCCATCCTGAATCGCCTTGCGAGTTTGCAAGACGTACTCGGCGAAGCGGTCGAGCGCGAACGACCGGACTTCGAGCAAACCTTGAAGTGCTTTCACCCACCAGCTTTGGTGATGGTCGGTAATCGGCAGACCCTCGGCAGCCAGCATCACCCAAAGTTCGGCGTGCGTTTGGAGTTGAGCTGCGCCGATCGGCACCAACTCCTTGAGCGACTGCTCTTCGTCATCACCGGTGTTGGCGACGAGCAGCGCGGATTTGTTGCAAGCCGCATTGCGGAAGTAGGTCGTCCGCTCATGGGTGAGAACCCCCGGGGGCAGACCGCGTCCTCCAACAAAGTGGACGGGTAGTTTGATTTCGACCAGTTTCGACAGCATCGCGTCCGCCAGGATCGTCTTGGCGACAGTTGCCGTCTGGTCGGCTGTCAGGCAATCGAGCAGGTAGCGCGCAACGCCGGCGGAATCGTCTTCGGTGAGACGCTCACGAAGGTAACAGGCGGCAACCTTGCCAATCAGTTCATCGCTGGTCATTGAGCCTCCACGCTGCGTGCGTCATCACACTGTCCGTGGCAGAAGTTTAATCGGGCATTAACGATGGCACGGTCAGAAGCGTTCATCACACGCGCCAATTGATTCTGGCTCCAAACCAAAGATGCTCTCAATTGAGCCAACGAAATCTTCCCGGACTTGTCGTTGTCCGCCTCGGTTTCCTGAATGGCCTGGTTGATCGCCTGGAGTTTGGCAAAAAGCTTCAAACTGCGCTTCATTCGGAGTGACTTGGCTGGGCGTTCTTTTACCGCTGGGTTCATGTGTTATACATCGGACGGGTGGACGCTCTCTCCCATTGACCGCCGTCCGCTAACGCAAGGGCGAAGGCAAGGCCGCGGATCGCGGCATGGACTGGTGGCTGTATTTCTACGAGTCGAACAAAGCGCAGCTTACTTCTCGTCTCCTGGCAATGGCGGAACATCACGCACCTTCGCCATCGCGCGGTCAAACTTCTCCCAGGTTCCGTGCTTGGCGCGTTCGCTGACCGTATCGCGCTTGCGCCACGCGGAGACCTGGTAGGCCAGCGCGATGCTGACCAATTGGTCAACGCTGACCTGTTCCTGCTCGGCAAGTTCTTCGATTTGCTTCGCCAGCGGGTCGGGCACCTGTGCTTGGATGGTCGTCATACGCTTATTCGCAATTTGGCCAAAAACTCGGCCGGTGTCACAACTTCTATACCAAAGGATTCCGCTGGTTTCAAATGCCGAATGTTGCGGGTCACGATGATTGGCACTTTGGCTTCGACCGCCATTTGCAGCAGGGGTTCGTCATCCGGGTCGCTTAAGCGCGGGATCCAGGCGGGTTCAAGGTGCCGGTGTTCCGCAGCGCAGCAGAGCGCATCCAGAATGTCGTCAATATCCTGGACGGTGAGCCCCATTTCGGCTGCGGTCCGTTTGCCCACTTCCTCGTACTCGAACACCAAATGGTTGCTCAGAACGATCTGCCAGCGCCCACGCCGGAGTTCAGCGAAGATCTCGAAGGCCGCCCCTTGCGTTGACCAAAGCGCACTCAGGAAAACATTGGTGTCTATGATGGCTCGAAGCGGCATGAGCACACACTCCTCAGTGGATTCGTGCAGACGTTTTCAGGGTGTTTTAACAACCGCACGTAATGCTTGATGAGGGCGCTACTGTCGAGAAAGTAGGCCGCCATTTAGCGACGCTCCTCGATCAGGACTTCGGAGAGGGGCCGTCCGGGGACTGTTAGCGGAGGACCAAGCTCGAAAGGCGGGCTGTCAGGCGAGGGCGGCTCAGGCAATGAAAGCCAGCCTTCAGCGGCCAGCTTTCCCTCCAGTTCGCTTTCGGTTGATGCGGCAGGAGCGGAACCATCGATGCCCTGCAGGTGGGCCGCCAACTGTCGGCGCTCTGCCTCGCTCAAAGTTTTGACGTCTTCGATAATTCTTTTCAGCGCCTGATTCATGGTGGCATCTTAGCAGGCATCGACCTAGCAGAACGTGTCGGCGAAGACCGTTCTCATTTCTTCGGCTCGCCACGAACGTAGTGGCCGTGGTTCAGGGCGTAATCCTTCGGCTAGTGCGGACGGGGTCTGGCCAGTTTTTCCACGACCGCCACCAGCGGGTCGTCCTGGGAAGTGAGTTCGAGCGTTTCAATCTTTACCGTCGCGCCTTCTGGCAGCTCGGTTCCCGGTGGCAGGACGATCACGCCGTTTTTGACTTCGCCGGTCACGCTCATGGTCATCTTCTACATTCAATCTGCTTCAAGAGCAAGCCGCCGTGCCTTTGGCTCGCTGGTCTCCCGGCGATCGTGCCCGTGGTGGCTTTCGTCGGCGCGCAACGGCTGGCAGAAGCGGACAAGTTCCAATTCCAGCCATGGGCCGCTCACGCTCATTGACGCCCGCTCGCTCAAGGCACCTTGCCAACCAGTTCATCGCTGATCATCGAGCCTCCACGTGATAGGGATTGATCACGTAAGCGCAGGCGTCCGAAAGACGCCTGAGCAGCCCCAAGCTACCGAGGCGTTGTTCGAGTCGCCGTGAGTTCGCCTGAAACGCCTTCTTGTCGAACTCGTCTTTCGCCAGCACCCGTTCGGCGTCCTTGTCGCCGAACACGAGGCCGTAACGGCGATGGAGCTTCTCAAGGAATTGATGCAGTTCGATACGCTTCTCGACGTTGGCAAACAGGAGCGTCCTGAGCAGCGCGTCGGTGGGCGCGTAACGCAGTTTCACGGTGCCTCGCTTTGAGACGAGTCCGATTTCGCGACCGTAGTTGCGGTGAATGTTGGCGACGTGTTGGCGATGCCGCTTCATTGCCGCTTGGCGCAGTGCCGCAATCAACTGTTGCGGGTCGTCCGGGCCTTCGTAGGTCTCCTCCCAGCGCACTTCGTCCCGCAGAATCTTTTTACACTTTTCGAACGCGTCGTTCCCGGCTAGCGCCTGCCGCCAGTCGGTGGATGTTTCGATGTTCGTGATGAACGCTTCGACGGCTTGCGCGGGCAGGAGGTTGTTCTCCTGATACAGGTCGCATGAGATCTCGCGCACAAGCGTCTTTCTCGGCGCGACGACTTCGCAGACGAGCCTCAACGGTGTGTTCAACCCGAGAACCTGACGAGACACGCCAAGCTGATACTTGACCAAGTGCAGTCCGGCCAGGTTCACCAGATGCGGGAACACGTCGAAGCCAGGAATGTTCAGACGGAGGATGGCAAGCCAATCCTCGGCGAGTTCATTGAAACTCGGATGCTGCGCGTACGGTAGGAACGCATTGGCCCGGTCGCCGCTCACTTGCTCGTCGTCCGCGGGTTGAAGACACTTGATGATCGAATCCCACGTCGGGTCGGTCTTCCCCAATCGCCCCTTGAGTGCCGCGAGCAACTCTTGCCTGCGCTGCGAGCGGCAAAGCATCAGATAGAGCACTTCCCCCGTCCTTCCGAAAAAGCGCCGGTCATTCGTAAGCGTCAAAGGGAGCACGTCTAGCGGTCGGGCGGCGGCATCGGCTAGGCTGACGGCATGAATCGATCATCAATCGGGCGCG
>Ga0082335_1009958_pt1 | contig 9992 bp, 10 predicted proteins | sample Subgrocontami58m_FD_72375 | JGI IMG/M metagenome (GOLD analysis project Ga0082335, IMG submission 72375) | Subsurface groundwater microbial communities from S. Glens Falls, New York, USA - GMW37 contaminated, 5.8 m (SPADES assembly) (version 2) ... | reverse complement strand
TGATAGTTGGTGAACACTGTGAACAGAGCGATATTTCGGTAAATGTCATCAGGGCCAAAAAGGCAACCAATATTCGCTGTGCTACTGCGGATAAGGGAATCAAACTTCCTCCACCCAGAGACTTTTCACTTGAAATGGCCCTTGAGTATATCGAAGATGACGAATTGGTAGAGATTACACCCAAAACCTTTCGGTTGAGGAAGAAACTCCTTACTGAAAACGAACGCAGAACTACTCGTAGGCAACAAACACTGGAACCTGTGGAGACATCCTCGGAAAAGACGCCGTAATGGGTGAACGTTACTGAGAGAAACGAAACACAAACAAAAAAGCAGGCCTTAAAGCCTGCTTTTTTGTTATATAATCAACGTGAACTGTTTATTTGTTTACAGCGTTCTTGAAATCTTGTCCCGGTGTAAATTTTACCGTCTTGCTGGCCTTGATGTTAATCACAGCCCCTGTCTGCGGATTACGCCCCTTCCGTGCTTTTCTGGCTCTTACTGAAAAAGTGCCAAACCCAATCAAACGGACTTCCTTGGTCTTTTTAACGCCATTCTTTATACCGTCTAAAATAGCATTTACCGCTTTTTCCCCGCAAGCCTTTGATACCTCACATTCTTTTGCCACAACTTCAACCAATTCCTGCTTATTCATTCAACATCCTCCTTTCAAAAAAATGGTTTACGTGCTATGAGAACGATATACCAAACATGCTCTTTTCTCGGCTTAGAATACCTTAATTGACATTCTGAATCAAGTATTTTCTGGATTTTTTCAATAAATATTTTTTTCTCAAAATTATTCTGCAAAGAGTTCCTGAATATTAAAAGCTCATTTTCGTAATCAGAAACAACTAACGATACTGGGGGTTTTTAGCTTTTTTCCCAACCCTGAGTATATAATACGGATCTTTGAAACTCTTTTTCAAATACCCATCCGACAATGATGAGCGCTGACTTTTTAATCGATTCCTGTTTAATCTTTTCTGCAATATCAAGGAGTTTACTGCGTACAATCTTCTGGTCAGGCCATGTTGCCTTATATACTACGGCTACGGGGCAGTCTTTACCATAATGGGGAATGAGTATTTTCACAACCTCATCGATTTTATCGATACTCAAGAAAATACACATCGTGGGAGTAGTGGTTGCTAGTTTGCCAAGGTGTTCCTTCTCAGGGATAGGAGTCTTCCCTTCCATACGAGTAATCACAATGGTTTGTGTAGTTCCAGGCAGAGTTAGCTCTTGTTTTAAAGCCGCTGCAGCGCCAACAAAGGAACTGACTCCGGGAATAACCTCATAAGGAATTCCTAGTTCGTCCAGGGCATGCATCTGTTCCTGCATTGCGCCGTAAATTGATGGGTCTCCCGAGTGTATCCTTGCAACGTCAGCATTTTGCCTAAATGCTTCTTGAAAAACAACCACCATTTCCTCCAAACGCATATCAGAAGAATCGTATATCTTTGCGTGGGATGGAAGGGCATGAAGTAATTCTTTATTTACTAAAGAACCAGCGTAAATGCAATACCCGGATCGTTGGATAGTCTTAAATCCCTTAATCGTTATTAACTCGGGGTCTCCGGGGCCTGCGCCTATAAAATATACCTTCATATGCCTTTAGTTTCCGTCTTTCCAATGAATGGCATTAACGATGACTTTTTTCGATTCTTCTCCTACGATCTTGAATTGGCTGTCCTTTATTAAATAAGTCGAGGCTTCTTTGCTGCTCGTTCGTATGGTAACGACCCAGCATCCCCCATCTCTGCTGACAGACTCAATCTTTCCTTTCTTTACCGTAACACTGACATTTAATACGGATTCCTGCTCTCCTTCTGTTATTTGCCGCACATTTTCTACGGCAAATACGCTCGGTAAGCCGGATTTTAGTTTAATCTCCGGGACATCATACTCATAAAACTGTCCAAATGCAGTGGAAGATATTCCACACAACAAAAATACAAATACAACTATCTTGTTCTTCATGTATGTCACCTCTATATTTGACGTCGGTAAAAAGTAACTACTCAGCATATTAAGTAACTTAATTTTAATAAATAACATATAACAAGAAATGAAAAATGTTTAAGTGTTTTTTTAATTATTCATTTCTTTTGTAGTCAAAAATAACACCTGCTGAGCAGTAACAGTAAAAATACACAGGGCACTATTCTACACACAGAACAAAGAGGTAGCAACCCATTTTTAGTATATTTATATTATATTGACACATCTCGAATTGTTATTTATATTACTTTATCGCATCTTGTTGTATCCTCGTATCATTTGCACATGATTGTTTATTTATGGTCGATCAAAAGGTTAAAATTGTAAACGTAAGAAATCTGGCTATAGGTCAAAGACAGCCGCTGGCCTTCATTGCAGGTCCATGCGTCATAGAGACCCATGAAAGCTGTTTGAAGCTGGCGGATAAATTAAAGACCATTTTTCAGAAAAATAAATTGCCTTTTATTTTTAAGGCATCGTATGATAAGGCAAATCGGACATCTGGCAATTCATATAGGGGACCAGGCGTTAAGGAAGGTATAAAGATTTTAGCTGATATTAAAAAACGGTTGGACTTACCGATACTTTCTGATGTCCATAGTGAAGAAGAAATTCCAATCGTATCGGAAACACTCGATATTATCCAAATTCCTGCTTTTCTCTGTCGTCAAACTGATTTAATTTTGGCTGCGGCAAAGACGGGCAAACCAATTAATATCAAAAAAGGGCAATTTTTGGCGCCCTGGGATATGAAGGCAGTTGTCGAAAAAGTACGAAGTACGGGAAACGAACAGATTCTATTAACCGAACGAGGTACGTGCTTTGGTTATAATAATCTGGTCAGCGATATGCGGTCGTTGGTCATTATGCGTGAATTAGGCTACCCTGTTATTTATGATGCTACACACAGTGTTCAATTACCCGGCGGTCAGGGAAACGTTTCCGGAGGTGAAAGAAATATGGTTATGCCTCTCGCCAGAGCCGCTGTTGCAACGGGATGCGATGGTTTGTTCCTGGAAGTGCACGAAAACCCGGAAAAAGCGCTTTCTGATGCCGCAACAATGCTTTCAATAGAAGCCTTGCCGAACTTGCTTGAACAGGTATTGGAGATACACAGAGTGGTTACAACAAATACTTAAAAATATATCACCCTCCCATAATCCGAACAGGTCGGAAGAGTAAAGGGATAAAGCAATAACATCTAAGGAACAAATGACAAGAACGATAAAAAAACATTCCGAATAGCTCTATATGCCCCGTAGGGGCAAACGCCAATAGGCAGGCGATTCATTGCCTGTTTCAGGTAAAACGAACCATAAAGTCCCGTAGGGACGATTGAAAATAAAGGATTATACAGAGTAAATACCCATCGAAAAATCCTTGTTTATGCAACATGTTCTATCGTCCCGACGGGACTAACCAATAGGTATCATTACCATACAGGCAATAAATTGCCTGCCTATTATCAAGTGTTCCGATGGAACAAAAAGAGAAGATAGACGAAATTCCTAACCTAAACGAGACGGAAGAGCGCCAAAAGTTGGACAGTGTTATAATTTGTCACAAAGCCTTATACAAAGCGGAATACTAGATTTCGTAAAAAATATTTTTGCCGAAAATGTAAAAAGGTATCTCTTAAGATATTAATCCCTCCCCATGTCCGCCTCTCAGAGTGGGATAAAGGGGGAGGGAGGGAAAGTTCCCTCGCCCCTTGTGGGAGAGTGTCTGGCTGAGGGGTATTTTCGTGTAAATTAATGATTGTAAATACGCAAAATCTTAGTATAATCTTACGTTTTAAAGGCATATTGAATAAATGCCCGCGTAGCTCAATTGGCGGAGCACGTCATTCGTAATGATGAGGTTGTCGGTTCGACTCCGATCGCGGGCTTTTACTATTAAGGCATAGTCGAAGGTAGTCCCCTCCTGATTTTTTAGAAATCTTTATCCAAGATTTATCTTCACAAATGAGTCAAGTTTTACAAGAGACGACCTTCTTGATACTCGATTCCCGATAAGAGTTTAGTGTTTATTGTTTAGTGTTAACACTTAACTCTAAACACTTAACTCAAAACTCAAAACTCAAAACTCAAAACTCAAAACTCGATTCTCGTATCCGGGTATCCAGCATCCAGCATCTTTTCATTGGTCTGAGGCTTCGCCACGCTAGAACATATCAAAACTACATATTGTAAAATAATTATGGTTATCAATAAGAAAAAGGTATTCGTATTGGGACTGGACTCGATACCACCGGAACTCCTATTTGATAGATGGTTAGACCAGCTACCCAATATAAAACGCCTTGTTTCCAATAGTATCTATGGTGCGATGAAGAGTACCGTCCCGGCTATCACCTGCCCTGCGTGGGTGTCTATGATGACTAGCGCCAATCCCGGCAGGTTGGGATTATATGGGTTCAGAAATCGGTCGGGTTACGACTATGAGGGATTATCATTTGCAAATTCAAGCACCATTCATCAGGATACCGTTTGGGATATTTTATCAAAAATAGGGAAGAAGGTTGTGGTGATTGGCGTACCCATGACATATCCGCCAAAACCTGTCAATGGATGTATGGTAACATGCTTTACGACGCCCGATACGAAGTGTGATTACACGTATCCACAGGGGTTGAAACACGAGGTAGAAGCCGTTTCCAATGGTTATATCCTCGATGTCGGGGAGTTCCGGAGTGATAACAAAGACCCTATTTTAAAAACCATCTATGATATGACGGAGAAACGGTTCCGGCTAACCCGACATTTTATTCGTTCAAAAGAATGGGATTTCTTTATGGTTGTAGAAATGGGTCCCGATAGAATTCATCATGCATTCTGGAAATATTTTGACCAAGAACATCCTAAACATATACCAGGTTCCAAATATCAAGATGCCATTTTAAATTATTATAAATACCTGGATGAGGAAATTGGTGAAACCATGAAGCTGTTAAGTGACGACACCCTGATTCTTATTGTATCCGATCATGGGGCAAAAAAAATGGTTGGAGGTATCTGCATCAATGAGTGGCTAATCCAGAATGGCTACATGAAGCTGGTACAATATCCGTCAGAGACAACGCAATTCAATAAACTCATTGTCGACTGGGAAAATACGATGGTCTGGGGCGAGGGCGGATATTACGGCCGAATTTTTATGAATGTGAAAGGCCGGGAATCCAGGGGAATCATTGCACCGCAGCATTATGAGCATTTTCGCAATGAGTTGATAAGAAAGTTGGAAGATTTACGGGATGAGCATGGCAGGAATATCAATACGAAGGTCTTTAAACCCGAAGATATTTACACGGAATGCAACGGCATACCGCCTGATTTAATTGTGTACTACGGCGATCTCTCTTGGCGGTCTATTGGGAGTGTGGGGAACAGGACTATATGGACGAATGAGAATGACACCGGTACTGATGATGCAAACCACTCCCAGTACGGTATCTTTATTATGCGAAACGGTAAGAGTCAATTTGGAAAGAGACGTGAAGGTGTAACTCTCTACGATGTTGCCCCGACGATACTGAACTATATGGGTGTTAAAGTACCAGAAGATATGGAAGGAAAGGTGCTTCAATAGTTATAGGAGAGACTCGCTCTAAATTAGGCCTTCGGCGACTTTTTTCCCACTAAGACACCAAGTCACGAAGAAAAACTTTGTGTTTCCTCCCCCTATCCCCCTCTGGAGGGGGACACAGGGGGAGGTGGCAACTTTGAAATTTCTGTACAATAAATTGGCTTATTCTATTAACAGTTGTGTGGTTTCCTTTAAACTCGATTCATTTGTCCACACATTTCGCAAATTTTATACCTTGACAAATATCGAGTCATTACTATATATTCCATGTCAGTGCAATAGTATAAAAATTAATGTTATACGTAATATGAATAACATTTATCAAACAAACTTAAGGAGAAAACACAATGAGTGAGTTTGAGAAAGTTACTGCGGAGGCTTTAGCCCTGCCAAATGAAAGAAGGGCAGAACTTGCTGAGATACTGATTCAAAGTCTTGAGGAGAGGGAGGCCGAAGAAATCAGATATGCCTGGCTTACTGAAATACGCCGCAGAGATAAAGAAATCAGATCAGGATCAAAGGTAACTAAAACCGCCCTTCAAGTTCTCAAAGAAGCTCGTGAACAACTCCGATGTACCAAATAGAGTTTCATATCGATGCAGACGAGGAGATGAGGGCTGCATCTCGGTATTATGAAGAACGATCAAGAGGACTTGGAGATGATTTCATTGATGAAATTGAGCAGGGATTAAGCAGAATTCAGCATTTTCCAATGGCCTGGTCAATTTATGAAGGAGAATACAGGTGTTATATTTTAAAGCGTTTCCCATACGGTCTTATTTATCGAACCGAGTCTGAAAAGATATTCATTGTTGCTGTTGCCCACCTTCATAGGAAACCTGGTTATTGGAAAGATCGACAATAAGAAGGTCTTTTCCACATTTAGAGATAAGCCAATTTCGGTGTATAACAGTTTGTTTCACCCGAAAAACGGCACCCTGTTTTTCCATGAGCCTTTTTGCTACAATGTTTCTTGCCTATTCAGGCGTTTACCCTCTCTAGCGTGCGGCGTGAAGGTGTTACTCTATACGATGTTGCGCCGACGATATTGAATTATATGGGTGTTAAAGTACCAGAAGATATGGAAGGAAAGGTGCTTCTGTAGCTATTTTGAAAAAACATTCTTGCGTTTTTAGCAAAAATATTTTAACAACGTCTCAAATTCGGCTTTCTGCAAGGTATTTAAACCGGTTTTAATATTGCCCAACTTTGGACGCTCTTCCGATTTTTTATCCTTGTCAGACAAATTTTCGCTCATTAAAATTATATTGACATTGTTTTGCCAACTACTTAATATACCGGCAAGTTTTCTACAAACTTTAATTATATGCCTAAATGGGCATATAATATGTTATCTGTAAGAGTATTATATGTACTAATAGCCGTAAAGCAAGACGGCTTTTAGTACGCCTAATTCATGTTGGGCGGCTTAAATAGGCAATACTATGAAGCAACTGCATAGCTACGGCGATGAGAGAACCATAGCCTTTTGTGCTTTCTGCGGAGGGAAAACGGGCACTCGCGACCATTGTCCATCGCGCGTATTTCTCGACGAGCCATACCCTGAGAACCTTCCTGTGGTTCCAGCCTGTTCGGCCTGTAATTCAAGTTTCTCCGCAGATGAGGAGTATCTTGCCTGTCTCGTCTCCTGCGTCATTGCTGGTTCAACTGATCCAGATACATTGCCCCGCGAAAAGACAAGACGAATCCTGAATGCCAAGCCATTGCTGCGGACGCGAATTGAGCAAGCGCGCTCAGTGTCTGATTCTGATGGGGCGACAATATTCAAACCAGAGCACGAGAGAATAGTTGCAGTAATCGCCAAGCTGGCGCAAGGACATGCGCTCTACGAACTTCACGAATCCTGCCCACATACACCGGATGAAATCAATTTCATGCCGTTATCTCTTATGAGCAAGGCACAGCGTGAAGCGTTTGAACACGCTGAGGCGTCTAGCATTTGGCCAGAGGTTGGGAGCCGAGCAATACAAAGGCTCGTCGAAGGCACTGATCTCACAGTTGATGGCTGGATTGTCGTTCAACCTGAGCGATATCGCTTCTATGCCTCGGTCAGTAGCGGTGTAGACGTGCGAATTGTTATCCAAGAGTATCTCGCTTGCCACGTTCGCTGGGAATATTGAGCCATGCCGCCCAACAACCGCTTCCAGCCGACTCGCTTCCGCTGCGCTTCGGCGAGCGGCTGAAGCGTGCCGTTAGGCATAGCGCGGGAGGTCATTAATAAGAGGATGTCAATATGGGTTGAAGTAATCAGGAGACACACTGCACCTTTAGAGCAGGACGGGCTATACAGTGTCAAGCAACTGACAACCGTTTTTTCAATGGAAGTGAAGGTGAAAGGTCAAAACGCACGGTGTCTGAAGATTCCACGACCACGAGAATAATCTCTCAAATTATTAGAGGCATTGAAGGTAAAATTACCTGAGGTTTTACCGTCGCAATATCACCTTACTGGGAGGCTGGGGTATATTTAATAATCTTTGATGAAACTATGTTTATTTTCAGCATTGTCCGGTTAAGTTTTTGCGCGTTTTATTCCATTGCTCTAAAGCTGTCATTCCCGCATGTTTTTAGCGGGAATCTAGGATGGACGCGCCTCTGGATACCCGATAAAAGCATTCGGGTATGACAAAAGCCGGTACATGCAAATTTCTAATCGGACAATGCTGATTTATTTTGTACTTTTTTTGTTTGCGTATGCAGCCTCGACCACATTTTTGGTCTTTGTAGAAAATTTGGAGATGAGTTTATCCAATTTGGGAATTATTACAGGGCTTGCCACCTTAGCAAGGATTCCAAGAAGGGCATTGTCGAATTTTAGATGGACAGCAGTTTTTACTTCCTCATAGTATCCTTTTTCATCTTTATGCGTTGTGTAACTAATCTCTAATACAATAGTGCCTGAAAAACTGAAAAACACCGTGGCCTCGCCGCGTCCCACATAGACTACCTTGTGTGGCTGCCGTTCTATAAGCGCAAACTCTCCTGTGACGTGTTTTGACGGCATCTGTATGCCATACTTACCATTGCCCTTAACCTCAAGTATCAACTCTTTTCTATTAAAATCTCTTCCATGCTTTGTGAGTTCTTCAACGTGTTCTATAAAATATTCCAGTGTCTTTCTATCGGTACGTACTGCAATGGGTATTTGAATCCTGGTGAATGTGCTGGAATTGATAATGGACTGTACATTATCTGCATCTGACAGAACGGTTTCAGGGTAGAGAGGCGCAAGCCAGGAGAAAATGAAAAGACAGATGAATATGGCATTACGGAATATGCGCACAGTTTAATTCCTGTACATTAAATTATTACAGTCCCAAAGCCGATATTTGATAACACGTAAGGGCAATTCTATCACAAAAATGATTTGGCACAAAAAGGATTCTCGTTGACAGTTTTCGCCAAAATTTATAAGCTCATAAAAGTATGAACAATTTTTTATGGGCGCTTAAATTTCTCACCATTATTCCCATAGACATTTAAAAAATCAACTGGATTTGTTTTTAATCGTGGCAATACTGAAATCGTCTGTTTGCCCGGAGTTCCCAGAGAAATGCAGTCCATGTTGAATAAACATTTGGAGATTTATACTAAAAAACACAATTTAGAGGGAAGATGCACATTGTTAAGGGATTTGCATACCTTTGGTATTTCGGAACCTGATGTTGAAGCACAAATGAAGGTATATATAGAAAGAGAAGAACCGATTAAGATAATGACATTGGTACATGATGGCATAGTAACTATCAATATCATTGCATCATCTACAGACAGAGAAAATACAAAAAATATATTGGATAAGGCAGAGCAGGATATTCGCAAAAAACTGGGTAATGCAGTATTGTGAGTGGGTGATGAGACGTTTGAATATATTGTTGCTACACTCCTGAAAAGATATCATAAAACGATAGCCGTTGCTGAGTCCTGCACGGGGGGATTGGTTTCCGATAAACTTACAAACATGCCGGGAATTTCCGAGTTTTTTTTAGAAGGCGTGGTTGCATACAGTAACAAGGCAAAGGTTGAAATCCTGGGTGTGCCTAAGTCTCTCATAGGAAAGTATGGTGCTGTGAGTCCGCAGGTGGCAAGGGCTATGGCAGAAGGTATAAAAAAAATGGCTTCGACAGATATTGCTGTTGGAATCACAGGTATCGCCGGCCCTGCAGGCGCAACAAAAGAAAAACCCGTGGGGTTGGTTTATATAGCCGTAATTGTGGATGATGTTGCTGAGGTAAAAGAATGCAGATTTAGAGGTTCGAGGATAGACATCAAAAATTTCTCAGCAAATACAGCATTGAACATGGTGCGGCTTACGAATTACGAGTCGTACATTGAGTGTCCGTAGGGGCGGGTTTGAAACCCACCCTTACAAAGTCCACGGCT
>Ga0082335_1009955_pt1 | contig 9994 bp, 13 predicted proteins | sample Subgrocontami58m_FD_72375 | JGI IMG/M metagenome (GOLD analysis project Ga0082335, IMG submission 72375) | Subsurface groundwater microbial communities from S. Glens Falls, New York, USA - GMW37 contaminated, 5.8 m (SPADES assembly) (version 2) ... | reverse complement strand
AGGGCCTCCTGGCACGCCGGAGCTAAGAGGCTTGGGATAACGCTGGTTTCTTAAAAATGTAGCGGGACGGCCCAATGAAAGACGGCGCGTCTATCGTGACTAGCTCCCAACCATCCGAGCCTAGCTTTGCGATAACCTCGGCCTCCAGGTCCGCATGACCAGCTTCATCATCCCGAGCGAGAATTTCATCCTTGTACAAGGAGATTTCCAAAAATCCTTTCCCAATTCCGCTGCGGGCTTAGAGGCAACCGGGTTGGAGTCTTGCCACCGGCGTAGAGCTTATCGTAGAGTGTATGGGCGACATGCGTGTCCAAGTTGTCCAAATACCGTCGTCCGTCGGGCTCTTTCCCTACTTTGTAGTTCGGGGCGGTGTAGGCGTAGCCGAACCTAAAGACGGTTAGATAGAAGTAGAGCCACTGTACCATCGGAGACTCCTTTCTCTTAGCGCCAGCTTGAAGTGAGAAACCGTCTCATGGCAGGGTTACGTTGGGTTCAAGTAAAACGTTGCGCCAGCACGCCAGCACCGTTGGGGAGGGCATGCTTTCCGGCTGTGACCACATATTATCTGATCTGATCTGGCGTCGCAAGTATTACCACAGTCTGGGATTCAGCACTATTCCGGCTCTTGGCATACCATGTAATTCCTTGCAGACCCGCTTCTTGAATGTCTCCCAATCAACCCCAAGCTGTTCACAGCGGTCTTCAGGATTTCCTGAGCAGAACGAAGCACAGCTTGCCCGGAACGCTGTCCTTGGGGGTTCTCTATTGCTTTGAGTCAGGGATATCTTCACCCTCGTTTTTCGGCTGCGAGTGGGTTTGCCTAACGCGTTCAACTGCCCTGTGGAAGTATTCCTAACTCTCTAGCTATCCCGATAACGAAATCCTTGTCCTTGCATTTCTCCAACATTTCATAATTGTTTTTCAGCCCGCCAATCTTAGAAATGGAAATGCTCCCTTGTCCCAATGCCTCGACCAAGATCGTAGGGACAATGTAGAGCGCAAAAGAGTCTGTATCGAGAGGGTGCAAGCCTATGACAACGTCGGATGTTACTGTGGATTGCCTATAGGTCTTCACGCCGGACTTATAAGTTCTATCAACTCCCCCTCTGGTTCCGCCTGCGAAACTAATTCCATCTGTCGCAGTTTTTATTTGTGCGCGAATGATGTTTTCCTTACCGTCGCTGTCCTTAATTACAATTATGATGTCGTATGGTGAAAGTGGTAAGTCGACAAGAGAAACATTCTGGTATCGCTTCATCAGAATGCCAGCCGCGATATGCTCGTTGGCAAAGCCTTCTATCGAGGCTTGCCGTCCTCTGACCTCAGCTTCATTCGACAAGGCGCTGCTCCTAAGCTTTTAGTTTTTACAAAGGACTACCAAGCGCTCAGTTGACATCCTTCTGTCTCGCGACTGAGTTGCTGGATTCTTGTCATAAAAGAACATTGTTCGCGCCACAATTGTATCAACGAGTGTAACCTCGTGCTTCCATCCTAGCGCCTCAAAGTGCTCCACAAAAATATGGTCTATCGGAATAGGCTTTGTTCTGATTGTGGCTGAGCCAACGAAGAGAAGCAAGTGCTTTGAGATATTCCTCTGAACATGAGAAAGCGTTCCTAACACTCCACAAAAATATCGCTCAAACAACTGGGCCATGTGTGGCTCTTTAATGTCTTTGAGACAATTGTAGTAAGTGGGGGAGTGAATCGGAATGATGGGAACTTGTTGATAGGGAAATTCTTTCTTGCTTAGCTTCTTGATTTCGGTCTCTGAATGGCCTAGCCAAAACAAGTCCATTTTGGAAGCACGAATATATTCCTGTGCCTGTAAGTAGGGAGGCGAAGTGATCAGAATATCGTGGTTCTGCGATAGTTCCGAACTGAGACCATCTATGCCCGCTCGAACGGTGGCTTTTACCGCCTCATCAGGTTTTAGGGTTTGGTATTCCTCTAGGCTGGTTAAGACTTGACCGATTCCACTATGAATCTGGCGAAAAAATATATCTTGCCAGTCATGACCTTCCAGCCTGTCTATCCTTTTTCTGGCTATGGGAGACCGAGATAACTTTTGCCGTTTCTCATCGTTGTACGAGAAATAGCGAGTGGCCTTAATGAGCGGAATTAGAAGGATACTCTTTAATTCGCCATCTTCTAAGGAATGATAAAATCCCCACGCCTTATGTAACATTGGCAAGAAACTCTCAGGATACCAGTAGGCAAGGTTTGGCCAATCGGGTTCAAAGTGTTTCTTATACGTCCTCATGTCTCGTACTAATCCAACGGAATCCAGCTTGACAGGCCGCATTACGGACACTGAGTGAAGATATTTTAGCAGAGGATTTAAGTCCCAAAGCTCGTAGCTGTTTCCGTAGAGTCTAGCTACAGTCCCAACAGTTCCGTAACCAGCAAAGGGGTCAAATACACTCATACCTGGTCGGCTGTAAGTTCTTAGAGCATAAGCGATAACCTGTGGAATGAATTTGGCAGGGTATTTGTACAGGCCAAAGGTAGCATAAGTCGTGGAGGGGATTTCAGGTACTAGTTCCCGAAAGATTACGGCTTTCTCCATCTCCGTGTCATCGTGTCGGGTTTCTGCGATCTGTGTAGTTGGCATTTCACTCCCCCCTGAATTGCAAAATCATACCACTAGCTGGGCAATACTTCCAGGATTGTCGCCACAGCCGCCACAGCTTGTGTCCCTATTTAACCAATACATGAACCAGCTTGAATCTGACCCTTTTAGGCGGTAACCAACCAGGGTCTTTATACCACCTTAACCGGAGTGTTTAGACCACCTGGGGCGGGGCTGGTTGGGTTGTAGCAGGAGTCTTCTTGGGCCGAAGACTCAGCTAGCCTTCCCAGCGCTTCATGGTGAACCGGATGAGGTACGAACAGCCGACGCCTAATCAACGAACAATATCGTATTGACAAGCCTGTTACGGCCTGAAGCTGGCTCAGCGGGGTTGCGCTCAGCCTCGGCAGAATCTCAGTCTTGAACCGTTCCCTTTCCGCCTGTCCATCGCCGTTAGCAGCTTCCCAAGCCTCCTGCTCTTGCGCCCTCTGCGCGTTCGCTCGTTCCCATCTTTGGACAGCATCACCGACTTGAACGGGTTCTTTTTCTCTCAGCCCGTTGTTCGGCCAGCTTCACCGGCCAGCCTCCATGAGCCCCGAGACGACCACCTCATGACTGTGCTTCCATCAGTCACAGGACGGGAGAGCGGTGGTCTTGCAGACCGTCGCGTTGATGGCCAAACGCATGCCGCCGTCATCCGCTTATCCGTGACATCCGTTTATCCGTTGGGAATGGGGCGCCCGTAACCGCACCCGCTGCTGCTGGAGCCCCAGTTGTAAAATTATCATCAATGCCTCGGGCTCTTCAGCCTGCTGGCGGACCATGCCAACGAACTCGCTGATTTGTCAACACACTCCCACCTCCAAGAATCGGTGAGCGATGGGACGGCTAGTCTTGTGGTAGAATGAACCGAGAGGCGAGCGGTTTAGGAGACCTCTTCGATGATAAAGCAGATTCCTGAATGCCCGGCACAGACCGCAACCGACACCCTACGGATCATCGCTAGCGGCCAAGACCCGTGGCTGGCACTCGGCCAATTCGTCGATGACTGGCGCGCCACGGACCCCGCTCAGCGGCTGCCTCTCGTCCGCCAGCCTCTCCCCGATGTTTCACCCGAGTACCTGCGTTGGGCGGCGTTACTGGCGGCTGCCGTGGATTGGCTATGCGCGCAGGAACAAATACCCGCCCCGTCCTGGACGAGCCGGCCCGAATATCGTCTTCAGGAGCCGTGGTTCCCCTATCCTGGCTGGCGTCTGCGCGCCTGGCAACTGGCTGAGACGCCCGTTCCGTTCCGGATGCGCAACATCTTCGGCGGGGACCGCATCCTGGAGCGCGTTTGACGCGTTGACGCTCCGCGAGAAAGGAGCCACGGATCACGGTCGAATGCAGTGGTACCTTTTTCGTTTACTGGTGATATATATTGTGCCAGCATATATGTGACTCTCGGTAAGGAGGACCCGTGGTGAGACGAGCACAACAGCAGATACCCGTTCCAGGGCAGGGGTTCCGGTCGTCCGAAATGGATTGGCTCCGACATAACGAGGACGCCCTCAGTAAGTATCGCGGTGAGTGGATAGCCCTCGATGGCCCACAGCTTGTGGCACACGCGTCCGACCTGGAAACGCTATTGCTGTTGGCACAGGAGGCAGGGCGGCCGCATCCGTTCGTGGTACACGTACCCGTTGAGCCCCTCGTCAACCTGGAAGTATGTCTACTTTGACATCCATTTATCGGCCTACGGTGAGCGGCTTGCAGGGCGAGTAGGCTTCTCCTCCCATTGGCCGCTCTCCTTCGGTCTCTTGGGCAGGAACGATTTCTTCAAAGCTTTTCGGGTGGGTTTTGACCAGAGGGGTCTCCAGGTGTTCCTGGGCGCTCTCCCCGCATGAATCGCACGCTTTGCAGGTACACTCTCCACCCTTGAGAACTATACATACTGTCACGACTGCTATCCGTCAATAACGTCTATAGCATCATAAGCGTCCCCATTATGATCGGTACGCGGTATCAGAGCCACCGAGTACGGCCTGTCGCTGGCCGACGTGTACGCGGCGCTAGCCTACTACTACGACCATCGCGAGGAAATAGACCGGGCGATCCGGGCAGACGAGGAGCTTATTGCAGAGCTGCGCAGGCGCATCCCTTCCAAACTGAGGACGACCTCTCTGGCTGAACGCATCAAGTTCTACATGGACGAGCACGTGCCCCGAGCGGTGACGGCGGGCCTGCGCCGTCGCGGGGTGGATGCCCTCACGGCCCAGGAGGCCGGTAAGCTGGAGGCTAACGACGAGGAGCACCTTGCGTTCGCGTCGGGGACGGTCGCGTCATTCTTACGCAAGACGCGGACTTCCTGGGCCTCCACGCTCCGGGTCACCCGCACACGGAACCATCTACGCGCCATAGCAGACCGCGATCGGTGTTATCGTTCACGCTCTGCTGCTGATCTACGATGTGCTGAGCCCGGAGACCAGCCACGTAGAGTTCATATGAGGGACTCGTGTGAGGGACTCGTGGGGGCAGGCGGCTTCCAAGCCAGCACGGAGAACCCCCTGGGTCATCGCCAAGCCTGGAAAGTATTTAGGTAGGACCCGCCCTCGCACGGAAGCCTGAGCCAAATTGCTGGAGAAGCATACAGCATTCAACGAAACCCGCGGTCAGCCCCTTCAGCGGGCTTTGGCTTTGTAGCCCATGGCTTTAGCCCGGGGCGAATCGGCCCAACTCACCCCGCAGCAATACCTGGCATCGAGCCTCTCAGGGCCGGGATCGCCGCGATGAAGGAAGACTCCTCTTGAGCGCAACGGACGTCCACCCGAGGCGGCGCATCAAAAGCGGCGCACTCTAGCGGATTATCGAAATATTCAAGTCAATCACAGGAGCTTCAGGTTGCTTACCTATGACCACAACATCCATCCCCTGGGCCACCCATACAGTCAGGCTGCCAGTATGGTTCACGAAGTTGCTGTTATCGGCAACTCTATTTTGCAAATAGTTAGGCAGCGCTTGTTGGACCGCTTCCTTCTTACCAATGGCGCCACCCACTGAGATATTGGCATCGGTGAGCGGCACCCTCATAGAGCATCCGCCACCAATACCAACGCCTAGTGCAGCGAAGATCAGCCCTAACAAGATCACCACACCAAAACCTGACAAACCGCAGCCTGTCTTATTCTTCGAACCTTCTCTTTCGCTACTCATATTGCCCTGTGTGGCTGCCCTCACTACGCCCATACCCAAGCATTTCCTCAAAGACCATTAGCCGGCAGACTTGCGTCCAATCTCGTCGCCCGCCCAGCCCTACTGCGCTCCACCCGCCAAATCCAGTAGCACCGCCGTAGCCACCTGCCCCGTGACCTTGAGCTTCGCCGGGTCCACGTTGTCCGCATTGTCCTCGGGCACGTGGATCTTGCCCCCTTCGAAGATGCCGGTCCAGTTGAGGTCCACGGAGGGTATACCCCTTTCTATGAAGTTGACGTGGTCGCTGGCGCCGCTGCTCTCTTGGGAGATCTGCACGGGAGGACGCTGGCCGGTAGCCTTCTCCAGCCGGTCCTGGGCCTTTTCCACGACACCCCGCAGCCGGGCTTCCGAGACGCCGGCCAGGAGGTCCTGCCCGCCTCCCTGTCCGACGGTGTCCAGATTGATGTAGCAACGTGTCTGCGCCAGGGGCGCAACGGGGTTACGCAGATAGTAGGCGCTGCCCAGAAGCCCCTCCTCATGGCCCGACCAGCCTATGAACAGGACATTGGCCCGGAGAGGGGGCGATGGTTCAGCCAGGAGCCGGGCCATTTCCAGCATGACGGCAGTCCCCGAAGCGTTGTCGTTGGCCGCGGGATAGACTACCCCATCCGGATCGGGGCCGATTTCCTCGAAATGGCCGCCCACCAGGCAGAAATCCTGGGTGGCGCCGGCTGCCGGCAACCTGGCAATGACGTTCCTGGCGACTACCTCCCGGCTTTCCACCTGTGCGGCCAGACTCACACTGAAGGCCAGGGGAAACGGCGATATCGTTTCCCCCGCACGGAGCCTGGTGTTTAGCTCAGCCCGGTTATGGCCGCTCCCTTCCAGCAGTGCCTCAGCGCCCCGAGCACTGACCAGGAAGACCGGAAGCGTCCCCCCGGAGGCAGGCTCCTGTAATTCACCCTTGAGCAGCGTCTCCTGTCCCGTGGTCAAAATCAAGGCGAGAGCGCCCGCGCCACGGGCATCAGCCACGAGGTTTGTCAAACGGACTCGTGGCACCACCAGAGCGATCTTGCCCCTGACATCAGCCTTGCTGAAATCGCCGGTACCGGCAAAAACGCCGGGGCCCTCAGCACTCCCCGGGCCAGCCTCGCCGCTTATCAGGGGACGGAAGTCATCGCGGAGCCTCAGAGAGTTCCGGCGATTGGACTGGTCGATGAGCGTGAGCTCCGGCACGGCTGAGAACTCGGTCACGGTCACGGGGAACTCTTGAAAATAGGACCCGTCCTGGCCGCCCGGCTTCAACCCGTATTGCTGGAACTGGTCCGCCACGTACTGTGCCCCCAGTATTTCACCGGGGGTGCCCGTGTGCCGGCCCATAAACCGGGGCTGGGCCAGGGTGCGCACGTGCTCCATGGCCCGGCTTTCGTCAAAGGCGGCAGCAATCGAGCCCGGATCGCTGGAAGGCTTTACTGGTGAAGAAGGGGACCCAGGGCCGGCTGGCGGAGCCGTGTTGAGAGATGAAGGTGGAGGGGGGGCGGCCGCACCGGGGGGCGAAGGCGGGGCCTGCATTTGCTGAGAGACACCGATTTGGCAGGCTGTCAGCGCCAGGACCAAGAACAGGCACAAACAGATGGCTAAGAAGCGCCCCTTGCGAAGCTCACGCTGCATAGCAACACCTCCACCCCCGGCGACCCCGCGGCCCGGCCGGTTGGTAGTCCTTCTAAGAAGATTATAACAGGGCTGGGTAATTACTGAGACGGGAGATATTGTGTCTGGGTGCCGTCAAGATTTCGCGGAAGTTGCCGGCGATTTAGTGCTCTCCCCCATCGGCGAAACTCAGCGCCCACCCTCTTGTGTCTCTCCCGGCTACTATCGCCGTTTCTTCTTAGGCGCAGCTTGAGCCACGGCGATAGAAGCACGCGCCCAGTCATGCAACTTGGCGCTGTCCTGGAGCACCTCAGGCGGGACCCTGTAGTAGGGCATCGGCTTGTACTGCGCGCTTCCAGCATCAACGTAGGTGGCCCTGTTGGAGTCGTCCACCTTGAAAAACAGCGCGGACCCAGAGATCAGGGCAAACATATCCGCCCCAGAGAAGATACCAAACCCCCCGAACATCGCCCTGCTGCCGATGTCCCCGAGGGGAGCGAGGAGCTGCATAACTTTCTTTGCTAATTCAGGGTCTGCCGCCATGCTTTCACCTCCAAGACGTTAAGGGATTCCTGCGCCGATTATCGTCTACCTGAAGCACCCCAACTGGCACATCGCGATCTTCGCACGGACCAGGTCCGCCGCCCGGCCTACGAGGCTCACGTGAACGCCCATCTCTTCGGCGATGCGGAAGGCCACGGCGCAGGGGAGCCGGCCCTGGATCAGGGACTCGCTCACCGTGTGCATCAGGATAGGGTCCACGGACCTGTTGGATGCAGTCTTCTCTGCTACGTAAGCCGCATGGGTGGGAACATCATCCCGAACAGCAAAGAGGTCGTCCAGGTCCGCCGCCAGGGCCTGGTCCGCGCCAAGTCCCTCAACCTCCTTGGGATAATAGGACAGGCCCTTATCTCCGTACATGAGCCGGTAGGTCCGCCCTCCCGGGACCTTGAGACGTCCGTTGCCCAGGGTAGCTCCGGAGAGGGCCTGGAGCCCATCGCCGATGCAGCCATCGCTACCAACCGACAGTGTCAGCCCGGCCTCCTTTTGGGATATCTGCCAGGCTTCCATGGCATGGCGCATGATACGCACAGCCAGGGCCACCCCCAGGCAGCGCTCGCCGTGGAAATTGACCGCCTCTACCATCATGTCATTTGTCAGGTGCTTGAGGTCCCGGTCGTGTATGGCTGACATGTCCCTCGAGCTGCGGGCCGAGAAGATGCAGTCCCAGCCAGGGGAGTAGCGCTTGATGTCCACCACCGGGGTACCGTCTATAAAGTCCAGTTGCTCGATGTGCAGCATATTGCCGTCCCGACTCAACAGCCGGACGGGGGACAGGCCCAGGGGATTGGGCCGGCTGGACGAGCGGATGCCAAAGATGCCCCGCTGGCGGGAGCCGGAGGAGAACCGGTCAGCCCGCAGCAGAGTCCGGTCCGCCTTGTGAAAAAAGCCAATGATGATGATATGGCTATTACCCTCGATCCCCAACAGGCCGTCGGTGAACTCGGGATATACCTCCACCTGGGCGGCCACGCCATGGTGGGGCATATCTCCCGGCTCTTTGATGGGCGAATGGACTATCCCGATAGGCTTCAGCTCCATGATTCCCCCCTAAACAGACTGCGAAGTCATCGTAGCATTTACCAACATGGAGCGTCAATTTCACCGCGCTCCTCGCTTTGGTCCTCGACGTATTGCAGTATTTACGCTATGATATGGATACGAGCGGTGTCTGTATGGAGGAGGCCACACTTGGAGACCAAGAAAAAGCGTTTTACCCTGGATTTAGATCCCCCCTTGCAGCGGCGCCTGAAAGTGATCGCTGCTTTGAAAGGGATCAGTATGCGCCGGTATTGTCTTGCCGCCATAGACAGGGAGATGGCCAGGGAGGAGGCCGAAGGGCTGAGATCGCTGCCTTTCGGTGAAGAGGCTATCAATCGCCTGTCTGCCATTCAGTACGAAGTATTTCAAGGCCGCCAGGTTCCCGGCGACTCGACTGACCTGATCCGAGAGTCGAGGGACGCCAGGGCCAAGGCGCAATGAGCGGCTTTGTGGTAGTAGACGCCAGCCTGGCCGTTAAGTGGCTGGTCAAAGAGATCCATACGGAGAAGGCCGTTGCCCTTGCCCGTTCATGGGCTAGCTCAGACGTTCAACCTGCTGCTCCCTACCTGATGCCGGTAGAGGTAGCGAACGCTCTCCACCGTAGGGTGGTACGGGGTGAACTCTCGTCCGATGCAGCTATCCTGCTGCTTGACGGGCTGCTGGAATCAGGAATCGAACTCAGGGAGCCCTTTGGGCTTCACCGTAAGGCTGTCGAACTGGCCGGCCGGCTGAAGCAGGATGCGGTCTACGACGCCCACTACCTTGCGCTGGCAGTCGCTCTAGAGTGCGAGCTGTGGACGGCTGACGAGCGCTTCTACAGGGCCGCCGCTCCGGCATTTGGGGTCAGGTGGGTAGGCAGCTTCGGGGAAGAGGAACCTCACCCACCGCCCCCCGTGTAACCCAGTCCCGATATACACATAGAAGAGACCGTTGAATAACATCTGTAGCCGGCATCGTCCCCGATGCCGACGGCCGGGGGCAGGGGCGACCCCGGTTACGGAG
>Ga0082335_1009953_pt1 | contig 9996 bp, 9 predicted proteins | sample Subgrocontami58m_FD_72375 | JGI IMG/M metagenome (GOLD analysis project Ga0082335, IMG submission 72375) | Subsurface groundwater microbial communities from S. Glens Falls, New York, USA - GMW37 contaminated, 5.8 m (SPADES assembly) (version 2) ... | reverse complement strand
TGTTAAGCGCGCTGCTCGCCGCCTATCAATCCATTCAACGTTTGATTCAGCCCGAGCCTGTTACGAATCTTTGGGCAGTCGTCATTGCTTCTATCGTTGGATTCTTGGGCAACGAAGGAGTCGCGCTGTTTCGGATTCGAGTCGGGAAAGAGATCGGCAGTGCGGCGTTGATCGCCGATGGCTACCACGCCCGCGCCGACGGGCTGACGAGCTTGGCTGTGTTGGGTGGCGCTATCGGCGTGTGGTTGGGTTTTCCGCTTGCCGATCCGTTGATCGGTTTGTTCATCACGATTGCCATTTTGCGAATCGTTTGGGAGTCAGCAACCGCAGTGTTTGGGCGAATGCTGGATGGCGTTGACCCCGAAGTGGTGGACGAGATTCGCCACGCCATTGATCACGTAGACGGCGTGAAAGATGTGAGTGAGGTGCGCGTGCGTTGGCTGGGTCACCGTTTGTTGGCGGAAGTGAATATCGCTGTCGAGAGTCACTTAACCGTTGAGCAAGGTCACGCGATTGCGGTGAATGTGCAACACGAGTTGATGGAACATCTCAAGTATTTATCAAACGCGACGATCCACGTTGACCCGACTCATCAATCGGGTGAGGCGCATCACAACCATTAAACAAAAACGCCCGATTGATTCCTCGTCGGGCGTTTTCCTTCATTTCCTTTCTTTCCCCCATTTCCCTTTAACTCATCGGCGACGGCTCTCGCGCCATGATCGGATCGACTCCACGATCCATCTCCCACGGATAGACGATGAAGGCGTCAGTCGTCGCCGCAAAATAGTTGGGTTCGGTTTTAGTGAATAAAGATCGGTAAGGGTTGTAATGCAACACGCAGGTTGACGGCATCCCCTGCGCCGATTCGATTTTATCTTTCACTGCCGTGATCGTCCGCCCCGATCCCCACACGTCATCCACGATCAACATCTTGCGCCCTTCAAGCAAATGATCATCCGGAAATTGCAAGAAGGACGGCAAGGCGGCGAGCTTCACTTGCGGCAGATCGATCTCCACAAAATTTACAGACGCGGTGAGGATAGATTTGATGTCCAACGCCTCAGCCAGCAAACCACCCGGCACAATGCCGCCGCGCGTGATCATCACCATCGTCTCAAAGCGCGTGTGAAATTGCGGGACGAGTTTATCAATCAACTGGTCAACATCATCCCAAGTGAGAATCTCGCGGCGCATCAAAGTTATGCTCCCATCACGGCAGCAAGCCGGGACACGATCGTCGGCTTGATCAGATCGTTGTCCTTCATCGCCATGTCAATCGCCTGCTTAAAGAACCCCCAACCGCGACTGATAGATTTAAAGAATGAGTCGAACATAGATGCTCCTACGATTTCTGATTTTCGATTGCTGATTGATATTCTACTCCGAAACGTTCATCGTGCCACTCACACATTAATAACTTTTAGCCGCGAATTTCACGAATGCGCGCGAATCGTTACTTAATTTATTCGTGTAAATTCGCGTAACGCAGTCCCCGAAGCGTAGCGTAGTGGGATTCGCGGCAAAGAAAAAACACACTGGCTATTCCCAAGAATGTCTATTCTTCATTGTTCATTTCTTCATTTCTTCTTTTCAACATAATCACTATACCCTCCCCCATACTCCCTCAACGCCCCGCCATCTAACTCTACGATTCGATTCACCGTGCGATCCAAAAAGTAGCGGTCATGCGAAATGATCAACGCCGTTCCTTCAAACTCGTCGAGCGCGTTTTCTAAAACTTCCGCCGAAGCGATGTCGAGATTATTCGTCGGCTCGTCAAGCAACAAAAAGTTCACGCCCGATAACACTAACAACGCCAACTGCAACCGACTCCGCTCCCCACCCGATAGCGACCCGATCTTCTGTGACGCTTGGCGATAACCAAAAAGATAGCGACCCAAAAAGGAAACGGCTTGACCTTCGTTAAACGCCTTCGCCCGCCGCACCGCATCGATCAACGTTTGATCAAAATCCAACGTCTCATGCTCTTGGGCGTAGTAACCCATCTTCACGCTCGGACCGATCTTCATCTCGCCCGCATCGGGTGGGTATTCGCCGATGATGATCTTGAGTAGCACCGACTTGCCCGCGCCATTCGCCCCGATGAGACCCACGCGCTCGCCGTGACGAATTAAAAGGTTAATGTTTTGTAGGGGCGCAGCATGCTGCGCCCCTACGCGGTGCGCCCCCACCCGATGCGCCCCCACGCCGAATCCCTTCTTCACCTTAATCAACTCCAACACCTTATTCGATCCGCGCCAACCGTTTAACTCCAAATCCATTCGCTTGCGATCTAGCATCGGGCGATCCAGACGATCCACTTTTTCGAGTCGAGTCTTCATCGAGCGCACGCGGCTGGCAAACTTGTCGCTTTTGATCACCCATGTTGAATAACGGCGCAACGCCAGTTCTAGCCGTGTGATCATGCGCTGCTGAATCTGATACAACTCTTCAGCGCGGGCGAGACGCTCTTCCTTATCAATAATATACGCCGTGTAATCGCCGTTGAACACGAACAACGTGCCATCCTCGATCTCGACGATCTGTGACATCACTGCATCCAGCAGATAACGATCATGCGAGATCAAAACAATCGCGCCCTCATAATCGTCAATCAATTTTTCTAAATACGCTTTGCCCGGCAAATCTAAATGATTATCCGGTTCATCCAGCAACAACACCGAAGGCTTCGCCAACAGCAACCGCGCCAAGCCCACCAATTTTTTCTGCCCGCCGCTCAAAGCGCGAATCGGTTTATCAAAATCCGAATCGGCAAGACCCAGCCCGCGCAGAGTCTGTTCAACGCGCGAGTGATATGTCGCGCCGCCGAGCGACTCGTATTCTTCGATCAACTTGTGCTGCTCGTCTAAAACGCGAGTCAGAATTTTTTCGTTGCCATACATTTTGGGGTCAGCAAGTTTCGACTCGACCCGCGCCAACTCCGTTTCCAATTCGGCGATGCGCGCATTGCCCGTCAAGGCGCACGCCAGCGCAGTCGAATCGAGATCGAGTTCGGGGTCTTGCGGCAGGTAGCCAACGCTCACGCCTTTAGCGCGCACCACCGCGCCGCCTTGTTCGGGCGTGTACTCGCCGACAATTAACTTAAACAGCGACGACTTGCCCGCCCCATTCGCCCCAATGAGACCGATGCGCGAGTCGTGTTGAATCTCCCAAGTGATATTTTTGAAAATCGTCCTCGCGCCAAGAACGAGGGTTGCGTTAGCAAAACTAAGTGAGATCATTATCTACCTCAGACTTCCGAAGGGGCGCAGCATGCTGCGCCCCTTCGGAAGTCTCTAAACCTATCAACACCCACGCCTCACCCTTCACATGAGTCAAAAAAATAATTCGCTCCTCGTCGCCCTTCAACTTCAACGAGCGCGCAAACTCGTCCACGTCCAACGGCGAGCCGCGCTTCTTAATCGTCACCCGTCCCACGTTCATCGATCTTAATTTTTCGCGCAATCGTTTTTGTGAGAAAGGCATAGCGGCTTCGATGAAAAACAGGCGCGCCCACGGTGTCGCCGTCAACCGCTGTGAGGTGAGATAGCTAATATCAGCGTCTATCTGCTGTGCATCAATCTGGCGCGCCAGCGTGGTGACTAACCCCGCGCGAAGAACGGATGGATCGAGTTCATATAAATATTGAAGAGGGGAACTGATGGAAACGGGGGAAACAAGGGAAAGGTCTTCTGTGAGGTGAAGGGGATCGTGATCGGGTCGAAGCAAAGTAGAGACGTTCCGGCGGAACGTCTCTGCAAACCCGAACCACAGTACACATTCTTTCAATTCACCTTCCACAGAAATAAATTCTACTTCGCAATCGTATTTTTCGATCTCGCTCATCTTCACGCCCGGAGAAATTTTGACGGCGACAGGTTTGGGCGAGAGCGAATCGATCAACGACAACGGCGGCTGATAATCTTTCACCGAAAAGATTCGCTTGTGTGCCGCGCGGCGGCTCGGATCGAAGAAGTAGGCATCGGCTTGAGGCGGCTTATCTTTGGCGAGATCAGATTGAACAAAATCGGCGCGGGCGTTATAAGCGGCGAGATTTAACTGGGCGAGAGCGAGATGGAGAGGATCGCTATCTATTGCGTGGAGTGCGAAGTCTTCGACTTCGCCCAACGTCGGAGACGTTGGATTCCTCAACCCTAACCCAATCGAGTCTCCACCAATGCCACAACATAAATCGGCAACATGATCGAAGTGCGCGAATCGTTTTGCGCGGTAACGGCTGACGATCTCCCCTGAAGCCATTTCGAGTCCGGCGCGAGTGAAGAACATCGAATCGGCGCGAGAGAATTTGGTCTGCGCTTTTTTGCGAAGGATGACGGTTTCTAACGCCGCTTTCGCCAAATCGGAATCGAACTGCTTTTGCAGTTTGGTGAGACACGGAAGAAAAGATTCTTCGGTCGGGTCAAGATCACGCGCCGCAGCAATGGCGGCGTCACCGAGAGGTGAGGTGAGGGAGTGGAGAGTGAGAAGATTCACACAGGCTAGACCGACGCGGTTTTAAAAACCGCGTCGGTCTTTGAGGCTACGGCGTCGCCGTCGCGCGAATGAACGTTACATCTTTATAGCCAAGAGTCAGCAAGAGTTGTTTAAGATAAAACTCGGAATTTTTTTGCGCCTGAGTCAGGATGCCCGCTTCGATTGCAGATTTCTCAATTTCTTTTTGCGCCTCTTGCCGCGCTTGCGTTTCGAGCGTGACGTTGCCTTTGGTGAGCAAACCGGTTTGGCGATCCACGATGTACGATTTGTTGTTGTCAATGCTCGTCACAAAAATTTGCGGCGCGGGCAAGGTGATGAAGGCTTTGCCATCAGCGAAAACGACGGCATCCCCTGTGGCAAGCTTGCTTAGATCAACTCCGGCGATCACATCGCCATGCGCCACGAAGATCACCCGATCACCAAAGAGCGCACCAAGCGCGCCCTGCCCTTGCTCCTTGATGATCACTTTTTCAATTGTGAACTGCGCCGTCTCTAACCGCGCCAACGATTTCATAGATAGCACTACCGATGCGCCGTTAGGCAACGGCGTGGGCGAGGGAGGCAGTATCATCGCCACCGATGTTGCCACCGCATTATTGGTGTTGGCGATAGGTTGAGTCACATTGTTGAGGGCATTGACGATGCCATAACCCACAAAAGCGGCGACTACGAGAAGGGCGAGACCGATAACGATTTGAAAAAATTTAGACATGGTCAAACGTATTCCGTATTGCGTAAAGCGTAAAGAGATACGCAATACGAAATACGCAATACGCATCAAAGCGCATTAACGTTTACGCAATTGTAACTCTTTCCTTATTCCCAAACCAAACGCCTCTCTGCTACAATCACCGCATGATCATTGGCGCGTGCGTGGTGCGGCTGCATTTGCCGGGAAACGATTCGCTCAAAGGCAAACGCGGACGGCTCAAACCGATTCTGGTGCGCCTGCCGCGCGAGTTTAATTTGGCGGTGGCGGAAACAGATTTGCAGGATGTGTGGCAATCGGCAGAGATCGGTTTAGTCACCGTCTCGACGGATGTAGGCTTGGTGCATAGCCTGTTAGAAAAATCGGTGCAGTGGATTGAGCGTTACGCGCCCGATGTTGAAGTGGTTGATCATAAAATTGAGTTGAGGTAATTATTCAGACGTCATTGCGAGGCGCGCACTTTGCGCTCGCTCCGTCGCTACGCTCGGAGTGCTTCGCAAAGCAATCTCATGTCGGTAGAGTTTGAGATTGCTTTCCGCTCCGCGAAGAACGCTCGCAATGACGAAAGGTTGGAGGAGATCATGCAAAAGAGGATTCGCGGAGAAGTCCGCGCGTTTGTTACTAACCTAAGAAGCCGCTCCACACTACTGGCGATTGGCACCATCTTCCTCATCACGCTCGCTGCCGTATTTGGTATGTTCGAGTTTTTAGAACTCAAAACGATTGATGCCGCCTTCACCGTGCGCGGACCTATTGCGCCGCTTTACGGACCCAAAAACAATCCAAAATCGGACACACCTGAGACTTCTATCGTCATCGTCACGATTGACGACGAGTCATTCCGAGAGAATAAGCTGCAATGGCCTTGGCCACGCAAATACTTCGCCGACATTATCAATAAGGTCGCTTCGGGTAAACCGAAAGTGATTGCGGTTGATATTTTCTGGTACGAACCTAGTTTAGATAAAGACGGCGATGCGGCGTTGGCAAAGGCTATCAAAAATGCCGGCAACATCATCTTGGCAAACGACATCAATCACATTGAGCAAGCCGGTTTCAAATATGACGAACTTCGCCGACCTCTGCCCGAATTCGAAGAAGGGGCAAAACATTTGGGGTTAGCCAACCTCAACCGTGATGCCGATGGCTTTATTCGCTCAATGCCGATTTACAGAATCCATTCGGACGGCAAAGCTTACTTCTCGTGGTCAGCACTTGCCGCGCTAAATTATTTAAATGCCCCACTGCCTACATCCGTCTCTGCCAGTGGCGTGCGCTTCGGCGATATTTTTGTTTCAGCCGAACAAGGATTCTTGAATGTGAATTATCGGGGAATACCCAACCAAGTTTTCAATCAAATCCCGGCCTATCAAGTGGTCAATGGCGATCTGGAAGAAAAACGGGACGGCGCAAGTTTTTTCAAAGATAAAATTGTACTCATCGGATCGACCAGCGTTGTATTGCAAGACAACTATCCCACGCCGTTTAGCGGCATCTCGCCTATGCCCGGCGTTGAAGTCCACGCCAACGTCATCGAAACAATTTTGACTCAACTCTTCATCCGCCGCTCGCCGCCCATCGTCGGAGTGTTGATGACGTTGGTGATGGGCGTCATGGCGTATCTCTTCAGTTTAAACAGCCGCCCTCTATTAGGCGCGGGCTTAACACTCGGCGCATTGTTGCTTTATCTTGCACTCTGGGTCGTTAGTTTCATTCAATATCGAACTGAAATCTACGTGGTTGCCCCTGTCACCAGTTTGGTGCTTGGTTTTGCCGTTCCGGCTGTGTATCGCGCGACGAATGAGGCGTTAGAGAAACGCCGCGTGCGTAATCTGTTCGCCCAATTTATTTCGCCGGAGATGGTCGAGCAAATTATTGAGCAAGGCATTGAAGCCTCACGCGGGCAACGCACCGAGCTGACCGTATTGTTCTCTGATATTCGCGGCTTCACTACCATGTCCGAGAAAATGTCGCCAACCGAAGTCGTGGATTTGTTGAACGAATATCTCGGCATCATGAGCGACGTGATTCTCAAACACGGCGGCACGATTGACAAATACGAAGGCGATTTGATTATGGCGTTCTTCAACGCCCCCATCGCCCAAGCCGATCACGCCAAACGCGCCGTGCTTGCCTCTATCGAGATGCGGCAGACGCTGGATCAAATGAAAGCCAGATGGTCACAAACGACCAACCGCCCGACCAATTTTGAAATGGGCATCGGCATCAACACCGGCGACGCCTTTGTGGGGTTGATCGGTTCGCAAAAGCGCATCAACTACACCTGCATCGGCGACAGCGTGAACCTAGCGTCACGTTTACAGGACCTGACCAAAGACTTAAAATGGCCTCTACTCATCAGTGAGTTCACCTACGATCAGGTCAAAGATGACTATGACGCCGAGTTCGCCGAAGCGCGCATGGTGAAAGGCAAAACAAAACCGGTGGGTATCTATCGCGTCATCGGGCGTAAGGGCGCGAAAGAAGAAGAGAAAGTCCGCGCGTTGTTTGCGTAAAGTAAAGCAATAGAGTCATAAACCGAAATGACCGCATGATCATTAGGGTTGATTGACTCATTGTAAGTGTGATGAAATGAAAAGCCCTTCTCGCTCTACAGTTTCTATTCACCCCTTATGGGCATGGGCGGTTGCCTTCTTGGTGATCGTTGTTGCTTGCAGCACTCCTTCACCCAACGCAACATCTACAACGATCCCGTTGGGAGGAACCTCTGCGATCCCGTCGGGAGGAACCTCTGTCGCATCGTTATCCCGAACCGCCCAAATCGTCGAGGTCAACGGCACCGTCAAACTCCGCCTGTCCGTCAACGCCGATTGGTCGGATGCGACAGCCGGTCAGGCTTTGACTGCCGGAACGCAAATACAAACGTTTGCCGGAAGCACGGCGCGCATTGACGTCAGCCCCGGCACCATCGTACGCATTGGAGCCAGCACACTCTTCACCGTTGGCGAACTTGCAGGAGACAACACTCAACCCGTGACCCGACTCGATTTGCTCAGCGGCAAGTTGTGGGTCATCTTAAATGCCGCGCTCAACGGAGGATCATTTGACGTGCAAACCCCCGTCGGCGTGGCGGCGGTGCGCGGTTCATATCTCGGCGTAGATTATGACGATATTATCCAAAACATGATCAGTTCGTGTCTCGAAGGTAATTGCAATGCGCGCAACAACTTTGGCATCACCGATATGATCGCCGAACAAGAAACATCCATCATTAACGCCGATCTACCGCCGCTTCCTCCGACGACCATGGATCCCGAACGACTCGAAAAATGGCGGGAGTTCGTGAAAGAAGCAGCGCCCTTGATTGCCCCTGCCGAAACGCGCATGGTGCCAACGTGGGCTGCGCCCAATTTTGAAAACACACGCGCCGCAATTCAAACACTCGTGCCGCGCCCTTCTGCCACGCCCAACAGCACACGCCCTCCTAACCCGGCGACAGAACAATCTGTTGTCCTAACTCGCGTTTTCAATCCTACGGCGGAGAAGCCTACGTTTTCAAGCGGGCAATACAATAGACTGACTCAAATGGCAACTTCACAGCCTACTCTTAACCCTACGAGAGTATCGGATATCTTGACTCGTATCGCCACCTCTGTGATCAGAGCATCGTCAACTCGCCCCAACGAAAAAACTCCCGAACCCACGCGCACACCTCGTCCAATCGATCCGCCTAAACTTACAGAGACGCCAGACAAACCGACAGAACCGGTTAAGCCAACTGAGACGCCAAGAAGACCCACAGAGTCGGTAAGACCAACGGATCCACCTAAGCCGACTGATCCACCCAGACCAACGGATCCACCCAGACCGACTAATGTACCCAGACCAACGGATCCACCCAAGCCGACTGATCCACCCAGACCAACGGATTCGCCCAGACCGACTAATGCACCCAGACCAACGGATCCACCCAAGCCAACCGATTCACCCAAGCCGACTGATTCACCCAGGGCAACTAATACACCAAGGCCCATATAAGTTGGGATGTGAAGGATAACCAGAGATTACAAATGCAGGCTAACATTTACAAACGATTGATCATCATCAGCGCAATTGCGGCGATTGCCGCCACCTGCGCGCGCGGAACCGACACACCCAACACGGTTGCGCCGCCGAATCAGGCGACACAGATTCCTCAGGCGACCGCCGTAGTGTCCGCGCCCACGTTCACTCGCGCCGCAACGTCCACGCCCGTTCCCCCTGCCACATCCGCTCCCACGCGCGTGGCGGCATCCCCGACTCTGGCGCGGAGCGCGATCATCATCGAAGTGGAGAACAAAGTTCAATCGCGCCTTTCATCCAGCGCGCAATGGAAAAATGCGGACGTGAATCAAACTCTGCCCATCGGCGGCGAAGTGCAAACCGGTGAGGAAGGCAACGCGCGCATTGACGTTAGCCCCGATACGATTGTGCGCGTCGGCGAGAACTCGCATTTTGTGTTGACGGGGTTGAGCGGCACGAACACTAAACCGACTACTACGTTGAGCGTGATCGTCGGCGAAATTTGGGTGATGCTGAACTCCGCGCTCAACGGCGGATCGTTTGACGTGGAGACTCCGGTGGGCGTGGCGGCAGTGCGTGGATCATCGGTCAGCGTAGATTACGATCTCACTTCGGATTCTGTGATCGTTTCGTGCTTGGAGGGTGATTGCAGTTTGCGTAATCAAGCAGGCGCGGTTAATTTGCTAGCCGAGCAAGAGACTCACATCGCTCGCCGCAACCAAGCGCCGAGCGCGGCTCGAACAATGGATCCGGCGCGGCTTGAGCGT
>Ga0082335_1009948_pt1 | contig 10003 bp, 8 predicted proteins | sample Subgrocontami58m_FD_72375 | JGI IMG/M metagenome (GOLD analysis project Ga0082335, IMG submission 72375) | Subsurface groundwater microbial communities from S. Glens Falls, New York, USA - GMW37 contaminated, 5.8 m (SPADES assembly) (version 2) ... | reverse complement strand
GGAGGCAGCCAGCCAGCGTTGATCCGTTAGGTGATCGTTTTGGGAAACGGATTGCTGTTCAACAGATCCTTCAGCCGGACAATCAAAGGCGCGAAGCGCCTGTTAAATCCCACAGCCAGCAGCACGCCGGCATCCGCTACTGCCTTGCACACCTCTTGCCCTTCTGCCTCTGTCATGGCCATGGGCTTTTCCACGAATACGTGTTTTCCTGCGGCGGCTGCGGCTATGGCGATGGGGGCATGAAGATCATGAGGTGTGGCCACGACCACGGCGTCCACATCAGGGTCCGCCAGCACCTCTCTATAATCCGTGGTGCAGTACTTGGCGCCGAACTGGCTGGCGACCTGGCGTGCCGTGGTGGCGGTTGCATTCGCCACTGCCACCAGTTGGCAATCAGGGAAGCGCTGCAGATTGGGCAGGTGATTTGCCCTGGCGAAGCTTCCAGCACCTATGGCCGCCACCCGCAGAGCGCCGGTCTTTGTGTCCTGTGCCCGCGAGGGCAGATGTACAGATGGTGCAGCCGTGCTGGCGTGGGGCTGGTCACTATACTTCAACACTGCAGCCAGTGTTTGCCGAGGCTTCTCTGTCAGGTCGGCGTAAGCCTGGGCTGCCTCGTGGATAACGTACTCTTTGGACACCAGTGGAGCTACCTTGACCTGGCCTGAAGCTACCAGGCGCAGGAACTCTTCCATGTTCCTGTTCTCCGTCCAGCGGACGTATCCCACAGGGTAGTCCAATCCCAGCTCTTCATACTCGGCGTCGTAGCGGCCAGGGCCATAGGAACGGGAGATCAGCAGGTCCAACTCCTTCTCATAGAAATGGGTCCTTTCTAACCCCATCCCTACATCGCCCACGATCACTACCCTGCCTCTCTCGCGGCACATGGCGAAGGCCTGATTCACTGGCACACTGCTGGCAGTAGCGGCGCAAAGGATGACTGCGTCCACGCCGTGGTCGCCGGCAATTCGGTACGCAGTCTCCACAGGGTCTTCCGAGAGGCTGTTCAGGGTATGAGTCGCGCCAAGCTCTTTGGCCAGTTTCAAGCGCTCGTCCAGCAGGTCAATTGCTATGACCCGGCATCCTGCTACCCGCAGTAACTGGCTTACCAGTTGGCCTACCAGCCCCATTCCCGTTACTACTACCGTCTCGCCGAAACTCACCTGGGCCCGGCGCACCCCCTGCATGGCAATGGCACCCAGGGTGGTGAAGCAGGCATCCCGCGAGGTGACACCTGGAGGGACCCTGGCTATCAGATTACGTGGGACAGACACCAGTTCGGCGTGGGCCGCATCGGCGCCTCCGCAGGCGACCAAGTCCCCTTTGCGCAGGTCCTCAATACCATCGCCGACCTGGATTACTATCCCAGCACAGCTATACCCGCGTCCACGAAGCGCGGTATTGGGCTGCTGAAGACGCTTTTTGACTCGCGCTAAAGTCGTTGCCAGACCTTCGCGCTGGACGCTCCCGTAGAACCTGCGCACCAGGTCTACTCGGCGTCGTCCGGCTGACCTTTGTCGCTGCGCTGTTCCCAACTCAGTGCCAGAGCTGATCAGGGAGTAAGCATTTTGGACCAGGGCGTAGCCTGGTGACACCGTTGGGTCGGGGACTTCTGCCACCACCACCTGCAGGCGTTCGTTTACGCAAACTTGGCGCATATGGACTTCATCTCACTGGCGGGTTCTAGGAGAATTCGGGCCTGCCCGCAAGGTACGGGATTGAATATGGGTGAAGCCTCGTTGGTGGCTTACCCCTTTGGGAGGAGCCTATCATCATACAGAACATGGTTAGCGCTGCAATTGCCTGGTCGCTCTCAATCCTCCAGCGTGTCTCGCAGGAACACATCCAGCCAACTGCCATGCAGCGGAGTCTTTCCTCTGCAAAAGCTCAGTATAGTCGCCAGTGAGGCAGGGTACAAGCGGCGACAGATGGACGACTTCCATACTCCTGGGGTTTGGGCTGGACCCTTTGAGGTGAGGTTTGAATCCTTTCACGGCTGACTAGCCTCTCAACTGGCGCTAGACTCTGCCAGACGCCCTGGGCCGATGAGTTTTTACTGCCTGCCACGCCCGGTTGACGGCTCCACGCTCGTCTGGTGTCAAAAAGCCCGTAGCCGCCAGCGCGGGTAGGAAAGCCAATGCCAAGAAGGTTTGGAGGAACAGGTTGGCTACCAGGTTGTCTACACTGGCCAGATGTCCCACGGTATACAGTCCAAGGGCCACTGCTATGATCCTGAAGATGCGCCCGTACTCGTACCTGATAGGGTACATGGCCTGCGCCAAGACGTAGTTAGTGGCGCACATGGAGGTGTAAGAGAGGACGGTGGCGTATGCCGAACCCATCATGCCGTACCTGGGCGCCAGAAGCCAGTTGAGCAAGAGGTTCACGATAGCTCCCAGCACGGTGACAACGAAGAACCATTTGGGCTTCTCGGCGAAGGCCAGGCCAGTCCCTATTGTCCAGTTTGCCAGCTCCAGCACGTAGGCTAGGGAGATTAAAGGAATGACTGCGGACGCACCATAGTAAGATGGCACAGTCAGCAGTCGTACCACGTTGCCTCCATTCAAAGATACGAGCAGAAAGACGGTGACAGCGATCACCATGGAGTAGGTTAGGATTCGGGCGTAAAGGACCCGAAAGCCTGGACGCTTCAGGATGGAAAGTACGTAGGGTCCTACAGCTGACTCAACAGGCCCCACAACCAGTATTTGCACTCCTTCTCCAAAGCGGTGGCCCAGGGAGTACAGCCCCAGGGCAGTCCGGGAGGTGTACCGCTCTATGAACCACCGGTCCGCCATGTTGATGGTCCAGGACGCCAGGGCATCTGGGACCAGGTATATGCCGAATCTCCAGCATCTCCATATCATCTTCGTGGAAACTGGGCCAATGCCAGCTTTGCCCAAGACCAAGGCATTGACGACGAGGAATGAAACTATGGCGCTTATCAAGCCGGCGTATAGGACGCCGGATACACCCTGTTTCAGAATCACTACCAGGTATATGCCAGCCGCTGCGGTAACCAGAAGCTGTCCCACGGTGTTGACAACGTACCAGACGGCCCGTTGCTGGACTCGCAGCGTGTATCTGGGAATCATGGATCCGCCTGTGAAGAAAGCAGTGATCAGTCCTATGCGCAGGTACTGGGCGTAATCCCCGGATGTAAAAAGGAGCTTTGTCACTACGCCTGCGCTCCACCACATCACAGCTACGATGAGGAAAGATATCGCCAGGATCGGGACCAAACAGGAGCGCACCAGCCGTTGTCGCTCCTCTTCTGTTTGGTACTCATAGTAGTAGCGGATAAGACCATTGCCCAGACCCATGGACAGGAACGGCGTAAGGATAGAGACCACCAGCGCGACCACCGCCAGCGTGCCGTAGTCGGCAGGAGTGAGGGCACGCGAGTACAAGGGCAGTAGAAAAGTGGAGGCGAGTTGCGAAGCCACCGTCCCTGAGCCGTAGATCAGCGTAAACTTGGTAAGTTGTCTGAAGTCCCTACGCACGAGATTCGCGCTTTTCTCTCGCCACTTCTTTATACAACTCATCGAGCTTGTGAAGCCAGTAAGATCCGCTGAAGTGCTCTTCGATAATTCCCCTGTTTATCTTGGCTGCTTTCTGAGTTAAAGTCTTATCTGACAATACATTTAGAATTGCATCAGCGATCTGTGTTGGTTCTACGGAGTTTAGGATGAGCCCGTTTTCCCTATCTGTAATCCATTCTCTGAGCGCCGGCAAGTCGCCCACTATTGGGAATGCACCGCATGCCATAGCTTCCAAGACGCTTCTGGGCATCCCTTCGTGAGATGCGACCGAAACTATGACATCAGAAAGTGCGTAATAGCGGGGCATATCCGCGTATTTCATGGGATTGAGTATGCGCGCTGCGTGATTCACGCCACTCCGAGCTAAGATTTGTTGCACTTGAGACTCATAGTCAGGTCTGTGGAAGTCAGAACGGCGTTGAAATAGAAAGCGACATTCTGGAATCGCTTGTAGCACCTTCGGGATAGCCTCTGCAATAGCCAGTTGATTATATGTGGGTGTGAATGCCCTAGGGCTGTATACAACCGGGCCCAGCCCTAGGTTGAGATCGCTGCGAAGCAGGTCTGTTTCTTGGATAGGCGAAAATAGATTTGTATCTATTCCAAACTGCATCTCGTGAAGGCGATTTCTTGGCACCCCTAAATCGTGGGCAGCGTCTAGCATTGGGGTGGACGCTGCCAGAACCATATCAGCGGAGCGCAAAGCAAACTGTATCAGCAACCGTGTGAATTTGGAAGCTTTTGGGCTTACCATCAAATCACCACCCCACGCGGTGATTACTAAAGGGTGGTAGTGGTATAGCGGCCACAGCCATGGAAGTTCCATCCACCTCCGGTATCCGAACACAGTGTGAATGTGAAGTACGTCAGGCCTGGTTCTTTGCAGGAAACGGTGCAACTGTATCCCCAGGGAAATTTGGCCAGTGTACCTCAAGCCCATGGGGCGGCGCGGCTCTAGCAAGTGGACCTGGACGCCAGGAGGAAAACTATCTCCCTGAAGCGCTCCAATGCGTAGGAAGTGGACCTCATGGCCCAGATCCTCGGCTGCCTTCAACCAGAAGTCGGTGTGTACGCTGGGCCAGGGGGCCATCATGCAGATGCGCATGGTTCTGGCCTAGCAAAGGGGTGTTTCAAGGCGTGATATCGCGGTGTACATACTTGTCGTTATACCATTCGACTACTTCCGTCAGCCTAACAGGCCAGTTGGAATAACCACCGCTCAGACTATAAGGATTAGAGCAAACCACCAAAGTCTTGGAGTCTTCCCCTTTTCTCATCGGCGTATGAACGATCTCAGATTTGGAGCCAGTGCACTGAACTATGTCTTTAGCGCATTGTGCAACTGAAGTTCCAACCCCGGTCCCTACCTCTACAACATGATAGTTGCTTTCTGGAGGCGCCTTCATCAAAGCGACGAAAGCGCGCGCAACATCGACTGAATAAGTTAGGTCCATAGTCTGTTCACCAGAGCCGTAGATTGTAATAGGCTCGTCCCTAAGAGCTCGCATGATGAAATTAGGAACTGCAAATCGAACGGGCTCCCACCGTTGCCCGGGTCCGTACACGTTGAACAAACGTACCATGATGCACTTCCGTCCGAGGTATGTTGCGTACATTTCATGGATCAGGCGCGCTGATATCTTACTGACGGTATACGGATTCATCCAAACTTCAGGATTAACTGGATAAAGAACAGTACCAGTTTTAAGCTCAGAGAGGACGTTTAGCGCACCTTTGATGTTGGACACAATGCCGGGCAAGTCTTGAAACATCTCGGATGTTCCGAATCTTACCGCCAAGTTGACCACATTGTCCCACTGCAAAGAACCCGTGGAACCAAATTGCCCCAAGGTCACGTCTCCTTCATGTCGGATAAGTCCTTTCCTAGGATTGTCCTCACGAATCTGACGGTCGAGAGTGTGAACCTCGTTGTCAGGGTCACGCAGAAGTTCTTCGACTATAGCCGACCCAATAAAACCCGAACCTCCGATGACTAAGACACGCATGCCTCTGTCTCCAACTTGTAAGTTTATCCTAGCGCCTGGTTGCGGTCACACGGTTTCGCGCTTGACGTTGATTCTTATAATGGAAGAGTTTGACATCCAACGATCTGGCCCTTTCACCTCCCCGAGTTTGGTCAGCAAAGATAGAGCGCGCATACTTCGATATTTCATGTGCGCATGGGGCGCCGAGTTCTTGTCTGTGAGAGTAACATATATCACGCTGCCAGCTTTCGCAGACCTTTGTATGTTTGCCAGCAGTTTCTTGAATTTGGTGTCATCTACAATGTGGTAAATGACATCAATAAGCAGAATCGCGTCATACTTTTCGTCGAAAATTGGGCTGTCAGTGGTTATGTCCCCCGTGATGAAATTGAAACCTGGATAACGGTTCGCTAGCTCTCCCAGAACAGTGCTGCCAAAATCGACTCCCGTGTAGGTTCCTATTGACAGGTTCCGGGCTACCTTGGCATAGTGGCCTTGGCCACAGCCCAAATCCAGCATCTTAATGCGTGTCAGGTCAGCAAAATCAGCCGCAAGGTAGCCAGCCATCTGAAGCCCCTTCTCGGCGTATAGCTTCTCATTCTCTTCGATGGTATACCCGTCAAGTCCGACGGCGCGGATGCCGTGACCTGGGATCCTATGGCGTTCATGCCAGTACTTGGTGGCATCAAACTTCCTCTGTTGCCGCCACACCTGAACAGAGAGGGCGAATCTATGCATACGACTTCGCAACCCCAGGTGTGGCCGCTTCATTAGAATTGCTTTTAGCATGGTCGGTCACGCTCCTTCAAAGGCTATTCGCCTTAGGTTTCTGAACATATGCCAACGAGCCAGTTCTGCGAAATATCGCTTTTTTTACGATCGCCAGTTTCGGCGGCCTTACTTCGTCAATGGATGTCCAGACAGACCTATCCGTATAGGCAGCCAGTGCTGCTGGGAAAATGACGTCATGGGTAAATATTCGTCCGCCGGGTTGGAGCAATGGGTACAGGTTCTGTATGCACACGGCGGCAGCATCGTACAAATCCGTGTCCTCGAACACGGCTACCAGAGGACGACTAGCTGCACGCATTGGAGGTAAGGTATCTTGCAGCCATCCAGGAAAAAACTCCGCGCTAGAAGAGTTGCCATACAGATTGAGGTTTTGTCGAACCTCTTCGAGAGTCCCTTGATATGTTGCTGGAGTTGGTATCCTGCTGTCCTCCTTTCCTGATCCCTCAGGAAACCCTTGGAAGGAGTCGCAGAGGAGGAGTCGCCGTCCTGTGGCCTCAGCCACCATGCTCAATTTGCACGATGCACCACCCTTGAATACTCCGCACTCAACGATATCTCCAGGGAGTTCCTTTGGCAGCCGTAGCACAAAGTCAGATATTCGTAGAATATCTGACTCAGCGTGAGAACACCGTATCTTGGTGCTGATGTCAACGAATGCGGCAGCCAGCTTCCTTCGGAGTTCACGCTGTTCTGTTGGCCCAGATGTAATGAACCTGTGGAGTTCAGCGTCATACTCGGTTGTTCGGACGAACTCCCGCCATCTGCCGCGAAGGTAGCGGCTAATCCTTGCGGGAGTTAGTTTGGTGATAGGAATTGGCATTAAGTGCTCCTTTAGCAGGAATCTAGTAGCAGGAATCTAGCAAGAACTAACTTGGAAGTAGCAAGCAATGAAGTGCCTAGCACAGGCTAACCGTTGTCTGAAACTTTCTGCTGCCGTGCCACGACGCCGAAGTAATAATGGAACCCTGCAAACGTATCTGGCTGGCTTTCTGGGTAGTATTGATAAGAAAACACTCTCTCCACTTCAAACCCATGCTGTTCCAGCAACCTGCAAAGCCTTCTAGGGGTTAAGTAGAACAGAGAAGTGTTGCTCTGCCTTACGTAACCGCTCCAGAAGGTACTCCACATAGCCCTAAAATGCCTGTTGAAGGTGCTGAAGTCCCCTGTTTTCACAGCTTCGCTCAGTCCATACAGGCGGCAGCCTACCCCGGGCACGGATACAAACAGGTGACGCCCTGGCTTAACGACCCGTCGTACTTCGTCCAGAGCCAGCACGGCATCGGTGTATTGTAGCACATTGTTACAGAATACTCCGTCTGCCGACTCCGAAGGTATAGTGGCTAGGTCCTCTGCGCGGTTGGGCAGCACTTCAACGTTGGCCACGTTGCTGGTCTTGAGCCGAGCCAGAAGCTCGGCTCGGTACTCTTTGAGCGGCTCCACAGCAATTACTTGTCGGTTGAAGCGGGCCAGCGCCAAAGAATACTGTCCTGGCCCCGCGCCGACGTCCAGGACAATGTCCATCCCAGTAAGTCCCAAATCCTTGACCTTGTCCTCCCAGAATGAGGACGGTTTCTGGTACAACACCTCGATTTGCGCTGGGATGGGGGCCGCATTCAGCAATTCTGAACTGGCCTTGCGTTCCCGGATAACCAGGCGTGCCGTGAAGTACAGCATAGTGGCCAGCCCTCTGGATAGGACTCTGGTGGCCAGCCGCCACGATGATCTGGCTGCTCCCATCAACCCATACTGCACATATAGCTTGCCCTTGTCCAACGCCGTCATGCGTGGAGGCAACGTCTCTTCGGGCAGGCTCACCTGGGACCAGTCCACCGTCCTGTGTGGGTGCAACAGGAGGTGAACTACCGTGCCAGGCTTGGCGCGCCTTATGACTCTGAGGTATCTACGCCACAGCACCAGGTACTGCTGCATACCGTCGCTGATATACACGTCTGCCGGTGGCCCCCAGGTTGCCACGTTGGCATAGCTGTACGGCCCGTCCACTCCGTCGTGGTACCGCAGGCCAAGGTCTTCTGGGTCAGTGTACTTGTAGACATCCCAATTGCACTTGTTCAACGTGTGCATTCCAGCGTGTCCATGCCACACCATGCCTACGGGCGCTCCTAGCTCTCTGGCGAACGAGGCGGCATCCTCTTTTATCAGACTTATCCCATCCCCCTGTCCTGTCAATTGCTCATAGTAATGGTCGGAGTGCAAGCCTATCTCGAACCCTTTAGCCTGAACTCCTCGTAGCTTGTCCCAGTCCAGAGGATATGTGGCAGTGCGAGTCAGGAAGTAAATGGATGCCGGCAGACCAAGGTTATGCAGGTGCTCCGCCAGTTCGTATGTTATCCCTGCGCCTGCATCCACGTCGAAGCGCAGGACCACTTGTACCTTGTTTGGGTCGCGCTGGCCCTGGTGGTAGAACTGGTCCACAGTGTAAACGTGGTACCTGGGCTTGGTAAGCTCCTGGAAAAGGGCCAGGTAGCGCCTGTGGAACTCCAGCGCAGGTGATGTGGCGGCTGTTGCGCTGGTCACCGTCGCGCCTTTGCTGAAGACGTGGCCAGATCTGGTCGCTTTATGCGCTGTGCCAGCTTGTCGTACACCTCCACCAGCTTCTTTCCCTCGTTGCCCCAACAATACTTTCCCGTAGCCGCTCGCTTGCCGTTTGCGCCCAATACCCTGGCCTGTTCGGGGTCGGCGGCCTGGAGGATGGCTTCCGCCAGCGCCTCCGGCGACTCGTCCCGTGTCACTATGCCCGAGCCCGTTTCCTCGATTATTCGTTTTATGGGCCTAACGGGCAGGGCCACCACCGGCTTGCCCAGCAGCATGTATTGGAACAGTTTGTGGGGTATGGTGGTGTCAGTCAGCGCGTTGTTGGTATGTGGCACCACGCAGACCTTTGCGACGGAGATGTAGGTAGGCACCAGGGAGAAGTCTACCCAGCCGGTGAAGACGACCTTATCTTGCAACCCCAGCCTGCGTGCCTGTTCTTCCAGCCGTGACCGCATGTAACCTTCGCCCACCAGTAGCAGAACGGCGCTGGGTATTCGAGACGCTACTGTCTGAAAGGACTCTATGAGTATATCCAGGCCGCGCACCGCCTCCATCCCACCGGTGTAGGTGACCACGAATCGTCCCGCATAGGTTTGTGTAATCTCTGGGTCCGTGGGGATGTTTTGGAAATTGTCGGTTTCCTCGCAGTTCATCACTACGGTGACCTTATCTTCTGGCGTGCCCAGCTTCACCAGCCGCTCCTTCGACTCGTCTACCACAACGATCACATGGTCTGCCTGTTTCAGCGCTCGCTTTTCCATTCTCCGCATCCACTTGACGTCATTACCTAGCACAGAGGACAGGAGCGCCCGCTTCAGGGCCAGCATGGGGCTGAATGGGGTTGGGTTCGCAGCCCGATGGATCTCCATGGCGGCTGGACTGTCGCCGTGCATGTCAAATACCACTGGTATCCCCAACGTCTTGGCAGCCGCCTCCGCTGTCAAAGCATGAGACAAGTCGTGGATATGGAGGATATCGATTTTCTGCTCCCTGGCGTAGGCGACTATGGCACGGAACCACTGTTCGTCCACTCCTCCCACGTAATAGCGGAATTTTTGGCGGACTCGAGTCACTGGACTTGGTGTTTGGATCCTGTGGACGTGCATTTCGCGCACATCTTCGCTGGCTCTCTGT
>Ga0082335_1009947_pt1 | contig 10005 bp, 6 predicted proteins | sample Subgrocontami58m_FD_72375 | JGI IMG/M metagenome (GOLD analysis project Ga0082335, IMG submission 72375) | Subsurface groundwater microbial communities from S. Glens Falls, New York, USA - GMW37 contaminated, 5.8 m (SPADES assembly) (version 2) ... | reverse complement strand
GGGGGGGAACGGCACCACCCCCGCCCCGAACGCGACGAGCACGTTCATCGCCCGACGGTCCTTCCGCGCGCGCCGTGACCGGACGGCACGCGCTCAGCCGATGGCCGAGGAGAGGTCGGCGATGAGGTCGTCCAGGTGCTCGATGCCGACCGAGAGGCGCACGAGGCCGGCCGGCGGCGCGAGCTTGGTGCCGCGCACCGAGCCATGCGTCATCGCGAGCGGGACCTCGATGAGCGACTCGACGCCGCCGAGCGACTCCGCGAGCGCGAAGATGCTCGTGCGCGCCGCCACCCGCTTCGCGGCCGCCTCGCCGCCCTTGAGCTCGAAGGAGAGCATCCCGCCGAACGCGCGCATCTGCCGGCGCGCGAGGTCGTGCTGGGGGTGCGCGGCGAGGCCCGGGTAGTGCACCCGCACGACCTTGGGGTGCTCGGTCAGCCACTCCGCCACGGCGAGGCCGTTCGCGGAGTGCCGCTCCATCCGCACCGCGAGCGTCTTCGCGCCGCGCAGCACGAGCCAGGAATCGAGCGGGCCGGGCACGCCGCCGGCGGCGTTCTGGATGAACGCGAGCCGCTCGCGAAGCGCCGGGTCGCTGCCGACGATCGCGCCGCCGACCACGTCGGAGTGGCCGCCGACGTACTTCGTCGTCGAGTGGAGCACGAGATCGGCGCCGAGCAGGAGCGGGCTCTGGAGGTACGGGCTCGCGAAGGTGTTGTCCACGACCGAGAGCGCGCCCGCCTTCCGCGCGATCTCGGCCACGGCGGCGATGTCCACCACCTTGAGGAGCGGGTTGGTCGGCGTCTCGATCCAGACGAGCTTCGTCCGTTTCGTGATCGCCTTTCGCACGTTCGCCGGGTCGCGCATGTCCACCGCGCTGAGTGCGATCCCCACACGGTCGTACACCCGCGCGAAGAGCCGATAGGTGCCGCCGTAGGCGTCGTCGCCCATGACGATGTGGTCGCCCGACGAGAGGAGGTGCACGATCGCGTCGGTCGCAGCCATCCCCGAGGCGAACGCGAGTCCCCAGGCGCCGCCCTCGAGCGCGGCGAGGCAGGTTTCGAGCGCCGCGCGCGTGGGGTTGCCGGTGCGCGCGTACTCGTAGCCCTTGTGCTTCCCCACCGCCGCCTGCGCGAACGTGCTCGTCTGGAAGATCGGCACCGTGACCGCGCCGGTCGCGCTCTCGGGCGCCTGCCCGGCGTGGATCGCGAGCGTCTCGAACGAGAGCTTGCCGGGGACGCGACGCTTGGCCATCAGCCGTTCCTCTTGCGCTGGTGCGCGACGAACTCGAGCAGGTCCGCCTTGGTGATGATCGAGACCGGCCGGTCGCCCGCGGCGGCCAGGAGCGCCGCCGTGCCGCCGGAGAGCTCCGCGTAGAGGCGCTCGAGGTCGTCGCTCGCCTGGACCACCGGGAACGGCGCCTCCATGACCTCCGCGACGCGCGCGTCCACCAGCTCGGGCTCCCGGAACACGCGGTCGAGCATCGTCCGCTCCTGGACGCTGCCCACGATCTCGGCGACCGTCGCGGCGGTCCCGCTCGCCGTCACCGGGATCTGCGAGATGCCGTAGCGCTGCATCGTGTCGATCGCCGTGCGGACGGTGTCGCTGCGCGAGACGCAGATGAGCTCGGGCGTGCCGGCCACCCGGTCGTGGAGCACGTCGCCGACCTTGGCCACGACGAACGAGCGCTGCAGGAAGCCGTTCTGCCGCATCCACTCGTCGTTGTAGGCCTTCGAGAGGTACGAGCGGCCCGAATCGGGGAAGAGCACGACGACGACCGCGTCGGCGGGGAGCTCGCGCGCGACCGCGAGCGCCGCGAACATCGCGGTCCCCGCGGACACTCCCACGAGGATGCCCTCTTCGCGGGTGACCCGCCGCGCGGTCAGGAACGTGTCGCGGTCCGAGACGCGCACCCAGCGGTCGATCACCGCGGGATCGAAGGTGCCCGGGTAGAAGTCCTCGCCGATCCCCTCGGTCTTGTAGGGGTGGATGTCGCCGGTGTAGATCGAGCCCTCGGGGTCCGCGCCGACCACGACGATCTTCGCGTTCCGCTCCTTCAAGTAGCGGCCCGCGCCGCTCACGGTGCCGCCGGTGCCGACGCCGCAGACGAAGTGCGTGACCTGCCCCTCGGTCTGCTCCCAGATCTCCGGTCCGGTCGTGCGGTAGTGGGCCTCGGGGTTGACCGGGTTGTAGTACTGGTTCGGCTGGAAGCCGCCGGGGATCTCCGCGGCGAGCCGCTCGGCGACCTTGTAGTAGGACTCCGGCGACTCGGGGGGCACGGCGGAGGGGCAGATCACGACCTCGGCGCCGTAGGCGCGGAGCAGGTCGCGCTTCTCCTGGCTCATCTTGTCGGGCATCGTCACGACCAGCCGGTAGCCCTTGATCGCCGCGGCCATCGCGAGCCCCACGCCGGTGTTGCCGCTCGACGGCTCGACGATCGTGCCGCCCGGCTTCAGGAGCCCGCGCCGCTCGGCGTCCTCGACCATCCCGAGGCCGATCCGGTCCTTCACCGAGCCGCCGGGGTTGAGGTGCTCGAGCTTCGCGAGGAGCGTCGGCTTCAGGTCACGGCCGATGCGCGAGAGGCGCACGAGCGGCGTGTTGCCGACGAGGTGGAGGATGTCCGGTGCGACCCGCATACCGTCGATGGTAGGCCGCGAGGAGGTCCTCCCCGACGCACGCTTTCCGTCGAGGCCCCTGGTCGTGAACGGCGCCCTCTTCGAGATGCTTGACTTCAACGATGCGCACATCCCGATCTACCTGCACGCGACCTCGGCGGTGCTGCCCGCAGTGCTCGCGGTGGCCGCAGAGGGAGCGTGCAGCGATCGCGAGCTCTTACCGTCGTGGCGCTCGGGATCGAGGCGGCGTGCGCGACGATCCTGATGCCGACCGGGTACTGCCGCAGGTTCGTACCCGGGCGGCCTCGTCGGGGTTCTCGGTCGCGTCCTCGCCTTTGACAGTATAGAACAGATGTTCTAGCGTCTTCCGACGCAGGGGAGGCGCTCGATGGACGTTGGGCTCGCGTTTCCCGCGTTTCCAAGGGTCGCCAGCGTCTGGCTCCCGCAGCTCCCACTTCGCGTCGAGGTGCTTCGGCACCCCGTCTGGGACGGCCGGCCGATGGTGCAGGGCGGCGGGCCGGGCGAGCGGAAGGTCGTGCAGCTCTGCTCACCGGAGGCCGAGCGGGCGGGAATCTTCCCGGGGCTGCCGCTCCGCGAGGTGCTCCCGCTCTCGCCCGGCGCGGTGATCGTGGAGCCCGATCCCGCGCGGGTCGCGCGGGTGCGCGAAGAGGTGCAGGTCCGACTCCAGCGCGTGACACCGCTCATGGAAGCGGCCGACGACGAGGTCTTCCTCGACCTCCGCGGTCTCGGCTCGTTCTACCACGATGACCTCCTCGTGCTCGAGCGCGCGATCCGCGTCGCGGTCCCGCCGCTGCTCCGTCCGCGCCTCGGCGCCGGGGAAGGGAAGTTCGTCGCCTCGATGGCCGCCCGGACGGCCGGCGCCTCTCGCCTGCGCGCGATCTCCGCCGCAGAGAAGGCCGCGTTCCTCGCCGCGTTACCGGCACGCCTGCTTCCGCTCCCGCCCAGGGCACTCGAGCGTCTCGAGCGGCTCGGCCTTTCGACGATGGGCGATCTCGCCGCGCTCCCGTTCTCCGCGGTGCAGGCGCAACTCGGCGCGGCCGGCGCGCGGGCGTGGCGGCTCGCGCGCGGGATCGACGACGAGCCGGTCGTCGCGCGCTCGTTCGAGACGACCGTGCGCGCGGCGCTGCGCGTCGAGGACCCGCTCGCGAGCGTCGACGCGATCCTCGTCGGCGCGCGGAGCCTCGTCACGCGCGCGTTCGCCCAGCCGCTCCTCGGCGGGCGCGGCGCGAGGCGGGCGCGCCTGCTGGCGCTGCTCGTCGACGGAACGTCGTGGGAGCGGCTCGTGACGTTCAAGGAGCCGGTCGCGAGCGGCGACGCGGCCTTCTACGCGCTCAAGGTCAGGCTCGACCTGCCCGGCGGGCTGCCACCGGCGCCGATCGAGGAGCTCGTGCTGGAGCTGCTCGGCCTCACCGGCGAGGGCGCGCGCCAGCCCCGGCTCTTCCTCGCGCGCGCGAGCGAGGGCGCGCCGGTCGTCGAGGCCCTGCGCCAGCTGAGCGCACGCTACGGGCAGGTGCCGGTCTACTACGCGATGGAGGTCGAGCCGTGGTCGCGCATCCCCGAGCGCCGCTGGGCGCTCGTGCCCTTCGAGCCATGAGCAGCGAGGCGAAGCCGACCGCTGCGAGCACTCGAAGGAGCAGCGAGGCGAAGCCGACCGCTGCGAGCACTCGAAGGAGCAGCGAGGCGAAGCCGACCGCTGCGAGCACTCGAAGGAGCAGCGGGGCGAAGCCGACCGTTGCGAGCATTCAGCTGAACCAGCCGACCCCGGTCGCGGTCGAGCCCGACGCCGCCGGCCGTCCGCTCGCGGTCCGCCGCGCCCGGTGGCCGGAGGCGCGCCGGGTCGAGGCGATCGCGGATTCGTGGCGCATCGACGACGAGTGGTGGCGGAAGCGGGCGATCGCGCGGATCTACTTCACCGTGGTGTTCGACGACGCGGCGTCGCTCACCGTCTACCACGACCTCGTCGCGGACGCCTGGTTCGAGCAGCGTGGCTAGCTACAGAGGCGGCGCAGCCGCCTCACGTACAGCGAGCCGCGAAGCGGCGAAGTCTTACGTCGAGCTGCACCTCCACACCGCGTACTCGTTCCTCGAGGGTGCGTCCATGCCGAGCGAGCTCGTCGCGCGGGCCGTGGCCCTGGGATACGACGCACTCGCGGTCACCGACCGGAACGGTCTCTACGGCGCGATGGAGCTCGCACAGCTCTGCCGGTCGCTCGGCCTCCGCGCGATCACCGGCGCCGAGCTCGTGCTGCGGCACGGCCTCGTTGACAGCGGCTCCGGGCCCGTCCCGCTCACGCTGCTCGTCGAGAGCGGGACGGGCTACGCGAATCTCTGCCGCCTGCTCACCGAGGCGCACCGCTCGAGCCCGCGTGACGCGGTGGCGCTCGACCCGGCGTTCCTCGCGGGGCACGCGGCCGGCCTCATCGCGCTCACCGGCGCGCGCGACGGCGAGATCCCGCGCCTGGTCGAGGCCGGCCGCGTCGCCGAGGCGGAGGCCGCCGCCACTCGGCTCGCGGAGCTCTTCGGCGAACGCTCCGTCTTCGTCGAACTCCAGCGCAACCTCGTGGCGGGCGACGCCCGCCGCGTCGCCGGGCTCGTCGCGCTCGCCGATCGGCTCGGCCTCACGACCGTCGCGACCGGCGACGTGCTCTACCACGAGCGATCACGCCATCGGCTGCACGACGCGCTCACCGCCGTGCGGCACCGCACGACGCTCGAGGCGTCGCACCGGCTGCGGCGGCCGAACAGCGAGTTCTTCCTGCGCGCGCCGGACGAGGCGGCGGCGCTCTTCGCGGACCACCCGGAGGCCGTGGCGAGCACGCTCGCGATCGCCGAGCGATGCCGCTCGTTCGACCTCTCCGATCCCGCGCAGCTCGGTTACCGCTTCCCCGATTTCGCCCGCGCGGCCGGCGAGGAGGGCATCACGGCCGACGAGGCGCTCGCGGCCTACTGCCGGGCCCGCTTCCCCGACCGCTACCCGCCCGAGCGGACCCCGCCCGATCTCGCGGCGAAGGCGCGCGAGCAGCTCGACGCGGAGCTCGCGCTCATCGGCAAGCACGGCCTCGCCGGCTTCTTCCTCATCTACCGCGACCTCCAGCAGCTCGCGGTCGAGGTCGCCGCCGAGGTGCGCGGCGCGGGGACCGTCCGCGGCGACGCCGGCCTGCCGCCGGGGCGCGGGCGCGGGTCGTCGGTGAGCTCGATCGTCTGCTACCTCGTCGGCCTCTCGCACATCGACCCGGTGCGCAACCGCCTCTTCTTCCGCCGCTTCCTCAACGAGGATCTCGCGTCCGTGCCGGACATCGACCTCGACTTCGCGCGCGAGATCCGCGAGCGGCTCATCCTCCGCGTCTACGAGCGGTACGGCCACGATCACGCCGCGCTCGTCTGCAGCTTCGCCACGTACCACCTGCGCAGCGCGGTGCGCGACCTCGGCAAGGTCCTCGGCCTGCCGCGTGCGGCCATCGACAAGCTCGCGAAGCTCTCCGAGGGCGGATCGGCGAGCACCGTCCGCAGCGAGCTCGAGCGGCTGCCCGAGTTCAAGGGCCGGACCGATGGCCCGTTGTGGGAGCTCCTCGCGAACCTCGCCGCGGAGGTCGACGGCTTCCCGCGCCACATCGGCCAGCACGTCGGCGGGATGATCATCTCGTCGCGGCCGCTCGTGGAGGTCGTCCCGGTGCAGCCCGCGGCGATGGAGGGCCGCTTCATCTGCCAGTGGGACAAGGACGGCTGCGACGACGCGCGCTTCATCAAGATCGACTTCCTCGCGCTCGGCATGCTCTCGCTGGTCGAGGAGTGCCTCGAGCTGATCTGGAAGTACCACACGGAGAAGGTGGACCTCGGCGCGATCCCGTACGACGATCCCGAGGTGTACGAGGCGATCAAGCGGGCCGATACGGTCGGCACCTTCCAGATCGAAAGCCGCGCGCAGATGCAGATGCTCCCGCGGACGCAGCCGCGCACGCTCGACGACCTCGCAGTCCAGGTGGCGATCGTGCGGCCGGGCCCGATCGTCGGCGGCGCGGTGAACCCGTACGTCCGCCGGCGCGAAGAGCAGCGGGAGGCGGAGCGGGCCGGCCGACCCTACGTCGCGCACGCCGACCACCCGCTGCTCGACGAGCTGCTCGCGGACACGCTCGGGGTCATCCTCTACCAGGACCAGGTGCTCGAGGTCGCGATCAGGATCGGCGGCTTCACCCCGGGCCAGGCCGACCGGCTCCGCCGCGCGATGAGCCGGCGCCGCTCGCACGCCGCGATGGAGGGCTTCCGCGACGCGTTCCTGGCCGGCGCCCGCGAGCGAGCGGTGCCCGAGGCGGTCGCGCGGTCGATCTTCGAGAAGCTCCTCGCCTTCTCGGAGTTCGGCTTCCCCAAGAGCCACGCCTACGCCTTCGCGGTGCTGGCGTACCAATCGACCTGGCTCCGTCTGCGCTATCCGGCCGAGTACTACGCCGCGCTCCTCAACAACCAGCCGATGGGTTTCTACGCGCCGCACGTGCTCGCGGGCGACGCCAGGCGCCACGGTGTCCGCTTCCTGCGCGTCTCTCTCAATCAAAGCGAGGTCGCGTCCTCGCCCCGGCGAGGCCCGGCTTCGCCGGCCCTCGCCGTGCCCCATGCAGAGGCCGGCTACGTCCTTCTCGGACTCACCACGGTGCAGGGCCTCGGCGAGCCGCTCGCGCGCGAGATCGTCGCCGAGCGCGCGGCGCGCGGGCCGTACCGCTCGCTCTCCGACCTGCTCCGCCGCACCGGCGTGACGAGCCGGATCGCGGAGCGGCTCATCGTGGTCGGCGCGCTCGGCGAGCTCGGTCTCGCCCGGCGCGAGCTGCTCTGGCAGCTCGGGCTGCTGCTGCCGGACACCGCCGGGAGCGCCGCCGTGGCCCCGGCGCGAACGAAGCGGGCGCGGCAGCTGTCGCTCGAGCTGCCGGTCGAGCAGGACATGGTGACGCTCGCCGACATGACCGAGTGGGAGCGGATGCTCGCGGACTACGAATTCCTGGGTCTCTCGCCCGCGCACCACCCGCTCGGCCTGCTGCGCGCGGGGCTCCCGCACGACGTCCGCTCGGCGGCGCAGCTGCGTCGCGGTCCGGACGGCATCGCGGTGCGGACCGCGGGGATGGTCGTCTGCCGCCAGCGGCCCGGCACGGCCAAGGGCTACGTGTTCCTGCTGCTCGAGGACGAGACGGGCCTCACGAACGTCGTCGTGCGTCCCGACCTCTACGAGGAGCGGCGGAGCGTCGTCCGGGGCGAGCCCTACGTCCTCGTCGAAGGGCGGCTCCAGCTCCGGTCCGGCACGCTCAACCTCCTCGCCGACCGGATCGCTCCGCTCGCCGACGTGCCGGGAACGCTCCTACCGCGTCCGGCCGAGCGGCACGGTCGGCCCGGCAACGCGCACGACCCGCGCGAGGCAGCGGCCCTCGCGCTCGTCACCCCGTCGAGCCACGACTTTCACTAGTGCGACCGGCGAGGGCGACGATCTCTTCACCGAGGTCCTCCCCCGCCCCGAGGCGGCGCGGGGCCGCGCCCTGGAGCGACTCGGCGTAGAGGAGCCCGCTCCCGGTGTTGAAGACGACGACCTCCTCGCCGTGGCGGATCCAGCCGTCGCGGGCGAGGGTCCGCGCCGCCGCGAGCGCCGCGCCGCCCTCGGGGCAGACGCAGAGGCCCTCGCGCTCGCCGGCGAGGCGCATCGCGTCGGCGATCTCGCGCTCGGTCACCGCGACGGCGGTGCCGCCCGACTCGCGGAGCGCGCGGAGCACGAGGAAGTCGCCGAGCGCCTTGGGCACGCGGATGCCGGCCGCCATCGTCACGGGATCCGGCCACGCGACGGATTCGGTCGTGCCCTCCTCGAAGGCCTTCACGATCGGCGCGCAGCCGGTCGCCTGCGCCGCGACGAAGCGGGGCGAGCGGCCCTCGGCGAGCCAGCCGATCGCGCGCAGCTCGGCGAAGGCCTTCCACATGCCGATGAGCCCGACCCCGCCGCCGGTCGGATAGATGATGACGTCGGGCACGCGCCAGCCGAGCTGCTCGGCGACCTCGAAGCCCATCGTCTTCTTCCCCTCGATGCGGTACGGCTCCTTGAGCGTGGAGGCGTCGTACAGGCGTCCCCCGGCGCACGCCTTCTTCACGACCGCCCCCGCGTCGGCGATCGAGCCGGGCACGAGGTACACCGACGCGCCGTAGGAGGCGGTCTCGCGCTGGATGACGAGCGGCGTCGTCTCCGGCATGACCACGACCACCCGCATGCCGGCGCGGGCGCCGTAGGCCGCCCAGGCCGCGCCGGCGTTCCCCGCGGTCGGCAGCGCGAGCGCCGTGACGCCGAGCTCGCGGGCGCGCGACACGCCGACCGCGGCGCCGCGCGCCTTGAACGAGCCGGTCGGCAGGAGGCCCTCGTCCTTCACGAGCAGGCCGGGGACTCCGAGCGCGAGGCCGAGGCGCGGCGCGCGGTCGAGCGGGGTCATCGGCTCGCCGAGCGTCACGACGTCGTCGGGACGGTCGAGCGGGAGGAGCTCGCGGTAGCGCCAGAGCGTCTCGGGCCGCGTGACGAGGGCGTCGCGGTCGGTCGTGACCCGGGCGAGGTCGTACCGCACGAGGAGGGGTCCGCCGTCCTTCGGGCAGAGCTGCGCCCGCGAGCGGTGGTCGAGCCGGTCGCCGCAGCGGCCGCACTCGAGGTGCGTGACGTGCGTCACGCCGCGCGCACGCGGGCCGTCCGCGTCACGCCGCGCGCTCGTGCGGCGCACGCGTCACGTGGCCCGCCCGCGCGCCGGGCGCGTCACGCCGCGCGCTCGATCTTCGCGCCGAGCGCGCGGAGGCGCTCGTCGAGCGCCTCGTAGCCGCGGTCGATCTGCTCGACGTTGTGGATGACGCTCGTGCCCTTCGCGCAGAGCGTCGCGGCGAGGAGCGCCATCCCGGCGCGGATGTCCGGGCTGCGGAGCTCCGAGCCGTAGAGCTGCGCCGGGCCGACGACGACGGCGCGGTGCGGGTCGGCGAGGACGACCCGCGCGCCCATCGCCACGAGCGAGTCCACCCAGTAGAGGCGGCCGTCGAACATCCACTCGTGGATGAGGACCGTGCCCTCGGCCTGCGTCGCCACCGCGGTCGCGATCGAGGTGAGGTCGGGCGGGAAGCCCGGCCAGATCTGGGACTGGACCTTCGGGATCGCGCCGCCGAGGTCCGGCTCGATGCGGTAGACGTCCTTCGCCGGGACGACGAGGTCGCTGCCGCGCACGTCCGTCTCCACGCCGAGCCGGGCGAACACGAGGCGGGTCATCCGGAGGTGCTGCGGGACCGCGTCCTTGATGGTGATCGAGCCGTGGGTCATCGCCGCCGCGCCGATGAGCGAGCCGACCTCCATGTGGTCGCTCGCGATGCGGTGATCGACGCCCGCGAG
>Ga0082335_1009946_pt1 | contig 10005 bp, 4 predicted proteins | sample Subgrocontami58m_FD_72375 | JGI IMG/M metagenome (GOLD analysis project Ga0082335, IMG submission 72375) | Subsurface groundwater microbial communities from S. Glens Falls, New York, USA - GMW37 contaminated, 5.8 m (SPADES assembly) (version 2) ... | reverse complement strand
CGAACTATGAAGACGCGATTATTCTCTCCGAGCGCGTGGTGAAGGACAGTCGGTTCACGAGCGTCCACATTGAAGAGTTCGTGGTGAACGTGCGCGACACCAAACTCGGTCCCGAAATAACGACTCCCGACATTCCGAATGTCGGCGAAAGCAAACTCAAAAATCTTGATGAAGACGGTGTTGTCCGCATTGGCGCGGAGGTCCGCCCGGGAGACATTTTGGTCGGGAAGATTACCCCGAAGGGGGAAACACAGCTGACACCCGAAGAACGACTACTTCGATCGCTGTTCGGCGAGAAAGCGCGCGATGTCAAGGATACTTCCAAACGAATGGAGAACGGAAAGCGCGGACGGATTATCGGGGTCAAGATATTTTCCCGCGAGAAGGGTGACAAGCTGGAAAGTGGAATCATCAAACGCATTCACATAGAAGTAGCGGAACTGCGCGCGGCATCGGTTGGCGACAAGCTCGCGGGACGCCACGGCAATAAGGGCGTCATTTCCCGTGTGCTTCCGGAAGAAGATATGCCGTACCTTGAGGACGGGAGACCGGTAGACGTTATTCTCACTCCGCTCGGCGTGCCGTCTCGTATGAACCTGGGGCAGATTTTGGAACTCCACCTCGGACTCGCGGCGCATACGCTCAACTATCAAGCCGTCGTGCCTCCGTTCGCCGGAGCAACGGATACCGAAATTAAAAACGAACTGGTAACGGCTGGATTCAAACAGAACGGAAAGATGCGTCTCTTTGACGGACGAACGGGGCAGGCGTTCTATCAGGATGTGGCGGTCGGCTATATGTACATTCTGAAACTGCACCACATGGTGGAGGACAAGATTCACATGCGCTCCATCGGACCCTACTCGCTCATCACCCAGCAACCGCTCGGTGGCAAAGCGCAGGGTGGAGGTCAGCGATTCGGAGAAATGGAGGTGTGGGCGCTTCTCGGACACGGCGCCGCGTATACCTTGCGCGAAATGCTCACCATCAAGAGTGATGATATTTTGGGACGTTCCGCGGCATTTGACGCCATCGTGAAAGGCGAGCGAATCAGTCAGATGAACGCGCCGGCTTCTTTCAGCGTGCTTCTCAATACGTTGCGGGGATTGTCGCTTGACGTTGATTTGCATAGGAGCGACGGGAGTAGCGCTTCTCTCCCGAAAAGGTCGTCCAGTTATGAACGGCGTCGGGCACGAAGCTGATAGTTTTTAGCTTATAGGAAAATCCTAAAGCTAACATTTTACTAACAGCTAACGGCTATAAGCTCTCCTCGTATGAAATCCAAATCCATCAACAACATAAACGACTTTGATTCCATCTTTTTGCGATTGGCTTCGCCCGATGATATCAAGGAGTGGTCGTTCGGAGAGGTAACGAAACCCGAAACGATTAACTACCGCACCCAGCGGAGCGAAAAGAACGGACTCTTTGACGAGCGTATTTTTGGTCCCGACCGCGATTACGAATGTTACTGCGGAAAGTACCGTGGCGTTCGTTACAAGGGAATCGTGTGCGAGAAGTGCGGAGTTGAAATGACCCGATCAATCGTGCGCCGAGAGCGTATGGGGCACATTGAGCTTTCTTCTCCGGTGTCGCACATTTGGTTTTTACGGAGTATGCCGTCCCGACTTGGTCTGGTGCTCGGAATGCCGAGTCTTGATATTGAAAAGGTGGTGTATTTTGCCGGCTACATCATTACCAAGGTTAATCCAGAGGAAAAGGCGCGCCTGCTTCGGGAACTTGACGCGGAATATAAGAGCAAGGTGAAAATGCTTAACGCCGAGAAGGACCGTGAGGCACTCAAGGAACGCTACACCGCGGCGAAGCATGAGATTGAAGGTATTCGTGAAGGAGCCGTTATTGATGAGGTGGCGTACCACGCGTACTCCCTCAAGTACGGCACGGTGTTTGAGGCAGGCATCGGCGCTGAAACTATATACAATCTCTGCACCCGCATCAATCTCCAGGAACTGAGGAAATCTCTTGAAGATGCGCAATCAAAAGCTTCCGCGGTGGAGCGCGAACGCTTGAGCAAACGGCTGTCACTCATCCGTTCAATGATTACCGCCAACATCCGTCCCGAGTGGATGTTCCTCACCCGCATTCCCGTGATTCCGCCGGCGCTCCGCCCTATGGTACCGCTCGACGGAGGACGATACGCGACTTCCGATGTGAACGATCTCTACCGACGCGTCATAAATAGAAACAACCGTCTGCGCAAGCTCAAAGAAATCAACGCGCCGGATGTTATTTTACGAAACGAGAAAAGAATTCTTCAGGAAGCCGTTGATTCGCTTCTGGATAATTCTATCCGACACGGAGCTTCGCAGGCTGGAGCGCTCACGCTTGCCCAGCGTCGTCCTCTCAAGTCGCTCGCCGACAACCTGAAAGGTAAGCGAGGACTGTTCCGTCAGAACCTCCTCGGTAAGCGCGTTGACTATTCCGGACGCTCGGTTATCGTCGTCGGTTCGGAACTGAAACTGCACCAGTGCGGATTGCCGAAGCACATGGCGCTTGAACTGTTCCGTCCGTTTGTCATTTCAAAACTGCTCTCACGCGAACTCGCGTTTAACATCCGAGGCGCCGGTCGTCTGATTGAGGAAGGAGTGCCCGAAGTGTGGGCGATTCTTGAAGAGGTGATTAAAGACAAGTATGTACTGCTCAACCGCGCGCCAACGCTCCACCGCCTCGGCATCCAGGCGTTCCAACCGGTCTTGATTGAGGGAAACGCGATTCAGGTGCACCCGCTCGTGTGTACCGCGTTCAACGCGGACTTTGACGGAGACCAGATGGCAGTACACGTTCCGCTCTCGGAGGAAGCCCAGCTTGAGGCGCGGGAGATTATGGCGGCGGACAAAAATATTCTCAAACCCGGTTCGGGCGATCCGATTGTGTCCGCGAAAATGTTGGACATCGTGCTCGGTTGCTGGTGGATTACCAAAGTGGTTCAAGGCGCCAAAGGCGAAGGCAAGTTTTTCGCTTCGCCGAACCATGTCGTAACGGCGTGGAACTTTGACGAGGCGGATTTGCGTGCGAAGGTGCACGTGCTCGGAAGCGATAAGGAGAAATACAAGGAGTTCGGAGGAAAAGTATTTGAGACTACCGTGGGAAGGATTCTTTTTAACGCCGTGCTTCCCGACAGTTATCCGTACCTGAACAAAGAAATAGAACGCAAGAGCATGGCGGCTCTCGTTGACGACCTTATCAACCGCTACGGCATCAGCGAGATTCCTCCCATCATGGACCGTATCAAGGCGTTCGGTTTTAAGTACGCGACCTACTCCGGCATTACGTGGGGTATTGACGATGTTAAGGTTCCGGAAGGGAAGGGGGCGGTGATTGAGAGTTCAAAGAAGAAATCCGAGGCCGTGTTTCAACAGTGGCGCGACGGTCTGCTTTCCGAAGAAGAGCGATTACGCAAAAACATTGAGATTTGGCACGCCGCAAAAAATGAGATTGAGAAACTTATTCCCCCTTCTCTTGATAAGGAAAGTTCCGTGTACGATATGGTGTACTCCGGAGCTCGAGGAAGTTTCTCTCAGATTACGCAGATGGCGGGAATGAAGGGTTTGATTCAGAATACCGCGGGCGAAACGATTGAGTTCCCGATCCTTTCTTGTATGAAGGAAGGGTTGACGCCACTTGAATATTTCATTACGACCCACGGATCTCGCAAAGGTCTTACCGACACGGCTCTTAACACCGCGAAAGCGGGATATCTTACCCGCAAGCTCTTCGTGGTGGCTCAGGATGTCATTGTTTCCGAAGAAGACTGTGGCGCGAAAGAGGGAATCGTGGTGAAGCGGACGAGCGCGTCCGGCATTGACACGACGCTCGCGAAAAATATCCGAGGACGTTTCCTTGCCGCGGATGTTACGGACAAAGACGGCGATGTTCTCTTTGAGAAGGGGCATCTGCTTACCAAAATTGAGGCTCTGAAAATACAGGAGGATGTGAGTATCGCTTCCGTCAGTGTACGGTCTCCGCTTTCGTGCAAGAGTGTCGCGGGAATCTGTCAGCAGTGTTACGGTTTGGATTTGGGTAAACACGAGGTGGTGGGACTCGGCGAGGCGGTGGGAACCGTTGCGGCACAGGCGATTGGCGAGCCCGGAACTCAGCTCACCATGAGAACTTTCCACACCGGAGGAGTTTCATCGGTCGGCGGAGATATTACGCAAGGTCTCCCGCGCGTTGAAGAGTTGTTTGAGAAACGCAGTCCTAAAAATCCAGCGGTAGTGTGTCGCGTGGATGGCACCATCTCCGAGATAAAAGTTGTCGGAAAAGAAAAAGTAATCACGGTGCTTCCCGACATGGGTGAAAAGTCAAAAAGCAAGAAGAAAGGTGATTCGGAATACACCATTAGCTACAACCGCATTCCGCTCGTGAAGGTTGGAGACAAGATAAAGAAAGGCGACCTACTCACGGACGGCGCCGCCGATATTGACGAACTGTTCAAGTACGGCGGACGAGAACGCGCGCAGGAATATATTATTGCCGAGGTTACCAAGCCCTACGAACTTCAGGGTGAAACCGTGGCGAGAAAGCATATTGAGATTATCGTGCGCCAGATGTTCTTCCGCAGACGCGTCGCTTCTACCGGAGATACCACTCTGTCTATTGGGGATTTGGTGGACCCGTTGACCTTCCATCAGGAGAATAAAACGGCAAAAGAGAAAGATGGTGAAGAGGCGAAGGCGGAGCCGTTGGTAATGGGTATTTCCGAGGTATCGCTGTCACGGAAAAGCTTTTTGTCCGCCGCTTCCTTCCAGCACACGACCCGAGTACTCATAAACACCGCGGTGCGCGGAAGCAACGACATCCTCCAGGGGCTCATGGAAAACGTCATTATCGGACGGCTGATTCCGGCGGGGACCGGATACGCCAATGGTCCAAAGGGGAAACTCATAGCCGAGCTTCAGAAAGAACTGTATCCGGAATCGGGAGAGGAAATGAATAACGAATAGGTCCGAAGCGCGCATAACCGACAATCGAGTGACGTGAAAGAGTCTGGACATTTTTGTCTGGGATATTCAGTTATTCGGTGATATGGTATAGGTTATGAGTACTCCCGTAGAGCAAATCAAAGAGCGTCTCAATATCGCGGATGTGGTTAGCGGTTACCTGCAACTTACCAAAGCCGGTTCCTCTTTGCGGGCGAAATGTCCCTTTCACAACGAGAAGACTCCCTCGTTTTATGTATCTCCCGCGCGCGGGTCGTTCTACTGCTTCGGGTGCAATAAGGGAGGAGACATGTTTACCTTCGTGCAGGAGTTTGAAGGATTGGATTTTGTGGGAGCGCTTCGGGTACTCGCGGGGCGCGCCGGCGTGGAACTTACGCGCGTTGACCCGAAGGTTCGGAGCGTGTACGCGCGTCTGTACCTGTGCCTTGAAAAAGCCACCCGCTTTTTTGAGGCGGAACTCGAGAAGAGTAGTGAGGCGCGCGCGTACCTATCCACGCGGGGACTTTCTCTGCAAACCATAAAGGAGTGGCGCGTAGGGTTCGTTCCGCACGAGTGGCGTTTACTTTTTGATTTTTTGTTGAAGGAGGGATTCAAGCCCGAGGAAATGGAGAAGGTCGGGCTTATTAAGAAAGCTTCTCCGAGAGAAGGTGCCGTCACGGATTCTTCGGTAGGCAACCGTTTCTATGACACATTCCGCGGACGCGTTATGTTTCCGATTCGCGATGGTGCTTCGCGCGTTGTTGCGTTTTCCGGGAGGATCCTTCCTTCCTTTGACGATGGAAAGACAGGGAAGTATATCAATAGTCCGGAAACTATACTCTTTAACAAGTCGGAGACGCTCTACGGCTTTGACCGCGCGAAGCTCGCTATACGACAAAAGGACGCGACCATTCTCGTGGAGGGACAGATGGACCTTCTCATGGTGCATCAAGCCGGGTACACGAACGCGGTGGCGGTTTCGGGTACCGCGCTCACCTTACGGCACCTGGAGCGTCTCAGACGACTCTCGGAAAATCTGATTCTCTCCTTTGACGCCGACCCCGCCGGAATTAAAGCGTCGGAGCGAGCGATTCGGCTGGCGCTCCAGAAAGGGTTTACCGTTAAAGTGATTTCCATCGCGGGAGGAAAAGATCCCGCGGAACTTATTGTCACGGATAAACCCGGTTGGGATACGGCAGTCGCGACCGCGAAACACGTTGTTGATTTCTTAACCGACACACTTCTTTCTTCCGGCACATCCTCCCGCGAACAGGCGCTCGTGGCGGAGAGAAACATTCTACCCTTTATCGCGCTCCTGTCCTCGCCCGTTTTGCAATCGCATTTCATAAAGACGCTCGCCGATACGTTGAACCTTCGGGAAGAAGCTCTCTGGCAGTCTCTCCAAAAGATTCCCCTCCCGAAGTCGGACGATGCTTCCGTCCAACCTCCGCCGACGCTTCGTCCCGAACGCGCGGCGGCGCGGCGGATCATGTCGTTGCTTTTGTTTATTCGCTTAAAATCGGAGTGGGAAGCGAGCGCGAAGGAACTGGAAGAAAGAATGGTAAAGATAACTGACAGAGAATCCTTTGAAAGACAGCTCAACTCTCTCCGGAAAGACACCGACGCGCTCTTGCATGAAGCGGAGATGCTCTACGGAGAAGAACGGCCGGTCGAGCGCGAGGTAGAGGAGCTACTGGCGAACTTCGAGGAAGAATATTTGTCTAAAGCATTTGAAGAAAAGATTTTGGCGCTCGGTGAGACGGAAAAGAAAGGAAACCGTGAAGAAACCACGCGACTGCTGAATGAGTGCAAGACTATCTCTGAACGGCTCGCGACTCTCAAAGCGGCACGACACCAGAAGTAACATGAGAGAATCTCTCGTCTGTAATCGGTACCCCGTATTTCCGTCATAGAGAGAACACGTAATTTTTGTTGCCAGCCGTTAGTTTTAGGTTATACTTAGCGCCATGTCAAAACATAAAAAAAGAGAAGGAAAGTCAAAGAAGAAGAAGAAGACAGTAAAAGCTGTTCGCAAACAGCCTACCAAGTCGGCAAAACGATCCGCTACCGAGGGAAAGCCGGTTCTGAAACTGTCCCGAGGTAAAGAGAGGGAGGACAGAGTGCTCCAGCTTCTCGTGAAAGGTAAAGCACGCGGGTTTGTTACCTATGATGAAATCCTGAAAGAATTTCCGACGATTGAGGACGATATCTCCTTTTTGGATACGCTGTACGCGCGGTTGCAGGGGGGTGGCATTGACGTGTTGGAGGGAGGAAATATGCTGGAGAAGGAGGTCGCGGAAGTCCACGGAAAGAAAAACGTGTATCTGGGGAAAGGAAGCGACGCGGCATACGATTCAATCCAGATGTACCTGAAAGAGATCGGTCAGTATCCGCTCATTGGCGCGAAGGAAGAAAAAGATCTTGCCAAGCGCATTCAAGCGGGCGATATGGAAGCAAAGAATCTTCTCGCTCGGGCAAACTTGCGACTCGTGGTCTCTATCGCGAAGAAGTACGTCGGACGTTCTCCCGACCTCACACTCCTTGACCTGATTCAGGAAGGCAACCTTGGATTGTTTAAAGCCGTGGATAAATTTGACTGGACCCGCGGGTACAAATTCTCAACCTACGCGACCTGGTGGATTCGACAGGCGATTACCCGCGCGCTCGCGGATCAATCGCGCACCATCAGGGTTCCGGTGCACATGGTGGAAACCATCGCCAAGTACAAGCAGGTGGTACGCCGACTCTCGCAAGATTTGGGACGCGACCCGATGCCCGAGGAGATTGGTGTTGAGATGGGAATTGAAACGGAGAAGGTGTACCAGATAGAAAAGATTGATCAGGATACGGTTTCTCTGGAGAGTCCCGTAGGAGACGAAGGAGATGATGGCAAGAGCACGCTCGGAGATTTTTTGCATGACGACAAGATTCTTTCTCCCGATCAGGATTCTTCTCGCAGGATTTTGGGCGACCAGGTTCGCGAGATTTTGGGAGAACTGTCGGAGAAGGAGCGTAGGATTTTGGAACTGCGGCACGGACTCATTGACGGCATAACTCACACCCTTGAAGAAGTAGGACAGAAGTTCGGCGTGACGCGCGAGCGCATTCGTCAGATTGAGGCGAAGGCGCACGAAAAGATTCGTCAACACGAGAAGTCAAAAAAATTGCAGGGATACTAGGGGAAGCTGATAGCTGTTAGCTTTTAGGAAGAAAGAGATTAAGGATGTAGCTTATAAAAAGCGATACATACGAGAAAAAGAGAGGAGGAAAGATAGAAAATAAAAGAAGGTATTTCTTGGATATGATATGAATTGTTTGAGAAGCACAAACGAGAACATCTTGGATCTGAGCTCTGAGATTTCCGATTGATGACGAATCACCGAGCAAATTTACACACAAATTTACACACAAGAAGACCCTAGACAAGTAGCGACGATCGTCGGAGCTTGTCTAGGGTTGTCCTGGAGTGAAGCTCCATCGACAAAGTCGGGGGATTTCAATTGGGCTCATTTACAAACCGACCCCGCCGTGTATGGAGGAGTCGGGTTGAAAGTAATCCTGATTTTTGAAACGTTTGTTCGCTATTCCATCACGGTAACGTTTCGACGAGTTCATGTCGTTCAGCCAAGAAAAGGCGCAGTGGACATGGTTACTCCCACTGCGCTTGCGTATACCATTAGACGAGAGGTTTGTTTAGACGGAGACCGGGAGGAGTTCATCGCTCCGAGCGATGGCATGAGGTCCACATAAGGTGATTGAGTCGTCGTCCTCCTTCCCTTTGATGGTTCCTTCCGCCAGGATAACACGTGGAGTTTGCAAGTACATGATCCGTCCCGTGATACGATACGGCCAGAGTGTCGCGGTTTTGTTAATCTGCCCATGGGACCACTCGGCCTGCGGTACGCAGAAGAGGGATCCAAAACGTATCACCTTGCAAGTTCCTTGTTTCTCAAGTTCCCGAATGGCCGATGGTTTGGTGAGCTCCAGCAGGTCGCGCTGTTCCAGGAATCTTTCCGGATTAGCGAGGAAGTGCCAGAGGAGCCAGTGCCCGGCTTGAAAATAGAAAAGTGCGTCGTCACCGTCAATGCCTCCCACCCACCCGCTGACCCCCTCCTCGTTTCTGCCATTCCAATTCCTGACAACGATGAACTGGCGTTTATTTCGTAATAAGAAGAACTCCATGCGCCGATCGTTCGGTAGCCAGATGGTGCTCTCTTCTTGGTCGGTGATCGCGGTGGTAGCACCTTCCGGTCTGATTTGGACCACCAGACGATTGCTGTTAAGTACGTACATTCCACTGTTTTCAAAGAGTCTCATACGTTTTTATGGTAGTTTCAGCCCTCGGAAGTCTGACCGGACGCGCGCCTCTCGCATCTCATATCTTCGGACAAACGTTTCAAAGAACTGAAATTTTGGCTAATCGTACACGCTCCGCGTTCCTTGTCAAACTCACCATATGTAAATAACACACGGTCGTGCACTATTTACATATGGTCATCTTTCGGATTTTATGGTATCAGTGAAATCAAACATGAAGACCGCTCCGATTCGCGTGGCGAACCGGAGCGGGTGTTATGCGGAGAACTTCTTCATCTCCCGAGCTTGTGCCGTTTCGGATGAGCACATCGTACGAGTCGCCGCGACTTCGCTCGCATCCCGATTGAATCAACGACATATTCCTCAGCCGACGACACAAGAATGGGATTTCCCAGTTTTGTGCTCATATCGGAGATGAGCGTACCACATTCATGCCGAGATGCAATTCCAGCCCCCGTTTTGTATCAAGGTTTTCGTGGGGTATACTCTGGATATGAAGGGCAATTCAGGGAGAAAAAGGAGGAGCAAGGAGACGGCACGAGTGTCAAAGAAACGGGCATTTGCGTTAGAAGCGCAGTTTCAGACGCTCTATACGACGCTGAATAAAAAACAGAGAGAAGCCGTGGACGCGATTCAGGGACCGGTGATGGTGATTGCGGGACCGGGTACCGGAAAGACGAGTATCTTGACGCTTCGCATCGCGAACATCCTGCGATTGACCGACACCACACCCGACTCAATTCTCGCG
>Ga0082335_1009945_pt1 | contig 10010 bp, 12 predicted proteins | sample Subgrocontami58m_FD_72375 | JGI IMG/M metagenome (GOLD analysis project Ga0082335, IMG submission 72375) | Subsurface groundwater microbial communities from S. Glens Falls, New York, USA - GMW37 contaminated, 5.8 m (SPADES assembly) (version 2) ... | reverse complement strand
AGGAAGCGTTTGTATCAGGAGCAACCCTGACAGACATCCAAGTCAGCGCAGTATAAGCGCGACTTTTTTTATCTTTTTTTTATTTTTGTTTTTTATTTAATTCTCTGGTTTTTTAATGATTAGTTCTTCTAAATATTTAAAAATATTTTTATTTAAAAAAGAACTTTAGACAACCACTCCAGAAAAAATATTGTGCTTTGTGTGTGTGATTTTCACGCGAACATTGCCCTTCAAAGGACCTTTATAATTCATAAGAGAAATAGTCCTGTTCTTAGCAATCGCAAGCACCTCTCCTTCAAGACGGCCAGGGTCAAGCAATTCTGCGTCAATAACCTCATCTTTTTTAAAAGGCTTAGGAAGCTCGCCAACCTTCGTCAGTGTTTCAGGAAAATCAGAAGCGTCAATAGTTAGTTTGACTTCATGTTTTTTTTCAAGCTCAGCAAGATGCTCATAAAACTTTTCCCAAGCCATAGACTTTGTTGGATTTCTGCCAAGCTTGTAAGGCAAAAAATTCTGAATGCAACAACGAGGAGAAAACTTATTGTTTTTCAAAGACTTCACAAAACCAACAATATCACTCATCTCAGCATCATTCCAGCCAGGAACCCAGACTGGAGCAATAACAAGCTCAACTTTGTCTGCAAGATAGCGAGCAAGTTCTTGCACTTGTTTTAGTGAATAACCCGCATCAGCAATCTTGCGCGCAGTTGTTTGCGTGCTTGCATTAATGCTTAAATTTACTCTTGACAAACCAGCAGAAAGCAATGCATCAACACGCTCGTGAGTTAGCAGAGTGCCATTGGTTATCAAAGAGATAGTTTTCACCTGAGGAATTTGTCGCATGCACTTCACAAGAGTTGTCATGTCATGATACAGTGTTGGCTCGCCCTGACTGTTAATAAGAATCTCAACACCATCAATAGCCTTTGTTTCAATGAGTTTTCTTGTCTCATCAGCTAAATATTCTGCTTCAACAACAAAATCAACAGGACGCTGATCCTCATCAACAGAACAATACACGCACTTAATATTACATGCAGTAATAGGTCTTACTTCAATAGTTTTTGTGCCTCTATCAAGAATGCCAAACGCAACATTACCCAGCAATGGAATGCCACTGTTTTTGTGTACATATACCGCGGGCTTGCCATTGAGTTTGTTTTTCAAGTGTTTGAAAGATTGCAATAGTAGTTGATGAAATTTTCTGTTCGCCGCATCATCAGATAAATTATCAAATGTGAGTTCGCCACCTTTAGCATGCCATGAACCAATTTTATTCAACTCATTTTCTGAAATAAAGCATTCAAACATGGTGAGAAAAATGACTTTAAGACCCTCATTTGTTTGTGTGAATTGCAGGGTTTCAAAGGAGAGCGTTGTCATACTTGTTTTATGTTTATAGGGGTTATAAAGATTGCTTTAGACAATTCTTGTTTGCGCTACAACAATCTTTAAATACACTTCTTGCGCAGGGTTTTTGGGTTATGGGGATGGCAGACGAACAAAAAACACAAGCTGGAGTTATCACCTACGAAACACTGTATGATTTGTTTCGCAGAGAAAAAAACAAAGAAGAAATCCAAGAACTTTCGCTTGCAATTTATCAAGACATGTTAGTTTATTTGAGAGAAAAACAAGCATACTATGATTCTTGCATGGCAAAAAGCGATATTTTCAGCTTAAGTGAAAGAGAAAAAACACTGCAACAACTACAAAACGCAAAACGAATAATAAAAGACTTGTATGAACGCAGAGAGAAAAAAATCATAGAACTTGCACTCAACAAAAGCAGAACCAATAGCGACCTAATAAACACACAATACTTGTTAGCTGAAGAAAAAGCATTTTATGAAATGCTGGTGCATGCACTCAACGCAAGCAGAGAAGGAGTGCTCATCAAGTTATTAGCACTACAACAGCCAAGCATGACAGGAGTTTTACGAGCCAACACGAGTGAATACTTGAATCCTCAGGTCCAGAATGAATCACATCATCCTGCAGCAACACAACAATCCGTAGAATCACACTCTCTCCAAGACACACCAACAAATGCATACGCAGCAACAGAAAGCACAGCAGCTGCAGACTCTTCAATTAAAACAAAACTCCTAAAATTCCTCTCACCAATAGACCAATTCTTAGGAGAAGAATTAGAACCCTATGGACCATACAATCCAGAAGACAAAGCGTATATACCAAACACACTTGCAGAAATATTAATAACAATGGGAAAGGCAAAAGAGATTGAAGAGGAGTGAAACACAGAACTTGAAAACTTATTCTGTAATATTATTCATACGCCTCTTTTCTATGATCAATAGCACCTAAGTAAACTGTTTTTGTATCCTCCTGTATTTTGAAGAGAAGTCTGAATTTTCTCATAAGACGCGTTGACTGCCAGCCATGAAGCACTCCTGCAAGTTTTCCACCAACAGAGTGCGGGTCTTGAGCAAGACGTTGCATCTTCTTGTCTAGAGCAGCAAGCAATTCTGTGTTTTTCTTATGCTCTTTAAGCGCTTCTAGAAAAGTATCTGTTCGCTCAAGAGTCCAACTCATGCTAGTTCAACAATAAGGTCTTTTACCGAGCTGACTTTTTTTGTTTTATGTGCAGTAATGTCTTGTTCGCTTGCGCGTAGTTGGTGCATTGTTTTTGAGTTGCCAAGTATTTCTGCAGTTTCAAGAACTCTTGCTAATTCTTCCTTTGAAATCATTTGTTTTTTTATATCCAATACTTCTTGGTATACATCCTGAATTGTTGCGGTTTCGCTCATATATTAACGATGTTTCTATTATTTATATGCTTTTCGGTGACACAATTTCAGGATACGACACCCAAAACCTTCAAGCATAACCTTTAAAAAGCCACCTCTGTTTTGTTAGCATATGAAAGTTCCTAAAGCTGTGAAGAGATACTGCCCAAAATGCAATAAGCACACAGAGCACAAGGTAGAGCTTGCGAAGAAGAAAACCATGGGCACAGCTCATCCGCAAAGCCATGGAAGCAGAGCAAAATACAGGCACCTTGCAACCATGGGCAACAAAGGCAGATACTCAAGACCACCAGGTGGTGGAAAAATGTATGGCAAAAAGCAAACCAAAAAAGCAGACTTTAGATATACTTGCACAAACTGCAAAAAAACATGGACACCACATCAGAATGGCAAACGAATTAAAAAGGTAGAATTCACATGAAAGCACTAAAAGAAACAACAAGCAAGTTCATCAAGATACGCTGCCCAAAATGCAAGAACGAACAAATCATGTTTGGCAAGGCAAGCACAACAGTAAATTGCCTTGTATGCGAAAAACCTCTTGCAGAGCCCACAGGAGGCAAAGCAAGAGTAAAAGCACGCGTACTTGAAGTTCTGGAATAAAAATGCTCAAACAAAGCGAGTTTCCCGCAGAAGAAGAATTAGTGCTTTGCACAGTCACAGGAATAAATCCACATTCAGTATTTGCAACACTTGATGAGTATGGCAAACGTACAGGGCTTGTTCACATCTCAGAAGTTGCGCCAGGACGAATACGCAATATTCGCGATTATGTGAAAGAAGGCAAAAAAATAGTGTGCAAAGTCTTACGAGTTGATAAAGAAAAAGGACACATAGACCTTAGCATTCGTCGCGTCAATGAAACGCAGAAACGCGAAAAAACAAATCAGATCAAAGAAGAACAGCTTGCCGAAAAAATACTAGAACAGCTTGCTAAAACACGAAATGAAGAACCAGCAGCTTTGTATGCACAACTCTCTGAAAAAGTTCTTACAAACTATACTGGAGTATATGCCTGTCTTGTTGATGTGGCATTGCATGATGCTTCACTTGAAAAACTTGGTGTGGAAAAAACTTTTGCTAAACAAGTAACTGATCTTGTGAAAGAACGCATAAAGCCGCCAGAAGTAAAGGTAGCAGGAGATTTTAAACTCCAAAGCTATGCAGCAAATGGCATAGAACTTATAAAAAAAGCCCTTGAAAGAGCAAAAGAAACACAAGCTAAAACAACACTTGTATACACTGGTGCAGGAACATATCACCTTACAATTATTGCAGAAGAATACAAAGAAGCAGAGCGCGCACTAAAAAAAATCACTGAAAACGTGCTCACAAGCATACACAAAGACAAAGGCACAGGCACATTTACAAGACATGAAGGAGGGAAGTAAAATCTGTTTTTCCATCTTCTTTATATACCTCCTCTGCTGATTTCAAGCTATGCCAGAAGATTCTTTTGCGCTCGGAGGACAAGCACTTATTGAAGGAGTTATGATTAAAACAAAAAACAAAATAAGCATGGCTTGTCGCACAAAAAAAGGCATTATCACAAAAACACAATCTTACACAAGTCTCACAAAAAAATCAAAACTATTGGCATTGCCAATTATTCGGGGCATTGTATTACTTATTGAGATGCTTATTATAGGCTATCGCGCTTTAGTCTGGAGTGCAGAATCACAAGATGGTGAAGAAATGACTGGGTGGCAGAGTGTAATAAGCATGCTCTTTGCAGTAATCCTTGTGATAGGATTATTTGTGCTCTTGCCGTATTATCTTGCGCGTGTATTTCTTGAGCCAGCAACAGTGTGGTTTCACATCATTGATGGCATTATACGAGTTATTATTTTCTTAGCTTATTTAGGTGCAATGTCTTTATTTCCTGATGTTGCACGTTCATTCATGTATCATGGCGCTGAACATAAAGCAGTGCATTGCTATGAAGCCAAGAAAAAACTCACTGTTAAAAATGTGCAGCAATTTAGACCAGAACATCCTAGATGCGGCACATCATTCCTTGTTATATTAATCATGGTGAGCATCACTGTTTTTTCTTTAGTAAGATTTAATGAATGGTATTACAATATCATTGCTCGTGTTTTATTAGTTCCAGTTATTGCAGGAATTTCATTTGAATTACTTAAACTCAGTGCGCGTTTTAGTAAATCAGTTTTTGGCCGCGCACTTGTGTTTCCAGGACTACTTGTGCAAAGACTCACAACACGCCAGCCAAGTGATGACCAAGTACAAGTGGCTATAGTGGCTGTACAAAAGGCATTATGAGCGTATTGATTAAAGCACTTGCAGCAACACTTGCATTCGTAGTAGTTCTTTTATTAACACTGCATGTCTTAGGAATTGTTTCATGGCAAGTGTTCTGGTTGATTATTATTTTGGTAGCAGGATTTGCATATCTTCTACTGCCGCACATAAAATCTGCTGATTAATAACTTGTTTTTTTCGTGAACGAGCAATTTATCTACAAAATATTGCTTTGCATTGCTCTTGTTTTTAGTAATAATCTCTCCAACTAAATGACTTGCCATGCAGGTCATGCACTGTTACTACGCCGCAACGCTTGCAAAATCCTGCTGAATCCAACATTACTTGACCGCAGCTAGGACAGGTTTCCATGAGCCCCCTCTTGTTGTATTGTTTTTTCCCACAATCCTTTGTTAAAAAAGGTACTATAACATCGGAACTTATTATTCAATATCAAATACTAAGTTCCTCTGAACATCCTCAAAACGTAGTTTTGGGCTGCCAAAAACCAATCCGCTGTTTTTGAGCATAATAAAGGCATTTTTTATTACAGATTTACTGCCTTTATTATGAAAATAAAAAACACCGCAGGCGATGAAGCCCACGGTGTTCCTGTCAGATACGTGAGTGAAGACTATGATCTATCAAGCCAGTTATACCTGTCAATCTCGGCGCCTTGATCATGTTCGCACACGCGACACATGTATGGATCAGAAGTTGCAAGCTTTTGAATAACTGTTCCGCAGGATACACATTTGCTTTTTTTCATTGTTCTACCAGTTCATCCATCTCATGCTGAAAGAATGCTTCAGGATCTTTCAAGCTGTGGATTAATTTTGCTGCCTCATCAATATTGGTGAGAAATAGTTCAGGCGCCATGCGCCTTACTCCTCCCAGCCCCAGAGGGTATCTTCTTCGGTTTGCTTCCAGAGCTCCTCGCCATCTTCAGCTCTTTTTTCACCAAACAACCATGCTGCTTCGTCGTAGCGTTTGTCTCCATTGTCTAGTTCATCATTTGCTTCAAGATCTTCGATTTCTGCTTGCCATGATTTTTCGTCTTGCTCAAGCTCGGCGCGTAGGTCGTGCTTAGGAGCCATTATACGATGTGCTTGTTTTGCTTCCATATTCCCACACCCCTGCCGTGAATCTTACGGCAATCACCTATGATTTTGCGAAAGAAGACGCTTCTTATATATTTAGTGCTGATAATTTATAAGGTTTATAAAAAGCAGCTTTTTTGAGTTCTTTTATATAAAACGATAAGGTTTATAAATAATGAAGTGATTGGGTCTGTGGGGATGGCCTATGAGACGCAAAGTAATTCAGATAGCAGAATCAACACAACTAATTAGTTTGCCACGCAAATGGTGCATAGAGCACGGCATAAAAAAAGGAGAGGAATTGGAAGTCACAGAAGAAGGAACAAAACTTATTGTTGATACAGCTAAAGAATTTTTAATGACACGATCAAAAATCCTAATCGAGAAACCTGAAAAACTGTTTGGACAAACAATTCGTTCAACATATATAATGGGAGTGGATGAGCTTGAAGTTGAGTTTGGGCAACCAGAGGTGCTTAAACTTGTTCAAAATGAATCAGCTAAATTGTTAGGATTTGAGATTGTTAGTCATTCAAACAAGGGATGTGTTATTAGAAGCGTAGCTTCCGCGCTTGACACTGAGTTTGACAGTATTCTTAGAAGAACACTTTTGTTGCTCACTGAAATGGCAAAAGACTCGCTTGTTGCTCTTAAATCTGGAAACTTTAGTGCGTTAAGCGAAATCGTTGAAAGAGAGCGCATCAACAATAAACTCACTGCATTTTGTTTACGCGTTCTCAATAAAAAAGGATATAAGGATCGTAAAAAAATGACTGCGATGTATGGTCTTGTTTGTGAACTTGAGTACTTGGCTGATGAGTACCGTGAGATTAGCAATTATGTTCAAGCAAAAAAATGCAGGCTTGATCCAAAAGTTCTTTCCCTATTTCAGGGTATGGTAGAACGCACGCAGGAATTTTATGAGCTAGTCTACAAGTTTACCATTGAGAGTCTTGCGCTATTCATCAGAAAACTCAATGATGAAAGCTATAAAAAAGCGCTTGATCTTTTACACAATTCTAAAAGGCACAACACCCGTGTTTTGCACCACCTTATTTCAATATCAGAAAAATTATATCACTCAACTGTCTTTCTAAGTCAATGAGTCCTTTAGTGTTGCTGTTTTTTCCAAAAGTTTGTAAAGACACCATGTTGCAAAGTGTTGTGTGCGCAGGGTATTTTTTTCTTTAAGCTTTCCTGTAGCGAGGTCGTCTGCATTTTTTATCGCTCTGAGCTGTTGCGCTGCAATACTTGGGTCGAATGAAGTGTCCTCTGCTGTTTTATAAACATGTGGAAGTTTTTTCGGCAAATCAGAGCACTTTCCTCTTCCTACTCTGATAGAGTAATATCTTTTAGCAAGCAGGTCCATTCTTTGTGAAAGATATGTTCTTGCCTGTTTGAGATGGCTACCATAAAACTGCAATGCTTTAGAGTCGTCTTCCAATTTTTTCCCTTCTCTTGTTAATTTCTCTGTTGTAAGCTTGGCGCCATATACATTTACCAAAAACCCAAATAAGTATAACTGATCAGGATCTGGAGGCATTTTGAGCTTTTGCGCAGATGCAGTGAACAACTCTTCTTGATTTTGGCCATACACCCTTCTAAATCGAATTTGCTCTGGCGCAAAATGTCTGGTCCAAGGACTTATGAGATACATAAAGTCTTCTGCCCAGTGACAAAAACTCAGGTGAGGATCAGGTATGGGTTTGACTTTCTTTTGTCTCTCTTGAGATGATAGCTGTTCAAGGTCTTGGAGAAGTTGTCCAGAAGACTTAGGAATTCTCCCAGTTTCAATCTTAAAATTTAATTCCCAGGGATCCATTCGTGCTCTGATTGTCTTATCTGAAAGAAAAAGTTCTGCTTTTGTAATGATTGTACTTCCGCATTTATCCCAAAGATCAGCATCCTCTTTGTAAAATAACATTTTTTCTGAAGCCCGCATTATTCTGCCAAAATCAGTGTGTCGGAGGAGATACACCTTTTGTAGGTCTTCTGGTTTTTTCTCTGCAATTAAGGAGCACTCTTCGTAGTATCTTTCAAGAGGCGGAGGTGTTAGATGCCAGAGTTCAACAAGATTTTTTGCACCAAAAAGCAAGTCTTTAGCTATAGTGCGATAACTCTTTTCTTTTTCTTTTTCTTTTTCTTCTATGGCTTTTATAATGCCTTTTCTAAGCGCAGCATAGGCTTCGCCAAGAGTTGGTCCAATAATGTGTCCTGAAAAAAGTACTGCTAAGACTCCACTACTTTCTTGTCCAGGAATCTTTTTTTGGATTTCTTCTTTACTATACACAATGTAATCAAGTGGAGGCATTATTCTTCCCATACCACCTCTATCTCTCTGGTGCTGAACGCACTTATACCTCAGGCATGCTCTATTTTTTGCGTCCAGTCCATCTTTTGCACGTATGGTGCTTACAAATGGAGGAAGCTCGGTTCTAGTTGTATCACTTACTGTATGCTCAACTCCTTTTGTGATACCTAATGAAAAACGAAGTGTTCCCAAAGGATCTTTGTCATCTGCAATTATCTGAGCAGAGTCAGTTTTAAATTCATGTCTGTGTTCAATAATGCAAGAGATAAGGTTTAGACCTGCTTTACGTGCAGCAAACTGGTGAATTCTACGGCCATTTGACCGGTAGAGCGCAAGTTGTGATATAATTTTGGTAACCCAGTCAAAAAGCATTTCATCTGGTGGAGGAGAAGGAGTAGATAGAGCCGGTTCTTCTGGTGGTTGCGCGCCTTCACTGTTTTTAGCTGTGTTTTCTGTTGATCCTGAAGAAGAGCTCAAAGAAATAAGACCAACATTTTCAGAGGGAACTTCTTTTGCACTATCTGCAGTGACTATTCCTGTATTTATCTTATCAGCACTGCTCACACCTGCTTGTTCATTCTCAGTTAAAATTAAAAACTGCTCAAAAGGATTTTGCGCAACACTGCGTGCTTGTATTAATGCGACAAATTCTTTTTTAAAGTCTGGATGTGTTCTTTCTTTTTCTAGTTTTGTTTCAAGATATTTTACGAGTTTTTCTTTTTTTCCTGCTGCCTCTTCAATAAGCTTGATAAGTTCCGAGGCGGGGATTACTTCAGGTAGTGTACTCGGTATGCATCTCCACGCTTTTTCAGGCACAATTGGCGGTTGATGATTTTCAGTATCAATATAAATCCATGGGGTGCTGGCATACAAAACTGAATCATGAGAAAATGCACTTGTTTGCGTTGTAACAACAACACTTAAATCGAGCATGTCATCTAAGAGCTTAGCAAGATCTTTTCCCGTTTCTCTTGAATCACCATATAATAGGGCTTGATGTTTAGTATCTTGCAATCCTGTTACCAAACCCATAAGTGCTTCAAGACCCGGTGAGTTAGCTTTAGTGCCTTCTTGAGGCGTAACAAATAGTCCTATTTTTATTTTCTGCAGTGTAGTTTCCATTCCCAAATACTCCAAACACTACTGGAAGATGGCAAAGACCTTTAAAAGTATTATGCGCTTTCTCTTAGTAAAACAGCAAATTGCGCCTCTTTTGATGTTTGTGCTGGGTTTAGGAGTTTTTGAAGAATGAGTGTCTGGTTGCGATCTCTAAGTGCTATCTGAATTTTTTTAAACTGGCCAAATAGAGCAGGTTCTCTTTCTCCAGCAACTTTCGCAAGAATCTCGCTCAATGCTCTTTGGGATTGTAACGCTAAGCGGTATACTACTCCTAATATGGAGTTTTCTTTTATTTTGGTTGCCAGGTCTTTTAGTTCTTTTTCACATTCAAGAGTAGGCCCGAGTTTTACGGCAGTCACTGCAATATTACGCATGTAGTTGAGATCAGGCACCCTGCTTTCAGGAAGATTTTCGTAATACTTAGTAAGCATAATCTGAAAGACTCCT
>Ga0082335_1009942_pt1 | contig 10016 bp, 10 predicted proteins | sample Subgrocontami58m_FD_72375 | JGI IMG/M metagenome (GOLD analysis project Ga0082335, IMG submission 72375) | Subsurface groundwater microbial communities from S. Glens Falls, New York, USA - GMW37 contaminated, 5.8 m (SPADES assembly) (version 2) ... | reverse complement strand
AGCCACCGGCGAGGTGAGGGGGCGGGACCGCTCCTTCGACATCGCCTTCGCCAAGAGCCAGATCGGCGGCGGCTCGCGGCTGCCGCGCACGGGCACCATATTCATTTCCATCCGCGACGCCGACAAACCACGCATCCTCGGCACTGTCCGGCTGCTGCGCAGCCTCGGCTTCAAGGTGATCGCAACCTCGGGAACCCAGCGTTTCCTGGTGGATAACGGCATCGAGGCGGAAAAGGTCAACAAGGTCGCCGAGGGCCGGCCGCACATCGTGGACGCCATTACAAACGGCCAAGTACAGCTTGTTTTCAACACAACCGAGGGGGCCACGTCGCTGGCCGACTCCAAGTCTCTGCGGCGCGCAGCCCTCTTGCATAAAGTGCCGTACTACACCACTCTTTCAGGCGCCGTCGCCGCGGCGCGGGGGCTGAAGGCCTACCTCGGGGGCGACCTCGAAGTACGCGCGTTGCAAAGCTATTTCCCGGGCCGGACTTGACGGCAGCAGCACCGTCCCAGTGGAGCGAAGGTGTGAGTTGCAGAGAGTTCCAGGATCGCGCCGCCGAAAAGGCTTGGCGGAGCGATCGGAACTTTTTGCTTTGTTGGTTGTATACGACTCCAACGACAGGTTTCGTGGGAGCCGTGGGAATGCTTGGATTGGAAGCAAAGTGGCCGACCTCTCCGTCGCCGATCAGGCGCGCGGCGGGCCGGCCGGAGGACCGAAGATTGATGGACAAAATTCCAATGACGGATGCGGGCTATTCCGCGCTGGAGACGGAGCTCAAGCACCGCCAGCAGGTGGAGCGGCCGCGCATCATTCAGCAGATCACGGACGCGCGTACGCACGGCGACCTGTCGGAGAATGCCGAGTATCACGCCGCCAAGGAGGCGCAGTCGCACAACGAGGGCCGCATCGCGGAACTCGAGGACAAGCTCGCGCGCGCCGACGTGATCGACGTATCGAAGCTGTCCGGCGAGACCGTCAAATTCGGCGCCACCGTGACGCTGGTCGATGAGGATACCGACAAGAAACAGGTGTGGCAGATCGTGGGCGAGCCGGAAGCCGATGCTAAATCCGGCAAGATCTCCATTACCTCGCCGCTGGCGCGAGCGCTGATCGGCAAGGCCAAGGGCGCGCAGGTGGAAGTGGTGACGCCCGGCGGCGCCAAGGCCTATGAGGTGAAGAAGGTGGAGTGGCGGTAAGGCGCGGCGGGGCGCGGCCGCTCATGAAACTTGGGGGGCAAGCATGAACTCGGACCTTTGTGCAACCTGGGCGCCGCGCGTTCTCAGCATCCTGCGCATCCTGGCGGCGCTGCTGTTGCTGCAATACGGCACCGCCAAGCTGCTCGGCTTCCCTGCCGTCCCGATGTTCCAGGGGATCAAACTCTTCTCGCTATACGGCGTCGCCGGGCTGATCGAACTGGTCGGCGGGGCGCTGTTGTTGATCGGGCTGTTCACCCGGCCGGTCGCCTTCATCCTCTCGGGCGAGATGGCCGCGGCGTATTTCATCGGCCACTTCCCGAAGGGCTTTATCCCGCTGCTCAACGGCGGAAACGAAGCGGTGCTGTTCTGCTTTGTGTTTTTCTATTTCATCTTTGCCGGCGGCGGGCCGTGGAGCGTGGACGCGGTGCGCTATTCGGCGCTGAGCAAGTAAAGCTAGCTTGCGCTGCTCCGTGGTAAAGCGCGGCAGTTTTCGCCAGTCATGGCCGGGCTTGTCCCGGCCATCTCGCTCAGGCGAGCACAGCGACTAAACAATTTCACTGTAAAGATCACGCCACGAGGGATTCTTCTCCGCGATCGTGCGCGTCTTCCACGCACGCGGCCAGTGTTTCATACTCTTTTCCCGCTGGATTGCAGCGCGTGGAGAGTCAAAGATTTCAAAGTAAACGAGCCTATCTATCCCATATTTTTTACTGTGCCCTTTGATGAGTTGGTTCTTGTGTTCATAGATACGCCGCACGAGATCGCCGGTGACGCCGATGTACAATGCGCCGCCAGGGCGGCTGGCGAGTATGTACAAGTAGCATTGTTTCACAGGGAGTCCCTAAGCGAGATGGCCGGGACAAGCCCGGCCATGACGCTTTTGAATTTTTGCGCCCCCGGAATGACGAACTATTTCAACTCCAGCGGCACCATGGCGGCGTCCTTGGAATTGCGCAGCGTCAGCGAGGTCTTCACGTTGCGCACATGCGGCGCGGCGGTGAGCTCGGCGACAAAGGCCTGAAAGGTCTTCAGGTCCGGCGCCACGCATTTGAGGATGAAATCAATCTCGCCCGAGAGCATCCAGCACTCGCGCACCAGCGGCTGCGCCCGCACGAACTGCTCGAAGGCGGCGAGATCGGCCTCGGCCTGGCTCGACAGATGCACCATGGCGAAGACGGTGACTTCGAAGCCGAGCAGCTTTTCGTCCAGCAGCGCGCGATAGCCCTTGATGTAGCCGGCCTGTTCCAGCGCGCGCACGCGGCGCAGGCAGGGCGGCGCGGAAATGCCGACCCGGCGCGCCAGCTCCACATTGGTGATGCGGCCGCCGGCCTGAAGCTCGGCAAGAATCTTGTGGTCGATAGCGTCGAGACGGCGGGTCACGAGAGGACTCCGGTTCGCGCCTATCCCCGGCGAGGCGCGGGGCCATCCATAGCGCGAAACCGCCGCCCGCGAAATATTATTGCGCAGGCGCTCATCCCCAGGGGCCGGGTTGCGTATCTTGCATGGCTCTCCGGATAGCTTAGATTGCAGGTCATAGCGGGAGGACGTTGTCTGGGGGCACCTGTGGCGGCCCCCGCGGAGCCCCCAGGAACCTTCTTTATGGCCTCCACCCACGCCAAGGTCGTGATCATCGGCTCCGGGCCGGCGGGCTATACGGCGGCCATCTATGCCGCCCGCGCCATGCTGGAGCCGATCCTGATCCAGGGCATCCAGCCCGGCGGCCAGCTCACCATCACCACCGACGTGGAGAACTATCCCGGCTTCGCCGACGTCATCCAGGGGCCCTGGCTGATGGAGCAGATGCAGAAGCAGGCCGCCCATGTGGGCACCCGGCTGGTCAGCGCTCACGTCATGAAGGCCGATCTCTCGCGCCGACCGTTCCGGCTGGAAACCGATTCCGGCGACGTCTATCTCGCCGACGTGCTCATTCTCGCCACCGGCGCGCAGGCGCGCTGGCTCGATCTGCCGTCGGAGCAGAAGTTCAAAGGCTACGGCGTCTCCGCCTGCGCCACCTGCGATGGCTTCTTCTACCGCGACAAGGAAGTGGTGGTGATCGGCGGCGGCAATACCGCGGTGGAGGAAGCGCTGTTCCTCACCAACTTCGCCTCCAAGGTGACGGTCGTGCACCGCCGCGACAGCTTTCGCGCGGAAAAGATTTTGCAGAACCGGCTGGCGAAGAATGCAAAGATCAAAGTCATTTGGAATACCGTGCTTGAAAAGGTGCTGGGCAGCGAAGACCCGCTGAAGGTGAAGGCTGTGACGCTGCGCCATGTCGAAACCAGCGCCCTCACCGAAAAACCCGTCAGTGGCGTGTTCATCGCCATCGGTCACACCCCGGCCACCGAGTTGGTGGCGGGCCAGGTCAAATTGAAGCCCTCCGGCTATGTGGCCACGGCGCCTTTTTCGACGGCGACTTCGGTGCCCGGCGTTTTCGCCGCCGGCGACGTCACCGACGATGTTTACCGGCAGGCGGTCACCGCCGCCGGCCAGGGCTGCATGGCCGCGATCGAGGCGGAAAAATTTCTCGCCGCGCATGGCGAGGCGGAGCCGGCCGTGGCGGCGGAGTGAAATGTCACCTCTCCCATAGGGAGAGGTCGGCGCATGAAATGCGCCGGGTGAGGGGTGAGTGGCCTAACGATGGGTCTGAACCCCCTCACCCCAACCCTCTCCCCACCGGGGAGAGGGAGAAGAATAAGTAACGGGCGGAAGCGCACGATAGATGGATTGGGACAAGCTCAAAGTTTTCCACGCCGCGGCCGAGGCCGGCAGCTTCACCCATGCGGGCGAGCATTTGAGGCTCTCGCAGTCGGCGGTGTCGCGCCAGGTGAGCGCGCTGGAACAGGAATTGGGCGTGTCGCTGTTTCACCGCCACGCCCGCGGCCTCATCCTCACCGAGCAAGGCGACGTGCTCTACCGCACCGCCCATGACGTGTTCATGAAGCTCGAGGCGGCGCGCGCAAAACTCACCGACAGCCGCGAGCGCCCGAACGGCGACCTCAGGGTAACCACGGCCCCGGGCATCGGCGTGAATTGGCTGACCCCGCGGCTCGGCGAGTTCATCGAACTCTATCCCGACATCCGCCTCACGCTGATCGCGACCGACGAGGAACTCGACCTGTCCATGCGCGAAGCCGACGTGGCGATCCGCCTGGGCCAGCCGCAGCAGCCCGATCTTATTCAGCGCAAGCTGTTTTCCGTGCGCTTCCACGCTTACGCGTCGCCGGAATATCTCAAGCGGAGGGGAACTCCGCGCTCGGTGGACGATCTCGACAACCACAGCATTCTGCTGCTCGGCGGCAGCGTGCCGAAGCATTTGCAGAACCGGGCCTGGCTTCTCAATGTCGGCCGCGAAGGCAAGCCGCCGCGCACGCCGGTATTGACCATCAACAATGTGCTCGGCGTGCTGCGCGCCTGCCAGCAGGGCTTCGGCATCGCCATGCTGCCGGACTATCTGGTGGAGGATAGCGGGCTGGTGCAGCTGTTCGCCGACGCGGATTCCATCGCTCTCGATGCGTTCTTCCTTTATCCGGAAGAGTTGAAGTCGGTGGCGCGCGTCCAGGTATTCCGCGACTTCCTGGTCGCCAAGGCACAGCGCTGGAATTACTGATCCCGCCGCCGTCACGTCTCCGAGCCGCTGCGCAACAGCGAAGCCTGCACGTCGTCGAGCAAGAGCCGCAGCTCCAGCTCGCGGAACTCGACAAAGGCGCGCCGCATCCAGCGGTGCAGCTCCATATAGACGTCCAGCGGGATATTGCCGGGCGGGGTGCTGCGGAAATCCGCGAAGGAGAATGGCGGCTTTTCGATGTAGCGGTGCAGCAGCGGCATCAGCGCCGGAATCTGTATCGGCACTGATACCGCCCGCGACAGCGGAAAGTTTTCGCGGGCGCGCTGCCCTCTGGCGACCGCCTCGTTATAGACCGGCACCAGGATCATCTCGGGCAGGCGGCTTTGCAGCCCGGCATAGGCCTGCGCCGCCGCGCGATCCGGATCAGCGATGAAGAGAGCCACCGGCTCGATCCCGCGCCGGCGTGCGTCGTCGACAAAGCCGATATGGCGCAGCACGGAGAAAAATTGCACGAAGGACGCAGGCGCGAGGTCCACGACCTTGGCCATCTTGTCATCGACCATCAGCCGGTCGAACAGCGCCATCTGCCCTTCGATGCCGGTGATGTCCGCCCTGGTGGTGTAGCCGGGCAGATAATCCAACAGCGACGGCTCGTCGGCGGCGAAGTCGAAGGCCGCGACGGGGCGGCCTTCCAGCAGAAAAAAGTCGACCAGCAGCCGCGCCACCAGCGTCTTGCCCACGCGCGGACGCGGCGAGCACACGATATAGAGAGGCATTCGGCGTATCATTCCGCGACCTTAGAGCAAGATCGCCCAACGTTGAAACGACAAAGCGGCGAGCGTCCTTCACCTCTCCCCGCGTGCGGGGAGAGGTCGATTCCGAGCAAAGCGAGGGATCGGGTGAGGGGGCCGTGCCGCGATTCTGAGCGGATTGAAACGCCCCCTCCAGGCTACGCCGAAGCGAAGCCGCTTCGGCTTCGCCCAGGCGAGCACCCGGCTCGGCTCGCGACGCTCGCCTCGCCACCCTCTCCCCGCAAGCGGGGAGAGGGATAGCTGCGCAGCCGTCTCTTCGATCGGTGGACCACGCGGTTCAGCCGGCCGCCTTAGTGGACGCTATATCCTTGAGCTTCACCCGGTCATATTCCGCCCAGACATTGCCGAGCCAGTGCCGGACATAGCCGCGCAGCACGAAGGAATAGGACGCGATATCGCCGGCCGGCCCCTTGTTGGCGACGAAGGTAAGAAAAGGCACCGACGCCAGTTCGACCTGCTCGCAGGCCATTTCGTTGAGCTTGGGAATGTTGATTTCGACGGCATCCTTGATCCTGTGGAAATAGGAGTCATAGGTCGCCGGATCCCACTCGAAAAAGCTCGTGTTGTTGATGAAATTCTTCACCAGGAAATACCTGGCATCGCCGACGAAGGCGGCGGTCTCGGCGATCTCGTCCAGCGACGCGATCGAGGGCCCGAGAATATGGAACACCGCGAAAGTAACCTGGCCTTTCTTCACGATGTCGAGGAAGCCGATGTCGCGCAGCGCCCGCAAGGTGGTGGAGAGCAGCCCGGCGCGCACGTCGATCACCGTGACCTTCGCGTCGGCATTGCCGAGCGTGTCGAAAATCTTCATCTGGTCGGGAATGGTGGTGACGTCCACCACTTCGGTCACGTCGGGATGAAAGCGCCTCAACGTGCCCCTCGGCGACTCCGTGTCGAAGGCGCGCGTGGGCACATTATGCGCGACAAAGTAATCAAGCAGCGTGCGGGTCACGGTGGTCTTGCCGACGCCGCCCTTGTCTGCGCCGACGATGATGACTACTGGCTTGGCCATGGACTAACCCCACTCGGCACGACGTGACGCAGGCACGCTGGCTCCCGTAAGCAATCTGTTGCACATAAGCGGGGCGCGCTTCAACCGGGGAATTCCGGGTTGTATTTGCACCCCGCTCAGCCGGCGTGACTCCCCATTCACGCAAGCAACGCCTTCATTTTTTCCTGATTGATGGTCTTGACCAGTTGATCGACAAGCCCGCCGAGGGGCATGGGCACCTTGGCGTCCTGCGCCATGTCGAGCGCGACATCCATGTCCTTTTCCGCCCATTTGCCGGTGCCCTTGCCCCAGCGTGAAAGCGACCAATTGGCGCCGCTGCCCTCCATCAAGGCGGCGATCAGGCGCGGAATGTCGGCGCCAAGCTTCTTTGCCAGAGTGAGGGATTCGTAATTCGCCGCCATGCAAGCCCACAGCAGCATGTTATTAATGGTCTTGGCGATCTGGCCGGTGCCGACGCCGCCGAGATGCAGCACGCGGCCAAAGGATTCCAGCGCGGGCTTCGCCCGCTCCACCCATTTCTCCTCGCCGCCGGTGTAGATCACCAGCATGCCGTTGTCGGCGGCCTCCTGGCCGAGCACGACGGGCGTATCGAGCACGCCAATGCCTTGCGTGTCTGCCAGCTTCGCCATCCGCTGGCAAAGCTCCGGGGCGACCGAACTGGCGATGCAAATGACCGAGCCAAGCGCGAGCTTGTCGAGCAGGCCGCCGGTGATGACCTCTTCTACCTGCTCGCCGGTCGCCACCATGATGACGACCACCTCGGCGCGCTGGCCAACCTCCCCCACGGAACCGCGGGTCCCAATGCCTTGGCTCTTGGCGCGCGCCGTGGCTTCGGCGCTGACATCGTAGCCGGTAACTTCGAAGCCCTTTTTGGCCATGTGCTGAGCCATCTGAAATCCCATGGCGCCTAGTCCGATCATGCCCGTGCGTTTTACCGGAGTCGTCATATTGTCCATCTCTGTGCGTGGGAGCTTTGCGATTGTGAGGATGCGGGCCGAACTCTAGCTTCGCCTGCTCCGGGCGAGCAAGCGCGCCGTCGCGCGCGGCTGGCGAAATCTTCGATGTCCTTTGAATTGGTACAGCTGGGTGGACTTGAACCACCGACCTCTGGTTCCACAGACCAGCGCTCTAACCAACTGAGCTACAGCTGCACAGGATGCGCGGGATCGGCCCGCGGGCCGCGTTCCGGTGTCTCTTTATGGCAAATGGCGGCCCCTGCTCGCAAGTGATGCGTCGCGCGGGGTACGGGGCGGCTTAAAAAAGCAAAAGCCCAGGCGATTAACCCGGGCTTCGGCTAGGCATCTCTGATCCGGGCCATGCCCGGCGGCGATTAGGCCACCTTGCTGAAGGCCTTGGTGACGCCGTTCTTGAGCGGCTCCGCGGTGTCGTTGGTGACCTTCTGGGCGATCGAGGTCAGTTCGCGGGTCTGGGCGGAAAGCTGCTCGAACTGCTTGCGCGCATGCGCAGTCGAGAGTTCAACGGCTTCCGACAGCGACTTCAGGGTAATGAACTCGCTGAAGAAGTCGAAGGCCGCGTTGGTGTTAGCGCGCACGGCATCAATGACCTTGAGGCCATATTCCGTGCTGCCCTTGGTGGCAGTCGCATAGGTCTCTTCCAACACGTCCGTCGCCTCTTCGGCCACGGCTTTCAGCTTTTCGTAGTTTTCCTTGGCCTGGGAGACGCCCTTTTCGGCGATCTCGCGGAACGCGGCCGGAATTTCCATCTTGGGGAGGTCGAACTTGGGCATTTCGAATTTCGCTTCGAACTTCTCGTATGCGCCGGGCCCGGCCTTCGCCGTCTTGGCCTTCGCGTTGATGTTTACGTTGGCTTCCATGGCACTCGTCCTTGCTAGAGGGGACTTCCTGGTGACCCGCTCAGCACCCGAGTGCCGTCCCGCGGGCCTCTCGACTCCAGCACATCCCTGCTGGCTATCTCGTAATCTTTATATAGCACAGCCTATGGTGCATTGCAACATAAATACGGAACTATGCACTTGACAAACCGGCCTAGTGGCTGATTTGTCGAGATTTCAGCTATATTGCAACGCGATAGATGTTAGCTAGGGCTGCCTTTGGGCTTCGTCTTAGCCTTTGGCTGGCGCTTGGGTATTCGCCCCGTTTCCAGGGCAGCTCGCATCGCCGTTTCCAGCGACAGGGGATGCAAAGACAATTTGTCCTTTGGAGCAGCGCGTTTGATCTTTTCCGCACTAGCTGCTAGTTCTCTATTTGTGCCTTGCGCTAGTTCCGAACTAGCAGTAGTACTGTGCTTTGAAGAATCGTGCTGAGAAGGTGCCATGGCCAAATCCAAATCCGAGTTTGAGACTGTTCTGCAACAAATCCAGACTGATCTGCAACAACTGCGGCAACTATATGCGGCTGAATATGCCCGTGGCGAGAAAGACGCTATCGGCCGCATCGTTCAAGCCGCTCATGGCGAACCACAGCGCAACGGTCACGATACCAAAGAAAGCCGCCCACAGAAAGGGCCGAAGGGCCGCGCCCCATCTGGCTCCGCAGGAGCACTCGTTGATCGAGTGCTAGGGGAGCGGGGCCAAAAAGGGGCTACTTCCTCGGAAATTCACGGTGCCGCAAAAACGCCAGTTGAAAAGATGGTTTCTTATTCTGGCGTTCGGTTTGTATTAGCTCAGGGCCGAGAAAAGGGACGTTATCGTAACAAAGGCGGAAAATGGTTTTTGAGGGCTGAAAACAAAGCGGCGGAGTCGGGCGCTCACCCATAACTCCGCCGCCTATGAATCCCGGCTGCATCGGGTCGCGATACCGTTGCAGTCGGCAGCCAGGGAGAGCCTGGCATTGTGGTGCGTGCACCGGAGGGGCAGTCGCGAAAGGCCCCTCCACCCTATGCGGTAGTGGCGAAATTGGCAGACGCGCCCGGTTTGGAACCGGGTGGGAAGGCCCCTGAGAAGGTCCCCGTATCGGTTCGAATCCGGTCTACCGCACGCATGTTTCTTAGCAAATCCAGAGTGAAAAGGGAATCCCCCCACATAAGTCATTGTTTTTGCACTGGTACTCTATACGTCAGCCGTTTTCCTTCGCCGCTTTTGATTGCCACAACCATCCGCTCGCCATCGGTGATCTTGCGATGATCCCACCGGAACGAAAATTCATCGCAATAGCGGGCGAGGTGCCGCCTACTGACGGTATGGAATGAACCAATGATCCCTCTTTTCAGCAACGCAAAGAAAGAGGTGGTCCCACTTTCTGAGACAGCCGGCTAAGGTGGATTCGCCGACGAAGAGGACGATCCACCATGAGGACGCGGAGACGGTTTTCGGCTGAGTTCAAAGCGAAGGTTGCGCTTGAGGCGATCCAGGGCCACCAGACGGTAGCGGAGCTGGCGACCAAGCACGAACTGCATCCGACCCAGATTGCGGCTTGGAAGCGCGAGGCGATCGAGAAGCTTGCCAAGG
>Ga0082335_1009941_pt1 | contig 10021 bp, 10 predicted proteins | sample Subgrocontami58m_FD_72375 | JGI IMG/M metagenome (GOLD analysis project Ga0082335, IMG submission 72375) | Subsurface groundwater microbial communities from S. Glens Falls, New York, USA - GMW37 contaminated, 5.8 m (SPADES assembly) (version 2) ... | reverse complement strand
TGGCACCCACACTCACGTGCAGACCGCCGATGAACAGATCTTCCCCGGCGGTACGGCCTACTTAACCGACGCGGGCTTCACGGGGCCTCATGAAAGTGTCCTCGGACGGAAGATTGAACCCATCATCAAGCGATTCACGACCAACCTGCCCCAGCGCTTTGAAGTGGCCTCACAGCGAATCCTGCTCCAAGGGGTGGTGGTCGAGATCGATCCCTCGTCCGGTCGCGCGCTCTCGATCCATCGCATCTCGGAACCGCTCCCCGCCCCGGAGGAATGAACCTCCGCCCCCGGAGCTCCGGCGAGCTCTGTGATATGGCGAAAACAACAAAATCTCAGTGGGACTTTGGCGAGCTGTTTCCGACAGCGGTGCTCCGCCAGGTCTTCACCGTATCCGAGCTGACGACTCGAATCCGCCGTCTGCTCGAGGGACAGATCGGTGGGGTCTGGGTCTCTGGCGAGGTCACAAACCTGCGCGCGCAGGCCTCCGGCCATTGTTACTTTACCTTGAAGGACGCCGCAGCCCAGTTGAGCTGCGTCCTCTTTCGCGGCGAGGCCAAGGCCAGCCGCGCCTTGCTCCAGGATGGGCAGAGACTTCTACTCCAGGGGGATCTGACCGTCTATGAGCCCAGGGGGCAGTATCAATTGCGCGTCTCGTCCATAGAACTGCAAGGCGTAGGGGCGCTCCAGGCGGCCTTCGAGCGGTTGAAGCAGAAGCTCAGCGCCGAGGGACTTTTCGCGCCCGAACGCAAGCGTCCGGTCCCCCGCTACTCGAGGCGGATCGGCGTGGTGACTTCTCCCACGGGCGCCGCTCTGCGCGACGTGCTGCACGTGGTCGAGCGCCGCAATCCGGCCCTCGAACTGGTGCTCGCCCCTTGCCGGGTGCAAGGGCAGGGCGCGGCGGAGGAGATCGCCGCCGCCATCGATCTCCTCAACCTCTGGTCCGCCCGTGCGGAGCGGCCCGGGGCGGGAGCGGGTGCGGGCCGCGTTGCCGGGGGGTTGGATCTGATCCTGGTGACGCGAGGGGGTGGCAGCCTTGAGGATCTGTGGGCGTTCAACGAGGAGATCGTCGCTCGGGCGATCCATCGCTCCGCCCTGCCTGTAGTATCGGCCGTGGGCCACGAGATCGATTTTACGATCGCCGATTTCACCGCGGATCTGCGCGCGGCGACCCCCAGCGCCGCCGCGGAGATTATCACGGAAGGGGTGGTTTCCAGCCGCCAGTTCCTGGCTAGGGCGGGGGACCGGCTCCAAACGCTGTTGCGTCAGCGTTGGGCGAGGGAATCGGACAACTTTGCCGCGCTGGTCCGGCGCCTGAAACGCGCCCACCCGCGGCACCGTCTTTATGAGCAATGGCAACGATTGGACGACTTGCGGGGCGCCCTCACACGTAGCGTCGGTTTGCGACTCCGGGAAACGGCGGGGCGGTGGGCGACGTTGCAGAGGCGATGGTCGCGCCTGCGACCGGGACAGGGTCTCGCCGCCCGGCGCCAGTCCCTGGAGCTGGCCCGCGATCGTTTGGGTGAGCAGGCCAGGGTTGTGTTTCAGGCATGGCAGAGCCGCCACGTGACGTTAACGGCACGACTCCAGGCGCTTTCGCCGGAGGCGGTGCTGGGGCGCGGCTACTCCATCACGCGGGATCAGGCCAGCGGAAGGGTGATCCGGGCGGCGGCGGAGGTTCGTCCCGGACAGTTAATCACGACGCGCGTGCGCACCGGTGAGTTCGGGAGTGTTGTGGAGTGATTTGCGCTTTGACAGGTCGTGATTATTGGCAGTCCGGGCAGAGTCCGAAAAACTCCAGCTTGTGGGTGACGCCCTTGAAGCCGTTGGCCGCGGCGATCCGGTGCTCGAGGTCGGGGGGGAAGCAGTCTTCCACCTCCACAACCTGGGTGCAGCGGGTGCAGATTAAATGATGGTGGTGGCCGTCATCGCCTTCGACGAGAAGTTCAAACCGAGCGACGCCATCTCCGAAATCGAACCGTTTGACCATTCGCATGTCCTCGAGCAGGTGCATCGAGCGGTAAACGGTGGCGAGGTCACAATCCGCCTGTGGAAGGGAGGCAAGGATCTCCTTGCTGCTCAAAGGGCGCGCTTGTTTTCGGAGCAGGTCGAGGATTGCATGCCTTGGACCGGTGACCTTTCTGCTGCCTTCCCGGAGCCGGTTGGTAAGGTCGGCCAGGCTACGCGTGTCGCGCGGGTGGGTGCAGCGCGTACGGGGATTCTGTTGGCTCGGCGCGCCTTCCGGGGTGACACCCTGGGGAGACTGAGGATGCGGTTTCATGAGCGAAGTCGTCCGGCGACCAGGGTGGCCAGGAAAATCCCAATGGAGGTCAACACAATAGCTGGCCCACAGGGGACATCCAAACGGTAGGACAGGACGATGCCCCCCAGTCCAGCGGCGAGCCCCGCCAGGAGACTGAGAATGATTTGCTGACGCAGATTGCGGCTCACATTCCGGGCGGCGGCGGGCGGAATCACGAGCAGCGAGGTCACCAGGATGATGCCCAACAGGCGGATGCTCAGGGCGACGGTGAGGGTGAGGACCACAATGAAAATGCCGTTGAGGCGGCGGACGGGCACGCCGCTGACATGGGCCAGTTCCTCTTGCGCGGTCAAGAGGGCGAGGTCACTGAGCCTGGCCATGGCACCGGCGCCCACAGCCAGGAGCAAAGCGCCTCCGAGCCAAAGGTCCGGTGTACTGACGGCCAGGATATCGCCGAACAAGAATCGGTGGATGTCCCCACGGCTGGTCTTGAGCAGACTGAGCAGGATCATTCCGATGGAGACTGAACCGGCCAGCAAGAGAGCCATGATGGTGTCGGTGTGGAGGTCTGTATTCTCTTTGAGCCAGAGCATGGCCGCCGCGACGGCCAGGCCCACGACCACCATGGGGAGGACGGGTTCGGCCATCCCGAGCCAGAACCCAAGCGCGATTCCAGCCAGAGCCGCATGAGAGATCGTATCGCTGAAAAAGGCCATGCGCCGGGCGGTTACGAACACGCCCAGCAGGGCGCACAAGGGGGCCATGAATATGGCGGCCAGCAGGGCCCGCTGCATGTAGGCCTCAGTGAACATGGTGATGGTGGTAAGGAGTGACGTGGATTCCGTAGGCGGCCTTGAGAGAATCCGCGTTCATGACCTCCTCCGGAGTGCCTTCGCAGCAGATGACCTTGTTCAAGGCGTAAACCCAGGACGCATGACGATACACCATCGAGAGGTCGTGCGAAACGAGCACCACCGTCATGCGATGCCGGCGGTGGATGTCGGCGATGAGTTCGTAGAATGTCTGCTCGCCCGGGGTATCAACCCCGGCCGTGGGCTCATCCAGCAGGAGGAGGTCGGGCTTTACCAGCAGACTGAAGGCAATCAGCACCCTCTGCAGCTCGCCGCCGGAGAGGCGCGCGATGGGGCGGTCGAGCAGATGGCCGATTCCTATGTCCGGCAGGAGCGAATGGAGGAGGGCGTCAGTCTTCCGGCGGGTTTGCCAAAACCAGTTGCGCGTTTCCTTGCGCCGCAATGCCAGAAACTCGCGGACGCTCAAGGCGAAGTTACGATCCAAGACCAGCTTCTGGGGCACATAACCGATATGAGGCAACGCCTGCCTTGCATCCGGCTGACCAAAGAGCCGGATTGACCCTCGATCGAGCCGTTGGAGGCCCAGCAGGCACCGCAGCAAAGTCGTCTTGCCAGAGCCGTTTGGGCCGATCAGCGCAACCACCTCGCCGGGACGGATGCGAAGATTCACACCCTCGAGGACGGGACGGCCGTCGAAACTGACTTGCAGGTCGAGGGCCTCGACGGCAAAGGGAGCTGGATTGGCGCCAGGGGTTGTCATTCAGCGAAGTTGCTCCTGGAAGATGAAGAGGTTGGAAAGCATCCCTTCCTCGTAAGCCTCAGGCTTGAGGGGTCCTGTTTCGAGAGTGTCCAGCAAGGCCGTTCGGGCGCCTGTGTCACCGGCGAGCTGGCCAGCCAGGCGCGAGGCTTCTCCTTTCTCCGAGAAGATGACGCCAACCTTGTTCTGGCGGGCGGTTGCGAGGAGGCGCCCGAAGTAGCGGGCTGACGGCTCCACGCCGGGGATCGGCTCGATGACGCCCGCGAGGCTCAGCCCGTAGCGTCGCACAAGGTAGGGAAACGCGTCGTGAAGAGTCACAAAAGCGCTCCCGCTTAGTGCCTTTGCGGCCCGGCGGTACTGTTGGTCCATCCGATCGAGCCTCGCCACATATTCACGTGCGTTTCGGGCGTAGTCATCGGCATTCACAGGATCGGCCTTTTGGAGGGCTCGAAGGATGTTCGTGACCGCGTGGGCCGCCAGGAGCGGATCGAGCCAGATATGGGGATTCGCGGTTCCCTGCCGCGACTTCCAGGAGGCGGATGGACCCTCCTCGGTTGTGGAGGCGCCCTCGGTTCCTCTTTTCAGAGGCGACGGCAGGAAGATCAACTGCTCGTCGAGTCCGGAGGAAAGTTGAACGATCGCCAAGCGCGACTTCGTTCCCAACGCCTCCAGGGTTCCCGGGAGCCAGCTCTCGAGGCCCAATCCGTTCACGACGAGCAGCCGGGCCGTCTGCAGTTTCCGCAACTCGCGCGGGGAGAGTTGAAAGTCGTGGGGACTTGATGCCTGCGGCAGCAGGTTCTCGACCTCGGCGAGGTCCCTGGCCACGTTGGCGGTAAAGCAGTAGGCGGGAAGAAAGCTCGTGAGAACTTTGACCTTCGGAGAGGCGGCGCCGAGGGAGGAACCGAGCAGACCGCTACAGACTAAGAGAAGGCAGGATAGGAGGGACGCCACGGGCGGACACCCGAACACCGCCCAGGATCGCGGACGGGGAAAACGAGCCTCAGTGTGGCGCTCGCCGATCCGAGAGGGACGTGTGGTATTGCAAACCATTTGCAATGTGGAGGCAACAAAAACCGCCTTGCTTCCGCGAGGCGGTGCGGGGGGCTACTTCATGAGGAGCATCTGGCGTGCCCGCTTGATCGACAGGGTAAGCTGCCGCTGGTAGTGGGCGGGCAGGCCGGTGTACTTTCTGGGCAGGATGCGTCCGGCATCGGTGACGAACTGCCGGAGCAGGTTCGTATTCCGATAATCAAGCGCGTCCACAGTGAAGTCGATTTTAGGCTTTGGGCGCGGAGTGCGGGCTTCGGAAGTGGAGGAAGTGCGTGTACGGCCTCCGCGGCCCCCGGCGGGCCGGTCGAGATTTGTTTTTCGTGGCATAAAAGGCTACTTGATTTCCCGGTGCAGCGTATGGCGGCGGAGAAAGCGATTATACTTCATCAACTCCACTTTTTCGGTCTGCAACTTCTTGTTGCGGGTGGTGGTATAGCGGGAAGGGGTTTTGCCCTCTTTCCGGGATTCAGTGCATTCGATGGTGACCTGCTCTCTTGGCATAGATTATTCCTTTTCCTTGACTGGCTTCTCTTCTTCCTCGACTTCCTCCTCGATCTCGGGAGCTCCGATGGTATCGACCGTGCCCAACGCTCCGAGGCGTCGTTGGCGCAGGGCGCCTTCGCGCTCGAGTTGAGCCTGAGCTTCCACGGTGAACCGGGTCCAGGGGATGGCATCAAGCCGGGCTTTGGGGATCGGTTTGTTGGTCAATTCGCAGATTCCGTAAGTGCCGCGATGGATGCGCTTGAGGGCTTCATCGATTTCGTAGATGGCATCCTGGTCTGAGGACAGGAGGCTTAGGGCAAAATCGCGGTCGAAATTGTCCGTGCCGGAGTCAGCCATATGGAGGCTGTAGCTGTCCATTTCAGCGGCGGATTCCTTGGCCAGGCCGCTCATCTGGTTCATGAGCCGCTCGCGCAGTTCGATGAGGTGCCTGTGATACTTGGCCCACTCTGCCTTGACCTCCGTCTCATTCGTGGGCGCGGTCGTCGTCACAATGGAGCCCAATATGGAAGCCGCTGTGGCGGTGCCTACCGTCTTGCCTTTGGCCATGATTGGGGCCGGTGCCTTTTTTGGCATAGTCGTCTTAGTTATCACTGCTCTGTACCACGAAATGGGGCCGGGGCAAGCCTGCTCTACCAAAAGCAGGACTGCCTGGGCCACATGCCGCTCAAGGGCGCGAGAATCTATCAGAACGGAGCGGGGTTGCCACAAAAATCTTCAACAAATGATGCGGGATCATCCTTTCTCGATGCAGGCGTAGGCGTTATGGCTGTGAATACTCTCGAAATTCTCGGCCTCGACCCGGTACCAGGTGACCTCGGGATGGGCGTTGAGCCGGATAGCGACGTTCCTCACCAAGTCCTCGACGAACACAGGGTTTTCATAGGCCTTCTCGGTGACCGCCTTCTCGTCCTGCCGCTTGAGCAGGGAGAAGAGTTCGCTGCTGGCGGAGGCCTCCACCAACGCGATGAGGTCCTCGATCCAGATCGCCGTTCGGGATCGGGTTTTGACGGTGACCGTGCCGCGCTGATTGTGCGCGCCGTATTTGCTGATGGCTTTGGAACAGGGGCACAACGTGGTGACCCCGGCGACGACCGTGAGGACGAAGTCAATTTCCGGGCCGCAGGCGGTGGCGTCGAAGCGAGCGGTGTAGTCCATCACGCTCTTCATGCCCGAGACGGGGGCCGTCTTCTCAAGGAAGAAGGGGAACTCCATCTCGAGATGGGCCGTGGCGGCATTGAGCTTCTTTTGCATCGCGAAAAGGATGTCCGGGATATTCTCGACGTGAACCATGTTCCCATGGGCGTTAAGGACCTCGATGAACCGGCTCATGTGGGTGCCCTTGAACTCCTTGGGCAGATCCACGTACATTCCGATCGTGGCGATGGTGTTCTGAGTGGCGTGAGCCTTGTCGCGGATGATGATGGGGAAACGCAGCCCCCGCACCCCCACCTTGTCGATGGGAAGCTCGCGGTGGTCCCGTTCGCTCTGCTTGTCCTGGAGCCTGACTCTGGGGCTCACAGGTTCCACGCCAGCGTGCGCGAGGGCCTTGTCATCGGAGTTTCGAAGCACTCCCAATAGTAGCAGGCGCGATGGCTTTTGCAAATAGCGGCCTCATTTCAAGTGGAACATCAGCGTGGGATCCAGTGGGTAGCGTCCGAAGTTCTCCCCATAGACCGCCAGGCCGCCCGGGAGCGACTCGTCCACTTCCAGCCGGATCACGAATTCGCCTGCCGCGGCGGCGGACGAAAGGGTCTCCGCTGGAATGATGGCGTTGACCAGATAACCGTAAGAGCCCGCCTCGCGGAGCTTGCGGTCGCGTTTCTGGGAGTGCCAGGAGAGGATGCCCCGGTGGTCGGCTGGATCGTCCGGCAAGTCGAAAACGCCCACTGACTGGCCCGCCACCCGGATGCGAAGGGCGCTGGGGTAGCGTATGGTATCAGTCATCGGATAGGAATTGGAATTCGAACTAGGGTCGTGCGTCCCTTTGCCACGCATGAAGTCGCCCTCCTGCCGGGTGGCGCCCTGGCGGTCTTTGCCGAACAACTGCTTGGCGGAGGCCTCCATCACTAAGGCCGCGCTGGAGATGGACTTGGCGTCCAGCCCCTGTGGCCACGGGATGCGGTACTCGAAGTAGCCATGACCCGCCCCATTGACTTTCAACCCATCCAGGACATTCCACTGTTTGACTGACCAGCGGGCGTCTTTGAAGCTGCCCGGCGCGAACCGAATGACTTGCGCGCGTCCGGCTCCGAGGTTGATCGTCTCGCTGCGCGCCGACGGGCCCGCAGTCACTCGGAAGGTCGTGAAGTTCCGGTGAAGCACGGCCCCGTTCTCTGTTTCCAACTCGAGACTCAGGATGGCCAGGCCCGGCTCTTCAGGCATAGCAGCGGTGATGGGAGGCAAGGCGCGGGATGTCCAGGGTTCGAAGGGAACCCCGTGCGATGAACGGCTGTAGGTCGCTCGGCGTCCGAAGCCGTCCCAACCGAAGAGTTCGGTGCGGAGGACCAATGGCCCACCCGGGGCGTGATCGGTGAGGAACGAGGCCCACAACGGGACTTGGACGGTCTCGCCTGGCTTGACTTCTCTGCAAAGGTCGCTTCCCGTCGAGATGTAGAAGGGGCTGTGCCAATCCGCGAGGCTCATGCCGGGGACGAGTTCGTCCAGGCCGGGGAACTTCTCGGAGCGGTCAAAGCGGTAGTACCCGTTCCACTCGTTGGTGACATCGTGGTGTTCGGTGTAAAGCCAGCCGCAGACTTTTGGATGCCGCCTGAACTCGTTCATCATGATGTGGTAGTCCCAACTCCAATCGACGTCCCCCGTGCTGCCGTCATAGCCCCAGACGTTGCCGCATTCGCTGTTGAGCAGCGGTTGGCTGCCTTGAGTCCGTCCGCCGATGAAGTTCCACGTCGAGCCCGGGGTGGTATCGCGGGTGATCTGGTCGAGGTGCGCGAGCCACTCATAGCCGGGGAGGTAGGCGTGCCAGCTATTAATGTCCGTCTCCACATGGTCGTTGTTGCAGGGGGAGTTGTCTTCCACCAGGCGGGTGGCGTCCAGGGACTTGGCCAGACGGTACGTTGAGGCCACCCAGTCCTGGGTTTCAGGCAGATAGACTTTCTTGGTGAAGAGCCCCCATGTCTCGTTGAACGGCACCCAGGCGAAAATGGAAGGGTGGTTGTAGTCGCGATCGATCATTCCCCGCAGGGTTGACTCGATCTCGCCGTGCATCTCGCCGGTGGGTTCACCCCAACTGTTGGGCACATCGGCCATCAGAAGCAACCCGAGGCGGTCGGCCCAGTAGAGCTTGCGGGGCACCTCCACCTTCACGTGCAGCCGGTTTGCGTTCAGGCCAATCCGGCGCGAGCGGAGGATCTCGTCCCGGATGAATTCATCGCTTGGAAAGGTGTAAAAGCCCTCCGGGTGGTAGGACTGGTCGAGGGTGATCTGCAGATAGATGGGCTTATTGTTGAGCGCGATATAGGGGAAATCCGTGCCCGGCAGTTTCATCACGCCGATTTTGCGCATGCCAAAATAGGTGGCGACCCGGTCTTCCTGCTCCCCGGCGCCCAGGCTGGCATCAACTTCGTAGAGAAACGGGTCATCGAGAGACCACAGGCGAGGGTGGGGGATATTGATTTCCCACTCGAACTCCTGTGTGCCTTTGGCTGCCTGCCTGGCGGAGTCCGGCACGCCGCCTGTCTTGAAATGGAGGCGGAGGTTGGTATCGGCGGGGAGCGGGGCGTCGAAGCGGGCCTTGAGGGTTGCCTTCCCCTGGTCGATGTCAGGCGAGAAATGGAGGGTCTTGAAATGGGAAGGTGCGCGTGCTTCCAGATACACGGTCTGCCAGATGCCGCGAGCGTTGCCGTAGCCTTGCTTGCCCTCGAGCTTGAAGGGGCGCGGCGCATCGTCCGCGCGGAGCACCAGCCATTGGTCCTGGCCCCACTGCACGAGCGGCGTGAGCTCAAACTCGAACGGGGTGTAGCCGCCGCGATGGGTCCCCACGGGTTTGCCTTCAAACCAGCCGCTAGTCTCCCAGTCGCAGGCGCCCACCACCAGGAAGACGCGTTTGCCGCGCCAAGCTTCCGGCACCCGCACCTGGCGGGAATACCAGGCAATATCGGCCTTGCTTGTCACGCCCGAGAGGGGTGATCCCCAAGGAAACGGCACAGTGATGGTCTCCGGGAAATCCGTCCGGCTGGCAAACCAATTTTCCTTTTCGCCGCTGTTCTCCGTGTCGAAGCGCAACCGCCATGGGCCGTTGAGGTTCAGCCACTCGGCGCGTTGAAAATCCGGGCGCGGATGCTCGGGGAGCGGGATTGGTGGGGCGGCAGCCTCGCTAGCGGCGATGGTGGCGACACCGCAAATACTGGCGGCCAGAAGGGAGACCGAACCGGCAAGCAGAGCCTGGAGTGAGAGTGAGCGCATAAGTGGCCTCCTTATAGCCTTCCGGCGCGAAAACTCAAGAGAGGACATTTTTGCGCTTGTCGCCCTCCGGGTGGGACGCGATTGTTTTCAATATGAGCATGCCGAAGGTAACGGCGGAGACGATTCGTGGATGGAAGGGATGCCGGCGGATCCCGGCCCTCACCGCTTACGACTTTCCGCGCACAAAGCTCCTGGATGAGGCGGGCGTGCCGTTCA
>Ga0082335_1009940_pt1 | contig 10022 bp, 22 predicted proteins | sample Subgrocontami58m_FD_72375 | JGI IMG/M metagenome (GOLD analysis project Ga0082335, IMG submission 72375) | Subsurface groundwater microbial communities from S. Glens Falls, New York, USA - GMW37 contaminated, 5.8 m (SPADES assembly) (version 2) ... | reverse complement strand
GAACCCGGTCTGCATCGCCATTTCGCATTTCATTTCGACAGCACGCGGCGTGACGGCTCCACGCGTTGGCTCTGGCGACTTGTTGGGCCTTCGATCCGGAAACGAGCACCCGCGAAGCCGAAGATCGAAACAGACTTTCGACAATCCCCGATTTCGGTCTTTCTCGCGGCTGCAGCGTCAGAGCTGAAACTTTTTTTCGCACGATCATTGAGTCGCCGCTGGATCTTCCGGCGACGCTCTGCCTGCTCTCTATAATCTCACAGGACCTTCGCATCACAGCCCAACGTTCAAGATGAGCCACGACCGTGGCCGGCGCGACTCGTGCTGCTCGGAGCACGAGGCGTGACGGCCATGGTCGTTGGCTCTGGCGACTTGTTGGGCCCTTTTTTCATTTGCTGCCGATGGCGTAAAACACTCCACCCATCTTGGGGTTTCATTTCGATTCTGCTTCTTTCGCACGCGGCGTGACAGATCCCGGCGTTGGCTCTAGCGCCTGGTTGGGCTTCGCTCCATTCGGGAGACTTAGTGCTGGCATTCTTTCCTCATTCACGAGTTTCCCAATTCCGAGGAGAATCTCGTATTCTTCGACGGTCGTGGCCTTCACTGGAATATCTCGACCTTGGTCAAAACCAAACGAATGTACGTTAAAACCATGCCCGGGTACCAAAATACGCGGGCCATTTATGGAAACCCGAACTCTGGTCGCCCCATTCGCGGACGGATACACGTACACTTCGAACAACCCGTAATACTCAGCTGGCATATTTTTGTAGTAGTAGATCGGGTATTGATTCACGGGGCCGAAGAACTTGATAAGTGCAATACGATGCGCTTCGGTGCCAGTCTTCGAAAACTCTGCAGAGGAAAACCCGCGGAATCGTGGATCTCGTTCGGGAAGCCGGGCCACAGCGGTGGCGACCATATCGGTGGATGCATGAAAGGCGTATTCCACAGGATTAGAGGCGAAGTCCATTTTCCGGACAGACTCACATCCCGTCACGACAAACACTGCAAACAAGAGGGCTAACGAGTATGGGTTCATCCTTTTTTGCCCAACGTCAAAGATGAGCCACGACCGTGGCCGGCGCGCCGCGTGCGGCATGACGATTTTGATTCTGCCGTTTCACTTCGAAACTCCTTCGATAGCACGCGGCGTGACGGCCATGGTCGTTGGCTCTGGCGCCTTGTTAGGCATTTTTCGTCTTCACACTGAATAGCACCTTCCACCACAGAGAAAACTTGGTGAGCTCAATCTTTCTCGGGCAATGCTCGTAACCTGGGTCCATAAGGTAGGCGTAAACTCCATCTGCGTGAAGAAATCTAACCCAATGCGCCTGCTGCGGATCGCCCTCCCAATGACAAAGGGCGAATATCGACTCGGTCCTAACAACGCTGCCTACTGCAGTATCGACTGCCGTGACCTCGAGGTCCCACGCTTCGGCAACACGTCCGAAATACTGCGGCGAAAAAGCACCAAGATCGTTCGGATGCGCACCAAAGATATCCGATGTCTTCTTTCGAATATCTTCTTGGCTCACGAGCTGGCCTTGCTCGGCCAAGAATGACTCGAGGCATGCGAGAAAGCAATAGTGCTGGTTCTCTTGGCGTGCGAATGCGATCATTTGCCTAACGTCAAAGATGAGCCACGACCATGGCTGGCGCGCCGCGTGCGACCTGATGATTTGGAATCTGGGGTTTCATTTCGGCGATTCGTGAGATAGCACGCGGCGTGACAGCCATGGTCGTTGGCTCTGGCGCCTTGTTAGGCTCTTCCGTCATGTGGGAATCTCAGCTTCTCAATCTCGTCGGGGGTGAGCTCCATCTTCTGCGCCACCCAGCGAAGCTGAGACCAAAACTGGGAGCTACGAAACGAATCGGCCGGGCAGGAATTTCCGAGATCGGCAAGATACTCAAGCGCGAGGCCAAGCTCTCCGACGTAACGAAACTGAACATAGCTCGATAGCTCCTGCAAAAGCGCGGGTGCTTTCTCGGGCTTCGCACTTCCGGTTTTGGAAATTGCGTCAGAAATCAGGCTGCATGCGAAGTCGAGTCCTTCTTCGACCGAGGACTCCGCTATCCTTTCGTTGGATGAGCCGTGCGGTGACATTCTTTGCCTAACGTTAAAGATGAGCCACGCGTGGAGCCGGCGCGCCGCGTGCGACATGAAGAAACTGGGTCTGCATCGCCATTTCGATTTTCCTTTCGACAGCACGCGGCGTGACGGCTCCATGCGTTGGCTCTGGCGACTTGTTGGGCGTATGGAGCGTGGCACCCCGCGCATGAAAAGAAGGATGGGGCTTCGTCGCGAACCCGCCCGCGCCGGCAGGACCGCTCCTCAAGCAAGGCAACCCGTGCGAGCGCTGTACCAGAGTCAAACGTCCGAACGCCCTTCCGCTCCGTGCGATCGAATCGCCGATCGCATTCGGCGCCGAAGCTTCCTTTCGACCGCGCTCAATGGCAGCGATGCCAATCGCCTTCGCCTTCAAGATCATCTCGGAAACTTGCTGCGGCATAGGAGCGGATACGGCCAACGTTAAAGATGAGCCACGCGTGGAGCCGGCGCGCCGCGTGCGGCATGACAGAACTCAGTCTGCGTCGCCATTTCGATTTTCCTTTCGATAGCACGCGGCGTGACGGCTCCACGCGTTGGCTCTGGCGCCTTGTTGGGCGCTAATCCGGAAGCAGGCACGAACAAAGTTGAAGACCGCACCAAACGCTCGGCAATCCCCGACTCCGAGCTTTTTCGCGGCTGCAGCGTCAGAGCTGAAACTTTTCCTCGCCCGATCATCGAAAGGCCGCTGGACCCTCCGGCGACGCCTCGCGCTTCTTCTCTATAACAATGGTCGCTCACAGGACTCTCGTGTCGCACGCCCAACGTCAAAGATGAGCCACGACCATGGCTGGCGCGCCGCGTGCGGCATGACGATTTGGAGTCGAAGGTTTCATTTCGAGATTCATGAGGCAGCACGCGGCGTGACAGCCATGGTCGTTGGCTCTGGCGCCTTGTTAGGCCTTTTTTGATTCAACATCAAAACGGTAGCCGCAGTGTTTGCATACGCGTGCTTCCATCCGCACGAACTCCGCGCAATCCGGACATTTTTTCTGCCCATGACCAGGCGTAGAGGAGGAACTGGCAGCTCCACGACGCACTATCGCGACAAAGACCCAAACCACCGCTGCCGACACGGCAGCGAGGATCGCGAGAATGACCGCAATCACGATTAGCTCCGGAGCTCCGAGACCCAACACGGCGATGACTTGTGGTAGAGACTGCATGGGCTGAAATTTTGCCTAACGTCAAAGATGAGCCACGCGTGGAGCCGGCGCGCCGCGTGCAGCATGACGAATCTCGGTCTGCATCGCCATTTCGCTTTTCCTTTCGATAGCACGCGGCGTGACGGCTCCATGCGTTGGCTCTGGCGACTTGTTGGGCCTTGCTCGGGACGCGAACACGAATGAAGGCGAATACCGAACCTGACCTTCGGCAATCCCCGACTCCGGACTTCTTCGCGGATGACGCGTGAGAGCCGCACTTTCTCTTCGCAGGACCATCGCTTCGCCTCCGATGCTGAGCGTCGCTTCGCGCTTTCTCTCTACACCTATGATTGCCTTCATCGCGCCCGCATCGCCGGCCCAACGTCAGAGATGAGCCACGCCGCGCGAATCACAACGAAATGTCGCTCGCCAGAAAAGCGATCGAACAACCCCCAGTCGCGGCGTTGGCTCTGGCGACTTGTTAGCCCTTCTTTCCTTTTGACACTGCATAATATGTCTTCTCTTGCAGCAGCAGCATTTCACATGACCAGTCGACAAATACCGCGGTGAGAGAACCGAAAAGATAACCCAGTGCCCCGCCCAAAAGCGCGCCCACCGTGCCTCCAAGCGCCCGAGTGTCGTTCCCGGCGAGCGCGGTTCCGAGAACGGCGCAGATAACAAGACCGGCAATCGCCCAAATGATCTTGATGAAACCCGCAACCACTCGGAGACGCGCGACGACAGATTGGGCTCCCTCCGACTTATATGTGGGCGTAGTATCTGGGCGCGAGCGAGGGACAGTGCTACCGGCGATAGCGGCAGATGTAGAATGCTGTGCTCGCTGTGCGCCTTCGTCTTCTTGGATCGCGCCGAAATTCGCAGGCGGTGGCGAGCCATCTTTACCGGTGCCGCAGTTCCAACAGGAGTCGAAGGAGTCTTCGACGGATTCGCTACATTTGGGGCATTTCCACATAAAGTATCTTTCTTTGGCTAACGTCAAAGATGAGCCACGACCATGGCCGGCGCGCCGCGTGCGGCATTACGATTTGGATTCCACGGTTTCATTTCGATTGTTCGTACGATAGCACGCGGCGTGACGGCCATGGTCGTTGGCTCTGGCGCCTTGTTCGGCTCTTCCGAGCTCATTGTGGTAAAAGAAACGAGATGCCAGCGATGATCGCGAAGACAACCCCAAGGCCAAGAAAACCGACACCCACGACAAATCCCCAGGAACCGATCTTCCCGCCGCTAGCACGATGGGTCGCGACCGCGGATCCCTGAACTTGCCTGGCAATCTGGTAAACAGCGACCGTATATCCGATCGCCACCGCAGGACCCGGAACGCTGTCGGGCAGGACAAATCCCGACGCTATGACGACCGTCGTTGCCGCAACCCCATAGATTAGACACCGCTTTGCTTTCTGAGGAAGGTGGAGCGCACCATACGTGAGCGCCATGATGCAACACGCTGCGAGCGGAGTGCCCAGCAAACATGCGACGCCAACCTGTCCCGGGGAATAAATGCGAACGGAGGACGCTGTGTCAGCATTCATGATTTTGCCGAACGTCAAAGATGAGCCACGACCGTGGCTGGCGCGCCGCGTGCGGCATGACGATTTGGAGTCTTGGGTTTCATTTCGGGTTTCGTGAGGCAGCACGCGGCGTGACAGCCATGGTCGTTGGCTCTGGCGCCTTGTTGGGCTTTTTCATTTCTTGTAGTAGACGAGATCCATTCCCGCATCTGGATCTCCCCACGATTCCCAAAGGACCATACGCTTCGCATTCATCGCAACTTTCATACGCGAAATCACTAGATCGCCAAAATGGAAATCCAATCGATTCTTGAAGCTCTCGGTCTCAGAATAGCGGACCGTCCACCGTCCGTCTTTCTTGAGATAGGTTCCATCACCAAGAAACGTCCGGTACGCGCATGAACCATCAGCTCGGAGCGTAATCGTGCGCTCTTCTTCGGCTTTCGGGGCGTGGCCGTCTACCGCCATCGAACGCAGGCTCTCATCGGAAAGCACCCATTCGCCGACGAGATCACCGCTGGTAACCGGCCTCTTTATTTCGTCGTGGCGCGGAATCGCTGCGAAGTAGCAGCCAGCAGTTCCGGCGAGGACTATCGCGATAAAGTAGAGTTTCGGATACATCACAGTCTTCTTTCGCCCAACGTTAAAGATGAGCCACGCGTGGAGCCGGCGCGCCGCGTGCGGCATGACTAAACTCAGTCTGCAGCGCCCTTTCGATTTTCCCTTCGATAGCACGCGGCGTGACGGCTCCACGCGTTGGCTCTGGCGACTTGTTCGGCTCTGGACTCATCGGGTTGGAATGCGGACGGAGAATAATCGGAAAGCCTTCAGTTCGGAACGCCACTGATCTCCTTCTCCTTCGCGGTGGCAGCGAGCGAAAACTTCCGATCTTCCGAAAGGCCATTTCTCGAGGTCGCGACAACGCCACGCACGCGGAGGCTTCGAATCGAAATCTTACCGTGGAATACCGCTGACATTATCTTCGAAAGCATGAATCGCTCTCGATCTCGCGAACCGCTGCTCCTCTATAATCGCGCTCACTTTTGCCGAACGTCAAAGATGAGCCACGCCCACGGCCGGCATGACTCGTGCAGGCTTCGACTCAGGATTCCGTTGCTTCATTCGATTCTTCTTTCGTTAGCACGAGGCATGACGGACGTGGGCGTTGGCTCTGGCGCCTTGTTAGGCATTTTTTTCTCCTGGTGGAAATGCTCTCGCTGCGGTTCCGACTAGAACTGATGGCGGTGGCCGCAATCGTGCAGGAACACCTGCTCCGTGGTTACCGTCCTGTGGTCCACGCGGCCTTCTCTTGAGGGTGAACCGAGCGCGGAATATGGACATTAACTTGTGGCTCACGTGATACACGAGTCGAGCTGGCGCGAGTGCCGGATGTGTGGACCGAAGGACAATGTCTGCGAGCGTGAGCATCTTTTTTGCCTAACGTCAAAGATGAGCCACGACCATGGCCGGCGCGCCGCGTGCGGCATGACGATTTGGATTCTGCAGTTTCGTTTCGGTCACTCGTGAGATAGCACGCGGCGTGACGGCCATGGTCGTTGGCTCTGGCGCCTTGTTGGGCATTTTACGTTTTTCGAAGACCTGCGCGACGTTCAATCTCGTGAATCATTCGCGGGGCCCTTTTGGAGATATCAAAATACAGCGTGCGCGAATCTTTCCGCTGGAATGGAATCTTCTCTTCCTTCAAGACCGCTTCGACTTTGTCGAGGACCTGAGGCACGCGCTCGTCCGGAACGCGCACCAAGTGCCCTTCCGAAATTTCCTCGAACGGGTAATATGGAAATTTTCCAGGCGTGAAGTAAAGTAAGAGTAGCCCGCCAGCGACAACGAGCACGCTGAAGATTAGCAGCAGCAGTTTCATGTTTTGCCCAACGTCAAAGATGAGCCACGACCGTGGCCGGCGCGGCTCCTGCGTCAGCAGGAGACGTGACGGACATGGTCGTTGGCTCTGGCGCCTTGTTCGGCTCTGGGCGCACGGGGTTGGAATACGGAGGGAGAATGATTGGAAAAGCCTTTAGGCCCGAATGCCACTGATCTACCTCCTCCTCCTTTGCGGTAACTGCCAGCGAAAACTTCCGATCTTCCGAAAAGCAATTCCTCGAAGTCGCGACAACCCCACGCACGCCGAGGCTTCGAATCGAAATCTTACCGTGGAATACCACTGACATTGTCTTCGGTGGGCTGAATCGCTCTCGGTCTCACGAACCGCCGCTTATCTATAATCGCGCTCACTTTTGCCGAACGTCAAAGATGAGCCACGACCATGGCTGGCGCGCCGCGTGCGGCCTGACGATTTGGAGTCTTTGGTTTCATGTCGGAGATTCGTGAGATAGCACGCGGCGTGACAGCCATGGTCGTTGGCTCTGGCGCCTTGTTAGGCCTTTTCTGCTTCGAGATCATCGTAGAACCACTCGATGCGGGAACAATTCGCGCACACCAGTACGCACGCTTCTCGATCCGTCCACTCCAACTGCACGAGCGCACTCAACGCGGTGCTCAACGAAGCCTTCTTTTTATGGAATAGGATATTTTCGCAATGGTGACACTCGACTAACTTTCCGTCCGCGCGAAACGACTCCGCTTTTAGTTTTGGGATAATTTGCATGGGGAAGGGGTTTTTTGCCTAACGTCAAAGATGAGCCACGCCCACGGCGGGCATGACTCCTGCAGGCTTAGATTCAGGAATCGGCGTCTTCTTTCGGTTTCTCATTCGTTAGCAGGAGGCATGACCGACGTGGGCGTTGGCTCTGGCGACTTGTTAGGCTTTTTCTTCATGGATCTCAACTTTCCTGGCGCCTGCTCCAGTAGCGGCAGCGCGAAAAACAGACGAGGCAAAGCCCTTCAATTCAGCGCGAATATCAGCTGCAATCGCGATGCGTAGTGATGGTGGTGGAGAAATGAATCCAGAAACCAGGCTCCGCACTCCGAATCGAAACATGCTCTCGAGGATAGAAAAGGCATCAACGACGGGCTCTTGCTCTCTAAAAATGTCCACCGTCAGGTAGGCCTTTCCTCCAGTCGGTGCGCTTCCGACCGCGAGAATCTTCTTCGTGTCCGGCGCGAGGTAAACCACGGGACGAAAACGTGACTCCCGCTGACCATCGGAGAACACGAATTCCTCTTTCGAAGCGGTGAGAGTTATCGTTTTGGAGAACATCTTCTTCGCCTAACGTCAAAGATGAGCCACGACCATGGCCGGCGCGCCGCGTGCTTCCAGACGATTCTGAGTCTGCGGTTTCATTTCGGAAACTCGTGCAATAGCACGCGGCGTGACAGCCATGGTCGTTGGCTCTGGCGCCTTGTTCGGCCTTTTTTATGGCTCCCAATTTCCAATATCGTCTGCATTTCGCGACGGATCGGGGCCGAGACTCCACACGTCATAGCCGCTGGTGTTCTTGCGACCGGGCGCGCGATATTGGTATTCGCGGCCCCACGGATCTAACGGAATCGCTGGATCGACGTACGGCCCTCGCCAATGATGTTCGACCGCTCGGGGCGCTACCAGCAAGGCGCCCAAACCCTCTTCAGTCGTAGGATAGCGTCCGACATGCACGCGAAACGCGCGCAGTGGCTCATTGATCGTGCGGCGAACAAATAACTCCGCGGTGGCCCGCTGCGCTTCGCGCACACGCCACGGGCGCACCACAAAGAGCCAGACGAGAACCGCTGCGACGGTCACAAAAATCATTACTAGGCCAACGCGTTTCATTTGCCGAACGTCAAAGATGAGCCACGCGTGGAGCCGGCGCGCCGCGTGCAGCACGACGAAACTGAGTCTGCGGCGCCATTTCGATTTCGCTTTCGATAGCACGCGGCGTGACGGCTCCACGCGTTGGCTCTGGCGACTTGTTCGGCTCTGGACTCATCGGGTTGGAATGCGGACGGAGAATAATCGGAAAGCCTTCAGTTCGGAACACCACTGATCTCCTTCTCCTTCGCGGTGGCAGCGAGCGAAAACTTCCGCTCTTCCGAATAGCGATTTCTCGATGTCGCGACAACGCCACGCACGCCGAGCCTTCGAATCGAAATCATACCGTGGAATGCCACTGACATTATCTTCGAAGGGATGAATCGCTCTCGGGCGCTCGAATCGCAGCTTCCCAATAATCGCGCGCTCCATTTTGCCGAACGTCAAAGATGAGCCACGACCGTGGCTGGCGCGCCGCGTGCGGCATGACGATTTGGATTCTGCCGTTTCACTTCGAAACTCCTTCCGTAGCACGCGGCGTGACAGCCATGGTCGTTGGCTCTGGCGCCTTGTTGGGCTTGGTCTTCATTTCGGGTCGCTGCGCGGCATCTCTCCAAACCACACCATTCGTTCGTGCGCCGCGAATTTCTTGTCTTCGATGAGCCATCTCTGGCCACGCACGACGATTTCCTCTGGCCAGAATTCGAAGCGATCGACAACTGCGTCATTCTGCACGACCTCCATGAGGTAGCCTCTTCCGAACGGTCCCGGAGCATCGGCCCTGATCCTCGTCTTGGAATGCTGCGCGAGATAAATCGCCTCAAGACAGTATCCGCCGTCGACAAGCGTGCTCTTCAACATGCCTAGCGGCATGGTGCGAATCTTCACGAACACGCGTACACTTGGAGCGGTCGGGTTAAGACGCGGCTGCGAGGCACCGGAATCGATATACTTCGTGGCGCATCTCGCTACGAACAATATAAACATCAGGACGAGCGCTTTCATCTTTTGCCCAACGTCAAAGATGAGCCACGCGTGGAGCCGGCGCGCCGCGTGCGACATGACGAAACTCAGTCTGCAGCGCCATTTCGATTTCGCTTTCGATAGCACGCGGCGTGACGGCTCCACGCGTTGGCTCTGGCGCCTTGTTCGGCTCTGGGCTCATCGGGTTGGAATACGAACGGAGAATAATCGGAAAAGCCTTCAGCTCGGAACGCCACTGATCTCTTTCTCCTTCGCGCAACCTGCGAGCGCAAACTTCCGATCTTCCGAAAAGCATTTTCTCGAAGCCGCGCCAACGCCACGCAAGCCGAGACTCCGAATCGAAATCTTACCGTGGAATACCACTGACATTATCTTCGAAGGGATGAATCGCTCCCGGTCTCGCGACCGCTGCTCCTCTATAATCGCGCTCACTTTTGCCGAACGTCAAAGATGAGCCACGCGTGGAGCCGGCGCGCCGCGTGCTTCCCGACGACTTGGATTCTGCCGTTTCATTTTCGATGCTGATTCCTTAGCACGCGGCGTGA
>Ga0082335_1009939_pt1 | contig 10022 bp, 12 predicted proteins | sample Subgrocontami58m_FD_72375 | JGI IMG/M metagenome (GOLD analysis project Ga0082335, IMG submission 72375) | Subsurface groundwater microbial communities from S. Glens Falls, New York, USA - GMW37 contaminated, 5.8 m (SPADES assembly) (version 2) ... | reverse complement strand
AGCCACGCGGAGCGTGGAAAATCCTTTCAGATTCAGAATTTTTTGGGGGGAATGCAAAACAGACGGCGCTTCGCGCCGACCATATTTTTGGCGGAAATTTGAATTCCGAATTTTGGCGGAGGGGGAGAGATTCGAACTCTCGATACCTTTCGGTATAGTAGTTTTCAAGACTACCGCACTAGGCCGCTATGCGACCCCTCCATTTGGGCATTCTAGCAAAATATGTGTCATTACTGAAGGGTCACCCCATTCTGCCCTTCAGCCAACTTGTTTCTAAATAATGTTCTTCATAATGGCAATTGGGGCAAATTATTTCTAGATTATGTGTATTGTTATTATTTTTGTTTCTATCCCTGTGATGAATCTGTAATATTTCACTTTTTGAATAGCCGCACCTCTCGCACCTTTCCCCTCTTTCTCGGAACAGTCTTAATTTGATAGCTCTAATTTGTTCTGCCTTATCTCTGGGTCTGCCGATTTTATACTTGATACCCTCTCTATAAATATTTGAGCATTTTCTACTACAGGTTTTTTTATTTAGCCCTCCTAATATCAATTTTTTGCAAACCGCACATTCTATCTCTCTTCGACACGAAATGCCAAAGCACGCTTGACTACAAAAAACTCTTCCTCCATTTTCTTTTATTACGGAGGGTCTTTTGTAAATACTTTTTCCACAAACAAAGCATTTAGTATTCGAATGTCTTTTGTATTCCTCAGCCACTCATCCAGTATACCACAAAATATTTAAATTTAATTCCTAAAATCTGCTAAACTACCCCTATCTTTCAAAGTATCCCCTCTTTATGTCGAAACCAAAACTTATTATTTTTTCATCAGGCACTAAAACAGGAGGAGGAAGCGGGTTTGAAAACCTGGTGAAGAACGCAAAGGATGGGACGCTCAATGCAGAAATAGTAGCTGTGGTTTCTAATCATGAGAACGGTGGTGTGAGGGAAAGAACCGACCGACTCGGAGTACCGTTTATTTTGTTCCAAGGACCTTTCGAAGCAGACTCGTATCAGAAAATTGTTGAAGAAACTGGAGCAGAGTGGGTGGCCCTTTCTGGTTGGTTGAAGCTTGTGGTGGGCCTCGACCCTGCACGAACATTTAATATCCATCCTGGTCCCTTACCTCGCTTCGGGGGCAAGGGCATGTACGGACATCATGTCCATGAAGCAGTAGTGGAAGCTTATAAACGAGGAGAGATAACTCATTCGGCGGTGACTATGCATTTTGTCACACCCGTGTACGACGAAGGACCAATCATATTTACCTTCCCTGTAGAGATTTTACCAAGTGATACAGCCGAGACTCTCGGAGCACATGTTTTAAAGTCCGAACATGAATGGCAACCAAAGATCACAAACATGATAGTGAACGGAGAGATATCTTGGGATGGTAAAGACAGAAAGAGTTTGAAAGTACCAACTGATTACAAATTTCTGTTATAATTTTTGTATGGTAAAGGAGACCTTTAAGATTGAATGGGATGGACATGAGTACGAACACAAAGAGCGTTCTTCTGATTGGTTCTGGGCTGTGGGAATTATAACCGTGGCCGTCGCCCTCACTTCAATTATTTTAGGCAACATCATCTTCGCACTACTCATCATCGTTTCTGCATTCGCCCTCCTCCTCTTCATTAATCGTCCACCTGAAACTCTTCATATAATTGTGGATGAGAAAGGTATCACCAAGGGTCGTGTTCGTTATCCATTTGATACACTACATTCCTTCTACATAGACATTGATCATCCTCACAAGAAAATTCTTCTCCGTTCGAAGAAAATGTTTATGCCTCTCATCGTCGTGCCCTTAGGAGAAAAAGTTGATATAGAAAATGTAGAAACAAACCTTTTGAAATTTATTCCCCAAGAACCTCTCGTTCTCCCTTTCGCAGAACAAATTTTGGAATACTTGGGGTTTTAAGGTCTACATGATAATCTATGCTCGAACGCTTCCATCGTTCAATGGATAGGACATGACTTTGCGGAAGTTAAAATGTAGGTTCGATTCCTACTGGAAGCACCAATATTAAAAAACATAGTATTATAAACACATGTTTGGATTCGGAAACAGATACTCAAAGGAGAGATTCGACGACCTAGAAACCGGCCGTATTAAAGCTGAAGGAGGGATAAAGGATTCCGGAGAAATACTCGAGGGAATTGCGCACCTATCATCTGAATCAGAATTGAACAGAGCTTTATATAGAAGTGACGAAGAAGATGAGAAACGCAGACTTGAAGAAAAACAGAGAGAACTTGCGCGTATTAAGGCCGAGGAAGAAAGGTTGCTAAGACTAGCAGAAGAGGAAGCACACGAAGAATTCAAAAAAGCCGCCTAGAGCGGTTTTTTGTTTTACTTGATCTTCTTCACCATCTTTGAGAGACGGGATTTCTTACGAGAAGCAGTATTCTTGTCCAAGGTATGACCCTTAACTGCTTTATCCAAAGCTTTTTGAACTTCGCGCATAGCGAGTGTAGCTTCCTTGTAGTTCTTTTCTGTTACTAATTTCTTTAGAGATTTCACTGCCTTAGAAACCTTGTCCTTGCGAACAAGATTAAAAACACGCTTCTTTTTGGAAGCTCTGAGGGCCTTTTTGGCTCCGCGAGTGATAGGCATAGAGAGCATATTATCTGAACTACCCCCGAAAGGCAAGAGTTTGCTATGATAGCTCTATGATTAACTCCCTACGAGGCACCGTAACCCACAAGGATCTACACATGATAGTGGTGGATGTGGGCGGCGTGGGCTACAAGGTTTTTACCCCCACAGAGACTGCATTGGATGCAGTTTTGGATAAACCTATTACTCTCTGGACTCACCTTTCGGTCAGAGAAAACGCTTTGGATTTATTTGGATTTAAGGATAAAGAAAGTTTAGATGTATTCGGACTTCTAATCACTATCTCTGGGATAGGACCGAAGACCGCTCTCGGGATAATGAATGTCGCCAGTGTAGAAATGTTGGAGCAAGCCGTTTCAGAGAACGATACATCGTACCTCACTCGTGTCTCGGGTATTGGCAAGAAAAATGCAGAGAAAATTGTTCTGGAACTTCAGGGCAAATTAATTTCTTCATCCAAAGACAAGGGCCTCAATCTGCGTGCCGAGGGAGACGCCCTCGAAGCCTTGGTCTCCCTCGGCTACAGCGAGCGTGATGCTCGTGAGGCCCTCAAGAAGGTGGGCAAAGAAATAGAAAACACGAGCGAGCGGGTGAAGCAGGCCTTGAAACTACTTTCAAAATAAAATGCTGGATAATATCCTCCGTATAATTAAAAAGCTGATACCCAAAAAGCTATTCAATGCTCTGGCCCCCATTTATCACTATAAACTAGCCCTTCTCGGTGCGTTAATTTATAAATTCCCTTCCAGACATATTAGAGTCATCGCGGTCACAGGTACCAAGGGCAAATCTTCTACCACAGAAATGCTCAATGTAATTTTTGAAGCTGCTGGGCAGAAAACCGCCGTTTTAAATACTATCCGATTCAAGATTGGTGATAAATCTGAACCAAACCTTCGCAAGATGACCGTGCCCGGACGCTTCTTCGTCCAACATTTTATCCGTCGGGCAGTAGATGCGCATTGTGATGTGGTTATACTCGAACTCTCGAGCGAAGCGGCCAAACAGTTTAGGCACAAATTCATAGATCTTGATGCACTCATCTTCACCAACCTCTCTCCTGAACACATAGAATCCCACGGCTCATTTGAGAAATATCGTTCGGCCAAAATTTCTATTGCAAGATCTCTAGCCAAGAGTCACAAAAAACGCACGGTGCTCGTGGTGAACGCAGATGATAAGTTTCATGAATATTTCCTCGGGTGCGGAGCAAGTGAAAACTATACGTTCTCTCTTCGAGACGTGGGGGAATACACGGCCAACGAAGACTCCATCTCCTTCATTTTCAAAAATATAAAGATAACCTCTCCCCTCCTTGGACTTTTTAACTTGTACAACTTATTAGGAGCAGCGACCTGCGCTTCGGCCTTCGGTATTTCTCCAGAAAAGATTAAAGAAGGATTAGAAAAACTAGAAACCATAAAGGGTCGTGTAGAATTTATAAAAACGAATAACCCTAAGCAGAATTTCGACGTAGTCGTAGACTATGCGCACACTTCCGGCTCGCTCGAAGCACTCTACAAAACCTTTGAGGGACGAAGGAAAATTTGTGTGTTGGGTAACACGGGTGGAGGCAGAGACAAGTGGAAGAGACCCGAGATGGCTGCTGTGGCTGATATGTATTGTGATGATGTCATCCTCACAAACGAAGATCCATACGATGAGGATCCAAAGAAAATCATCGATGATATGCTTCCAGGATTTAAAAATCGCAAAGTCACTATGATTATGGATAGGCGAAACGCGATCAATGAAGCGATCAAACGGGCCAAGGAAGGTAATGTGGTTCTCATCACAGGCAAGGGCACAGACCCATTCATCATGGGTGCTGACGGAGAGAAAATTCCATGGAGCGACGAGAGAGTGGCGAAGGAAGAACTAGAAAAGGTCTTAAAATAAGCCTTATTTAAAGAGTTTCTGATGAACTGGACAGAAATGCGCACTTCGAGATCCAACGACAATTCGTTTGATAATCCCCTTGCATTTGGGTTTCTGGCACTTTAATCCGTTTCTTTTATATGCCCGATGATAATCCTGAAACATTCCTTTCTCTCCATTTATATTTCTGTAGTCGGACATCGAGTCTCCACCAAAATCAATTCCCTTTTTCAAAGTTTCTTTCATCGCTTTATACATCCCTTTCAAATTTTTCTCCAGGAGAGCCTCTACTGTGGAGAGAGGCTGGACACCAGCTCTCCACAGTATTTCATCCGAATAAATATTTCCGATTCCAACAATAACTTCTTGATCCATTAATACGGTCTTTATTTTTCCTTTTGGTTTTTTTGATAATCTTTGTTTGAAAATCTCAAAAGTAAATTTTTTGTCCAATGGCTCTGGCCCCAAATGAAAAACGTGGAGGGATTCGCTGAGTTTGTCTGTAGGAATAAGTGTGACCTTCGCAAATTTGCGCATATCAGAAAACGCGAGGTGTTTCTGGTTATCCAAAGTGAAATCGAGGTGCACGAATGGTGCATTCTTCGGCGGGTTATAGAAGAAATATCCAGTCATTTTCATATGAACCAGAATGGTTCGGTTGTTTGAGAGGTGAATCAAAATATTTTTACCCCGCCTCTCGGCTCCAAGGATTTTCTGCCCAACAATTTGTTTTTTAAAATCAGAAAAAAATTTTGGTTCCTTCACACTTCCTTTGTGCATCTTATGAGCACTCTTATAGTCAGTCCAAACATCTAAAATCTTTCGACCCTTCACCGTTCGATTCAATCCGTTCACTGTTGTTTGGACTTCTGGAAGTTCGGGCATATTAGATCAGATTAAACAAAGCAATTCCCGTAGCCACGGAGACGTTCATAGATTCCTTCTTCCCTTTCATCTCTATCTCTAATATTTCATCACATTTACCAAGGGTAACCCTTGGTATTCCTTCTACCTCGTTCCCTACAATCAATACGAACTTGCCGAGCTTGGTAGCTTCTTGGCTATTCAGCTTTTTGGCTTTTTTATCCTGCTCCAATGCAATAATTTTATACCCCTCTTTCTTCAATTCATTTAACTTTTCATCTATAGAAATAGCTTGTTCCCAAGGGACAAATTCTTCTGCCCCAAGAGAAACCTTGCTGAAATCCCTGCGTTTCCTACCAAATCTATCAATCGGCGCCGGCGTAGTGCCCACGAGGATAATTTTAGAAACTCCCAAACAGTCTGCCGTACGAAATATAGAGCCGGTGTTCTCTACGCTTCGAATATTATCCAAAACCAAGATGCATTCTTTCATGGCCCGTATGCTATCATAAATACATGCTTAATCCATTCCCAGAATTGTTGACCTATTCACTCATGGGTCCTTTTATCTTGCGTATAGTGCTCGGAATAATTTTCTTGGACCTTGGTATGTTGAAATTTAGAAGTGAGAAGACACGTTGGATCGCTTCATTTCAATCTTTAAATTTGAGCCCGGCTCACACCCTTGTCTCCGTTTATGCCACCTTGGAAGTAGTCGGTGCCCTGATGCTCGGCTTCGGGCTCTATACCCAAATCGCGGCCCTCGCGTTCATCATCTTCACCGCCCTAGAGTTTTATATTGAATACAAAGACGCTTCGATCCTCAAAAGAGATATCGTTTTCTATCTGCTCGTCCTCGCTATTTCTGTCTCTCTCCTCATCACCGGAGCCGGCGCTTTCGCCTTCGACATCCCGCTATAGTCTCGACTTTAGGCCATTCTTAATGTATATTTTTTAAGCGTTTTAATTGCGCCCGTAGCTCAGTCGGTAGAGCAGCTCCCTTTTAAGGAGATGGTCGCAGGTCCGATTCCTGCCGGGCGCACCTTCAGTTTATAGATTTAAAAGGATCTTTTCTATTAAAGTCTCAATCTCCCCTATTCCACGACGTGCGTTGTGGTATCCAATCACCAGATTTTCTGAAATCTTTTCTAATTCGCCGTCCTTAAAGTTTTTTAAATTACTCTTGGCTTTGCTATAAGGAAAAGTTTTCATCTCAGCTTCTTCGGCGGTCTTTGTTCGCTTCGCAAGGAGCATTGTCTTCACCGCCCACATCACTTTCCAGAAAATTTCTTCGGCCACCATTCCACTCGCGAGGGCTTTCTGATAAAGCACCCAGGTCTCCTTTTTATTCCTCGCCCCTATCGCATCGGTGAGTAGGAAAATATTAAAGTCAGATTTAGATTTTGTCCCAATATCAAATTCTTCGACTTCTGCGTTCACTTCGATCTCATCACCAAATATATCTATTTGAAAATCGCTCATGTTATTTTATTGGATCCATCTCTCCCCAATTTTTACCGAACTTGGCTTCGGCTACAATCGGGACGTTCAAAGTTTTTTCTTCTGGAATCGCTTCTTCCATAATCTTTTTGAATTCTCCCACAACTTTATCAACTAAATTTTCCTTCACCTCATAAACAATTTCATCGTGCACACTAAGGACCGGATAAACTTCTTCACTCAAATTTTTATCTTTTATATAATCATCAATCCTCTTCATAGAAATCTTTATGATGTCCGCTTCGGTGCCTTGAATCGGGGCGTTTATGGCCATCCTCTCGGCCGAAGCTCGAATAAATGGTAGAGATGAGCGGAGGCCCTCAAAGTATCGCCTACGGCCAAAAATGGTCTCTGTATAGCCCTTTCTGCTGGCTTCGGCCTTCACTTGATCAAGGTATTTAGCCAATCCAGAGAATGTTTCGAAGTAGTTATTATAAAACTCCTGGGCTTCCCTTCTGTCTGTCCCTAGATTAGTTTTCAGAGCGTTCACCCCCATACCGAAGAGCACTCCGAAGTTAATCGTCTTGGCTTTCGCTCGCATGCTTTTATCCACCTGATCAATAGGAACTTTGAAAACCCTCGAGGCCACACCCGTGTGCACGTCTTCTCCCCGTTTGAATATATCCACCAACTTCTCATCCTTCGAAAGGATGGCCGCGATGCGAAGTTCAATTTGAGAATAATCTAGAGAGAGGAGAACGAAACCTTTCTCAGCTATGAAAGAATGTCTGATAGCCTGGCCCAACTTAGACCTGATAGGAATGTTTTGGAGATTTGGATTTTCTGAAGACATGCGGCCCGTGGTCGTGCCTGCTTGAAGGAAGGTTGAATGCAAACGATTATTTTTATCCAGAAGTGGGGGTATCGCATCAATATAGGTCGAGAGAAGTTTCTGTAGTTCTCGGTATTCAAGAATTTTTGTGATGATTGGATGCTTATCTTTTATTTTCTCTAGTTCAGATTCCTTGGTGGAAAAATTCCCTGTAGAAGTTTTCTTCTGTCTTGTGCCTCCGAGGCTCATATCCACAAACAAAATTCCACCAAGCTGTTTAGGAGAATTAATGTTGAACTCACTGCCTGCCATCTTCCAAATTTCTTTCTCTAATCTAGAAAGTTCTGTGTGGTAAGTCTCCGAAAGTTTCTTCAGTGCTTCCACATCAATCTTCACTCCGTGTTCGTTCATTCTCTGAACTACTGGTTCTAGAGGTTTCTCTATTTCTTCGAAGACCTTCTTTACCCCGCGCTTATCAAGCTCTGAATTTATAACTTTCCATGCATCCTTCTCGTTGTCAGTCTTAGTGAAGTCGAAAATATCCTGTAGGGTTGGGGTGGTAAGGTTTGAATCTACGACCCACAAGGCCAAGGCCAATTCCGGATCATTTTTACCTACAGAAGGAGGAGAATCGGGCAAATTCGAGTCGCGTCGGAGCCCCCGCAGAGAGGGTAAAGCGCGAGAATTTGTCTGATTCGCCGAGTTTATCAGAGTTCGCACCCTCTCCCCCATTGTTCTAAATTCAAGTTGCTTGAAAAGTTCAATCAAATTTTCTAGAACCAAACTTTCTTTCCATGGTTTAGGAAGAGCAAATTTAATTGGGGCGTCCCGACGAATAGTCGCGAGTGTTTTAGAGAAGAGGGCTTCTTCTTCATTTGCCAACAAAAGTTCTCGTACCCTTTCGGTAATGCCAATTTCTTTCCAATTTGTTTTGTCGGCTTTCAGAGCCTTATAAATTTTCTCAATGCTACCAAAAGTGGTGATGAGAGAAGTGGCTGTTTTCTCTCCAATCCCCTTCACTCCAATGATATTGTCCGAAGGATCACCGCGGAGACCTTTGAAGTCGGGTAAAAGTTCTGGACCGAACCCAAACCTCGCAATGACCCCCTTCTCATCGTATAGAACTGTATCCTTTATACCTTTCTTTAGTGTATAAACCATCACCCGCCTATCAGCCACGAGCTGAAGCGTGTCCATATCTCCGGAAGCGATAATAATTTCCAAATCTTTATTTTTCTTTTCTAGTTCAACAATTGTTCCGAGGATATCATCCGCCTCGAATCCTGGTTCAGAATAAATAGGTATACCCCACGCTGTGAAAATGTCCTTGGCCCTTTCTAGTTGAAGGACTAGGTTGTCATCAGTCTTCGCCCGGCCGGCCTTGTAAGCTTCATATGCTTCGTGTCTATGTGTTGGTTGAGGGAGATCGAAACAAGCCGTGATGTACTCTGGATTAAGTTCTTCAATAATTTTTATGAGCATGGCTACCACACCGTAGAGAGCCCCGGTTGGTTCACCCTTAGAAGTAGCAAACTCTGGCAATGCATGATAAGCCCGATGAATAATCGCATGCGCATCGAGTAACACCAATCTTTTCTTAATTCCTGATTCTTTCTTCATGATTCGTGTATTTCTATTTCCCTAGTATTCTCATCCACAAATTTAAAATTAATTCTCATCGCATTCTCTGGAATAATTTCAGAAACTCTGTCTGGCCATTCTATAAGAATTAAATTTTCTTTCTCTTTACAAATTTCTGTCCAACCCAAATGTAGAAGTTCTGTGTGTTTCTCTAATCTGTATGCATCAATATGAATCAGGTGTTTAAATCCACGATAATCAATCGGATAAATTTTCTCTATCACGAAGGTTGGACTATTCATTCCATTTACTCCAAGCGCCACTCCTACTGCCTGACTGAAAGCGGTTTTTCCAGAACCCAAGTTCCCCCGGAGAGCGAGGACTGTGGCCTTATCACCCAAATCCAGTCCCCTCACCACGGTTTCGGCCACTTCTTTGGTTTCTTCAAGACTTTTGGAGACATATCGCATACAGGCATTCTAACAAATTTTGATATGAAAAAGGGGCGAGGATAAAATCTCCTCGCCCCACCGCACTACCAACTACGTAGAGGTGCAAGAGGGGTACCCGCGCCCGTAGTAATCCACCTTGTACCATACGCTGGTCACCACCTTGGCACCAGCTGAACAGCTTGTGACATCCGTCAGGACACCCGTGCGCGAGTTGCTGCATTGCGGCGCCGGTGGCGGGCTTCAATGAGGCCGCGGCTCTTCACCGCGGAAAACCATCGCGCCGGGCACGGCGGACTTCGTGCTGGGTGAGCTTCAATGAGGCCGCGGCTCTTCACCGCGGAAAA
>Ga0082335_1009938_pt1 | contig 10023 bp, 13 predicted proteins | sample Subgrocontami58m_FD_72375 | JGI IMG/M metagenome (GOLD analysis project Ga0082335, IMG submission 72375) | Subsurface groundwater microbial communities from S. Glens Falls, New York, USA - GMW37 contaminated, 5.8 m (SPADES assembly) (version 2) ... | reverse complement strand
CACAACAAAGAAGAGGGAGAGTTGTAACACACGCGCATAATCTTTGGTGCGAATCCGTTTTCCAAAAAAATACATCATGATGGCGGCAAGGACAGCAACTCCACTTTTTGTTCCACCTACCGCATCTTCCATGCCAAGAAAAATCAGGACCATCATCAAAGAGAGCAACCCTTCATTGGCGGTGATGACTCCATCAAAAAATTCAAACCAACGCAGACGATTCCAAAAAGCAGAGGCATGTGTAATCCAAGCAGAGGAAAGTTTTACGTGCGGGATTTTTATTTCCAGAGAAGCGATTAAGGCGCCGGCGATCAATAGGAAAGTGAAGGCAAGGACGGTGACGATTAAATATCTCATACTCGTGCCTCCGGAAAAACTTACGAGGTAGATACCGACGAGAATGGGGATGATGGTTCCTACCGCTGTATTTTGGAAACTTTCCATGCTCAAAAAATGCATGCGATGCTGACCCTCGGTGATACGTAGGGTCATGAGATTTCTATTGCCCCAATACAAACCCATGGGAAGACCAAGACAGGCGCCGAGGATCGCGATGATTATGTAAGATGAGGGATTTATGAGAGTGAGAAGGAGTGGTCCCACACCTTGGAGAATACATCCGAAAAAGAAAAGTGTTTTGGAAGGAAAGTGATGCAGAAGCGCAGAGTTTATAAAAAAGCCAAGAGGGAGGCCAAGATAGAGACCAAGGTTGAAAACAATGACCGTAAGAATGTCTTGAGAGTGACGCCACAGGAAGGTATTGGCGAACACACCAAAAACCGGCCAGGCGATAATGAAAAATAAAAACGAGAGAAGGAGGCGGCGTTCGTTTGATGAGAAGGAAGAGTAGAGGCGCATAAGAGGGTAGAGAGATGATGGAGATGATACACTTTATTCTATCATCTTGGTACGAAAAAACGACCGGTGGGGGGGTCGTTTGCGTGGGGTATCGAGGTCAGGGAGAAGGAGCTTCAGAGGCGATGCTGTCGAGATCACGACAGATACGAGCGATGAGACCATCGAGAGGTTGTTGATCTCGCATCACAGCTTCCACAGCTTCTCTTGCCTCGAGTGGTAGAACTTGCGGTGCGGGGATGTTCGTGGGGTTTGCATGAGCTACCCACAATCCCATGGCTTCGTGGGACTTTCGCATCCCTTCACCATCGAGGAAGTAGACCGTACCAGATGGGCCATCACGGGCCACGGCGAGGATAATGTGACGGCCGCTTGCCTTGAGGAGTTCTACGGCCAATTGTCCTTCAAGGCTGTTGAGGAACTTCTGAAGTTCCGCCGCAGTTTGATTCACACGTTCGTTTTCTTCTTGTTTCTTGGCAGCAGGGGAACCGTGTCTATACCTTGCTGCGGCCTCTCGCCAGTTGGGTTTGGACATGGGGTCTCCTTGGGGAGGGGGGGTTCACTCACTTGGAGGAGGGGTTTTCTTTTTCTTCTGAAGGTGAAGGAACGTGAAGAGCACAACGGCGATCAGGATGATGTTTGTTGTCCATCGTTCAGTGTTGGGACCGAACTGTCGGTTGAGCAGATCTCCCACAGGGTCGTTGAGGAGGAGCAAGATCATTCCAGCGAAGAGTAGACCCCACATCCCGGATTGAAAAGTAAAGGGCATTTGTCTGTTCACGAGGGCCTCCAGAAGTTTGAGAGCACGGGGATGGGAACGATGTGTATCTTGAGGGAAGAAGTCGAATTTGTAAAGAAGTTATAGGGAATTCGGATTTTTCCCCTTGATTTCCGCTTTCGTTTTGTTATACTCTCAACGCTACATCTTTGAAGAATATCTGCTTTCCCGGATCGTCTAAAGGCAGGACACCAGGTTTTGGTCCTGGGTATCGGGGTTCGAATCCCTGTCCGGGAACCACATAAAAACCACAGATACGTCGGTGGTTTTTATGTGGTGAGGAAAGCGATAGCTTTCCCAAACTGATGTCCGTATTTCGTAACATTAGTTTGCCGGATAGGGATATAGCGAACGGAGAGAGCTTGCTCTCGAGAGTGAGCGTTCATCCCTGTCCGGGAACCAAGAAAAGGTGACCATGATTTCATGGTTACTTTTTATTTTTCTTGTCCCTCCTGAACGAAATCCGAACTTTTTACAAAAAAGCTGTCCGAGATGGACAGCGCGTGCGCGTGGGAAGAAAACGAGGCGTATGATTACGCCCAGGACATTTCGTTGTGGATCCTTCGGAGCTCCGTGCGCCCCACAGGGAGACCGTTGGAGAGGCGTCGGTGTGGAAGCAGTTCGGTCGCCTCTTTCACCTTCTCGACGTAGTCGTCGCCGATTCCTTCGATTGGACCGACTTCCATCCCATGTTCTCCGTCTGCAGTGATGAGATCGGTTGGTTTGATCCAGCCGTTTTTCAGACCACCACGGAGTTCTTCGAGGCTCTGGAGGTCGATGTACAACCCCTGATGGTTTCTCACCTGGAGAAGAGGACGCTTGCGACGTGGGCGATTTTGACTCATGAATGGACTCCTATGTCCGGTGGGGGTTGGATGTTTGCAGGCGCATCGTATCAAAACATTTATTCCAGTTCAACTATTGATTTTCACTTGTTCAAAATTGATTTCTGATCCATAAAACCGTGTGGCAAGTTGTGAAATACCAGCAGAAGATGTGGTGCAATATCTTCGTCTACCTGTTTGATCCAGACGATCAACTATCTCTGGATGTCGCGCAAGATAATCCTTCAGTTTCTGTGCAACCACTTCTCCTTGTGTCAACACCTCCACTCCCCTTGGCAATGCTTCTTCAAAAAGATGTTTGATGAGTGGGTAATGCGTGCAGGCTAATAACACACGTTCAACTTCTGGATCTCGCGCGAGCATAAGAGAGATATAGTGTTCAACCAATTTTTTTGTTTCTTCTGTTTCTTCTTTTCCGGTTTCAATCAAATCGGTGAGACCAAGACAAGCCACTTGAGTGAGAATGACAGAATCTTTCGCAAGAAGTTTATAAAGTTCCAGCTCATAACTACGAGAATCAACGGTTGCCTGTGTGGCAAAAATTCCCAAGTGGTGAGCGTGATCAGATCCTGCAAGATATTCCACGGTCGGTCGTGTCACTCCCAATACGCGTCGATCTGGAAACTGTACAGGCAAAATTGTTTGTTGAATTTTCCGCAACGCTTGTGCACTTGCTGTATTGCAAGCAAAGATCACAAGCGGACATCCCTGCGCGTATAAAAAAGAAAGTCCTTCCAAAGCGAACTGAAAGATTTCTTCTGGCCCGCGATCCCCATAAGGAGCGCGAGCATTGTCTCCGAGATAGAGGGTGGAAAGATGAGGAAGGTGACGATGAATTTCTCTAAGCACCGTAAGCCCACCAAATCCTGAATCAAAAACACCAAGCATAAAGGAGTTCACAGTGTAGCCTAGAGATAAGGTCAAATCAATTCCCATGCTATAATAATGGGCGTTATGAATGAGGTCGCTATAGTCAAAGGAGAACAGCGTCGAACCAATATTGTGGAGGTTTTGCGTTTGTTATCACCTGAAAGTTGGCAAGGTTTGGAACAAGCAAAAACCGTGCTTGTAAAGCCCAATCTTGTCCACCACCTTTCTCAACTGGCTTCCACACATGTGGATGCCGTTCGCGGCGTTTTAGATTTTCTCCGCCCAAAAACACAGGCAAAAATTTTCATAGGGGACGCTTCCTATCATGGAACCAAGGCAGTGTTTCGTCATTTTGGATACGAACAACTCCCTCAAGAATACCCTGGCGTTTCACTTATAGATTTGAATGATGATGAAACTATCGAGGGGTGGTATATAAAGCAAGATGGATCTCGTGCCTCTTTGCAAATCTCTAAAACTGCAGCACAAGCGGATTTTCGCATCAATCTTGCTCTGATGAAAACCCATCGAGACGCTGGTGTTTCCTTGGGTATGAAAAATTGGGCAGTAGGAATTATCATTGTCCATTCCACCATTACTTCGCATGGCCGTAAGTGGTCGCGCGCGCAGTATTTACATCATCAAAATCCCAAAGCGCATGCAGCTACTATGGCAGAAATTTTTCACACGTTTCCCCCTTTTCTTACGATTATCGATGCGTTTCATGCTATGGAAGGAGATGGGCCAACAAGAGGAACCTTGGTGGAAATGAAGTTGGCGCTTGCGAGCACGGATACTCTTGCTATTGACACGATGGCTTGTCATCTTATGAAAATCAATCCTGGGGATATTGGACATCTTGCGATTGCTGCACAAGCGGGTTATGGTGAAGGGGACGAAAAGAAAATTACACTTTTAGGAATCCAAGATATTTTTTCTCTGATTCATCCGTTTGTTCGTCCATAGATGTATGCCTGAACAATTTTTTTCTCGCGATATGTTATCAAAAGAATCAGTGCCTGCGTCCGCAAGCGCACAGAGACCCGAACAACCCATTGCGCAAACACCAGAAACTTCTGTTCAAGTGGAACAGGACATTGATCGTTCTGCGCGGGTTGTAAGCGGAATCGGGACTTTATTGAAACGCGCATCTTCAGGAGCGTCATTACGCACTGCCAGTCTTTTACGCATTGGGAGTGTATTGATTGCTCTTGGTGCCGGAACTGCCGGAACCCTACGAGAAGCTCACGCAGGCACCATTCACTATCCTGATGTGGGAGGAATAGATATGCCTGAAGGAGGAACCATAGATATATATCCCGATCAACGGCTAGAAGCGGCTCAAGATTTTTTACAACAAGCGCGGGCAGAACTTACTCATCTTCAAGAGCAGGAAGAATCACTGCGAGGTTATGAGGAAAATCCGGATGTGGCCTATAAGATGCGCCAGCATTTGCGAGAAAATCTTCGCCGTCAGCAGCATCTTATTTCAACGATTGCTCAAAAAGAAGCCTTGGTGGATCAACTTTCTCAAACCCTTGAAGATCAAGAGATTGATCGTGTGGAAGGACTGATGGAGCGCGCAAGCGAATTGCGAGAAAAAGGAAGAGTAGAACGAGCAGAAACCTTGGAAGAAAAAGCTTCGGTCCATTTGTATAGAACAGCCAATGCGGAAATAGATGTATATATGGCAAGCATTGGTATACGCGAGGAGGGGAGGCGAATAGCCATGTATGATGAAGCCGGAACGTTACAAGTATTTGCGATTACTCCCGGGCTCCAACCAAATGGATTTTATCGAGATACACGTCACGACACATTCACGATCGTTTTGAAAAGTCCTACAAATTATTATGGTTTTTTTCTCAAAGAAGGAAGGCTGTATGCGCACGGTGCTTGCACCGAGCAAGGCCGATCATTAAATCCTTAGGTATGGAATCCTCTCTTGTTTCGCAGGCAATAAAAAAATTACAGCAATCAGATTTAGCTAGCATTGATATTGCCAAGATCATCACCTTGCTCAATAGTGCCGGCGGGGAAGCACAAGAAGTGTTGGCGCGATTTATTCTTTCCGAGCATCCGGATATTGTGCGTTCTCTTTTGTCTCGCTATATGGAAATCAAACAAGCGGTTCAAGATCCCACAGTGGAAGCTCCGGAAACCATTATCCAATCAATCGTTGAAGATTATCAAGGTAACATTTCTTATGAGTAAACCTATTGGATTATTTGTGGGACGATTTCAACCGTTCCATCGAGGACATTTGTTAGTCTTGCAAGGCATGGTCAAAATGTGTCGAAAGATTTATATCGTGATCGGAGGATCTTCCGCACAAGATAAAGAGAATCCTTTTAGTTTTGCCGAACGCAAGGAGATGATTCAGCGTGCATTGCAAGAGGAAGATATTATTCCACTTTTTGATGTGGAGTTTGAGACGATTACTGATCAAGAAGGAGATGAAGCTTGGACACAGGAGGTTTTGGAAAAAGCGGCTGGAGTGGAAAAAGTTTGGACAGGAAATGAACAAGTGGAAAAATGTTTTGCAGGAAAGGGAATGGAAATTCAAAAAATTAAAGAAGTGCCGGGGATCAGTGCAACCGAAGTTCGGAGGTTGATGAAAGAAGGAGGGGATTGGGAGGAATTGGTTCCCGAGGATGTGGCAAGGTATATTAAGGAGATTGAGGGAGTCAAACGGATGAAGACATTGAAGTAAAAATCAAGGACCTCGGTAAGGGTCCTTTTGGATAGGCCCTATGGGACCAATAAGACCTATCTTTCCAAAACAGAAAAGCCGCCCTGGGTTGAGAGGGCGGCTTGCGTGCGTGGGGGCGATGGACTAGGCGTCTGGGGGACGGATCCACCGGTTGAGCGGGGAGTTCTCGGGCAAGAGAAGCCCGAAGATTGCGGTCATGACGACCGCGAATACTCCCAAGAGGAAGACCACGATGTGGCTCCCTGGGAACACGGGGAGCACGGCCATGTTGAGCATGCAGAGGAGCGCGATCGCCCCAGTAGCGACCATGGCGGTAAGCTTCCTCTCCTCGAGGTTTCCGGAGCGGAGAGTCTGGATCAGCTTGTTGAGCATCTGCGTTTCTCCTTGGGTTTGGTGGCCTTTTTGGGGCCTTCTTGGTGTGGGGAAAGAGCGATTCAGACGAATAGAATCATACCATAAAAAAACGGTTTTGTCAACGGAAAGATGGGTTATTTTGGCTAAAATAAGCCATCAGAACCAAGACTTCCCGTTGACGTAACCAAAAGATCATGTTACGTTTTTGTGCCAAAAACCTGTGCACCCGAGGAGTTTTCATATGCACACTGACCCACAGGTTGTCGTTCTTTTCCCAGGGGCTTGGGGTAACCTTGCTCCTAAATATCTCGATTTCTGGATGGCAAATCCGGAAAAAGTGTTCCAACGATTTTTTGGAAATCGCGTCAAGGTTATCAAGATCGTGTATAGCGGCGCCTCCATGGATGAGATTGTACAAGGCGCCTTTGTCCAACTCGAAAGAGAGAAGGTGACAAGCGCCATCGCACTTGGATACAGCCTCGGCGTTTCGATCATGGCTCTGGCCTGTAGCCGACGTCCTGATCTTTTCACCAATTGCATCAAGTTTCAGGGAGATGATGATGGAATCGGATGGGCAGGATATTTGCGGGGTATGAGCGCTTTGCTTATCCCGTTTGTGATCGCCTTGTTCACAGGCTGGATGCGGATCACCTCCAAACGAGCCGTGCGTCGCGTATTTTTCACAGGCGAGCGGTTGCAAGATGCGACTGAAAATCAAGTCGACTTGGTGATGACGCATCTGTGCCCAAATGCGATTTATCCGCTTCTGGAACTTGCGTTTCCTCCGATGAAAAAAAGGATTCCAAGTATCCATATTCCTTCCGCATCGATCATAGGCGGGAAAGATATCTTTTATCGCAAAGTGCGTGAGCGTCCGGACCAAAAGGTCTACTCCTTTCCCAACTGGGGACATGGAGCGATCCTTGAATATACGTTTGTGAAGCAGGCCATTTGGAATGCTCTGATCGACTTTGGGTTTATTCCCAAGACCACTGACGAATCCACGCAGCACTGAACCTCGGTTTGGTGCTTTTTCATATCCTTCATTTTTTGCGACATGATTTTCCGTGAATTGACAATAACCATCTGTTTCTCTACTGTTGTCGCAGTTCCTTCCACTTCCACCCAAGGGGTCAACCATGGTTTCCAAGATCGACCTTCCTCCTTCTTTCCGTCCCGGTGCTGAAGCGTTTGAAAAAGCGTGGATCAATGAAGAATGTCTTCGGAAGCATTGCGAATACGAACTTCACACGGCGGAGGATCCGAAAACACGATTGTTCAAAAATTCTATTTTTCTTTCTCTTTCTATTGTTTTCGTTGGAATCTCTTATTTTCTTCATCTGGTTTTTCTGTTCTTTACCGGTATCATCTTTTCCTTTACATTGATTTTTTTTCTCAGGTCCCTACTGGATGTCTATCTGGATCGTCAATCAGAGAAGATGTGGGAAAAACTTGATAACGAAGAATCCAAACAAGAGCGCGAACAGATCTTGAAAAATGACGCCTATCATCTCGCTTGGGTGATGATGATCCGCATCAATGCGTTCAATACATCTTTTGATCTTTTGACGAGCTCGAATTCAGACGAGTGGAATGATTGGGCAGAAAAGAGGTTTTTCCTTCAGCATCAAGAGATTTTGGAGGAAATCAAGGCATGTCCATTTTTCAAGGCTCCGGCGCGTGATCTTGCCCTCGTCCCTGTCGCAGATCGTTTGCGGCATTATCTGCTTTTGGAACCCAGCGAGTTCCAACGTCTTCATCAAAGGTAAGATATACGACACGAGACCGTTTCCACGGTCTTTTCTTTTTATCAAAAAATCCGCCCATCTTGGGGCGGATCATCAAATTTATTCTTCTACTGGTTCCACGATGAGCTCAATGGGTTGTTCATTGGAACCTCCGAGCTCTACGTTATAGATAGGAACCGTGTTTTGAAGAACTGGTGCCACACGGTTTTTATCTGGATCCTCGAGATTTGGGGACGTACATCCAGCTCCCAAAAAAATAAGGAAAGCAAATGGGAGAATCAAAAGAAAGTATTTCATAGTATTTGTATGATACGCAGGGAGGAAAAAGAGAGCAAGAGCGCATTTGGGGGTCAGGTCCGGACATCGGACTTTTAGATATAGAAAGTTTGATGTCTGGACTCTCCGTTTCACTTCCCATGATACAATACAGTTGTTTGAACGCGGAGGTGGGGTCAAGTCTTGGGTTTTAGAGTTTTTGATCTTGTCGAGAGTAAAAAAGTCCAAAGTTAGGACTCCGTCTTGCCCCGTCTACCCGTCTACAAAAAAAGATAACGAAAAGAAAAAGTAAATTATGGAAACCAAAAATGTAAAATTTGTTGTATTCGTCCCACTCTCTCATGCTGACGCGGTGCGTCAAGTTCTCGGTGAAGCAGGAGCAGGTAAAATAGGAAACTATGATTTCTGTTCATTTTCTTCTCGTGGCACAGGTCGTTTTCGTGGGAATGAAAAGACAAATCCCACTATGGGCAAAGCTGGAAATTATGAAGCAGTTGAGGAAGAAAGAATTGAAGCAATTGTGCCGCGAGAAATTTTGAAAGAAGTCATCGAAAAAATAAAAGTTGCTCATCCATATGAGGAAGTCGTTTTTGATATTTATCCTTTGGAAAATCTATGACAAAAAAATTACCAAAAGCTGAATGGGATAAAGTGGCTGAATGGTGGAATACAGAAGCTGGAGATGTTGGAGTATGGCACCAACAAAACGACATTGATCCAGTTATTTTCAAAATACTTGGAGATGTTAAAAACAAAAGAGTTATAGAGATTGGTTGTGGTAACGGATACTTTTCGCGACTGCTTGCCAAAAAAGAAGCCCAAGTGACTGCGATCGATCTTTCAAGTAAATTATTGGAGTTTGCCATTGCGCGCGAAAAAGCTAATCCACTCGACATAAAGTATTTAACAAGAGACGCAGCTAATTTACATAGCCTCAAAAGCAAATCTTTTGATATTGCGTTAGCCAATATGAGTTTGATGGACATTGCTGACGCAAAAGGAGCTATCAAAGAAATGTCACGTGTTTTGAAAAGAGGCGGCCGTTTTATTTTTTCTATTACACACCCTACCTTTTGCGATTTTCGGCAGCAATGGGTAATTGTCCGAGAGGGTGGTAAAAAATATTTTGCGCGAGCAATCGGAAAATATTTGTCTTCTTCCGCAGAGAAACACACTTTGTGGGCTAGTGGAATTAAAGCCACACAATACCATCGTTCCGTTGAAATATATTTCGAATACTTACGAAGCGCAAATTTTTTTATTAGTGACTTCAAAGAAATCGCCACAAGGAAACCTGTCACAAAAGTGCGAAAAGAACACGGTGATGTAAAATTTCGCCGGTCTAAATATAAAACGCTGCGAGAAAAGAAAATGAAGGAATTCGCTGGTCGAGAAATCCCATTATTTTTAGTCATAGGTTCAGTAAAATTTGAATAACGTAGAGGCGGGGTCAAGTCTTGGGTTTTAGAGTTTTTGATCTTGTCGAGAGTAAAAAAGTCCGTAGTCGGACCTGACACCAAAGATGCACGGCATCTCCCTCCATTTGTTTCTACCGTGAAAGACTGTGTAAATAGTGTCATGGTT
>Ga0082335_1009934_pt1 | contig 10029 bp, 10 predicted proteins | sample Subgrocontami58m_FD_72375 | JGI IMG/M metagenome (GOLD analysis project Ga0082335, IMG submission 72375) | Subsurface groundwater microbial communities from S. Glens Falls, New York, USA - GMW37 contaminated, 5.8 m (SPADES assembly) (version 2) ... | reverse complement strand
CGTCGCCAAATTCCAGCGCCATCATATTTTTACCGATTTCCCCAAGGCCTCCCAGGGGTATGATTTTTAGTTTATTTTTGTCCATTATCTCCGTTCCGCTCCATCCCGTGAGTGCGGGATGAGTCTTCGACCTGCCTAAATTAGTTTTAATTGTTGGGGTTGGGGTTTACTCTCTTCCTGTGGTAAAGGTTTACTGATTTCCTGCAATAGCTTGGGGAGCTTCAACATATCAGCCTGGATAGTCGCCTTGAGGCTTTGCTGATGGAGTGCGGCTGCCGGATGATACATGGCAAAACAGATAGTGCCATTTTGACGCCGCCACGTGCCATGCACCTTGCTGATACTTTCTCCCGGGAAGAACCGCGCCATAGAATGACGCCCCAGGGTGACGATTATCTTTGGCTGGATGATTTCTAGCTGGCTGTCCAGATGTTTTCGGCAGGCTTCTATTTCGGCGGGTAGGGGGTCCCGGTTTTCCGGAGGGCGGCACTTCACCACATTGGTAATGAATACATCCTGCCGTTTTAAGCCCGCAGAAACTATCAGTTCATCCAGAAATTTTCCCGCCGGGCCGACAAAGGGGCGTCCAAGTTGGTCTTCATGGTAACCCGGCCCTTCACCGATAAATAAAAGAGTAGCTTTCTCTGAACCCTCACCCGGAACAGCGCGAGTCCGGCCGCGGGATAGGGCACAATCTGTGCAAACAAGGATTCGTTTAGCTACCTCTGCCAGGGATAAACTGGCCTGAGAGGAAGGTTGATTTACAGACATATTTTTCAGTATTACCCTTTTTTGCATGATAGCACGGTTAAAGTAAGCTAGTCAATAAAATTGATTTACTATCTAAACCTGTGCTACACTTCTTTTTGTGAATAAGCCTGATTTTGTAAAGGGCCGCGTTGCCGTAGCCATGAGCGGGGGAGTAGACTCCTCCGTGGCTGCAGCATTATTAGTTCGGCAGGGTTACCAGGTCTTCGGAGTCACTATGCATCTGATGACAGAGATAGAGACAGAGATAGAGCCCCACCACCGCCCATGCTGCCGCACCGAGGATGTCAACGATGCCGCCCAGGTGTGTCACCGCCTGGGCATCCCGCACTACGTGCTGAATTTCGAACCACTGTTCAAAGAATATGTGATAAACCCATTTTTCGCCGAATATGTCCACGGGCGGACCCCCAACCCCTGCCTGGCCTGCAACCGGGAGATGAAATTCCATTTTCTGCTAAATAAGATGCGCGCCCTGGGCGCTGATTACCTGGCCACCGGCCACTATGCCTGTGTAGATGCTATCGGAGGCGGTCATCACCTGTTGAAGGGCATTGACCCGGCTAAAGACCAGTCCTATGTCCTCTACATGTTGGGGCAACAAGAGCTTTCTCGCCTGTTGCTGCCGGTAGGACGCTATACAAAAACAGAGGTGCGCCGGTTGGCGGCTGAATTCGGGTTGCCTGTCTCAGCCAAGCCCGACAGCCAGGAAATATGTTTCCTGCCCGACGGCGACTACCGGCCTTACCTGGAGGCGGGCTTCACTTCTTCCCCGGGAGACATAGTTGATCGGGATGGCCAAGTATTGGGCCGGCACAAAGGCATAGCCTTTTATACGATAGGACAGCGGCGTGGAATGGGTCTCAGTTCCTCTAATCCTCTCTACGTTCTGGAGATTGATGCCGCCAACAATCGGCTTGTCGTAGGGCCGGATGAGATGCTTTACTCTAATTGCCTTCAGGCCTCAGCTATTTCCTGGGTCTCCGGTGAAGCGCCATTGCCGGGCAATAAGGTTTTGGCCAGGATACGCTATCATTCCCCCGAATCGCCGGCCACCATCCGGACGGAAGGAGACACGGTGCTGGTCCACTTCGAACAGCCTCAACGGGCTATCGCCCCCGGCCAGGCCGTTGTATTCTACGATGGCGATAGGGTGTTGGGAGGTGGGACAATAGACCCGGTAGTAAAGGACATACCACAAGAAAACAACCTGCATGATGTAGAGGTAGTGGCTAAAGTGTAACAGGAAAGACAAAACGTTAACCCCCTTACGTAAAGGGGGCGTTCCGTTTCAATATGAAGTGGAACGGGGGTTTTCGATTTAAACTATATTCCATGCTGCTTTAAGCGGGAGCTTATGCAACCACCACCCACTCTATTTGAAGAGAATGATCTCTGGCGACAGGGCTACCGCTTCATCGCCGGCCTCGATGAGGTCGGCAGGGGCGCCCTGGCCGGCCCCGTTGGAGCAGGCGCGGTCATCCTGCCAACAAACATTGACATATCCTTGCTGGATGGAGTAAGGGATAGCAAGGAGCTAACCCCTGCTCAGCGCGAGTCCTTAGCGCCTCAAATTAAAAAGACAGCCCTGGCTTTCGGAATCGGCATGGTATCTTCCGAGCTGGTGGACAAGTTTGGAATAGTCGAGGCCACCCGCCGGGCCATGGCTCAGGCCATAAAGAAACTTGGAGTATCTCCGGAGTTCCTGCTCGTGGATGCACTCAAGTTGCCCAAAATACCGTTACCCCAGAAGGCCATGATTGATGGCGATAAACTGAGCCTTTCCATCGCCTGCGCCTCCATCATCGCCAAAGTAACCCGCGACCATTTAATGATAAATGTGGAGAAAAAATATCCCGGCTACGGCTTTGCCCGCCATAAAGGATACGGTACCCCCGAGCACCTGGACTGCCTTGAGCGATTTGGCCCGTGTCACATCCACCGCCACACTTTTGCGCCGATAGCGCAGGGGAAGCTGCTGTAGCGAGTTGATGTCACGTGAAGTTGTCCACCTGGAGCGCAGCGAAGGATCTCAGGGTGAGGTGGTAATCGGTCATAAATTTACACCCCTCCAGATTCTTCACTACGTTCAGAATGACAGTAAATATAAACTTATTTTGTTAATGACCATCATCGGGACTAAATCAATGATGGAGAGCCGCCCCATCTTTCATCCGTGGGATGTTACGGTTAATGGCCATGTCTTCCGTTCTCTCCAGGACAGAAAGTGATGACAAGGCGGGCAATAAAGTGTATCCTATACCTGCTATGTTCAGCTATAAGTGGCGCCGAATAGTTCAATTTGGCCGCAAGGTAATAAAAAGCAGTTTTGCCCTGCCTGCATTCATAGTATCAATAGTTTTTGTAGGCGGAGCTATTGCGGTCTATCTTCTGGAGAGAAGCAGTCAGCCTGAATTTAGCTCCGTATGGGACGGATTGTGGTGGGCTATAGTAACTATCACCACAACCGGCTATGGTGACGTTGTACCAAGAACCGGTTTAGGAAGGGCGGTTGCAGTTATGGTCATCATCGCAGGTTTTGGGCTGGTCCCCACTATAACAGCGACAGTAGCCACTAACTTTGTTACACGCCGATTGAAGGAGGAGAGAGGATTGGAGCAAATAACGTTAAAAGGGCATACGGTAATATGCAACTGGAACCCCGATGCCGGGCAGGTTATCCGTAGCCTTGTCAGCCAGTCCCCGGATGCTTTATCAGGCATTCTTTTAATAAATAGCCTACCAGAGGTTACTATAAGTGAAATTTTGTCCGAACACCGCGATCTGGGACTCAAATGGGTAAATGGTGATTTCTCAAATGAAGCAGTGCTGCGGCTGGCTAATATTCAAGCGGCAAGTGTAGCTATTATATTATCAGATACCTTGAAGAGACAGGTCGTTATGGGTGATGAAAAGACAATACTGGCTACGTTGACCATTAAATCTCTTAATCCCCGTATACGTGTGTGTGCGGAGGTGATTGACATTGGAAATGAGCTGCATCTGAGAAGGGCTGGCGCCGATGAAATTATCATCCACGGTGAATATGATCACTTCCTGCTTTCGGCTGGTGCTGTCAATCCCGGCATACCGAAAGTTGTGCGCCAGCTCCTCTCTTTCGAAGGGGAGCATTTAAAGCAACAGGACATTCCGGGCGAATACTGCGGTAAGACGTTTGCCAGTTTATCCACCTTCTTCAGGGAAAAGCATCGTTGTATTCTGTTAGGTGTAGTATCTGAAGAGAAGGCTATTGGACTCGAAGATGTTCTTAGCTCCGACTATTCGGCTGTTGATGCCTTCATTCAAAAAAAATTTAGCAGCGCGGGTAAAAGCCACCTGGCCGCCAGACAAACCAACTATACGGTATCCTTGAATCCCCCTGAAGATTATTTGATAAAAAACAACGATTTGGCTATTATCATAGGCGGCCAATAGTCAAATTCTAAATAATAAGGGAGGATAAGTTGATAGTGTCTCCGGAGTTAGAGTTCCTGGAACGGGTGCCTCTCTTCAACGGCCTTAACTCACAGCAGTTAACGTCTATCCAGGGCATACTAAAAAAGCGGACCTGGCCGGCCGGTGGGGTTATCTTGCAGGAAGGCGAGACGGGACAGACCGTTTACATACTTGTTTCGGGAACAGTGCAGGTATCCAAGAAGCTTTGTCTGGGCGAAGACCGGGAGGAAATGGAAAAATCTCTGGTTAATCTCCATGCGCGGGAACCGGAGGTCCTAGGCGAGGCAGGATTGCTGGGGAATGGTGCGAGAGCAGCTACGGTAGCAGCGGTAAAGACCTGCGAAGCCTATGAAATCAACAGAGATGATTTTTTAAAACTATGCAAAATAGATCCCGTATTGGGATATATAACCATGCGTAATCTTGCACAGATATTAGAATCCCGCCTAAGGAAAACAAACCAGGACGTGCTCAAGTTGGCAACAGCCCTTAGTATTGCTTTGGGCCATTGAATAATAAACCCACTGTGGTGAAATATTTAAACTCCCGTCAATATTATTTACCTCGTAGATAATGGGACATGAATATATTCTGTTATGGTGATCGACGTCAGGATGGCGGTCGGTGAAGAGCAAAACAAGCCAATTCACTCCCAGACACAGTCTCCAACGCCCATTGCTTATTGCTATGGTAGCTATCGTTATCCTCGCTGTTGTCCCGCTGGTTATTGTAAATTCTATCATTTCTGCCAGGTCTTACCGTCAGCAGGTGATGAGGGAAATGAGCAATACCGCTGCGTTGCAAGCGACACAGATAGAATCCTGGATAGATGAGCGGCTAGACGATATTCGAACAATTTCGGGCGATATGATATTAAGAGAGCGAGTAGCTGAATTAAGGAAAATAACAGATACCGATATTGGTCCCGACACGGATGCCAAGATACTTCAAAGTGCGCCATATTCGGAACTGCTTGGTCTTTTTTCCCTGGTCAAGGATAAGTCCGAACCTTATAAGGAAATTACTCTTTTAGATGCTCGATATGGCCGTGTCTTTTTTTCCACTCAAAGTGGAGTCAGGGGCAAGCAATACTATGATATGGCAGCGTTTCAAACAGTGGTAGCGCAAGGTAAGGCCGTTATAACGAAGGCTCATAATGTGAGTTGGGCAGGAGAACGTGAACCTGAAATAGACATGTTGCAACCTATGATAAATCCACCCGTTCCCGGAGGAGCTAATACTCAGGAAACAACCTCTGTGCTGGTAATTCACGTGAGTATTGAGAGCCTGCTGGCACCTCTTATCCAAGGAAGAGTAGGTATGGGTCAGACCGGTGAGGTTGTCCTGGTCAACTCCGAAGGAATTGCCCTTATTGATCTCCGTTACATACCTGACTCGGCTATGAAATATAAAAATACCGCCGAACCCGCCAGGAGAGCGGCCACTGGCGAAACAGGTATAGTGGAAACCCTGGACTACCGAGGGGTGCCGGTATTGGCTGCCTACCAATATATCCCGTCCGTTGACTGGGGATTAGTAGCCAAGATGGATAGCACTGAGGTTTTTGCGCCATACAACGAAGCAACCAGGCTGAATTACTCCTGGGGCGCCCTTTCCATGTCACTGGCAATCGCAGCAGCCTGGTGGTTCAGCCGCAGGATTATTAAACCCGTCAGGGAATTACATCACGGTTCAGAGGTCATCGCCACCGGACATCTGGAACACCGGCTGAATATCCACACCGGCGATGAACTGGAGCAATTGGCCGTAGCTTTTAACGATATGGCTTCGAAACTACAGGAGTCTTATTCCGGACTGGAACAAAAGGTTGCAGTAAGAACCCGTTCTTTGACAGCTTTACGTAAGATAAGTGATGCCGTAAGTTCAACTCTTACTCTTGATGCCATCTTACCCCAGGCCCTGACGGCTGTCACAGAGAACCTTAAACTTGAGCCTAAAGGGGGTATCTTTGTACTGGATACGCAAAGGGGGGAACTGGTACTGAAAGCCCATCTGGGGCTTAAGCCAGAATTCGTCGAAGAAGAGAGCCATGTGAAAGTCGGAGAGTGCCTCTGCGGTCAGGTAGCGCAATCCGGGCAATTGTTATTTTCAGGTGACTCCAGCCATGACATAAGGCACACCAGGCAAAATCCGGACGAGCCCCACGGCCATATTATAATACCCTTAAAAACAGCAGACGGGACTAAAGGGGTGATGTTTTTATATCCCCAGCTCGGGTACCACCCCTCAGATGAAGATATACAAACATTGACTTCCATTGGCAGCTTGATAGGAATAGCTATAGCCAACTCCCAACTATATCAGGATGTCACACTGAAATCCGGGGAGGCTACGAATAGGGCTAGAGACCTGGAGGTTACCAGTCAAAAACTGGAAGCGTCTAACCGGGAGATGGAGTCCATGTTATATAGCATCTCTCACGACCTCCGGGCGCCCTTGATATCCATCAGGGGTTTCGCTGTTATGCTCTCTCGAGAATATGGTAAAACCCTTGATGATACTGCCGGGTTTTATATGACACGAATTGAAAAAAACCTTCAAAATATGGAATCCTTGATTAACGAAATCCTGGAACTCTCCAGGATAGGCCGCCTTGTGGAGCCGTGGGAGACGGTTGATACGCTGGATTTAGTCCATGAAATTGTCGAGGAACTTGAACCCCAGCTAAAGGAAGCAGGTGCCGAGGTTTTCATTGCCGGGGACATGCCCAGGATACGCTGCGAGAGGAAGCGGCTCCGCCAGGTGTTTGCTAACCTGATAGACAATGCCAGAAAATTTATGGGTAGCCAAGAGCACCCGCGGATAGAAGTTGGTTTTGAACCTGTAAAAGGGGTCTGGCATTTCTACGTCCGGGATAACGGTATGGGTATTGCCACGGAGGAGCAAAAAAAGGTATTCAAACTCTTTCAAACCTTAGGGCGGGCAAAGGAAAAAGAAGGGAGTGGCGTTGGGCTGGCTATTGTCAGGAGGGTAGTTGAGAGCCATGGAGGACAGGTGTGGGTTGAGTCGGAAGGATTAGGAAAAGGTAGCGCCTTTCATTTCACTATCTCCGGGCAGGCAAAATAAACCTGTAGCGATCAAAGATTGTGTTACAATACTTTAGGAAACAGTAACACGCGCACAAATGATTCACTTCAGATTTGTAAAAGTTGTTCTTATAATTATATAAAGGCCATCAGGGGGTGTGACAATCATGGTAGAACCTAACGTTGAGGTATTACTGGTAGAAGACAACGAGGACCATATCTTCCTTACAACGAAGGTATTAAGGGAAGCGCCAAATGCTAGATATAACATCCATGTGGTAATGGATGGAGAAGCGGCGCTGGACTTTATTTATCAGCGGGGTAAATATTCCAACGTATCCAGGCCAGACCTCATCCTGTTGGACATTAAGTTACCCAAAATAGATGGTTTAGAGGTTTTAAAGCGGCTCAAACTGGACCCCTCCACAAAGTCTATCCCCATTCTTATGTTGACCAGTTCGGAGAGAGAGCAGGATGTTGCCAGCTCTTACCAAAATGGGACAAACTCCTACATCACCAAGCCTATCAATTATGAGGATTTCGAGCAAAAGCTGCGAGTCATCCAGGCCTACTGGGATAAAGTAACCAAGTTACCCCCCAAGACACCTTAGTTCTCCACAACATGCATTATCTCTTACTACTCGTTCTTAGTTGCATACCCCTTTTCAAGGTGCTATACTGCCAGCTAAAGAATAAGTTGGCAGGAGTACAGCTATGTGGATTAGAGACAGGCTATCTGTATGGAGACTCACAGTGTTTTGGGGGTGGTGGAAGATGGGTGCAGCGGTTTTTGCTCTTGTAGGTGCTTACGACCTAGTACAAGGGCAAGTACCTACTGCCAGCCTCCCCTCTCTGGAGAGAGTAGCATCTTGGTGGGATTGGAGGGTATGGTTCATTTTAGCTCTAGTTTTTGGGCTAATTGGTACTATGGAAGGCACGTACCGCTATGTTAAAAGGCTTAGGGTAACGATTGGTGAGTTGGAGTCTAAGTTGGACAATAAAGTTAAGCGCAAGTCTATAGCCGATAATTTAGCGGAGTTTTACGTTTCAGGAGTGAAACTAAATCAGAGAATTATTGAGAAAGAGTTTGACGAAGATGCTATGGCCCTAAGTAAGACGTGGGCTATGAAAGTGATAGAATATTTTCGTAAAAATCCATACGAACTTGGTGAGAGTAGGGTACTTGCCTTCATACCAGATGATACGGACTTGGTTTCAATGTCTACTCCAAATGCACTAGATATGAAAGATGAGACACATTATGCTCACCTTCTGCTGAGAGTGCAGCTTGGACATCTGAAGAAGGTGGTAGAGGAGTTCCAGAATGGGTGAAATAATCTGCAAATATTGTCAGTCCACCAACACCCGCAAATTCGGATGGTACAAAGACACCCAATACTACTACTGCAACGTCTGTAGGCGTAAGTTCGCACCAAACGCTTCTCTATTCGGCATGAAAACACCCGCCAATCAAATATCCTCAGCTTTAGACATGTATTACAAGGGACTCAGCCTTAACGAGATTCGGGAACATCTACAATCGGAGCATGATAACACTCCATCTAGCTCAACGGTATTTCAGTGGGTGCAGAAGTATACTGACGAAGCCGTAAGAGAATGTTCCACGTACCCTCCGAAGGTCGGCAATACTTGGATAGCTGACGAAACTTACGTGCGTATAGATAAACACTCTAAGGGTGTTGAAGTGACCAATCCGTACTCCAAATCCAGGAAAGCCCGGTGGATTATCTTCTGGGACATCATAGACGCCGATACCCGCTTCCTTCTGGCCTCACTTATTACTACTACGAGAAACAAGCAGGATGCTCAAATGCTCATGGAGAGAGCCGCCGAGAGAGCGGGTAAAGCACCAAAGGTGGTAGTTACTGATAAATTGGCAGCCTATTTGGATGGTACAGAGTTGGCTTTCGGCAGAGACAGTGAACATAGGCAAGGCGGCCCGTTTGATGTCGAGAAGAACACCAATCTTATTGAACGCTTTCACGGGACTATCAAAGAGCGCACGAAGGTAATGCGAGGGCTAAGAACAACAGAGACAGCCGGGCGGTTTTTAGACGGTTGGATGGTCTACTACAACTACATGAAGCCGCATGAATCGCTGGATAGTAGGACACCAGCCGAAGCGGCCAAGTGCGATTACGCCTTCAGAGATTGGGCAGACATCATTCGTATTGTGGATACACAGGTGAAGGTGCTGGTTACGCCTGCTAAGATAGAGGTAATCCCAGATGTACCTACGGCGAAGTTCCGAATGCCTACTCGCCCACTACGCAGGAAGCGTAAGGCGAGAGGTAGTTCCAAGAGTAACCCAATTTCACTAGGGGGAGTGCGGCTGTGAGGGGGTTGCAACTAAAACAGAGGAGAACCCATTATCTCAGGTCAAGGAGGAAAGGCCAAACGGCAGTGGGTAAAAATGCACATTCCGTCGGGCCATTGCCTTATCCCTACAGGTTTGCTATGATAAATCTGTACACTGGTTCACGAACCTCTTGTGAAAATAGATTGACCGTTCATACTCCCACTTCCTCAGTATAGAAAGGCTGGACTATGGCCATAGAAGAAAAATTACAGAAACTACAGCAAATGCGGGAGCAAGCCCAGCAGGGCGGCGGCCCACAGCGCATCAAAGCCCAGCATGACCGGGGCAAACTTTCTGCCAGGGAACGAGTTGACCTTTTGATGGACAAAGGCACTTTCCAGGAAATAGATGCCTTTGTATTACATCGAACAACAGAGT
>Ga0082335_1009933_pt1 | contig 10029 bp, 6 predicted proteins | sample Subgrocontami58m_FD_72375 | JGI IMG/M metagenome (GOLD analysis project Ga0082335, IMG submission 72375) | Subsurface groundwater microbial communities from S. Glens Falls, New York, USA - GMW37 contaminated, 5.8 m (SPADES assembly) (version 2) ... | reverse complement strand
GGGAAGATCGTCCTGCCGGGCCTGACCGACCTGCCCGCGCCCCTGTTCTTCGGCTACCACGGCGCGCGGCCGGACCAAGCCTGCCTGCCGCGCGGCACGACGACCGCCGTGGACGGCGGCTCGGCGGGAGCGAACGCGTTCGCCGCCTTCGAGGAGTACGTGATCCGGACGAGCCGGACCCGGGTCAAGGCGTGGCTGAACATCTCGACGCTCGGGCTCATCGAGATCCGCGTCGGCGAGCTCATGAACCTCCTCTGCGTCGACGTCGAGGCGGCGGTCCGGACCGCGAAGCGATATCCGGGATCCATCGTCGGGTTCAAGGTCCGGCTGTCCGAGTACGTAGCGGGCGCGGACTTCAAGCCGGCGCTGCGGCTCGCCCGCGAAGCCGCGGACGCGGCGGCGCTGCCGCTGATGGTCCACATCGGCGACACCAACGAGCCGCTGCCGGCGGCGCTCGCGCTCCTCCGCGCGGGCGACGTCGTGACCCATGCCTTCACCGGGCGCCGGCACGGCATCCTCGATCCGCACGGCCGCGTGCTCGACGCGGTGCGCGAGGCGCGCGCCGCCGGCGTGTGGTTCGACGCCGCGCACGGTCGCCGGCACTTCGGCTTCGCGGCGATCAGGAGCGCGCTCGACCAGGGGTTCCTCGTGGACACCCTGTCGTCGGACACGAGCGCGCGGAGCACGACCGACCAGGCGTACCACCTGCCGCTGCTCATGTCGAAGCTGATGGCGCTCGGCCTCGGGCTGGACGACGTCGTCCCGCTCGTCACGAGCAACCCCGCGCGCTTCCTCGCGCGTCCCGGGGAGCTGGGCACGCTCGCCACGGGCGCGCTGGCCGACGTCGCGATCCTGGAAGAGGTCGAGGGCGACACCCGGCTGAGCGACGCCGAGGGTCAGACGATCGAGGCAGGCCGGCGTCTCCGACCCTGGCGCACCGTCCGCGCGGGGCGCGTCGTCGAGGCCTCGCCCGACGCCTAGGCCCGCTCCGCGATCCAGTCCGCGAGGTATGGCCGGTAGCGCTCCGCCACGCTGAAGCAGACGGTGTTGCCCTCGGGGTAGAGGACGAATTCCCCGCGGGGCGCGGCCAGCGCGGTGCGCTCGGCGTCCTCCCAGCGCATGACCGCGTCGTGCTTCCCGTGGATGACGAGGAGCGGCTGCCGCACCCGACCCGTGACCCCCTCGAGGCTGAACCGCGCGGCGTAGCGGCTGGCCTCGTCCGCGTCGTCGAGCTGCGCGCCGTGCATGAACTTCCGCCGCACGAGGTCGGGCATCCGGGCGAACTCGTAGGCGCCTCCGACGACGCCGACGGCGGTGATCCGAGGCTCGAACGCCGCCGCGCGTATCGCGTAGTAGCCGCCCATGCCGAGGCCGCTGATCCCGATCCGGCGCCGGTCGAGATCGTCACGCCGAGCGAGCGCGTCCAGCAGCGCGCCGACCGCGACCTCGTAGTCGGGCCGGATCCGGTTCAGGCAGCCGGCCTCGCCCTGACCCGGTCCGTCGAGCGCGACGGTCGCGACGCCGCGATCGAGGAACGAGCGCTCCCACGCCGTGAGCTCCTCCTTGGTCGAATCGAGACCGGGCACGAGGATGACGAACGGCGCGCGAGCGTGGCCGGGAGGCCGGCGGAGGTTCGCGACGATCCGGTCACGATCGAACGGGATCTCGAGGCGCTCGAACGTCGGATCGAGGAGGCGCAAGCCGGCCTGCAGCGCCGCGACGGACCGATCGGTCGCGGCGCGGTACTTCCCCAGATCCTCGAGCCAGGTGAACTTCGCGAAGTGGTAGCAGAGCGCGGCGCGAACGTACGCCTCGCCGGCGGTGCGCCGTCGCCCTTGCCCGCCCGCCACCCGCGCCAGCTCCTCGTGCACGTCCCCGGTCGCGGTCCAAGCGTCGAGCCAATCCGGCCAGCGCCCGATCCGATCGAGCGTCCCGGTCGCGTCGGCGAGCGGCACCCCCTGGGCGAGAAAGCGCGGCAGCCACCTCGTCCGTGCCGCTTCGACGAGCGGATCGGTCATCACGATCGCCTCGAGCGAGCTCGAGCTACCGCGCCCGAACCGCTGCGTCAGCGGATGCCCGCCGCCATCGCCGGGCCGAGGAAGGCGCCCCGGAGGTCACTTCTTGAAGAAGCGCGCCGCCTCGTCCAGGCTCGCCTGCTGCGGGGCTGCCGGAAGCAGGTTCTCGAAGACCTGCTTCGCCTTCGAGGCGCCCTGCATCCACGGCTCCGTCGGGAGGATGTCCGCGCGGAGCGGGAACTGGCCGAGGTCGCGCCAGAGGGTCTGGCCCCGCTCGGTGAGCATCCAGTTGGCGAAGACCTTGGCCGCGTTCGGGTGCGGTGAGCGGCTGAGGATCGGCGTACCGCTCGTGATCGTGATCGCGAAGTCCTCCGGCCAGACCGGGGCGATCGGCTGCTTGTCCTTGATGAGCTGGCCGGCGGCCCGTCCGGTGAGTCCGATGCCGATCGCGAACTCCCCGCGCGCGACCTGGAGCAGCGCGGCATCCTGGTCATCGGCGAAGGTCGGGCTCTGCGCCTGCATCTTCGTGACCCAGTCCATGCCGTAGACCTGCTTGGCGAAGAGGAAGGTGTGGTTGCCGCCGCCGGTGGTCCAGGGGGAGCGCCAGATGATCTGGCCCTTCCACTTGGGATTGGTCGCGACGTCCATGAGCGTCTTCGGCGCGTCCGCCGCCTTCACGAGGTTCGAGTTCGTCCAGACCGCGAAGAACTGGGCGAAGTCCGCGGTGACGAGACCCTTCCGGCCCGGGTCGGCCACCGGGTTGGTGAGCCACTTCACGCTCGGATCCTGGGCGGCCGGAGGGATGAACGGCTCGAGGAACTCCGGCTTGAGGAGCAGCACCGAGCGGACGGCGATGTCGGCCACGTCGCCGACGACGGTCTTGGACTCCTGCTCGGTGATGATCCGCGTGTTGAGCTGGGCGTTGTTGCCGACGTTGAGGTACTCGATCTCGATCTCGGGGTAGTCCGCCTTCCAGAGGGAGCGGAACCGCTCGACCTGGTTCGCCGGGATGCTGCCGAGCGTGTAGTAGGTGAGCTTGCCCTCCTTCTTCGCGGCGGCCTCGATCTGCTGCCAGGCCGCGTCCTGGGCCGCGCTCATGCCCCACCGTGGCTTGGCAGCCGCGGCGGACGGGGACGGCGCGACGGGCGCGGGCGGTGCGGCGGTCAGTGCCGCCGACGCGGACGCCGGCGCGGCCGACGGCGCCTGGGCGCACGCCGCGAAGAGACCGGTCGCCCCTAGACCCAGAACGCTGAGCGCCGTTCGTCGGGTGATGCGCCGCGGATCGGGTCGCCCGAGCAAGCTTCCCATCAGTGCCCCCCCCTTTGCGCCAGTGTGGCGTCGGCGGCAGCGTAGCCGACCGCTGAAACGGTCACAAGCACAGTTCAAGGCCTTTGGAACGGAATCTTGCCGTCCGGGCGCCTACGAGGCCTTGGCGGGCTCCTGGAGGGCGTGAAAGACCTTCTCCGCGGTGACCGGCAGGGACGTGACGCGCGCACCGATCGCGGCCTGGACCGCGTTGGCGACCGCTGCCCCGACGCCAGGGTTCGCGAGCTCGCCGGCCGACTTCGCCCCGAAGGGGCCGAGCCCCTCGTCGTCGGTCAGGAGGAGGATGACCCGGAGCGCGGGGACGTCGAGCGTCGTCGGCAGCTTGTAGTCGCCGAGGTTCGCCGTCGTGACGACGCCGTCCTCGACGCGCAGCTCCTCCATGACCGCCTGACCGAGCCCGAAGGCGAATCCGCCGACGAGCTGGCCGCGGAGCGCGACGGGGTTGATGACCGTGCCGACGTCGGCGACGAGCAGCGCGTCGACGATCCGTACCTGACCGGTTTCGCGATCGACCTCGACCTCGAGCGCGTACGCGTAGGCGCTGTGACTGCCGGACCCGTGGGCGTACTCACCGGCGACCGTCAGGCGCCCCGCACCGCGCTCGAGCTGCTCCGCGAGCGACCGGCCCGGCGCGATCGCCTCGAGCCGCTCGCGGAGTGCCTTCGCGCCCGCCAGCGCGGCACCGCCCACGATCGGCGTGACCCGACTGCCACCGACGCCGAGGTCGTACGGCGTCTCCGCCGTCGAACCGCCCCGGACCGCGACGCGCTCGAGCGGCAGACCCAGCTCGGCGGCGACGACGCGCTGGAGCATCGTGTACGCGCCGCCGCCCTGATCCGGCACGCCGGTGAGGACCTCGACCTGCGCCTGCGGGGTGACCGAGAGCGTGACCGAGGCCTCGAGGCGTCCCACCGGGGACGCGCGCGAGCCCAACGCGATCCCGCGGCCACGCGCGGTGCCGGGCGAGCGCGCGAGGGCACCCCGCGTCTCGTCGCGCAGGCGCTCGAGGACGGCGGGAAGTCCCGAGGACACCCAGCGCTCGCCGTGCACGTCGATGTCACCCGCGCGGATGACGTTGAGGAGACGGAGCTCGAGCGGGTCCATCCCGAGCCCCCGGGCGATGAGGTCGACGTGCGACTCCGCGGCGAAGGCGTTCTGTGGCTGACCCGGCCCCCGCGCATTCCCCGCCGGCACGTTGTTCGTGTAGGCGGTGAGCGCCTCGACGCGCGCGTTCGGCACGCGGTAGCCCGCGAGCGTGCTGAGCGCCTCGCCCGGTACGAGCGACACGCCCGGCTTGCCCGAGGCATACGCGCCGCCGTCGTAGACGATCCTCGCGTCGTGCGCCACGAACCGACCCGACCCGTCGACCCCGGTGCGCAGCCGGATCCGCGCCGCGTGTCGCGTGTTGCTCGCGCGCATGTCATCCACGTAGCGGGTCACCGCGCGGACGGGGCGGCCGGTCGCGCGCGCGAGGAACATGAGCGCGTACTCGTCGATGGAGAGGCCCTTGCCGCCGAAATCGCCGCCGATGTAGCTGGACTCCACGACGATCCGCTCCGGCGCGAGCGCGAGGCTCGCGGCGAGCTGTCCCCGCAGCGCGAACGGGCCCTTGTTCGTCGAGACGACGTGGAAGACCTCTCCCTCGAGCCAGACCAGGCTGGCCCGGGGCTCGAGCGCGGCGGTGAACGTCCGCGCGACCTCGAAGACGTGCTCGAAGACGCGCGATGCGGTGGCGAAGGCCGCATCGACGTCACCGTGCTCGTGCCGAACGTGGCCGACCAGGTTGGGATGTTCCACCGCCTGCCTGGTCCCATTCAGGTAGACGTGCTCGGCGGCGTCCGGGTGGAGGGCCGGTGCCGACGGCGCGAGCGCCGCCTCGGGATCGAGCAGCGGGGGGAGCTCCTCGTAGGCGACGTCGATCCGCTCGAGCGCAGCCTCGGCCTGCGCAAGCGTCTCGGCGGCCACGGCCGCGACGCGGTCGCCGACGCAGCGCACGCGATCCCACGCGAGCACCGGCCAGTCCTGCAGCCGCCGGCCGAGCCGCGCCGGCCGCACGTCGGCGCCCGTCAGGACGGCGCGGACGCCGGGCATCGCGCGAGCGGCGCTCGCATCGACCGACAGGATCCGGGCGTGCCGGTACGGGCTCCTCAAGAAGGCGACCTGCAGCGTGCCGTCGCGGCGGACGTCTGCCGCGTAGCGGGCGCCGCCGGTGACCTTCTCACGACCATCGAGCCGGATCTCCGGCGCGTCGAACGGCGAGCGACCGGCCACGGTCACGCCGGGCGCCGGTCTGCCGGCAGCTCGAGCCTGCGCGGCGTCCCGTTCACCGCGATCCGCACGCGCCGCGTGGTCACCGAGATGGGCGCACCGCTAGCGGAACCTCGTGACCGCGTCGACGAGCGCGAGCTTCCCCGCCTTCACCTCGGCGACCGCGCGACGGAGGGCCGCCGGAAGCTCGCGGGGATCCTCGATCGGGCCCAGGCCGACGCAGCCCATCGAGCGCGCGAGGTCCGCGAAGTCGGGCGCGGGTCCGCGCAGGTCCATGCCGATGCTCGCGCGCTCGATCGGGGTCCCGCGCCGCTTCGCGATCTCGGTCTGATGCTCCCAATCGTTGTAGTACGCGCGGTTGTTGAACATCACGACGAGCATCGGGAGCTCATGCTTCGCCGCGACCCACAGCGCGCCGGCATCGAACATGAGGTCGCCGTCCGGCTGCAGGTCGACGACGAGCCGGCCCGTTCCCTTGTTCGCGAGAGCGACCCCCAGGGCCAGCCCGATCTGGGATCCCGGACCCAGCGGACCGCCGGGATGACGGTAGGGAAGGTCGATGTCCCAGAGGCGAAGGGCCCGGTCGACGATGTGGTGGCCCGCCGACAGCACCCAGTCCTCGTCCTTGATCGCCTCCCAGACCTCGAGGACGAGCCGGCCGGTCGTCATCGGTGCGGCGTCCCAGTCCTCGCGCGCCTCGCGCAGCCAGTCCGCGCGCAGCCGACGGTGCTGCTCGTGCAGGACCGTGGCGCGGGCGCGGACGCGCTCGCGCTTCGGCCCGTCGCCGCGCAGCCGCTCCTCGACGAGCCGGGTGAGGGCCGGGACCGCGAGCGAGGTGTCGGCCAGGACCGAGAGGTCGGTGGGCATGAGCCGGGAGTGGTCGCTCGCCCACTTGCCGATCTCGAGATCCGCGAAGCCGACCTCCACCCAGGTCGCGCCGGCCGGCACGATCGAGCGCCGCTCGCGGGTCGCGCCGTCCACCCGGACCGTCGGTCGCTCGAGCTCCTTCGCATCGAGAGCGAGGACGAGGTCCGCGTCGCGGAGCACGTCGGAGCCGCTGAGGTTCAGGGGATGGCAGCTCGGGAAGCTCGGCCGGGCGGCCTGCGAGACGACCGGGATCGCGAGGGTCTCCGCGAGCTTGACCAGCTCGGCGGGCGCCCCGTGGTCGCGTCCCAGGTACTCCGTCACGATCACGGGCCGTTCGGCCGCAACGAGGAGCTCCGCCACGCGCGCGAGCGCAGCGGGGTCCGCCGCCATGCGCGTGGGGGCTCGGGCCGAGCGGGGGCTCGGGAGCGCGACCGGCCCGTCGAACGGGTCCTCCTGCAGCTGGGCGTCGTAGCAGAGGTAGATCGGGCCCATCGGCTCGGTCATCGCGACCCGGTAGCCGCGTGCGAACGACTCGGGGAAGCCATCGACCGCCGACGGCTGGTCGTCCCACTTCACGAAGTCCCGCACCGCGTTCCCCTGGACGTTCGCGGTGTGTCTCCAGTCGACGCCCGGGCGGCGCTTGGCCGTGCTCAGCGGCCCGGTGCCACCGAGGATGAGGATCGGGACACGGTCGATGAAGGCCTGGTAGATCGCGAGCGAGCCGTTGAGCAGGCCGACCACGTCGTGGAGGATGACCGCCATCGGCCTCGTCGCTCCGCGCGCCCGCGCGTAGCCGTGGGCGATGCTCACCGCGATGGATTCGTCCTGGCAGAGGACCATCGGCGGCCGTCCGCCGCCGTAGTTCACGAGCGAGTCGTGCAGGCCGCGGAAGCTCGCCCCGGGGTTGAGCGCGACGTACTCCACGTCGTAGGCGTGCAGGAGGTCCACGATCGCGTCCGCGCCGTAGCGCGTGCCGTCGGCCGGTGCCGCGGCCGGGAACAGCTCGCCGACGGGTGCCGAGGCGTGGTCCAAGCCGCGCGCGGGAGCGCCGCCGCCTGCAACAACCCTTGCCATCCACAGGTGACTTTGCTACATCTGTGGCGCGCTGTCGAGCGCGGCGGCTTGGCCGCCCGCGTCATCACGTGAGGGGGTGGGATCCAGTGGACGGACCGATCGATCTCGCTGGCCGCAGGATCAGCCGGCGCAGGGTGCTCGGCTATCTCGCGGTCGGAAGCACGGGACTTCTCGCAGCCTGTGGGACGGCGGCGGGTCCGGCCGCGCCGTCGGCGGCCCCGAGCGCCGCCGGGACGGGTGCGCCTCCGCCGGCGCCGAGCGCCGCAAGAACACCAGCGGCCAGCGCCGCGCGCTGGGGCATGAGCGCCACCGAGGACGCCGCCTGGAAAGCCATCGAGGCCGCCGCAGCCAAGGAGGGCAAGCTCACGCTGTACTCGATCGGCAGCGTCCCTCCCGCGCAGCTGCCGAAGCTGAAGAGCGAGTTCGCGAAGGACTACCCGGGGATCGAGATCGAGAGCCTGGCCGTCGGGAACTCGGCCCAGCTGACCGCGCGGATCACGACCGAGCAGGACGGGAAGACCTACGTCGGCGACGTCGCGGACCACTCCGTCCGGTCCGCCATGCTCCTGACCGCGCCGCCCACGGCCTACTACGACCCCTTCGTTCCGCCCGCCGCGAAGGATCCGAGCGTGAAGTGGCTCGTCAACCCGCTCGCGGATCCTGCGCACACGGGCAAGGTGACCGCCGCGTTCGCGCAGAACTTCGCGATCTGGACGAACACGAACCTCGTGAAGGGCGCGGACCTGCCGAAGAACGTCATGGACCTGGCCTCGAACCCGAAGTGGAAGGGCCAGATCATCATGCGCACGCCCTGGACCTCCGGCGGCGGGAGCCACCTCTACTACTTCGCGAAGAAGGTCTACGGGCCGGAGTGGGTCACGAAGATGCAGGCCCAGAATCCGACGTTCTCCGAGGACCAGGACGCCGCGCTGCTCCAGGTCGCGCGAGGCGAGTTCGCGATCGGGCTCGCGATCAGCGGCCGGCAGGGCGCGCAGTTCATCAAGGCGGGTCAGCCGCTGCGCGCGGTGTGGCCCGACGACTTCGTGATCACGAGCACCCAGGGGAACCAGCTCATCGTCAAGGCACCGCACCCCAACGCCGCGAAGGTGTTCATCAATTGGCACCTCACCGAGCGCGGCCAGCAGTTCTGGCGCGACCTCGGCCAGTTCCCGCTCAACGCGGCGATCGCCCCGGCCGAGGACTGGATGAAGGGCGTGAGCAACGCCAAGCAGGTCTACGAGAACCTCCAGGACGCGAAGGAGCAGCAAGCGTCCTACGACGCCGCGATGAAGGACTTCAAGCGATAGCGCTTCCGGACCGCACCCCGGCGGTGGCCGGGGTGCGGATCCAGGACATGCGGGCGGTGCCTCCCTTCCGCTGGCCGTATCGCACGGCCAGGGAGCACCGCGTCCACGAGTTCGTCGACCCAGCGACGGGGCGGGTCCTCCGCGTGATGGGCATCGGGCGGATCGATCCCGCGGAGACGGCGAGCCGGCCCGCGGGTCCGGGGGGCGAGTACAACCACCGGCACCGCCACAACTTCGATCAGCTCTACCTGCGGCTGCGCCTGCCGCTCGCGTCGTCCGGCGCCGATCCCGTCGAGCCGATCTCCGGCACGCTCGAGTACCGGCCCGATGGCCTCTGGTACGGGCCGTTCGAGAAGAAGCGCGCCTCGGCCGCCGCCGACAGCATCGCCGTGTTCTGCGGACTCCAGACGGCGGGCGCGAGCGGCACGCCTTTCATCACGAAGGAGCAGGCCGTCGCCGCGGCGGCGAAGCTCGAGCGGGAGGGACCCGGCAGGTACGACCGCGAGACCGGGGACTACCTCGCGCCGGACGGTCGCGAGCAGGACTTCTACGAGGCCACCTGGGAGACGGCGATGGGCCGCGCCGCGACGTACCCGGAGCCCGCACGCGCCGACGCGATCATGACGTTCCCGCTCTCGGCCTACCGCTGGCAGCCGTCGCCGACGGACCGGGGCGTCCAGCTGAAGCGGATCGTGAGCTTCGGCGCGGGGGACCCCGAGGTCGAGCTCGTGAAGCTCGGGGCCGCCGCGACGATCGACGGCCGGACCTCGCAGGCGTACGAGTTCACCGCGATCCTCGCCGGCCGCCTGCGGTTCGGCGAGCGGACCCTCTCGGACCTCCACGTGCTCGATGCCGGCCCCGGGAGCGTGTACGAGCGCATCGTGGCCGACGAGCCGACGCTGCTCTGGGTCGTGCGCTGGCGGCCCGCTGGCGTCGCACCCGGACCGTCGCGTTGACCGCCACGCCCGCCCCGAGCGGGATCCACCTCGGCCGGCACCACGGCTGATCCAGCTGCGCCCACGTCGAGGAGCTCCTTGACGGGCGGCTCAGGCCGTGCGGCACTCCGGGTGCACCCCTATCGCGCGGAACGGCGCGGCGAGCTCTGAATCGCACTCGGGGCACCGGGGCACCGGGGGGCTCGGCGGACGCTGCGCGAGCACGCGATCCCGGCG
>Ga0082335_1009932_pt1 | contig 10029 bp, 10 predicted proteins | sample Subgrocontami58m_FD_72375 | JGI IMG/M metagenome (GOLD analysis project Ga0082335, IMG submission 72375) | Subsurface groundwater microbial communities from S. Glens Falls, New York, USA - GMW37 contaminated, 5.8 m (SPADES assembly) (version 2) ... | reverse complement strand
TGGGGATGGATGGTGGCCGCAGACTCGTGATCACCGTTTTAACCGGGATGCGTGCGCTGGGCGAATGGACGTGAAAGGCCGCCCCTATTCTTACAATCAGCAATCGGGCCATATCATTTGCGACCTGCGATTTGTGATCTCCGATTGACGAGCCTGGGACGGAAAGCCGCAGGCCGGCCGAGACGTTCATCTCTGCGCTCTCTGCGACCTCTGTGGTTAAATCTCGGGGAACGCCCGGAACCCTGAGGGAAGGTACACGGACAGACAACGCTGAGGCACCGGCGGACCGCGCAACATTTGGTGATGGGATCCGCATCGCGCGTGAGCCAAGCCTGCGGTTGGGTGAAATGTAACATGGAAAGCAAGGTGCTCGCGATGCAGTATAAGCCAGGACCTTAACAGGCCGGATTGACGATTGTCAGGCTGATCCCACCATGTCGCCAAACGGTGCCAGAGCGAAGTTCGTCTTCACCACGAAGCTATCCTGATCGTGCTACAAGCAACGGAGCGGCGTTGATTCCCGGGCGAATCAGGGAACTCCCTTGCACCATTCAACCAACTTGGGTGCTTTCGCGTCGCAAAAAACAGTTCTCGTTTCCGAGCTTGTGTCTTCCGGCAGCCATGATACGATCCGAGATTGTTCGCCGAAGCTCTGAGACGATCTCTGCGCGAAGCACATCCGGGACCATGAAACGAGAACCGTGGCGGTGGTCGATATTTGGCGTTAGGCTACCAATGCGCGTGCCCCCACATGCAGACCATTCGATAGAACAGATTGTCGATGCTGAGCGCTTATTCGACTCCGCGTGGCATATCTGGCAGGCGCTATGCTGGCTCGATTACGCCAAACGCAAGACGAGCATTTCAGCGGTTCAATTCGCGGCACTCGAACTCCGCCAAGGTATCGAACACCTTTGGTTCGAGATTATTGTCACAGCGGTCGGGGGCCGTTTGGACATTCGCGAGTATGCGCGCTGCAAGGGCGATTCTACCAAAATGTATAAAGTTCTGGATCGGCTTTCACCCGACCACGCTAAGCTTGTTCGATTCACCAACATTTGTGGATCGATCGAGATCAACCAGCCAACCACCATTGAACCGGACATACCACGTCTCAAGCGCTTGCATGGAGAGATTTCCCAGTATCTCCACTTCTTAGGCGTCCCAAGCGAGACTGCCGACAGCCCGAAGTGGTTTGTCGATGCCCTTGCGCTTGCCGAAACGGGTGCGAACTACATTTGGCGCAATGCCACAACCGCCCGTACCGGCCAACTTGACATCTCGTCAATGCCGCCCGAAGTGAGAGATGCATGGGAGCAGTTTCGATCCGGACAGATTGACGATGGTGCGGTCCGAACAAGGCTGCATCTTGCCCAACCCGCCCTGCGCGACCGACGGAGAGCCTAGCCGGCTCGGTTGGTAGCTGATCTTATTCTCGTTACTTTATGCGAACATTTCGTCAGGTTGATTTGATCCGACCTGTTCCGCTATTCAGCGCTTTGGCCATGCTCTGCCTGGTTGGCGAACTCGCCGGTCAAGCACCAATCTCGCTTGCGGGCAAGACGCTTGCCGCCGGTGTCACAAGCGGAGGCGGGCCGTTCGCAGGTTACGGGTATTTTCTCCTGCTGTCGGCGACAGCAGGGAACTCCTACGAGGTCATCGGCGTTGAGAACGTGGCCAACAGCATAGGCACCTACGCGTATTCAGCCGCAGGGTCCGCGGGCACACTCAATCTCTCGGACAACAACGTCGGCTCCATCGCCGGCAGCTTCACGTTCAGCGAGCCATCAGCCGGGAGTTATTCGTTGGCGGCTGGCGGATTTTCCCAAGCCGGCCAATTCGAGATGTATTCAGCCCCGGTCGCGAGCACCATCGCTGGGCGAACCTTCCAATGCTCGGTCCGTGATGGCACGTTCCCCTTTGCGGCCAGCGGCTCGTTCACGCTCGCGGTGAGCGATTGGGGCAGCACCTATACCATCACGGGGGACGGAATGAGCACCGTCGGCGGTTCCGGCACCTGTTCCTATTCCGTCGTCAACGACACGACCGGCCAGATACAGATCAACAACACGGCTGTGGGCACGGCGACGATCTACGTGGCCATGTCCGATGCGACCACGGGCGGCTATGCGATTAGGCGGGGCCTCGGCGGTTTTCAGGTTGGGCATTTCACGAGCATAGGCTCGGTTGGGCACCCCAGCGTGACCATCACTTCACCGACGACGGCCTCCACGTACAGTACGACTTCCAGCAGCATTGATCTCGCTGGCTCAGCCAGTGACAAGGTAACAATCACCCAGGTCACCTGGGACAACAGCCGGGGTGGCAGTGGCACTGCCAACGGCACAACCTCTTGGAGTGTTACCGGCATTGCGCTGCAAAGCGGAGTCAATGTGGTTACGGTCACAGCGCTAGACAGCACCGGGCAGAGTGCGTTTACGACGTTGACCGTCCAGGCTGCGTTGGATGGAACTCGAATCGTGGCTATCACGTCACCCACGACGGCTTCCACCTACAGCACGCGTTCGGGGCACATCGATTTGGCGGGCACTGCCAGCGTCGCAACAACTCGCGTGGAGTGGATGAACGTAAATTGGGGTGGGAACGGCACCGCGAACGGCACGACTACCTGGTCCGCTGCCGGGATCGTGCTCCACAGCGGTTGGAACGCGATTAAGGTGAAGGCGTACGACGCTGCAGGGAATAGTGCGCAGGCAGCGTTGGCCGTCTTTTGCGACCTGTCCGTTTACGTGCCTTACACGTTTTCTACGCTCGCCGGTTCACCGGGTAGTCAGGGTGCCGTTGAGGGGACCGGCAGCGCCGCGCGCTTTTACCAGCCTTATGGTGTGGCGGTGGACGTTGGCGCCAATGTCTATGTGGCGGACACATACAACAACACGATCCGGAAGATCACGCCAACTGGAGCGGTGAGCACATTCGCCGGATCGCCGGGAGTTGCTGGAAGCAGAGATGGCATTGCCAGCACCGCCCGTTTTTGGTTCCCGCAGGGCGTGGTGGCCGACCGCGAAGGCAACGTCTATGTAGCCGACAGCAGCAATAGCACGGTCCGAAAGATAACCGCGGATGGCGTGGTCAGTACTTTGGCCGGCTTGCCGGGAGAGTCTGGGTTTGCCGACGGTGCGGGCAGCGCGGCGATGTTCAACTATCCGCAGGGAGTAGCGGTCGATTCTGCGGGTAATGTTTACGTGGCGGATTTTGGGAACAATATGATCCGGAAGATTACACCTGATGGAATGGTCTCCACCATGGCTGGCTCGCCGGGAAATCGCGGCAACGCGGATGGGGCAGCCAGCGTCGCGCTCTTCACTGGCCCAAGAGGAGTCGCGGTGGATCGTGCCGGCAATGTGTTTGTGGCAGAGTCCACGATCCGGAAGATTACACCTGAGGGAATGGTTTCCACCCTGGCCGGCTCGCCGGGAAATTCCGGAAGCGCAGATGGGGCAGGCACTGCAGCCCAGTTTCAGTCGCCGATGGGTGTGGCGGTAGATGACGCGGGCAATGTGTATGTGGCAGATACCAGCAACAACACGATCCGGAAGGTGACGCCCGGGGGCATGGTCACAACGGTGGCTGGTTTCCCGGGGTTCACTGGCTTTGCCAATGGTAGCGGAAGAAGCGTCAGGTTCGGCATCCCCTCAACGTTGGCGGTAGACAGTGCCGGCAACATTTATGTGGCGGATACCAGCAACAGCACGATTCGGAAAGGATGGCCTTTTGGCACGGGCCCAGATGCCGACATCCAGATTGCTGTAAGTCGGGTGGGTCCCAGCACGGTAATCCACGTTCCGACGATTAACGGTTGCACCTTTCAGTTGCAGGCGAGCGCTTTCCTGACGCCTCCGACGTGGACCAATGCGGGTGTGGCCCAGATTGGTTACGGCTATCCCTTGACCTTTACCAACTCCGCCAATAGCACCCCGGTGAGCTTCTATCGCGTCCAGTTTAGTGCCCCGTAACGGGACGAACGTTACCTTCTTTGAAAGGTCGTCCTGGAGTGCTGGATCATCCTCAGATCAGGGAGTCCCGTCCCCGCTACAGCCTCCATCCGAGCCACCGTCCTCTCCGCAAACGGGGTGAGTCGCTGTCAGGTGAGTTAACCGTGGATGTGACGGTCGGTGAAGGTGTTCCCCATTTGCCTCGGCGTGACGGAATCTTCGCCTCCCTGTGCGGCAAGAGGCTCCTGTTCAGGCGGTGCAAGCCGGATAAGTCGGCAGGCATGCCATTCTGACATTCAGGAACAGCCCCACCTGCGACTTGACCGCATTGGTTACCGCAGCGTCGCCCCCCAGATCATGCGTTACAGCTTTGCCCGTCCGCAGGTCCCGTCGGCTCGCTTACAGTCGGTCTTCTACGCGTCGAATTCCCTCGCCATGGTCCAGCTTTCCCCTGTGGCGATTTGCGGTTGCTATTCGCAGGCAGCTCCATTATCTTACCGTTAGATGGTTGAGAACCGCCTCATGAGCTGGCTTGTCATCTGCCAGCGAGTTTGTTACAATATATACTGTCAGGCGTCAGCACGCGTATGAAACCATTGACGGACGAAGAGGGCGCAGTGCTTCGAGAGTTGACACGTCTCGCTGGCAATGACCGCATCGTCACCGGGCTTGAGTTACTCGACCAAGGTTTTGCTGATTTCATCAGCAAGGTTTACCAGAAGCGCCTCGGCTATCCAGGCAGTTTGCAGTCTAGGACGCTTCAGATCCTCCGTGACAAAGGCTACATCAAAATGGAGCGTCGGAATCGGGGGACATATACGATCGTGCAGCCATGACGCCGAACGAGTGCGCTCCAGCGAATCGCGGCTATACTTCTCCGCCTTGGAAAGGGGGCACCATAGGTTGGTTTCCTCTGGCCATTTCTCTGCATTGGCGCCTTTGCCTGTCTCGTCAGTTTTAGCATAAACGACCCAAACCATAGTGACCCTCACACAGTCGTCCGAATTCCGCTCGTTTGTTGACGGTGGTGGGACGGTTTTCCAGCAGAAGCAACCTAACGCGTTGATTATCAACTTGGTGTCGTGGGTGGGATGCTGGAACGACGATCTCAACCGCCGTGTCTCCCACCCCGCGTTGACTTCAACCTCGACCAGGTGGGGCTCGATCCTATTCGCCGCCGTGTTCGGAAGGTACACGATCACAACCGGCATCGGACTGCGCAACCGGGGCGTTATTGTCAGGTCGCATCAAAACGGCGACACCGATCGGAGTTGGCATGATCGGAGTTGGCAGTTGACGGGTCCGCCGGAACATGCCGTCGAACTCCTCGGACGGGATGGGTCGGTTGTTACCAATTGACGGGTCCATGGTCCAAATCACGTCGCCCGATCTACGAAACAACATCCAGTGGAGAGTAATGCCCCCGCCGTCCATGCTTAGCGCAAACGCGGTCAAGAGCCTCACCCCTGCCACCATTGCCCCCGGAAACCTTGATGCTGCAAGGTCAAGCACCCGTATCCCGCAAGACCTGGCTCGATCAAGAGCGACTTCGTGGTACTCCACGAGTTCCGGAACATCGAAGATGGCTGCTTCGCGAAATGAGCCTGCGAGTTGGGAGAGCCGTCCGGTGTCCTGCAAGACGGCAACGTCCGCACCATGCCTTGTTGCCTCGATCGAAATCAGACCCGGCAGCGACCATCGACCCTTGCCGATGGTCACCGAGATCTGGTTCCACAAATGGTCTTCTAAGGACAACTTCTCTATTTCAGTCTCAGGCCATTTTAGCAGTTCCATTTCGGCAAGGGCAACCATCAGAGCAGCCGCGCCGCACGACTGCTCGTGGCTTTGCTTACGCGCATATTGCATACGGGAGAACCTATCACAGGACGGAGAATGGCCTAATGCTCAAGTTGGCCGCAAGCAATGGCCCTGCGTTTTGGTCTGCTCACGGAGCCGCCCACTCGGGAGGATGATCGATGACAAACAGTCCGCTACGCGGTCGGTTTGCCATCTCGCCTGCTCTTGATTGTCGCTCCGCGTCGGTGGGATAACACCTGGAGCCCTTGCCCCTCCTGGTTGATCCCTTTCGTCACCCTGGGTTTCCGTGCAGGGGGCGTTTTCGTCTTCACCCCTCACCGAAAGCCAAATCATGTCCCCCGAAGCCCAGTACCTCCGCCTCCATGACGAGGTTCTGTAGTGCAGCGAAACCGACGAGACCGTGTCGATGAGCGAGTTGATGATTCTGGACCGGGAGATTCCCCCCGTGAACGCGAAGGGTCTCGTTCATTCGGCGTCCGCAGTAGGTCATCAGCGGAAGGCAGTCCGCCAACAGCGAGCCGTGCCGTGTCATCCTCACCGCAGCCTCGCAGACTCGGTCCGGTTCCTCGCAAGAAGCGCACGACGACGTTCTTTCCAGAGCAAACACCCTTGCCACCTGCCGCCAATTGCGGGCATATTCGCCGCGTATGTTGGCTGTCGAAAGCAAGTCCAGTAAACTCACGGCCACGATGAACGGCAAGGCCGGTCATTGGGCAGCGCCATGATTGCCACTCTGTCCAACCTGAGATTGCCGTTGCCGATGGAGCAGATTGCCGGCTTCTGCCGACGCTGGAGCATTGCGCGCCTGGAAGTGTTCGGCTCAGCGCTTCGGGAAGACTTCGGGCCGGATAGTGATTTGGACTTCGTCGCCACCTACGCCCCGAAAGCTCGCTGGAGCCTCTTGGACCGCGTGTGTATGAAGTTCGAACTGGAAGACATGCTCGGCCGTGAAGTGGATTTGCTGAACCGCCGCGCCTTGGAGAAGGCAGGGTCTCCTGAGCGCGCTGCCGCCATTCTGGCTCAGGCCCAGACGCTTTATGCGGAACCGTGACCGCCAATCGCTGGAGGACATGCTGGGCACGGCACGGCGGGCCCGCGACGAGGCGCAAACCGGGTGGATGCTGGTGAACGGGGGTTGAGTGGGTTTGAGATGCTGGCCTGTGTGGGGCAGACCTCCGGTCTGACGGTTCCGGGAGCCTCCGGCTCCCAGGACACTCGCCGTTGTCGCCGCGCGGGGGAGAACTGGCCTTCGGAGAAGGCCAGAACCGTCAGGTCGGAGACCTGACCCACCGCGCCTGCCCGCCGAGGACCTGTTTCAGAACCTGAAGAGCTACACCTTCGGGGCGGACCGAATGGACCTGGAAGCGGTCGAGTCCCACGTCCGCGAAGAATGTTCCTCGCGCGGCGAGTGTTTGCGTGCGAATGTTTTTTTCGTATGGCAACGATGACGAAAGAAGCAACCGTTTCGGTGCGGCTCACCGCGCTGGAAAAGGGCAACCTGGACGCTGACGCCCGCATGAAGGGCATTCCCTCCGGCACGGCGGCGGCGGCTTACATTTCCGAGGGGGTTCGGCGCAGCCAGTTTCCGGCGGTGGAGTTTCGCAACGGTTCACCCGGGCGCGTGGCCTATCTGATCGGCAGCCGATGGCCGGTCCGGATGATCGTGCAACTGGTGGAGGAGTTGAAGGGCGACATCGAAACAACGTCCGCACAAATTCGCAAGCCCGCCGGACTGGTGAAAATGGCACTAGCCTATGCCGCGGCCTATCCCGAAGAAATCAAGGACTGCCTGAAACTCCACGCACACCGCGATTTTGAGGGGATGAAGAAGATCCTGCCCGGGTTGGAACTGCTTTGACGCATATCGCTCATCCCATTCCATTCCGTGTTTCCGCTACAGCGCCTTGGACTCGTCTTGGGGCATAGCATTGCCGATGCTTTTTTTGCCCAAGTTGCCAACATTCAAAAAGACCTCCGTCGTCGAAGACGGCTGTCTTGCTGAGATGCGCACCTCTGGCTCCGACCCACGGAGAAAACGGTTGCCAGCGCGCTCTGAACCCGGTCACAATCCGAGGCATTAACACGGCTATGAAACTCACGTTTGCTGCCTTGGTCTCTCGCGTCATTCCTCTTGTTCTGTTTGCGTCGCTGGCTCTGGGCGCGGAGGACCCGTTTCAGAGCCTGAAGACCTACACCTTCGGGGCGGACCGCAAGGACCTGGAGGCGGTCGAGTCCCAGGTCCGTGAGGCCCTGACCAATCCACAGGCGAGCGCCATCCTCGAGAGAAGGCTGGCGGCGGTGCTCTCATCCGACTCCACCTTCGAGGCCAGGCAGTTCGTCTGTCGGCAGCTCCGGCTGATCGGCACGGAGGCAAGCGTGCCGGCGCTGGCCACCTTGCTCCCGGACCCCAAGCTCTCCTCCTCCGCCCGCTACGCGCTAGAGGCGATGCCCAATGCAGCCGCGGGCCGGGCCTTGCGAGAAGCGTTGGGGATTTCCCAAGGGGAGGCCCTGGTGGGTGTGATCAACTCCGTGGGGCTGCGCGCCGACCAGGACGCGGTCGATAAGCTGGTCCCCATCCTGAGCGGCAAAGACGCCGCCTGCGTGAAGGCCGCCGTCACCGCCTTGGGAAAGATCGGCGGGGTGCCAGCCTTGGGGGTGCTTTGCGCCGTCGCGGTTCCCTTCGCCCCCGACGCCGCGGATACCGCCACGGTGGTGGTGCGGCTGGATGAAGGCGTCAAACCGGCCCTCCTGGACGGCGTGCTGGTGGACGCGTTCCTGGCATGCGCCGAGCGCTTCGCGAGGGACGGTGAGAGGGATTATGCCAAGGAGATCTACACCCGGCTTTACGCGGCGCCGATCATTCCGTCCCATCTCAAGGTGGCGGCGCTGCGCGGCCTTCTCGCGGTGAGCCCAACCGAAGCCATTCCTGCGGTTGTTGCGCTGGTGGGGAGCGAGAACGCGTCCCTCCGGGCGATCGCGGCCGGGTTTGTGCGCGAGTTGCCCGCGGCGGACGTCCGGCAATCCATTCTTCCTCAGCTTGGCCAGCTCCCTCCCACCCAGCAGGCGGTCCTGCTGGCGGCCCTGGCGGGGCGCAAGGAAGCGTCGATCATACCTGTTCTTCTACAGGCGACCCGGCACGCGGACGCCCAGGTGCGCGTGGCGGCGCTGCGCGGGCTTGGCATTCCGGAGGGAACCAAGGAAGGTGTCCAACGCCTTGCCGAGGTCGCGGCCGCGAGCGCGGAAGTTGAACGAGGGGCCGCACGCGAGAGTCTCGCGCGCAGCCGCGGCACGGCTGTCGAGGCCGCCATCACCGCGGGCATGAACCAGGGGGCGGCCGGCCTGCGAGCCGAAATGATTCGCGCCACCGCCGCGCGCAACATGAGATCCGCCGTGCCCGCGCTGATCGAGGCGACGTCAGCCCCCGAAGAAGCGATCCGGATCGCCGGCTTCGACGCCCTCGCCGGCCTGGCTGGCGCCGAGCATTACCCGGCGCTCGTGGCAAAACTGACCCTTGCGAAATCCGAGGCCGAGGCCGAGGCAGCCGCGAAGGCGGTGGTAGCCGCCGGTTTGAAAGTTGAAGACATCGAGGGCCGCGCTCGTCCGCTGGCGGCCGCTCTCGCGTCCGCGCGGCCAGAAGTCAAATTGGCCCTCGTGGACTGTCTCGGAGGTTTGGGAGGAAAGACCGCCCTTGACGCGGTCGCCGCGGCCGCCGGGGACGGCGACGCTGATCTCAAGAACAAAGCGATCTCCACGCTCGCCGGTTGGCCCGATGCCACTGCCATGGACACCTTGATGGGCATTGCGCAAAGCACGCAGAACCAGGCCCATCGCATTGTCGCCCTGCGCGGTTACCTCCAGCAGATGGAACAGGCCACCAACCGCTCGTCCGGCGAAAGCCTCGCCCTATACGTGAAAGCCATGGGCGTGGCCAAACGGCCCGAGGAGAAGAGACTGGTGATCTCCGGACTGGCAAACCTGCCCGAGTTGGACGCCCTCAAGCTTGTCGAACCGCTCCTTGAGGATGCGGAACTCAAGAACGAGGCGGGCCTTGCCGTCGCTCGCATCTCGCGCGGCATCGCCAGCGCGCACCCCGCCGAGGCGAGGGCGGCAGTCACCCGCGTGCGGAGCGTGGTTCAAAACGAGAACGTCCTCGCCCGCGCAACGGAGGTCATTGATTACCTGGAGCGCTCCGAGGATTTTGTGGGCGCGTGGATGCTCTCCGGGCCCTACATGCAACAGGATGGGTTGTTTGACG
>Ga0082335_1009928_pt1 | contig 10033 bp, 12 predicted proteins | sample Subgrocontami58m_FD_72375 | JGI IMG/M metagenome (GOLD analysis project Ga0082335, IMG submission 72375) | Subsurface groundwater microbial communities from S. Glens Falls, New York, USA - GMW37 contaminated, 5.8 m (SPADES assembly) (version 2) ... | reverse complement strand
AGTATTACGATCCCCTCGGCAAAGATTGAGAACGGGAAAGTTGTTCCGCAGTTTGTCGAGACAGAACTCGTCGCCGATGAATCGGGCGACGGAGGGAATATTTCGGGCGAAGTGAAGCTCGTACTTCCGGGGTTCGAGGGCACGCCGAAATATAACGGATTTTATGCAGTTGCCCCGTCGGGGTTTTCGGGCGGAGCGCGGGGCGAGAGAAACGTTGTGACAAAAGAAGATCGGACGCGCGCAAGCGAGGAGGTTACAAAGCAGGTGTACGTCGAGCTTGAAAAAGAGTCGTCTGGCAAAGTGCCGCCTGATTTTACTGTTTCCGACGCCCTTCGCCAGATCGAGATCGTGAAAGTTGACGTTCCGCCGGCGGACACCGCGGTCGACCGCTTCACGGCGAGCGCGGATGCGGTTTTACGCCTTATCGTGTTTCGACAGGGGGACGTTGTTTCATTCCTTCGCGGTCTTGTCGCCGGCCAGGATCAAACGCGCGAGATCGTGCCGGATTCGATCGCGCTCACCTATGCCGCCCGGTCAATTGATTTTGTAAAAGGCCGGGCTGACGTCGTGATCCGCGGATCGATAAAAACAAGGGCCGTCATCTCGGAATCCGACATCATAAACGCCATCAAAGGCCGGAGCGCGGGCGAAGTGAAAGAATTTCTCAAAGCGCGCACAGACGTTGCGTCATCTGATGTCTCGTTTTTCCCTCCGTGGCTCTTGGGAGTTCCGGGAAGCGCGGAAAAGATTAAAATTCGTTATGAGTAGAACCCATCTCAAAAATGCTTTTCGTAGCGAAATCGCTCAATTTCGAGCGAAACCGATGAGACCCGACAAAGGCGTATATGCGAATATACGGCGAGGAGGGGCGAATCGGTTGCAGCCGAAATTGTGCGATTACAGCAGAAAGGGTATTTTTGAGATGGGTTCTAGAGTGGGATGGGGCGGGGTTGACCCCGTCACTAAAATTTCGACCGCCGCAGTCGCTTCCCCTCGGGAACCGATGAACATACTGTTTTGGAATCCAGCGTTTTCCCGCCAGCTTCGTCAGGGCGGCGAAAGAACCAGTCGAAATTTAGTGCGGGGTTGACTTTCTCCCTGTTTTTTTGATATTATAGCCGAGTACGTTTTTATGAAAAAACCGAAGATAGTAAAGGAGGGAGTTGTCGAGGAGAACCTTCCGAGCGCTTTATTCCGGGTTAAACTCGATGAAGACGGTCGGTATATCCTTGCGCATTTATCCGGGAAAATGAGAATACACTATATCAAGGTTCTTCCCGGGGACCGCGTACGCCTTGAGATGACGCCCTATGACGATTCGAAAGGGAGGATAGTGCATCGATTAAAATAATCATCAACGAATAGCGAATCTGTTGCGGATATGCGAATTCGTATATTCGTAGGTATTCGTTATTCGTTGATTGAGCGAAGCGGAAATGAAAGTCCAGGCATCCGTAAAACCGATGTGCGCAAAATGCAAGCGAATTCGACGGAAGGGTCGATTATTTGTTATTTGTACGAATCCGAAGCATAAGCAACGTCAAGGTTAAAATGTTTGATCACTTCGTTTGTTTGATCGGCCTTCGGCCTCGTTAGAGTCGTTAAAACGTTAACGATTTGAACGAGCGAGTCCCCCGACGTGACGTCGGGGGACGAGCGATATAACAAGTTTCGGTGAAACCGAAACGATCGAACAAGTCCCGCGTTAGGCGGGACGATATAACAATTCCAACATGCGTATCGTAGGCGTAAATATTCCTGACGAAAAACGAATCGAGTATTCTCTCCCGTATATATACGGGATCGGCCTTTCTGCGGGGCGAAAAGTCCTGAAGATGGCGAGCGTTGATCCGGCGAAAAAAGCCAAAGACCTGTTGCCTGCGGAAGTGAATCGTCTTCGTGAAATCATCGAAAAGAATTATCGGATCGAGGGCGAACTTCGCCGCGAAATCGCGACGAATATCAAACGAATGCGTGAACTTCAAACATACCGTGGCATTCGCCACATGCGAGGCCTTCCGGTCAGGGGCCAGCGGACAAAGACAAATAACCGCACGCGCCGGGGGAACGTCAGGAAAACAATGGGGTCGGGGCGAAAACCAGCGGGAAGTCCGACATAGAATAAAATCCGAAGCACGAAGCACGAAATTCGAAACAATATAGAGCGTTTCGAGTTTCGAAATTCGAATTTCGTATTTAGGAATGTATGGGTAAAAAACGAGTAATAAAAAAAGGGTCTGATGCGATTTCTGCCGAAGGCGAGGCAAAGGTCAAGGAAATAAAAATCGCAACCAGGATTGCGAGGGGCGTTGCCCACGTCCAGGCGACGTATAATAACACCTTGGTTACGATCTCGGATGACAAAGGCAATACGCTTGCGGCGTCTTCCGCTGGCGCTCTCGGGTTTTCCGGCGCGAAAAAAGCGACGCCATTCGCCGCCGCGCGTGTGGTGGAGGCCTTGACCGAGAAGTTGAAAAAAGTCGCGTTTGATGAAGTGCACGTATTCGTCAAGGGCGTAGGATCGGGCAGGGATTCTGCGGTTCGCTCGCTCGCAAACCGGGGCTTGAACGTCACGATGATCAAGGACATTACGCCAGTGCCGCACAACGGGCCTCGCCAGAAAAAGCCCAGGCGCGTGTAGTATACGTTGAGTAACCAGCAACCAGTAACTAGTAATTAGCAATTATCAATGCCTCAAATACGCGAAAAAAAGGAACGAGCGCTCGGAGAAAAACTCTTTTTGAAAGGTGAGCGTTGTGCTGGCGCAAAGTGCGTTATGGTCCGGCGCAATTATCCGCCGGGAGCTCACGGCAAGCGCAAACGCCGGGCGTCTTCCGAATTCGGAACTCTTCTCAGAGAAAAGCAAAAGGTGCGGTTTTTGTATCGTATTGACGACGCCACGGTTCGTCGGTATAGTAAAGAGGCTACTTTCGCGAAAGGTGTTTTTAGTTCGAATTTCTGGAGGATTTTAGAAAGCCGGCTTGACAATGTTGTCTTCAGGCTCGGTTTTTCTGTTTCAAGGCGCGCGGCACAGCAGACAGTCGCACACGGCCACGTCCTCGTCAACGGGAAGACCGTCACGATTCCTTCGTTCCGGGTAAAAGCGGGCGATGTGATTACTTTGAAGGAACGTGCGCTGGGGTTCGGCCTTTTTCAGGATTTAGGAAGCCGTCTCGCCAAACAGCAAACTCCGCAATGGCTTGAGGTTGACCCTGAGAAGAAGGCGGGAAAGATTGCGAAGGTGCCCGATGTCGAAGATCTGGAGACGATGTTTGATGCGACAAAAATAAAAGAGTTTTATTCGAGATAAATCAACGAATAACGAATACCTACGAATATACGAATTCGCATATTCGCAACAGATTCGCTATTCGCTGATACCATGATTCCATTACCACAATCTCCGCGCATAGTTTCGGATACGGGATTAAAAGCGGTTTTCGAAATCGAAGGGTTGTACCCGGGGTACGGCCATACAATCGGAAACGGTCTCCGGCGTGTTTTGCTGTCGTCCCTCCGGGGTGCGGCGATCACGTCCGTGAAGATCGAAGGGGTACAGCATGAATTTTCGACGATCGAGGGCGTCATGGAAGACGTTGTTGAAATAATTTTGAACGTGAAGCAGCTTCGCTTCCGTCTCTACGAGGAAGGGCCGTTTACCATCACGCTCTCCGCAAAAGGCGAGAAAGAGGTGAAGGGCGGGGATTTTAAGACCCCGTCGCAGGTTGAACTCATAAACAAAGACCATTACCTCGCAACTCTTTCTTCGAAAAAAGCGTCTCTCATGATAGAAGCGACGGTTGAATCCGGACTTGGCTATATTCCTGTTGAGGCGCGCTCAAAGGAAAAAGTGGAAGTCGGGACCATAGCGCTTGACGCGGCGTTTTCGCCGGTCCGATACGTGAATTATGAAGTTGAAAATATGCGCGTCGGGGACCGCACGGATTACAACAAAATTCGTCTGACGATTGAAACCGACGGATCGATGACGCCTTTTGAAGCGTTTTCGGAAGCATCAAAAATCCTCGAAGCGCAGTTCCACGCCCTTGTCGAAGGGTTCGCGGGCGGCGGCGTTCTCGGCGGCGGGCAGGACGATGTGTCCGAGAAAGCGTCCGGAGAAGACGGAGAGAGCGCGAGCGCTGATGTTTCAAAAATGAAAGTTGAAGAATTGAAAGTTTCAAGCCGCATCCAAAACGCGCTTCGCGAGGCGGGGATAAAGACGGTCGGCGGTCTTTCACGCAAGAAGGAATCCGCTCTTCGCGGCATTGAAGGCCTTGGTGAGAAGGCAATTCGGGAGATCGTATCGACACTTGCCGAGCTCGGCATAGCGCTCAAGGAATAAGGGCTTTGTCTAAATTTTCGATCCGCCAGTTGGCGGAGAAGAAAATTTAGTGACAAAACCTTACCCCGTTAGATAGAATAACAAATTTTTCTTTGAATTTTCATATCTTATATGTTGATATATTCTTGCCCCCATTCCGACTACCATTATCTAACGGGGTACTTAATTTTCTGACACCTCGGCTGCGCAAGTAACTTGCTTGCCTCGCTGAGAAAATTAATATGCGGCATCTGAAGAAGGGAAGAAAATTCGGGAGGGAACGAAAACTCCGGCGGGCTCTTATGAAGAGCTTGGCGGTTTCATTTTTCGCAAAAGGAAGAATTACGACAACCGAAGCAAAAGCGAAAGAACTTCGTCCGTTCGTTGAGCGATTGATCGGCTTTGGAAAACGTCCGACAATTCAAAATCGCCGTATAATCGCGGCGCGCGTCTCGCCCTTGGTTCAGCAAAAAGTCGTTCAATTGGCGGAGAAGATGAAGGAGCGTTCCGGCGGCTACACGCGGATTATTAAGACGGGAGTACGCAAAAGCGATTCGGCCCGGCTCGCGATTCTCGAGGCGGTGGAGTAAAGGGCTTTGTCAGAATTTTCGATCCGTCAGCTGACGGAGATGAAAATTATGTTACAAAACCTTTACCCCGTTAGATAATGAGTTATGACACACATTCAAAGAGACAAACAAGAACATATCTCTCTGGAATCCTTTGTGCTTTTAAGTATTGTATCTAACGGGGTGCTCTGTGTTGTAGCTAAATTTACTACGCTCAACATAAGGTCTCGCTTATAAATTTAGACAACACAGGCATGGAATACAAAATTGATGCTGAAAATAAAGTGTTGGGGCGACTTGCATCGGATGTTGCGGTGCTTCTTCGGGGGAAGAACGACCCGAAATTCGATCCGACGAAATTGTCCGGGAATAAGGTTGTCGTTTACAACATTGATAAAATCGCGGTAACGGGCAGGAAGATGAAACAAAAAATGTACCGCCGCCATTCGGGATATATCGGTAATCTCAAGGAAGAAGCGATGGAGCTCGTGATGAAAAAGGATTCGCGGCGCGTTTTGCGCGAGGCCATCATGGGTATGCTTCCCAAAAACCGTTCGCGCGCGAAGATCATAAGAAATCTTACGCTTGTAAAAAGGGGATTGTAATTTTCGATTATGCCGAGAAAACCAAAAGAAAAAAAAGAAAAGCCGGCCGCAAAGGGGACGAAAAAGCCCGTCGTAATTCTCGAGCCGGTTGAAGCGCCGTCGGTGCCGGTTTCAAAAGCCGCGGACGATGATTTTGTTCCTGAGATTCCCGCGGAGTACGCGGATGCGGGCGCAGAGGAGGTCAAAAAATCCGAACGCTATTTCGAAGCGGTGGGCCGCCGAAAGACCGCGATTGCGCGCGTCAGAATGTATACGCGTTCGGGCGACGTTATCATAAACGGAAAAAAATACGGCGAGTATTTTCCGACTCTTGATTTGCAAAAAACCGTTGAAGATGCGCTCCAAAAAATGAAGCTCTGGGGCCGTTTCCGGGTTTCCGTCAAGGTGGCGGGCGGCGGGATTCATGCACAGGCAGAAGCGGTTCGCCACGGCCTTGCGCGATGCCTCATAAAATTCAATCCCGATTTTCGAAAGCGTCTGAAGCGTGTCGGATTTTTGAAACGCGACCCGCGAGCAAAAGAGCGCAAAAAATTCGGCCTCAAGAAGGCACGTCGCGCTCCGCAGTGGGCTAAACGTTAAGCGAAGCTTAACGTCGCCCGAACAATCGCGAAGCGATTGTTTTAGGACAAAACGCTAGCTCGTCATTGCGTGTTATCACTTATCCATCATGGACATCCAGACTATTGTTATCGTTCTGCTTGTTAGCATCCCAGCCGGCTTCGTTATTTTCTTCTATTTTAATTATGGTTTTCTTTGCAGGGATTTGAGAAATTATTTAGAGACGAAATATCTAGAGCTTTGGAAAATGTGGCTAGAATCGGGAGAAGCGCAAGTCCTTTTGTACTACGACCTCGGTCGTGTCCATGGTCGCAGTCGCGACGCAATAACATCGGCAGGCCCTCTCGCGCAGTTAAGAATTCTAAAGTTTATAGAGAAGCAGATACCGAACGACCTAAGTCTCAAGTCCAAAATTTCGCAGATGAGGAAGACAATCTACTCGGGACTCACAATACTACTCGCTAGTCTTGCGGCATTTTTAACTTTTCTAGTGATAAAGTTTTTACTTTGAGAGAGCGAGCGAATTTTCCTCTACGGGCAAGTCTTCATGACAGCCCAGTCTTTTGATTGCATAATTTCTGCAGTGTGGTACGAATATTGGTAGCTTTTACCGGAGGTTTTGTCATGGGAAAGACCGCTTACGAGCTATCGGGCGTGGATTACGGAGCGATGGATCCTTTCAAAGTGAAAAGCCAGCGTGCGGGTGTTACCACAGCTCGCTTCTTGCGGGAGCATGGATATAGGGAAGTTCCGTGGTCACGAGGCGAGTCCTGTTATCTTATAGAGCATACGGATCGCTATTTCGGATTCGTTACCGAAGGGTTGGGGACAAAGAATCTCGTTGTTCCTGAGACAGATCCGATATTCCAAGCCGCCGACGGGTATCCCGCCATAGGACAAGACAATTTTGCGATGATCGTGAACGACATGGCGCCACTTGGTGTTCAGCCGCTTGTGATCGGAATGTTTATGGCAGCAGGTTCCGGCGACTGGTTCAAAAACGAGATGGCAAGCGGAGGCATTGTTGAAGGATCTTTGAATGCTGCAAAGATTTCTCGCGCCACGTGGGGATGCGGCGAGACCCAGACCGTTATCGGAAATGTAACGCCAGAAGGTCTGGTACTCGCGGGCGGTTCGTTCGGTCATATCTATCCCAAAAAGCGTCTCATGTCTCCGTTTAAGATTCGCGCTGGCGATGATATCGTTCTTTTTGCCTCAAACGGCATTCATGCAAATGGTCTTACGCTTGCGAGAAAGATAGCAAAATATCTTCCCAACGGGTATCAAACGCATATCAGTTATGGTGATCATGGTTTCCGCCGTTACGGCGAGGATTTACTGCAGCCGACCGTACTCTACAGTCCGATTATCCAGGATTGCCTTCGTGAGGGAATTCCGCTTCATTATGGCGTTCATATCACTGGCCACGGGTGGGCAAAACTTCTACGTTCTCCAAAACCACTCACTTACGTGATTGAAAGGATTCCGGAAGTTCCAGAACTTTTTAAGCTCATTCAGGACATGAGCCCCGAAGTGAGTCTAGAAAGAAAACGGATGTCTGATAAGGAAATGTATAAGACATTCAATATGGGCGCGGGATTCGCGGTGTATGTTGCGCATCGTTGGACCCAGCAGGTTATCGATATTGCTGATAAGCATAACGTGCCCGCATTTCTCGCAGGGTACGTAACCAAAAGTCAGGGGAATGAGCGGTATGTCTATATCAGGCCAAAGGACATAACGTTTAACTCCGAAGATCTCAAGGTGCGCTAACCGCGCACTTTTTTCATGTTTATATTCTACTCACAAAGCGTTCTGCTTGGAGTGACCAAAGGTGCTTGTAGATTCCGTCGCGCCGGATGAGTTCGTCGTGCGTTCCCATTTCGGCGATTTTTCCGTTGTCCACGACGATGATTCTGTCCATCTGGACGATTGTCGAGAGGCGGTGCGCGATTACAATCGAGGTTTTTTCCTTCATCAAATTTTTGAGAGCGTCCTGGATAAGGGATTCGATCTCCGAGTCCAAGCTTGATGTTGCCTCGTCAAGAATAAGGATCGGCGACGCCGCAAGGATTGCGCGCGCAATCGCGACGCGCTGGCGCTCTCCACCGGAAAGTTTTACTCCGCGCTCTCCCACGTAGGTATCGTACCCATAAGGGAGTCGGGAAATAAATTCATGGCAGTGCGCTTTTTTTGCGGCTTCGATCACTTCGTTGTCTCTGGCGTCAAGTCGTCCGTAGCGGATATTTTCTTTGATGGTTCGGTGGAATAGAATCGGGTCTTGGGGTACAAGGGCAACGGCTTTGCGTAAGCTTTTTTGAGTCACCTCGGCGATATTTTTCCCGTCGATAAGGATTTTTCCTCCGTCAACGTCGTGGAACCGGAGCAAAAGCGCGGCAATCGTCGTTTTTCCGGCGCCGGAGGAACCGACAAGAGCAATTTTTTCTCCCGGCGCAATCGCGAGGGTGAAATTTTCCAGGACGTTTCGGGTTTGGTGGAATCCGAACGTGACGTCGGCAAATTCAATTTTTCCTTCTTGAACCCGAAGTTCTTCGGCAGCGGGCCGGTCTTTTACGCCATAGGGCGTATTCAGGATTTCAACCATTTCCGCGGCGTCCGCAAATCCTTCGTAGATCCGCCGGATTACGCGGCCAAAATCCCACAAGCGTTGGAAAAGAAAGATGAGATAGCTTTGGAGAAGTACGAGGTCGCCGATAGTGACGTCGCCCGCCTGCCATAGCCGAATCCATGCCCAGAGAAGAAAAATTTCTATCCCGACCATGAGCGCTCCTTGGATCGCGTCAGCCGCTTCTCCGATGCCCCAGGACAACGTCCGCAAGCGCTTGAGCTCGTTCATGATATTCCGATACAGCGTTTTTTCGTGGTCAAAGTTTGAAAATAATTTGATGGTGACTGCGTTCGTGAGGGCGTCCGAAAGCGCGCCGGTCGCCTCGGAATCCTTTTCGGCGCGCACCCGGTCGTATCGCATTTTCCACACGGCAATCCAGTAGTAGGCGACAAGAAAACTTACGACCCATCCGAGAAGAATCGCGCCGAGAAGCGTGTTTCGGTTGGTTAGGACGATGAGCGTTCCTATTATGGTAACGACAAGGGGGAGGAGGTTTGCTACGACTTGGTCGGTGATTTCTTCAAATGCGCGGGAAAGTCGGTTTACTTTGCGTACGAGCGAGCCCGTGAATGTACCAGCAAAAAAGCGATACGAATGACCGAGGAGATTTTCAAATCCGGTCTCTTGAAGGTCGCGCATGACGTTTGCCTCAAAATATACGTTTGCAAATCCGGCGATTCGATGAAAGAGCCACCGCGCGGCACTAAGGAGTGCGATTACAGCAAGGATCCCGAGAAGCGTTTTTCCTACTTCGGGGGAGAGCGGTCCCGCCGCGACCGCGGCATCAAAGAATTTTTTAAAATACCACGGGATTGCAATTTGTGCGGTGTTAATCAGGACGACCGAAGAAAAGGTTATTATTGCGGCAAGGGGATAGCGGCGCGCGTGTTTCAAAAATACAAAAAGAATCGATCGGATAGTCGATCTATTGAGTTTTGGCTTACTATGTTTTTCTTTTCCGGGATTCATATTTATTTTCGCTACAATACCTCGCCGCTCTGCGGCGAGGTTACCAAATAAGAAATAGGGGCGAAAATAATCCCGAGCGTACCGAGGGATTACCTTCGCATACCCCGTCCGCTTTGCGGCGGGGTAGTTGATTAGTGTCGCGGAAACTTCTGCCGCTGCGGATTTTCCCGTTTGTTCTCTACTTGTGTCGGTTTATTCTCGGTGGCGTACGAGTACTCCAGCCATAATTTTTATCATATATATAAGCATTTGTCAAATCGCCGTAATGGTTCAATAGCTTTGCATCACCCAGAGGCACTACGCTATGGGTATGCCATACACCACAAATCAATACATTCCACGGCTTCGCATGAAGGCTGCCCAGTTAGTGATTCGGGAAGGA
>Ga0082335_1009927_pt1 | contig 10034 bp, 8 predicted proteins | sample Subgrocontami58m_FD_72375 | JGI IMG/M metagenome (GOLD analysis project Ga0082335, IMG submission 72375) | Subsurface groundwater microbial communities from S. Glens Falls, New York, USA - GMW37 contaminated, 5.8 m (SPADES assembly) (version 2) ... | reverse complement strand
TCCCCCCCGCCTTCCCGCGCAGGTGCCTGCAGACGCTCGCGAAGAACACGTCGATCGAGGGCTTGTGGACGCTGTGCTTCGGCTCCGGCGAATAGCCGAGCCGGTCCGGGCCCTTGAGCACCAGGTGTTCCCCGGCGCCGGCAAGCAGCACCACGCCCGCCTCGAGGCGATCGCCCTCTCTGGCGAGCCGCACCGGGATGACGGAATGCTGGTTCAGCCACTCCGCCATGCCGTTGACGAACATCCCGTCGATGTGCTGGATGACGACCAGCGCCGCCTTGAAATTCCTGGGCAGGTTCCCCAGCACCGTGGCCAACGCGCCGGGCCCGCCCGCGGAGGCGCCGATCGCGACCAGTCCGGCGGGCTGCGCAGCCTGCGGCGCGGCTCGGGCCGCCTCGTCCGGATACATGGCCCGTTCCTGGCCGATGCGCTGCTCGATGTCATCGATCTTCTTGAGCAGCGGCGCCGCGTTCTTGCGCGGATCGCCCTTGCCCAGATAGGGCGTATCGATGGCGTCCAGCGCGCCGCAGGCCATCGCCTCGAAAACCAGCCGCGCATTTGCGCCGACGTTGGCCGTCACCACCAGGATCGGGCACGGCCGGCAGGACATGATCTGCCGGGTCGCTTCTACGCCGTCCATGTTCGGCATGAGGAGGTCCATCAGCACCAGATCGGGCCGCTGCTCGGCCGAGAGCGCCAGGGCTTCGGCGCCGTCCTTCGCGGCCCAGATGACCTGATGCCGCGCTTCCAGCAACACGGCGCGGCGCAGGGCTTCGACCGCGAGAGGCATGTCATTGACGATCCCGATCTTCATGCTTCCGCCTCGCCTATCAGATCCACCACGACCTGCAGCAGGGTCTCGTCGTGGAAGCTGCCCTTGGTCAGGTAGTAATCCGCGCCGGCCGTCAGTCCGCGCTGGCGGTCCTCCTCGCGGTCCTTGTAGGAGACGACCAGCACCGGAAGCGTCTTCAGCGTGGCGTGCCCCTTGATCAGCGTCACCAGCTCGATGCCGTCCATGCGCGGCATGTCGATGTCCGTCACGACGAGGTCGAACGGGCTCGTGCGAACGGCGTTCCATCCGTCCATGCCGTCAACGGCGCTTTCGACCTCGTATCCCCGGTTGCTGAGCAGCTTGCGCTCGAGCTCGCGCACGGTGAGCGAATCGTCCACCACCAGTACGCGCTTGCGATTGCGCCGCTCGGCGGCGGAGGCCTACGGCGCTTTCGACCTCGTATCCCCGGTTGCTGAGCAGCTTGCGCTCGAGCTCGCGCACGGTGAGCGAATCGTCCACCACCAGTACGCGCTTGCGATTGCGCCGCTCGGCGGCGGAGGCCTCGCCCCTCACCTTGTTCAGGCTGCCGACGCACACCAGCTTGTCGAGCGAGAGAATCATGTCCTCGACATCGACGATCAGGACCGGAGCGCCGTTCTCCATCAGCGCGCCGGCGGTGATGTTCCTGACCTTGCCCAGCCGCGCGTCGAGCGGCTGGACCACCAGCTCGCGCTCGCCGAGAAAGCGGTCCACGACCAGGCCGTAGGTGCTGTCGCCGCGTTTCACCACGAGGACGGGGATGTCTCCCGACAACTTGGGCTCGCCGACTTCCAGGATCTGGTGCGCGGTTGCAAGACCGATCTGCCGCCCGTCCAGGTCGAAGAACTGCCGGCCTTCGAGGAGTTCGATGCGGTCCCTGGGAATCTTGAGCGTGCGTTCGAGGTGGGCGAGCGGGAAGGCGTAGGGTTCGCCGTCGATGCTCACGAGCATCGTGCGCAGCACCGACAGGGTCAGCGGAAGCTGCATCTGGAACCAGGTTCCCTTCCCCGGCTCGGAGGAAACGCGAACGGTGCCGCGCACCTGCTTCACCATCTCCTTGACGACGTCCAGCCCCACGCCGCGACCGGAGATTTCGGTGACGGTCTCCCGCATGGAGAATCCGGGAAGGAACAGGAATTCCAGCAGCTCGGACTCGCTCAGCTTCGCGGCTGTCTCCGCGTTGGTCAGGCCGCGCTCGACGATGCTCGCGGCCAGCTTCCCGAGGTCGATGCCGCGGCCGTCGTCGGCGACGATCACCTGCAGCACGCCGGAGTTGTGCCGCGCCTCCAGCCGCACGGTCCCTTCCTCGGGCTTGCCGGCGGTGCGCCGCTCCTCCGCCGGCTCGATCCCGTGGTCCACCGCGTTGCGCAGCAGGTGGCCGAGCGGCGCGTCCAGCCTCTGCAGGATATCGCGGTCGACCTGCGTCGATTCGCCCGAGATCTCCAGCCGCACCTTCCTGCCGAGGGACCGGCCGATGTCGCGCACCATGCGGGGCCACACCTGCACGCCGTCGGCGAACGGCCGCATGCGGCAGTCGAGCGCGGCCTCGTAGAGCCGATGCGAGAGATCGACTGAATGGCGGTCGTACATCTCCAGCTCGACCAGCCGCAGCAGCAGGAACTGCTGGCACTCGATGAGGCGCCGCTGCGATTCGGCCAGCGCGGATTGCGCCTGTTCGCCGAGCGCCTGTTCCGCCAGCGCATCGCGCAGTCCGTCGAGCATCCTGCCGGCCTCGTTCTGCATCCGTTTGAGCCGCTGCAGCGCCGTTCCGAAAGAGGCGAGCCAGCGCGATTCAACCAGCGACTCGCCGGCCAGTCCAAGCAGGCGGTTCAGGTTCTCCGGCGTTACCCTCAGCACGCGCTCGATCGCGTCGCCCGCGGTCGAAGGCGCTCCGTCCGGCGGCGCGGCGGGTTCCGGGGATACCGCGTCCTCCCTCGCGGGCCCTGCGGGGGCTTCGCCTTGCGACTCGGCGGGCCCGGCTTCGAGCACCCCCGCGAGCGCCGCGAGAAAGGCGTCGATTTCCGACTTGCCTTCGGCATCCCAGCGGGTGACTTCCGCCTCGGGCGTCTTCGCGATGCGCACCAGCAGATCGACGCCCTTCAGCAGGAGGTCCGTCTGCTTCTGGCGCAGCCTGACGCGGCCCTGCTGTACGGCGACGAAGCAGTCCTCCATGGCGTGCGCCACGCTCGCGCCGACGGAAAGGCCGACGATGCGCGCGGCGCCCTTGAGCGAGTGCGCGGCGCGCATGCACGACTCGGTGTGATCGCGCGCATCGGGGTCGCGTTCGAGCGCGAGCAGTCCCGAGGTCAGAGTCTGCGCCTGGGTTTCCGCCTCGATGCGGAACATGTCGAGCAGCGACATCTCGCTCAGATCTTCGCTGCTCATGCGAGGCTCCGGTTCAGCGCGTAGAACAGCAACTGGTCGTCGAGGCAGCCGATGGAACGGTCCCGCCACGGCAGCATGGCCTTCGTATAGGTGGCCGTGGCCTTGGCGACGGTGGCCGGCACCTCCGTCAACTGGCCGGGGTGGAACCTGTGGATGCCGTGCACTTCGTCGACGGGGAAGACGATGCGGCTGTCCTTGTCGCGGATCACCACCAGCCGGCGGTATACGGCGCGCTGCCGCGGCTCCTTCGCCCTCGCCTCCGCGGCGATTCCCAGCACCTCGGCGAGGGACATGCAGACCAACAGCTCGCCGCGCACGTTGGTCAGGCCCAGCAAGGCGCCGCTGCGCCGGTGCGGCAGCGTGTGGATGCCGCGCATGTCGACGAACTCGGAGAACGCCGAGGTCGGCAAGCCGAGCCACTCGTCGCCGATGCGGAAAACGACGATCGACTCGGTGTCGGCTTCCTCGTCCCTGCGCGCCCGGGAAAAATGGTCGGTCCATTCGTCCAGGTAGTCCGACGGAACATCGCGGTCGAGCAGCTCCGAAGCCGCCGCCGTGTACGCGGAGCAGTTGCGGCAGTGGACATGCTCCTGCAACAAAGCGCAGGAGCCGTCGCCGTAGACGCCGATCCTGTTCCAGCAGTCGTCGACGATTGCGCGCTCGGGATTTGCCGGCGACGATGGCTTCATGTCAGGCGCCCCCGCTTGCCCGCTTCGCGCGCCTGTGCAGGCGTTGTGCGCCGGCAGCATCGCCCTGCTTCTCCAGCAGGAAGGCGAGATGGACAAGGGCCTCGTGATGGTCCGGGTCGAGATAGAGCGCCTTGCGGTAGTACTGCTCGGCCTGCCGTTGCGAGCCCGTCGCGTCGTGCGCCAGGCCCATCAGGTGATAGGCCTGCACCGACGGGCCGAAGGTCTGCAGGAATGCCTCGCAGCGCTGCATTGCCTCATCCAGGCGCCCTTGATTGGCGAGCCCGAGAATCTCGTCGAGGCCGGCCTGCGCCGGCGGCACTGGATTCCCGGCGGCCGGCGCCGCGGGCGGGGGGGCGGGTGCCTGCCTCGCGGCCGGGGCACGCCGGGCGGGTTTCGGCGCCGATGGCCGCCTGTGCCTGCGCGGCGGGTCCGCACCCGGTTCCGGCAAAGTGCGCGACTGCTTGCGGAAGGCAAACGCGCGCGGCAGTTTCGCCAGTGCGAAACCCTGATTCAGCATCAAGCCGCTTTCGGACGGACCGACGAACAGCAGGGCGTCCGCCTTCAACGAGCGCGCGAGCACCTCGAGCGCGCGGTTCTGCGTGGCGCGGTCGAAATAGATCAGCATGTTGCGGCAGAAGATGACGTCGTAGGCCAGCGCTTCCGGCGCGAAGCGGGGGTCGAGCAGATTGCCGTGGTGGAAATGCACCTGGGCGCGCACGGCTTCGGCGAGACGGAATCCGTTCCCCTGCGGCTCGAAATACCGGTCGCGGAAGTCCAGCCCCTTGCCGCGAAACGAATTTCGCCCGTATAGCGCCGCCCGGGCACGGCTCAGCAGGCGCACGCTGATGTCGACGGCATCGATCCGAAACCGGTTTCCCGGAAAGCCTGCCGAGAGCAACGCCATCGCCATCGAATACGGCTCCTCGCCGCTCGCGCACGGCAGGCTCAGCAACCGCAATTGACCTTCCGGATGGCCCGCCAGCCACTTGTCGCGCGCCTCGTGCGCAAGTGCGGTGAAGCTCTCCCGGTCGCGAAAGAACCAGGTCTCCGGAACGACGACCTCGTCGATCAGTTCCTGCAGCTCGGCCTCGCAGGCGTTGACGTGCTGCCAGTAGGCCTCGAGGTCGTCGAACCTGCACGCGGAGCGGCGTGCCTTCACCGCCGATTCGATGACAGACAGGCCGACCGTGTCCGCGCTCAGGCCCATGGCCTGCTTGAGCAGGACTGCGAAGTCCGCGATGGCCGTCATGGATGCACCTGACTGAACAGGACATCACGCACCACTTCCGGCAGCAGTCCGGCCACCTCGATCCGTTGAACGAGTCCCGCGGTGCCGGTGGCGACGGGGCCGAGATAGGGCGCATCGGCGGCGATCACGCCCGCATCGGCGAACTCCGCGGGACCGCGGCGCACGGTTTCAGTCGTTCTCTCGGCGATCAGTCCCAGCAGACGCTCCTCGCGATTCGCGCCGGGATAGCGCACGACGATGATGCGCGTACTCATGTGCGCCCGTGACGGCCGTCCCAGCGCCAGCTCGCTCAGGTCGATTGCCGGCACCGGCTTGCCGCGATAATTGAATGCCCCGACCACTCCGTCCGGCGCATGCGGGATCCGCTTGATTCCAAGCAGCGGAAGCACCTCGACAACCACGCTCGCGTCGAGTGCGTAGCGGTCTTGGCCCAGCTGGAACTGGAGGAAGAGCATGGGTCCTTCCGGTCGCGGGCTCTGCGGCGCATTCTTCGGCATGGCTGCGCCCCGAGTGCAAACTAGGCCAGCTTGAACCGGGAAACGCCGCCGCTCAGGCCGTTGGCGACCAGCTTGACCTCCTCTATCGCCTCGTTGGACTGGCGAATCGCGTTGGCAGCCTGGTGCATCGCCTCGGTCAGCTGGACGAACGCGCCGGTGATCTGCTCGCTGCTCGTGGTCTGCGAACGCATTCCCTCGTTGACCTCCTCGAAACGCGGCATCAGCGTCTGCACATGCTCGATGACCTGCGACAACTGCCCGCTCACCTGCTGGATCTCCTCCAGGCCGCGGCGGGCTTCCTCCGAGAACTTGTTCATTCCCATCACGCTGGCCGAGACTGCGGACTGGATCTCCTTGACGATCACTTCGATGTCGTAGCTCGCCACCGCGGTCTGGTCGGCCAGCCGCCGGATCTCGGTCGCGACGACGGCGAATCCGCGCCCGTATTCGCCGGCCTTTTCCGCTTCGATCGCCGCGTTCAGCGACAGCAGGTTGGTCTGGTCGGCCACCTTGGTGATGGTCGTGGTCACCTTGCTGATGTTGCCCGCCTTCTCGTTGAGCACCGCCAGCTTGGCATTGATGGCCTCGGTCGAGGCCATCACGCGGCCCATGGTCCCCTCCATCCTGGCGAGACCCGTCTGCCCGTCGCTGGTCAACACCGCCGACTTCTCGGCCATCTCGGAGACCTCGTTCATGGTCCGCAGCAGTTCCTTCGAGGTGCTGGTGATCTGCCTGGAAGTCGCGCTGATTTCGGTCGCGGTCGCCGTGACCTCGACGGCCGTCGCCTCCTGCTGCTTGGTCCCGGCGGCGATCTCGGTGACGGCCGAGCCGACCTGCACCGCGGACTTCTGCACCTGCCCGACGATCGCGACCAGCTCGTCTGCCATGCGGTTGTAGCCTTTCACCAGGACATTCAGCTCGGCGTGCCTCTCTACGGGCAGGCGGTGCGAAAAGTCGCCCGTGCGCGTCGCGTTCAAGGCGCCGACCAGTTGCTGGAAAGGCGACGTGATGGTGCGAAACAGCCAGACCAGCCCGAGCAGCGACAGCGCGAGCGCGGCCACCATCGCCCCGCTGCTGGCGGGGATCACCCTGCGCGCGACGGAGAAGCTGTCCTGCATCGCCCGCTCGGCGTCGTCGTGGATGGCGCCCGCCGCCTTCTCCAGCAGTACCGTGGGCGCGCGGTCCATGCCCTTGACCGCGGCGTCGGCGGCGGCGCTGTTGCCATGCCCGTTCTTGTAGACCTGCAGGCCGCGGCGGTAGGCCTCGCCCATCTCCTTGTGGGCCTTGAGGAACTGCGCAACGAGGTTCCTCGCTTCGGGCTCGGCGATTTCCTCGGCGAGCGTCTTGCCGGCTTGCGCGATCGCCGCTTCCTTCTCTATGAACGCCGACCAGTGCGCATCGAGCGCCCTGGGGTCCTTGCCGCGCAGCAGAACGTCCTTCCACTCCTGCACCTGCTGCTTGAAATGCAAGGTCATGGCGCGCACCGCGCGTTCCTGGCCGACCCTCGTTCGGCCGGCGTCGTCGAGGGTCTTGACGCTGTCCCAGAGCGTCAGCATGCCGCCCAGCGCGGCGAGCATCACGACGCCGAGTGCGCCGAAGGTCACCACCAAAAACTTCATCCGCAGACTGGTTCTCAATTCCATGGCGTCATCCCTGATTGTTTTCCGGCCCAGGCATCATTTCCGATCGATCAATGCAACCGGATATCGAGGTGCTCGAGAGCACGTCGATATCCGTCAAGACCGGAATATCCGGTCGTCCACCGCGGCGATGTTGGTGCACCGTGAGAATTGCGGTGGTGCACATCCTGGGGATGCTCACCCACTGCCCCACTGCGCCTGGTACGGACTGCTGTTATATCGGCAGAAAGGCCGACATCTTTAGCGCATCCGTCGGCCCTGCGAGGAGGCAAGCGCTTGAAGCAGCAGGGTCTTTCGGGATGCGGATGCGGAAGAACCGGACCGCGGCGCCTACGCGCTGCCTTCCTGGGGCACCGTCGCAATGCGGTGCCTCTTCGCGTCGCCCCGCTGCATGCGGGCGAACGCCTCGAGCTGGCGCTTCACAGCGTCGAAAGCCTCCCGCAGCGCCACGTAGACGTCCTCCGCGTGCTGGTGATTGACCACGATCTCCCGGCCCGGCGCGGTGACGCCGACGCGCACCGCGAAGTGCCTGCCCTGGCTCTTGTGCCGGTCCTGCAATTCGGCCACCACCCGGCAACCCATTAGTTTCGGATAGATCCGCTCGAGCTTGCCCACCTTGCCGCGGATATGCTCGTCGAGGGCGTCGGAATGCTCCATGTCGCGCACGGTGATCTGCAGTTCGATCTGCATCGTTTCCCTCCTTCGAAGCAAGAGACCCGTTATCCCTATGTCGGCAGGCGTGGAGAAATCCTTAGTCTGCAATTACTCGCGTCTTGACCGAATCGGCGAGGATTTTGGGTTTAAATAAGTCTCCCGATTTTGGGAAGTTGCGAGGTTGCAACTTCCCAAAATCGGGAGATCGGGGATGCAAAATCACCGCAAGCTGCGTGGTTCCGCCGGCGCTCACCTGATCAGCACGACGGGGCAGGCGATCTCGTCGACGAGGACTTCGAATTCGCGTTCCGCGCGCACGAGGTCGGCGACCGGAAGCAGCACCGCGCGGGCGCGATGCCGCCTCGCCGCCTCGCCGATGGTCGCGACGCCGGCGTCGGCGAGACAAAGGTGGCCGCTCGCGGAATGCCCCTGGGCGTCGAGGATCGCGTCCGCGCGCTTGCGCAGCGTCGCGTACGGCTCCGGGCGCGGCGCCGGAATCGCCACCAGCACGTCGGCCCGCGCCCTTTGCTCGAGCGCGAGCGCGGCCTCCAGCGCGCGCGTGGCGGCCGCCGAACCGTCGAACAGCACGAAAATGGGATGGCGGCCGACGCGCCGCTCGGCCCGGGCGCGCGTGCGCGCCCGCGCGGCCTGGGCCGCGACGAACGCGGGCCGGCGCGTCATGCCCAGCACCAGCAGGTCGGCGCCCGTGGTGCGTTCCAGCACCACCGCGATCAGATCGCCGCGCACCACTTCGAGCGTCCAGACCAGCGGCAGCTTCCGCGCCTCGTCCTGCAGCACGCGGCGCACCTGCTGCGCCTGCACCGCGATCGCGCGTTCGAGCTCCGCGATGTCGAACCGGCGCGCCTGCGCGGAGGTCACGCCGAGTTCCCGCGCGAACGGCAGTTCCGCCAGCCGCCGCAGCTTGGCATCCTCCACGAACAAGGCTTCGAGCTCGCAATGCAGGCCGATGGCGAGCCGCGCCGCCGCCTCGACCGCGATGCGCGACAGCGAGCCGGTATCGAGCGCGACCAGGATGCGCTTCGGTTCGCCCTCGCGCGCCATGTCAGCGCTCCCTGCGGTGGTTTCGGCGTACCGGTGCGCCCTCGACCACGGCCCTGCGCAGCGACGAGAACTCGCGCAGACGCAGCGCGGCCCGGCCGTTGACCGTGTCCGGACGCGCCTCTCCGATGAGCTCCGGTTCGCCCGCGGGCATGCCCGTCAGCAGTACGATCGCCTCGTCGACGCTGCGCACCGCGTACACCTGGAATCGCCCGGCCTGCGCGGCCGCGATCACGTCCTCGCGCAGCATGAGGTGATCGACGTTCGATTCCGGAATCAGGACGCCCTGCCCGCCCGTGAGGCCGCGCGCATTGCAGATGTCGAAGAAGCCCTCGATCTTCTCGTTCACGCCGCCGATCGCCTGCACCTCGCCCTGCTGGTTGATCGATCCGGTCACGGCCAGGTCCTGCCGGATCGGCACACCGGAAAGCGACGAGAGCAGGACGCACAGCTCCGCGAGCGACGCGCTGTCGCCCTCGACCTCGCCGTAGGTCTGCTCGAAGGTGAGGCTCGCCGACAGCGAGAACGGCCTCTTGCCCGAAAAGCGCGCGGCGAGGAACGAGGAGAGGATCAGCACGCCCTTGGAGTGGATCGCTCCGCCCAACTGGACCTCGCGCTGGATGTCGATCACCCGGCCTTCGCCCGGGCGCGTGGTCGCCGTGATCCGGGTGGGCATTCCGAAGGCGAAATGCCCCACCTGGTAGACCGAAAGGCCGTTGACCTGGCCGACCTTGGCCCCGTCGGTGTCGACGAGGATCTCGCCCCGGACCATGGATTCGCGCATGCGGTTCTGGATCCGGTCGGCGCGTCCGCGCTGCGCCGCGACCGCGCGCTCGACGTCCGTCGCGCTGATACCCGCGCGCTTGTCCCGCCGTGCCAGGTAGTCGGCTTCGGAGAGCAGGTCGAGCGTCGCATCCAGGTTGCTCGATATCTTCTTCGCGTCGCCCGCCAGGCGCGAGGCCTGCTCGACGGTGCGCGCCACCGCCTCGCGGTCCAGGGGCAGGAGCTCGTTCTGCCGGGCCACGGTGGCGACCAGCCGCGCGAACATGC
>Ga0082335_1009924_pt1 | contig 10036 bp, 15 predicted proteins | sample Subgrocontami58m_FD_72375 | JGI IMG/M metagenome (GOLD analysis project Ga0082335, IMG submission 72375) | Subsurface groundwater microbial communities from S. Glens Falls, New York, USA - GMW37 contaminated, 5.8 m (SPADES assembly) (version 2) ... | reverse complement strand
GTGTATCCTCGGCAATGCGTCCAGGTTTTCACCGAGACATCACCGCCTTCGCGATCGAGCACGCCTCAAAAAGTGAGAGATCAAACCAAGTAGAATTTGCGATCGAGCGCTTCCAGATCGCTCCTCACCTCGTCCGCGGTGTCGGTGATGAAGACCGCCAGTGAGAACATCGTCTCAAATCCGGCGGTTGCCTCGAGGTATTTCAGAAATCTGCCAACTCGATCTTCCAGATTGCATCGATAGGTGGGGAGGCGAGTGACCAACAAGTCGCACAAGTTGGTCAGATCCAGCCGATCATGGGACGTAAGCCGCAGACCCTGCATAGCCTTGTGAGCATCGACGGCAACTTGAGGTGCATGAAGCAGGAAGAGAGTCTGGGTCAACTGCAGGCGCAAAATGCGTTCAGCATAGGTTGCGGTGAATAGATCCTGAAGGCGATCGCGTTCCCGGCCATCAAACTTGCTGTCCTCTATGCCGAAGACGGTGATTGCATGGACCAACGCGATGCCTTCCAACTCAAACCCGTCGCAAGCAAGAAGACCGAGAGGCGCACTGCGATTTCGCAGGCGTAGAAGCCGCGCCGCTGCGACTCGGCTGAGTGCGTTCGCGGCAGCGGCCATCGTCATTGACTGTCTGAAGAGCCACATCTTTGGCACTTCTCCTGCTGGGATACCCACGCGGCGATCACTATACATCGGCTTGAGTAGTCTTCATCCCTCACCGACTGCTTTAGCAGGTCATTCGTTCAAGAACGCATTCGGAAGGCCCGACAGAATGCAGCGACTGCGAGAGACTTGGACTTGTCCATGTCGCTGAAGCCAATTGACGCTAGCTCCCCATTGAACCGTAGCATGCGCCCAATTGCCGAAATACGTTCTTGCTCGTCACTAGAGAGCTTTGTGCTCTATCGCGATGGCGGCCCGGACAGCATCTAGAGGCGAGCGAATGCCGTCGAGATGCAACACGGAGAAGAACCGGCGATTGGCACTGCCCTCCACTAAGGACGACCACGCATTGGCCCCAGTGGCGCCAGGGTGGCCTTCCAAATCGAAAATGTACACGACGCCCTCCCAGACGGTCTGCCCGTCGTGGATATCCTTTATGGGTAGTTTTGTGACGAGTGTAGCTTTGCCACCGTGCTGAGCGTGGACAGCGTGTCTCAGTTGGGCGGCGCCCATTGGCATGCCAAAATTCAACACGATTTTGCGATACGCTCTTCCAATGTTGAGCACTCCTTTTCCGGATAGTATCCAGCCGAGAGGCCCAATGAGTCGCTGCTGGGAAGCGCGAGGCAAATCTTGAGCGGCGCGGAAGAGTCATGCCATCGCGAGCACGCTAGTCGAGAACATCTACCTCTACCCACTCGCACCGAACTTCGAGGAGAGACCCTTGCCCAATCATCCGATAGACATCCACGTCGGGGTCCGTCTTAAGCAGCGACGTGCGCTGCTTGGCATGAGCCAAACTGCTCTGGCAGATATGGTCGGTTTAACCTTCCAGCAGATTCAGAAATACGAACGCGGCAGCAACCGTACAGGGGCCAGTAGGCTTTATGAATTCTCGAAGGTACTCAACGTCCCCATCTCGTATTTCTTTGACGGGATGCCTTCGGGCATTGTAGCGGGTCGCTTCAGATCAAAGAAGGAAGCCCCGGGAGACTATGCGAGAGGCATCAACACGAAAGGTGAGACCCTTCAGCTCGTCCGAGCATACTACAAAATCAGCAATACAGGTGTTCGCCAAAAAATCCGTAACGCGATGAAAGCATTGGCGGCACAGAAGTGATTTAAAGTCTGAACTAGGCAAAAGGTCGTTGGAATGCCGAGCGGCAGCACGACAACCGTGATCCACCCAGCCGTCAGCGGCCGCGCTCAGCGTGTGATCTGGCCAACTGGACCGAGTCATGGCAGGATTGTCGGCGTTACTACGCAGACTGCAATCCCACACCTTCGCATGTCTGCGTCGGCCCGAGTTCCCAGGGAGGGAATACGCCGCCGACGGTGCAGACCTGCTTCCGTCGGAGCTTCCCCTCGGACGGAAGCGGGCCGCTCAGTAGCCTCTCCCAGATGATACCGCGCAACAAGGTTCACGCGACGCCTTTCAGGATCTCCTTGAGCCTGGCACGCAATTGCAGTGCCTTTGGGATCTCTGCCGTCATGGGACTGTCGGGTACTAGGAGTGGTGAACGCATCTGGGGTGGATCCTCGACCCAGGTCATGGCCCTCTAGCCGCGCGGGAACTCTTCCTTATCGAGGCAGTCGAGCGCCCGCATCATGCACGCCTTTCCAATTGTCGGGATTGAACCTCGCCGTCGTCAGCGCCACGAGGAAACGCTCGCTTCGTTACGGCAGAACGCACTGGGCGGTGGGATGTGTGCTCATGACTGAGGCGTTACCGAGGAGCAGCTTAGTTAGGTAAAGCGGCCAATGATGCTCCCAGGATGCGCGTCTATTTCTTCAGCCGATGCCACCTTGCCAATATGAGAGCTGGAGCCGAAGCAGCTGCTGGGCATCAATGTACTCCGGTGCTGATACTTCATTGAGTGCGGCTTCCATGATCTCGTGGCGAGCGTCGCTGCTGATAGTCCGGGCAGTGTGCAATCGGTCGAGGATGCCGAACATGATGGTCATTGCTGCAATGCCATATCCGGTGGCAGTCAGTTCATTTGCCATGGGAACTCCTTATCATTCGAAGTGCGTTACGAATGCAATACGCAAGGGTCGCCGACTAGGATGCCAAGCAAAAGGCATGCCGCCCTGGTGGGGTCTGGGCCCATTTCCCCTTCTTCGCTGTAGGCGCTGCCTTGGCGTGCGCACTTTGAGCCCCCCGGGCTAAGCGCGTGGCGCATAGGATCGAATATTTCAGAGAGGCAAAACTATCGGCGCCAAAGTGGCGGATGTTCCGTCGGATGATTCCGACTACGAATACCAAGACTAGGGTGGCGACGGCGTTCATTCGCCCTCGCTCGGAGGGCTGCCCCCTCTGTAGCGATTGCGCCCGAATTCCGCGGTAGTGTCCGATACTACCGTCCGACCAGTGGAGTTGAGGCGCAGATTGACTTGTACCGCGGATGGAGAGATGAGAGATTGAATTAGAAGTAGCCCAGCTAAATCACCTTTGCCTCGAGCGCACTCCCCCTGCGCCGGGGCTTTTTTGGATGACGCTTGTCGTCGCACTCATCGGCGAGGCCGCACCCGCACCGAAAATGCACGGGTCCTATCGGACGCAGTCCAATTCAAAGCGATGCAGCGGCACGGCACTAGGTGTTGGATGAATTGTCGAGCGCTCGGAGCCACTTATTTTGAGCCTAGATATCATCTGATCGATTGCATCCCCAATCCACGAAGATGTTGGAAAGAGGATTGCCGCTTCAGAGCATTCAGGGGAAGATTCCCCCAAGAATTGGACAAGCAATAGGCCAAGAAGGAAGCCGATGGGCGACACGATCATATTTGTCGGTTCCGATCCAAGGCTGGAATCGGAAATCGCAGTCGGACGAGATAACGCCCTACATTTTCGGTGCCCCGCCGACGGGAGCCGTGTTGCTCTTTACGGGCCGTACGTCACCCTTCCGCCAGGACACTTTCGCATCGAGTTGGCTTTCACAGTCGACAAGCTTGCCCCGGGCATCGTGGCAGTTGAACTCTGCTACAGCCAGGCAAGGCAGCAGCTCTACTCTCGATTCTGCTTCCCCTGGGAATTGGCAGCCGGCTTGATCCGCATCTCGTACCACTTCACTGAAAGCATCAATGAGTTGGAAGTGCGGCTGATCGTGCCACCCGAATTCTCGGGCTCGATCAAGCAATTGTCATTCACTCGGAGGAATTAGTGCTCGTGATTTGTCGGCATGCGCCCCGGGAATGTGCGGCATTATGTAGGAAGCACATCGAGACGGGATCAGCCGATCTTATGCGGGATATGAAGGGGCAAACCCGGGACGATGGCGGGATGCCCGGTTGATGCCGAAAAGCGGCGCTATGTGATATGTGGGTAACCAATACCGCAAAAATCGGCAAGCCGAGGGGAGCGGGTTCAACCCCGGGCACTTAAGCTGCTTAAAATGTGGCAAGGAATTGATCAGCTCGTGCGGTCGGCGCTTGCATGAAGAGTTCCAACTATTGCGGCGAGAGACGGCAGCCCAGTTTCGGTAACTGGTTTCGCGACCGGTGCAACGAGGCTGGGCTGAAGCACTGCTCAGCCCATGGTCTCCGAAAAGCTGGCGCCAAGATAGCGGCCGAGAGCGGGGCCACCTCTCATCAGCTCATGGCCCTCTACGGTTGGGAAAAGCTCGAACAAGCCGAGCTATACACCCGCCAAGCGAACAAAACCTTGCTCGCTGCGAGACCGATGCACCTCATCGTGCCGCGAGAGAAAAACACTTAAGGTGTCGCACTTTCTTCGAGAAAACGCCGGTGCGACACTTTTAGGGCTCTAAACCCTTGATTAAATTGGCTCCAGATGGGGAATGGTGCCCAGGGGCGGAGCGCCAGAAGTGAGGGGAAACAGGCCGGTAGACTAAAGTGGGACCCGGGGCACAGTCGTTGAGTTTCAAGGCTTTCCAAATCTCGGTGTCCCACCGGACGTTGCCATTCAGAGGCCGCCAAAAGATCCAAAGCGCTTCTGAGGGTGAACAACGCACGTTTCGCACACGCACTATCCCTACGGCCTCCTTCCCACCTCCACCGTCGCAACGGCCCTTTGGCAAACCTGACGCCAGACATCGAATGATATGTTCCAGTTCCTCCCGTCGAACCCCAGCCGGTCCAGATGTCCCACCATGGGGCCACCAGCGACAAGATAAACAGTGCCGGGCGGGTGCGTTTCGTCCGCCACGCGCATGCACAGGAGGTCGACAGCGCCGTGGCGCGCCATTGCATCGTTCAATTGGCAGAAAGCCCGGTCTTCCAAAGGCTCCAAGCTGGTGAAAACGAAGATTTTCTCCCGCGCCGCGAGATCTTCCAGGAACTTGTCGCGCAAATATTCGAGGCGGCGACAGAGCTTGCTGAAAGCCACCTCTTCGGAGGTGCCATTGCGGCTCATGAAACCGTGCGTCATCAAGCCCGATGCCCGGTCCTTAGTGAAATATTCGTCATTGTCCGGATTGACGTGCAGCTCGGTGGTTTCGGCTCGGCCGAGGTCCTGGAAGCCGTTCGAAAGACCTTGCAGAAGCCGATCGAAGGGCACGCCGCCCCACCGGAACAGCCCGAGCGGCTCCGCGCCAAAATAGCGTTGCACGAAGCCGAGCTCGCAGTTTTCCCCCACGCTCTCGAACCGCAAGAACAGATCGGCGTACTCGAGCGACGGCCCGATCTTTATGGCCTGGAATGGGGCGATTGGCGGGCCTCCCTCAGCATCATGGCCGTCATCCAGCGCCCGGAACGCCGCCGCAGCTCGTGCCTTGCCGCGACACTCGACCAGGCCGGTCTCGATTCGCCGGTTACGCGGGAATCGTTGCCACAAGGCTTCCCAGCGGTGCCCGGCTTCCGACCAATCCTCCCGATCCTCCGCGACCCATGCGTGGTTGACGCCGATATTGTCGTCTTCGGGAAAGCGCACCATTCCCCGGGTCAGCACGTCGTCGGCCTCATCGAAGCGCTTCAGGCGCTTGAGGACCGCGCCCAGCCCGGCATACCCGATCTCCGCAGCCGGGAAGTCTTGCCGCAGCTCCTGCCATCGCGACAAAGCGGTCGGCCACCTCCCGTCTGCGGCGATCGCATATTCCCGGGCGAGTTCGAGATCGCCGGGATATGCCCTTCGACCGGCGAGCAAAGTCTCTTCCGCCTGGTCGATGAGGCCGGCATCCCGGAAAATCCGGCCTACCAGGAGATGTCCATGGGGTTCCCGGGCATATCGTGCAGCGATGCCCCGTGCCTGGGCCATCACTTCCGGCAACGGTGCCGCCAACGGTGCCGCACTTCGTATGGTCAGGGCGAGTCCGAGCATGACGTCGAAATCCTGCGGAAACCGCTCGATGGCCCTCGACAGCACAGCGCGGCTCTCCGCCGAGCGGTTGAGCCCTCGCAGGATTCTCCCGTAACCCAGATACGATATTTTCGCGTCGGGATAGGATTGCTGGATCGCATTCCATTCGCTGGCCGATCGTTCGAGCTCGCCCTCGGCCTCGAACGATAGCGCCTTGCACACCGCCGCGATCAGGCGTGCACTTCGTATCGGCGACATCGTGAAAAACGCGGTGCCGTCCGACCGAACGACGTGGGCCAGTCTCCGCAGGAAAAAAGCCAACCTGTCGATCTGACCCATCATAGCCTTCAGCAATCGTCCCGACATGCCGGCTCGCGTTTGACTGCCCACAGCACGCCGCCGGTCGCTGCCAGTCGTGCCGCATCCGTTCTCCCGCGCGATGGTAAGTGGTCGGGAAGTTCCCGTCGAGAGGCCGCCACAGGGCTGCGGAGCATCGTTCCAGTTTCCACCGGACGCCGGGTCGACTCGCGACGCTACTTGCGATCTAGTTGAAGCATGACGCTGGCGGAAACACACATCCTGCTCAGGGAGCTGTTGCGCGAGGTGGTGGGCGACCCGACCGTCGATCCGCAGCCCGACGATTTCGAAGCAAACATCCCGGGCTTCGACTCCGGCAGCAAGATCCAGCTTATCCTTGCGATCGAGGAGCGTATCGGGGTCCGGCTGCGCAGCCGCGAGGTCGACTCCCTGCGGCGCTTCGGCGATTGGCTGGTCCTGCTTCAGAGCCGCACTGCCGGCGCCTGAGCACGCCGCGGAAGCATCAGCCGGGCGGCGCTAGCAGCACGATGGCGCCGAGGCCGGAGCGGGACAGCGCGAAGCAACCGCCGGCGCCCGAGGCCACGGTATGCCCCGCTGTCCTCGTGCCGCCTGCTGCCACGTCGCCGCTCGACACGGTGAGCGAGGGCGGAAATTTTAGGAGAGGGGAAAAGGGCCCACGCCAGGCCGTGGGTGGTATCGCGCCGCTCTCGAACCAGGCGAGCAGACGCGCGAGGGAAACGAGTCCCGCCGCCGTCTCAAGGTGACCGAACCCCGCCTTGTGGCTACCGAGCCGGGTAGGACGGAGCTCGCTGCCGCCGTCGCCCCACACGCGGCCAAGTGCGGAAAGCTCGACGGCGTCGCCGAGGGGCGTCCCCAGCGCGTGAAGTTCCCAGTATCCAAGGTCGGCGGGAGCGAGCGAGGCGCGCCCGAAGGCTTGATCGAGGAGTTCCACCATCCCGGTGACGCTGAGCCCCACCATCCCCGCGGCGGCGCCGAGACGGCGATGCGCCCCGCCGGCAATCCTCGCCCGGCGGCGCAGCGACTCGCCGGCCCGCTCGAGCACAAGCACGGCCGCGCCGGCGCGGGACGCGCCCTCGCGGGCGGCGGCGGCGAGCGGTGCGCACCCGTCATCCCATGCGGTTTCGCTTGCAATATTGTCGGCGACGACCACGGCGATGTCGCATTGGCGAAGCGCGAGCGCGTCGGCCGCGAGCAGGAACGCAACCAGGCCGCCGGCGCATTCGACGTCGACGCCGAGAACGGGACCAACCCAGTCCCAACGCTCCGCCAGGCTGCAGGCCGACACGCTGTCGCCGGTGCGAAACACACCGACGGCCCGCCAAGCTAGGTCGTCGGCCGCGCGACCCGCGTCGGCAAGGGCAGCTTCCACCAGGCCAGGCAGCCAGTCGTTGCCTGCGGCGGCCAGCTGGCTGAACCCGGGGAGCGTCGCGACCGGCCAGGGCAGAGGCCCCACCAGGGCGCCGGAAATGCCCGAGACGACGATCACGACGGTCCGGCGGCCGGCGGCGGCGGCGGCGACAGGCGTTGCAGCGACGCGGCGAGCGCGGCCGGCGTGTCTCCGTCGAGGAGGATGTCGCCCGGCAGGCTGCGCCCGAGCCGTTCCTCGAGGCGGATCAGGATGTCGAGCGCCGACGCCGACGTGCCACCGACGTCAAGGAAGCGGGTGTCGGGCCGGACATCCCTGAGCTCCAGGATCTCAGCCCACACGGCCTGGACGAGGGCGACATCACCCGGCAACGCCGGCGCCTCTTCCTCCCGGTCCAGCTTGAGCGTGCCGCGCAGCAGCTTTCCGGTGGGGCCCTTCGGCAACGCCGGCACGAAGCGCACGTAACGCGGACATTTGTGGAAAGCCAGCCGCTCCACCATCCAGGTCTTGAATTCGTGTTCCGACAGCGTTGATTCCGCTCGCAGCACCACGGCGGCGGCTATGTCCTCGCCGCGGGCGGTATCGGGCACACCGAACGACGCCGCCTCGATCACGTCGGGATGACGCAGCATCACCGCGTCGATCTCGAGCGGCGCGACCTTCTCGCCGCTGCGATTGATGATCTCCTTGATGCGGCCGGCGAGGTAGAGCCAACCGTCCTCGTCGCGGCGCGCGACGTCGCCGGTATGGAACCAGCCGTCGGTGAAGGCCCGGGCGTTGACCTCGGCCTCGGCCTCGTAGGCTGGGATGACGGGCGACCCGCGCACCCAGACCTCGCCCGCGGCACCGGAGGCGACCTCCTCGCCCAAGGCGTCGGCCAGCCGGATCTCGAGCTCGGCGGGACGACCGATGGCGCCGCGCGGCGGCTGCTCGGCGAAACGCACGCACGCGATCGGATCGATCTCGGTCATGCCGTAGGAAGAGAGCACCAGGACACCGAACAGGCGTTCGAGCTTTTCAGCGAGCACGTCGGACAGCGGCGCCGACGAGCCGCGCAACAGCCGCAACCCGGGGACCGACGGCACGAGCTCAGGGCGCGCTGCCAGCGAGTGGTACATGGTGGGAACGCCGTGCTCCAGGTCGGCCGCAGGTTTTTCATGTGCTGGTAGAACCCGATCGTGTCGAACGCGCCGCAGTGCGCGAACGAGCCGCCGCTCACCAGCGTCGACGACATCGCGTTCAGGATGCCGTGGACATGGAACATCGGCATGCCGGTGAGGCAGCGGTCGCCAGGGCCGAGCTGCAGGGAGCGGGCGATGACATGGGCGGACTGGCAGATGCGCCCTTGTGTCAGCACGACCCTCTTGGGACGCGCCGTCGTGCCTGAGGTGTGGAGAAGGAATGCCGGCGCCTCGGGACCGGCAGCAGCGGGCGCCTCCTCGCCGGCGGGCGGGACGATCCACGGCGCAAAGGACAGCACCGGCGCCGTGACATCGTGAAGGCGCGCGGCGGCAGGGAGGTCCTGCTCGGCGGCCACGGCGGCCACGCCGAAGTCGGCGGTGGCGAAGCCATACTCCTGCGCCGAGAGATTGGGATTGAGCGGCACCGCCGCGTGCGCGTGGCAAACACCCAGCAACATGGCGGCGGCCCACGGACCATCCTTCTGCAGGATGGCAACTCGCGAGCCGGGCGGCACTCCCTGCTGCACCAGCCAGGTCGACACGCCGAGCACGGCCTGGCGGAGCGCCGTGTAGTCGAGCGTGCGGTCCAGGCCGACAAGCGCCGGCGCGGTACCGGCGAGCGATTGCAGGGCGCCGGCGAGTGTCGGCGGGCTTGCCGCTTCGATCACGACATTGCCGGGCCAGAGCCGCCACGCGTTGGCGAAAAATCGAGCTTCATCTGCCCCCTCGTTGCGCCGTCCCACCCTGAAAATATAGTGAGAGATCAGCGGCTTACGAAGTGGAAAAATGCTCTGAGACCCATCTTTGGATCGCCCGGGCTTAGAGTTTCCGGGCTTCGTCACGATGGCAGGCTGGGCGTGCCATCGTGAACAAGCAACGATATCGGGGCCTTCTGCCCGATCACCCCGAACTGGAGGTAGCTGCCGGTGACCGCCTATTGCCTATGATAAGTCATCTAAGTGACTATATTCCGATGACCTGGCGCTTGACGACAATCATGAAGCTGATTCTGAGTATCCTACTGGCGATCTGCCAGGCCATGCCGGCAACAGGCCAACGCCTCTCTGACGCCGGGATGATCGACTATTTGGTACAGCGAATCTGCCTAGACGAGGAAGGCAAACCTACAAGGGCGTTACCCATCGAGGCAGTGTGCCTCCACTCCCGACCGCAGCTGTCCGATGATGCAGCAACCTATCGCAAACACGACTGGCCCAACGCCCTCGGC
>Ga0082335_1009921_pt1 | contig 10039 bp, 4 predicted proteins | sample Subgrocontami58m_FD_72375 | JGI IMG/M metagenome (GOLD analysis project Ga0082335, IMG submission 72375) | Subsurface groundwater microbial communities from S. Glens Falls, New York, USA - GMW37 contaminated, 5.8 m (SPADES assembly) (version 2) ... | reverse complement strand
GGACAACTTTTCTACCCCACCCAAAAGATCAAAAACCTTAAAAAACAAAACCCTTAAAACAAGGGGAGGGGACATCCTATTATCACAATCATATAGGACATTCTTATAACACAGTAACAAAAAATGAAAAAAGATTTGACAAATTAACTTGCACCTGATATAATCTGTTACAATAAAGATTTGGCATGACGAAGCGTCTGGGATGAGGAAATGCCTTGCCTGTTGCATGGTCAGTTAATTTCCTTAAGGGGAAGAGTGGTGGGTTAAAATAAGGAGGTCTGGTATGAAAAGGTGGTCCGTTTTATTGGTAGGTTTATTTGTATTTTTGTCCTATATTAGTATAAAGGCTTATTCTGAAAGCCCTGAAGCAGGTAAAGAAAAGCTCCTCGCTACAGTAAATGGCGTGCCTATATACGAGAAAGATATATTTGGTATTGGTGGTATGCCTCCAGCAGCATTTCATCCAGAGGCAGGTGGCAAGGACTATACCCAGGATATGTTGAAGAGGGCCATTGACCAGGAGATACTTTACCAAGAGGCAAAGTCGATGGAACTTGACAAAGACCCTGAATACAAGGAACAGCTCAATCGGATGAGACAGTATGAAAAACAGTACGAGACCCAGAGATTAGCAAACCTTTTAGAGACCAAGAAGATGTCAGAATTAAGGGAGAAGGCAAATTATACCCCTTCTGAGGAAGAGATAAATAACTATTATGAAACAAACAAAGATAGATTCTCAAAATTACCTGAGGACCAGGCAAAGTCAAGAATATCCCAGATTCTAATCAGCCAAAAGGCAGGGGAAGAGTATCAGAAATGGCTAAAGGGGGTCTTTGCAAAGGCAGCCATCAAGGTGAATGGCCAGGCCATTTCAAGTGAGACACTAAATTCATGCATAGAATCTGACCTTATATCTACCCCAATGTTTGGTAGTCCAATGGCACCGAGGAGCGAGAAACCTTCTAACTCATTTTTTGAGACTGTAAAATCAATGGTTATTGAACAATCTGCAAAAGAAAAAGAGGTAGAAAAATCAGAATTAGAAAAAGACCAGGCAAAGGTTAAGGAACTATTCCTTTCAGCAAAGATGTCTATCAATGATAAGACGATTCTGCTGGGGGATTATCCACAATTACAAACCCTATTTGTTCAGAATCCACAAGGTCCCCCAATGCCTGTCTACTATCCTGCCCTGCTTATGATAGCGAAAGAAGAACTACTATCCCAGGAGGCAAAGAGTGAAAAGTTAGGAGAAGGCGCTACCTTTCCAGGCTCACCCTATCCTGTAATGGGGGGGCTGAACCAGGATAGGATGATGCTGATAAGGAGATTGGAAGAGAAGAAGGGTTTCTATGCTCAACCTACCAGTATAACAGATGAGGAGATTGCACAGTATTATGAAGAGAATAAAGCCAGATGGGAAAAGATGGGGTTTGAGAAGGCAAAGATGCGTATCAGAAATATCCTGACATCACAGAAGGCACAGGAGAAGAGAGAGAAATTCTTAGAAGAGTTACGTGCAAAGGCTGATGTAAAGATAATGGGACAAGAATCTATAACCCCCAAGGAATGATAAAGAAATGGCAGAAGTAACAGCGGCACAAAAGCCTCAAGAGGTACAGTTACCCAAATTGGTTAAGGACTACTATGACAAGGGTATCTTTGCCTTTAATAAAGATAACTATGACTATGCGATAGACCTGTTTACCCATGCCCTTGCCCTAAAACACGATTTTGTAGAAGCGCGGCGATATCTCAGATTAGCAGAAAAGAAGAGAATGGAGAAACACCCTCCATCCATGATTAAAAACTGGATAATAAAACTGCAGGGTATCGTCCCGCTTGTCCTGGCAATGGCGTTTGATGTATTTGGCAAGAAGATGAAGGCTATAGATAATTATGAAAAGATTCTAAGATCTGACCCGGGGAATCTGATAGTCCTTCATCAGATGGCAGGTCTATTCATAAAAGAAGGGTTGACCGAATCTGCTATCGCAACCTATGAAGACATTATTGAGATAGATAAGAAAGACATCGGCACATTCAAGGAACTTGCAAGGCTCTATGCTGAAAAAGGCGATTATAACAAGGCACGATTCTGCTATAATAGCGTCCTCCAGCTGCAGCCTGGTGATTCAGATGCAGAAGATGGGCTCAAAAATATAGATGCCCTTGGTACAATAAGGAGAGGTAGATGGGATGACCAGACCACTACGTATAGAGATAAGATAAAGGACCAGGATGTGGCACTCAAACTTGAAAAGGAAACAAAAAAGGCAAGGACAGAATCTGATGCTGAAATCCTGATAAGAGATAACGAATCGAAATTAAAGACAAACCCGAATGACTCTGTAACGCTGAGGACACTCGGGGACCTATATGTGCGGCTCGGAGAATTAGACAAGGCTACTGAGCGGTATAAGAGGGCTATGGAATTAGACCCTACAAACTATTCCATCCAGATTAAACTATCTGATATCCGGTTTAAGAGATTGGATGCCCAGATTGATGAGAAGGAAGAATCTGTAAGGGAAAAACCGGATGACCCATCCCTTAAGAAAGAGATTGAAGAACTTAAGGTAAAGAGAGAGAATTTGGAACTGGAAGAGGCAAAGAGAAGGGTAGTTCAGTATCCGAGTGAGAGCTCTTACAAATTCCAGTATGGCATGCTGCTTGAAAAGAAATCTAAATATGATGAGGCAATAGGCCAGTTCCAAGTGGCTGTTAATGACCCTGTCTACAGGAATAAGTCCTTGAATATGTTAGGACTATGCTTTAAAAAGAAGAAGATGTTTGACCTGGCAGTCACCCAGTTCCAGAAGGCATTAGAAAAGACGGCAGGCATAGACGAGGAAACAAAGGATGTAGTCTACAACCTCGGAACAACATATGAAGAGATGGGCCTTCTTGAGAAGGCCCATGCAGAATTCAAGAAGATATACGAGGTGGATATAACCTACCGGGACATCACCCAAAAGATAGAGAAGGCTTATAAAAAGTAGATACAAGAAAAAGATTACACAGATTAAAGCGTTGTTTTCCATCTGTGTAATCTGTTTTTATAATCGGTGTAATCATAAATATTTTCATAATATAGGCAGATACTTATCTAATTCATAGTCAGTAACGTGTATGCGGTACCTGTCCCATTCTATCTTCTTATTCTTTATAAAACTGAAAAATATATGGTCCCCTAATGCCTTCCTTACAAGTTCACTCTTCTCAGTTAGAAGAAGGGCTTCATGCAAATTTCCCGGGAGCGTCTTTATGCCTCTCCTATTACGCTCTGTCTCACCCATCTCAAATACGTTTTCTTCTATAGGCTCTGGCAATTTATACTCTTTCTCTATCCCTTCAAGCCCTGCAGCCAACATTAAAGCAAAGGCTAAATACGGGTTACATGCCGGGTCAGGAGACCTGAACTCAACCCTTGTAGCATTCTCTTTTCCAGGTTTATAGACAGGAATCCTGATAAGGTCAGACCTATTCCGCTCTGCCCATGAGAGGTATACAGGTGCCTCATATCCCGGGACTAATCTCTTATATGAATTTATCCACTGGTTAGTAATAGCGGTTATCTCAGGGGCGTGTCTTAACAAGCCAGCGATATAATGTTTGCCAACCTTTGAGAGGTGATATTTGTCATTCTTGTCAAAGAAGGCATTCTTACCCCCTTTAAAAAGGGACTGGTGCGTGTGCATGCCGCTTCCATTTTCTCCGAATATCGGCTTTGGCATAAATGTAGCATATACATTGTGGCGGAGTGCAATCTCCTTCACTACCAGACGATAAGTCATGGCATTATCTGCCATGGTCAATGCGTCTGTATATCTTAAATCTATCTCATGCTGGGAAGGCGCTACTTCGTGGTGGCTATATTCAACCCCTATACCCATCTCTTCTAATGTCAGGACAGTATCTCTCCTCAGGTCGCTTGCTACATCCAATGGGGTGAGGTCAAAGTATCCACCCCTGTCAAGAGGTATTGTAGACTTGGAATCCTGAAAATAGAAATACTCAAGTTCAGGACCTACGTAGAAGGTATAACCCTTATCAGCCGCCACTTTAAGATTTTTCTTGAGGATATATCGCGGGTCCCCTTCATAAGGTTCACGGTTAGGCGTGAGGATGTCGCAGAACATCCTCGCCACTGTGTTCTGTTCTCTCGGCCTCCACGGCAGGAGTTGAAAGGTGTCAGGGTCAGGGAGTGCTACCATGTCGCTTTCGTCAATCCTGGCAAACCCTTCTATGGATGAACCATCAAACCCCATCCCCTCTTCTAATGCACCTTCCAATTCCTCAATAGTGATTGCAAAACTCTTCAGGAACCCTAATATATCTGTAAACCACAACCTTATAAACTTTACCCTCTTTTCCTTTGCAGTCTTAAGAACGTACTCCTTATCCTTACCTTTTGGCATTTTCCCATACCCCTTTCTTTTTAGCAATTTTCTTGTCTTACAATGCATTACCATACCATAAGAATTATTCCATGTCAAGAAATTTTTAACCTTGTCAATAAGACGAAGTTCAGGAATAATAAAATAGGTACAATACTTAAACCATATTTCAAACCGATATAGTTGGAGATTATTCCGATTAGCCATGGGAAGATAACCGCTGATATTGAACCTGATGCAATTATAATACCAAAAACAGTTCCTGAATATCCGGGTATCTTCTCTCCTGCATATGCGAGAATCGTAGGCCAGATACCTGCAAAGAATAGCCCTGTTCCTGAGAGGGCCAGGATGGATATTGAAGCGTTATTTGTAACTAAGTTGATGAGCATACATATAAGGCCGCCTATTGTGCTGATAGACATGAGCCGGACTGCGCTTACCTTTTCTATCGCCCGGCTATAGATGAGTCTGCCTAACATCATCAGCCCCCAGAATACACCTAATACAATACTGCCGGTTGAGACATTTAATCCGAATTCTTCACTGAGATAATTAGGTATCCATACAGCTGTCCCTATTTCCGCACCTACATATAAGAACATCGTAAGATTCAAAAAGATAAAGAGCCTGTTTTTCAGTAATGCTGGTATGATACTGCCATTAATCTTATCTGTATGGCAATTCGGCGGGACTGATACTCCCCCGTATATAATTGCTATTATCAGTGTTATTATGGAAGTGGCGAGGTATGTAGTCCTCCAGTTCAGGTTGTTTTGTATTATGAATCCAGCCATTACAGGACCTATAATGGCACCTATGTTAAAAAAAGATTGTGTTATGTTGAGTGCCTTCGTCCTCTTCTTTGTATATAGGTCTGATATGAGGGCACTTATCAAGCCCTCAATCAGTCCGGCACCTATGCCCATCAATCCAGATGCCATCAATAAGAGATAATAGTGGCGAGATATGGATGCGAGGGCAAGGCCAAAAGAAAGCATATAGATACCAAACATAATAAACTTCTTTTTGCCAATCAAATCTGACATATATCCACCAAGGATGATACTCACGAAAAATCCTAAAGAGCCAGTCAGGAATATCATTCCTTTTTCTGCCAGGTTCAATGAAAAACTTTCGCCTATCGGCACAAGGCTTGCAGCCGGGATAGTTGATGCAATGGCACAGACGATAATGGCAGAATAAGATACGTAGAGTAATCTTTTATTTTCAGGCATGCTGTCCAGTCTATCATACCCCAAATTTATTGTAAAGAAAAAAATTCAAAAAAAGACTTGACAAAAGATAAAAGTGTGCTATAATCAAAATAGAAATGAAAATGGGAAGACTTCTGGAAAGAAGTATCACAAAATTAGGTTGACAAGGTATGGCATATAAATATCAAGACAACTGAATGCAAAAAGCATCTGATTGTCAGATGCTTTTTTATTTTCTAAGAATGTTCTTTGAGAATTAAATAGCCAAGTAAAGAGTGAGGGTCCTAAGTATAGTTTTAATTAGAGAGTTTGATCCTGGCTCAGAACGAACGCTGGTGGCGTGGTTTAGGCATGCAAGTCGAACGCTCTACTGCTGGCTCAAGTCGCAAGATGAGAGTTGGTGGTGGGGAGTGGCAAAAGGGTGAGTAATACGTAGGTAATTTACCTTCAAGTTCGGGATAATCTGCCGAAAGGCAGACTAATACCGGATAAGACTACATTAGCACATGCTTGTGCAGTAAAAGATGGCCTCTACATGTAAGCTATTGCTTGAAGATGAGCCTGCGTCCTATCAGCTAGTTGGTGAGGTAATGGCCCACCAAGGCTGTTGACGGGTAGCTGGTCTGAGAGGATGGTCAGCCACACTGGGACTGAGACACTGCCCAGACTCCTACGGGAGGCTGCAGTCGAGAATCTTTTGCAATGGGCGAAAGCCTGACAATGCGACGCCACGTGAGCGATGAAGGCCTTCGGGTCGTAAAGCTCTGTCACACGGGAGGAAATGCAGATATGCAAATAGCGTATCTGTTTGACAGTACCGTGAGAGGAAGCCACGGCTAACTCCGTGCCAGCAGCCGCGGTAATACGGAGGTGGCAAGCGTTGTTCGGATTTATTGGGTGTAAAGGGCATGTAGGCGGTTATGTAAGTCAAATGTGAAATCCCTCAGCTCAACTGAGGAAGTGCATTTGAAACTGCATAACTTGAGTGTAGGAGAGGAGAGCGGAATTCCCGGTGTAAGGGTGAAATCTTTAGATATCGGGAGGAACACCAGTGGCGAAGGCGGCTCTCTGGCCTGAAACTGACGCTGAAATGCGAAAGCTAGGGGAGCAAACAGGATTAGATACCCTGGTAGTCCTAGCCGTAAACGATGGGCACTAGGTGTAGGAGGTTAATACCTTCTGTGCCGAAGTTAACACATTAAGTGCCCCACCTGGGGAGTACGATCGCAAGATTGAAACTCAAAGGAATTGACGGGGGCCCGCACAAGCGGTGGAGCATGTGGTTTAATTCGACGCTACGCGAAGAACCTTACCAGGGCTTGACATGTGCCAAGTAAGAACCGGAAACGGGGATGACCTGTCAAGTCAGGAAGGCGCACAGGTGTTGCATGGCTGTCGTCAGCTCGTGTCGTGAGATGTTGGGTTAAGTCCCGCAACGAGCGCAACCCTTGTCCTTAGTTGCTACCCAATACGAAAGTAGAGGGGCACTCTAGGGAGACTGCCCTGTATAACGGGGAGGAAGGTGAGGATGACGTCAAGTCAGTACGGCCCTTATGCCCTGGGCTACACACGTGCTACAATGGCCGGTACAAAGGGATGCCAAACCGTAAGGTGGAGCAAATCTCATAAAATCGGCCTCAGTTCAGATTGAAGGCTGCAACTCGCCTTCATGAAGTCGGAATCGCTAGTAATTGCGGATCAGCTATGCCGCAGTGAATACGTTCCCGGGCCTTGTACACACCGCCCGTCAAGTCACCTGAGTTGAGTGCACCCGAAACCACTGGCCCAACCTTACTTTACTGTGAGGGGGGAGGTGTCTAAGGTGTGTTCGGTAAGGGGGACTAAGTCGTAACAAGGTAGCCGTACCGGAAGGTGCGGCTGGATCACCTCCTTTCTAAGGAGTTATAAAAGATAGACTGTTATACCCCTTCTCTTACTTGGCTATTTATTCTTGAAGCATGAATTTTTGTTGCAATGACCATTGTAATATAGGTCTCCTGCTAAGCACGGCTTTAAGGGCCCATAGCTCAGTTGGAAGAGCACTGTGCTGATAACGCAGGGGTGTCTGGTTCGATCCCAGATGGGCCCACCAATGGGGGTGTAGCTCAGATGGGAGAGCGCCTCCCTTGCACGGAGGAGGCCGTCGGTTCGAATCCGTCCACCTCCACCAAATCAAGAGAGGGATGGCACAAGTAAGGATGATGAAGCCAATTTTGCCTTGCAAGGGTCTGCAGTTATAGCCCAGGCACGGTTTTAATATAACGAGTTTACTGTTCTTTGACAACTACATAGCATAAAAGTAGTCGAGCAAATTTTGTGGTCAAGCTACAAAGGGCTCATGGTGGATGATTTGGCGTCAATAGGCGATGAAGGACGCGGTAAGCTGCGATAATCCTCGGGGAGGCGCAAACAGCCTTTGATCCGGGGGATTCCGAATGGGGGAACCCATTATGGGTAATACCGTAATATTCATGCCTGAATATATAGGGTATGAAAGCGATACCAGGAGAACTGAAACATCTTAGTAACCTGAGGAAAAGAAAACTCTTAGTGATTCCCTCAGTAGCGGCGAGCGAAAGGGGAAGAGCCTAAACCTGATGTATGCAGAAGGCTGTCCAAGTTGTACGTCAGGGGTTGTGGGGTTTAGCCGGATTTACGGACAGGACGATCAGGGAGACATAACTTTTATCTCAAGCCGAATAGTATGGAAAGGCTAATCAAAGATGGTGAGAATCCAGTAGGCGAATGGGATAAGAGCTCCCCGGGCTAAATACCCAAGTACTATGGGACACGTGGAACCCTATAGGAATCTGGCCCGACCATGGGCTAAGGCTAAATACTAATTGGCGACCGATAGTGGAAAAGTACCGTGAGGGAAAATTGAAAAGAACGCCGGAAGGCGAGTGAAATAGTACCTGAAATCGTGAGCCTACAAGCCGTAGGAGCTCCGACGTTACGTCGGAGTGACTGCGTGCCTTTTGCATAATGAACCGGCGAGTTATTGGGCGCAGCAAGGTTAACCCTGCCATGCAGGGGAAGCCGTAGCGAAAGCGAGTCTGAATAGGGCGATTGAGTTGCGTCAAATAGACCCGAATATGAGTGATCTACCCACGGCCAGGGTGAAACCCGCGTAAAAGCGGGTGGAGGCCCGAACCCATCAGTGTTGAAAAACTGTGGGATGAGCTATGGGTAGGGGTGAAAGGCCAATCAAACTCATTGATAGCTGGTTCTCCCCGAAATAGCTTTAGGGCTAGCCTCACAGAATTAGATGACGGGGGTAGAGTACTGAATGGGCTAAGGATCTTACCAGATTACTGAACCCAATCAAACTCCGAATACCGTTATTCTCTACTGTGGGAGTCAGACTACGGGGGATAAGCTCCGTGGTCGAAAGGAAAACAGTCCAGACCGCCAGCTAAGGTCCCAAATACGAGCTAAGTGGTAAAGGATGTGAGATCGCGTAAACAACCAGGATGTTGGCTTAGAGGCAGCCATCATTTAAAGAGTGCGTAATAGCTCACTGGTCAATGTGGTCTTGCGCCGACAATGATCGGGGCTCAAGTTCGTAACCGAAGCTGCGGATTTTCCCCCATTGCTTTCTTGCGAAAGCAAGAAATGGGGGGGAGTGGTAGGGGAGCGTTCCATCTTAGGGCGAAGGTCAGCCGTGAGACTGACTGGACGAAATGGAAGTGATAATGCCGGTATGAGTAGCGAAAAAATCTGAGAGAAACAGATTCGCCGAAAATCTAAGGTTTCCTGGGGAAGGTTAATCCGCCCAGGGTTAGTCGATCCTAAGCTGAGGCCGAAGGGCGTAAGCGATGGACAGCAGGGCAAAATATTCCTGCACCACCTTGATAGGCGTTATGAGTTCTGGAAGTGACGCAGACAGTTAGGCCATCGCGCGATTGGAAGTGCGCGTCCATACCTGTAGTCCGCTATGAATAATGGCGGGTGAGGGGTGTAAGGGAGCCTTATCGCAAGAGAGGGCGAACTGGCTAAAACTATGCTGCCGAGAAATAACTTCTGGAGCAAGCCTGTCGGGTGCTCGTACCGTAATCCGACACAGGTAGATGAGGAGAAAATCCTAAGGCGCTCGATATAACCCTCGTTAAGGAACTCGGCAAAATGGCCCCGTAACTTCGGAAGAAGGGGTGTCCCGAAGAGTGAGCATCTTCGCGATGCAAGCTCATCGGGATCACAGTGAAGAGGCCCATATGACTGTTTAGTAAAAACACATGTCTCTGCTAAGTCGATGAGACGATGTATAGGGACTGACACCTGCCCGGTGCTGGAAGGTTAACGGGAGGGGTTAGTCCGCCGTAAGGCGGACGAAGCTCTGAACTGAAGCCCCAGTAAACGGCGGCCGTAACTATAACGGTCCTAAGGTAGCGAAATTCCTTGTCGGGTAAGTTCCGACCT
>Ga0082335_1009920_pt1 | contig 10039 bp, 9 predicted proteins | sample Subgrocontami58m_FD_72375 | JGI IMG/M metagenome (GOLD analysis project Ga0082335, IMG submission 72375) | Subsurface groundwater microbial communities from S. Glens Falls, New York, USA - GMW37 contaminated, 5.8 m (SPADES assembly) (version 2) ... | reverse complement strand
TTCCGGGATAAGTAATAATAAAATTATTATCGGAGATATCGGAAGGAATTCCGCGTGTAGCTTCACTAATTCTCACACGGCATAGAAGTGAACTTACATTCGGTATAGGATTCCAGCTATAAGCACCTGTGCTTGGAGTACTTGATACGATTGTTATCCATGAAGCTCCATTATTGGTTGTAAATTCAATTTTTACATTCGCAATATTAGTAGAAGTCCATCTAATACTATTACTGGAACCTGCATACCATTCTTCATTACCATTTGGTGAAACAACATTGATCTTCGGTTCAGGTAATACTGTAAACGTTCCGCTGCTTAATGTTACAGGTGATTTATTTTCAGCGTCAATTATCCGAATTTTGAAAAGAGAACCGGGTGCAGTAAAACTAAATCCGTATTTACCGTTAGAAGGAGTTTTTTCTACAATTGTTGTCCATGTTATTCCGTTATCCGGAGTGTAATCAATGAAAACATTTTCTACGCCAATCGAACTCCATCTGATAGTGTCAACAATTCCGGCTGTCCAGGTTTCTCCTCCAATTGGATATAAAATTTTCAGTTCAGGCTTTGGTGTAATTCTAAAAGTTGCATTACTTTGATCGGCAGGGTCACCATCTATGGCATCACTTACTTTAATCAAACATTGTGTAGAAAGTGAATTTGGAATATTCCATTCATAAGCACCTGTATTTGCAAGATTATCTATTAAAGTATTCCAGGTTAATCCATTATTAGAAGTATATTCCAATTTAACTTTTGTAACACCGCTTGAATTCCATGTAATATTTTGTGAAGTACCAGCCTGCCATCTTTCACCACCGTTAGGATTAGTAACTTCAATTGTCTGAGAGATTTGATTTGTTATTGTGAAAACACTGTCCGATACATCCGAAGGTTCACCGTCAACTGCATCATAAATTCTGATCTTACATAGTTGAGAATTGAGATTTGGTACAGGAGCCCAAATATAAAAACCAGTTGCTTGTGCAGAAGCAATAATTGTTTTCCATTCAAAACCATTATTTGTTGAGTAAGCAATTTTTACGTTCTCAATGTTTTCAGATATCCATTCTATCTTTCTACTTGTACCTGCAAGAATTTTTTCTCCGCCATTAGGCGATAGAACTTTTATTATCGGTTCCGGAAGAATAACAAATGGTTCAGTACTTTCTGTAGATGGTGTCCCATCTTTAGCATCCATTATTCTAACTTTAGCAAGAGTAGACGGAGTATTTGGTACCGGTTCCCAGTAATATATTCCTGTGTTCTTCTTATCAACTGTAATTAAATTCCAACGTTGTCCGTTGTTTGTAGTGTATTCAATTTTTACGGAATCTATACCAGAACTGTACCACTTAATTTGTTTTGCTGTTCCTGCTTCCCATAATTCTTTTCCGACAGGAGAAATTATTCTCAGACTTTTATTTGTATTACGAACAATAGCAAAAACTTTATCGCTTTCATCTGAACTAACTCCATCTAAACTGGAGACTCTAATTCTACATTGATTGGAAATTGTATTTGAAACCGGGAACCAATTATACACCCCTGTATTTTTCAAACTATCAACTATTAAACTCCAGCTTGAACCATTATCATAAGAAAAAGTTATGCGGACTAATTTTGTTCCTGTACCGGTCCATTGAATTTCTAAAGCAGATCCCTCAGATATTGTTTCACCGCCATTTGGTAAAACAACTTTTATAGTAACATCACCAGTACCAGGCGCTACCGGATTGGTAGTTGATGTGGCATCTTTTAATTTACATGAGGAAAGAATTATTAATATAGCAAGTGATAATATTATTAGTTTTTGCATTGCTTCCTCGATGTTATGTTTTGCAGACTTTCTGTCTGTGGTAATTTAATAAATTTCACTATTTTAATTAAGAAATTTCTTTCAGAAAGTGTGCCTAACTTTGTACCCGAAATTAGGTTAGTTCAAGGGCTAAAAGAGATGAAATTTAAACTTTACCTGTCAATTTTACTTTTGATATCTGTAAATTACATATTACCACAAGCCGTTATTTATTCCGGACAAATCGGGTCATTCAATTCTGCAAAATCTTTCTCGATCAATTCTCTCGGATATATTTACGTTTCTGATGTTTCTTCCAATGAAATAATAAAATTGGATACACTCGGAAAGGTAATAAAATCAATTGGTGGATACGGTTGGAAAGAATCTTCTTTCGATTACCCGATTGATGTTTTTGCTACTCCGTTGAATATTTATGTAGCTGATAAGAATAATAACCGGATTCAGTTATTTGATAAAGATTTGAATTTTCTTTCTTACTTCTCAAATCAGAATTCTGATGATGATAGGATTAGGTTCAGATATCCTTTAAGTTCTGCTATATCTTCACAGGGTGATATAATGATCCTGGACTCCGACAATAGAAGAATTTTGAAATTTAATTCCCGGTGGGAATATCAAACGTCAATCGGCAGTTATGAAGCCGGGTCTTTTGCACTTGTTAATCCTAAGCACTTTACAATTACAAATGATTCAAAACTATTGGTCGTAGATTCTAATAATCTCATTCTGTTTGATCAGTTCGGTAACGGTATTAAGAAAATTCAATTACCATTTGAAGCTGAAAATATTAATTCAACATTTAATATGTTTTGTGTTAATGATCAATCACAAATCGCTTACTTTACAGATTCTGATATTGAATCAAATAATTTCAATTCGACAATATTCAACCCGAAATTAGAAGATGATATTGAGGATTCATTTTTATATAACTCAAAATTGTATCTTCTTACAAAGAAAACTATTTTGATTTACAAAATTATCCAATCTAATTAACCCAAATTAATGAAGCGCAGCTATAGTTTGATCTTATTTTTTCTATTCTTGATTTGGTTCTTAGGAATTTTCATCGAATGGTTTATTATAATAGATGAACATTTTGTTTTTGCTCTTCCTTATCTGCAAAAAACTTATTCTTTAGTTTGCCATCAAGAAAAAAGTAAATTATTACTTCTTGGTGGAATCGAAACATTAATTTGCTCTCGTTGTACAGGAATATATTTGGGATTACTACTTTCTTCATTACTTGTATTATTTACATTACCAAAATGGAAATTGCACATTAATATTCTTCTTATAGCGGCAGCACCAATCATCGCCGATGTATTACTTACCTCGTTCAACATTTATGCCTATTCCAAATTAATTGCGTTTTCTACAGGATTGCTTTTAGGTTCTTTTGGATTTTTTTATCTTTACGCCGGCTTGAATAATTTAATTCTAGAACTTAAAAGATGAGACTAATTTGAAGAAATATTTAGCGGCACTTATTTGCGGTTTCGGAGCCGGGGTTTTACAGATCGTTCCTTTAGTAAAAAATTTTTCGTGCTGTATGATTTTACCTCTCGCTGCATTCATTTCTTTATTATTAGATCAACGGGCAACAAGAAATTTTGAAAAGATTCCGATGAAAAGAGCTCTGCTATTCGGTTTATTCACCGGATTATTTGCTGCTTTATTCGGATCTGTTCTTGAAATAGTTATTACTTTAATCACAAAACATAATGATGTAATAGCATCCTTTACCGATCTTCAGCGTATAGTTCAAAATCTACCGCTTAGTGAAGAGATAAAAAAAGAAGTACTCAACATTTTTCAATCAGTGAGAGAAGATATTCTGAAAAACGGATTCTCAATTCTTTATACTTTTTCTGTAATTGTAAATAATTTTATTGTTAATTCAATTTTTGGATCCTTCGGCGGTTTAGTAGGTGCACAAATAATTAACAGCAGACTTCATAATCCATCGAGCGGTAAATAAAATGATAATAGCATTAATTTTTAGTGCTCATTTAGTTTTTATGCTGGTCATCTTTACAAAAAAGTGGCAGGATGAATCCTTAAGTTCAGCATTTACAAATTTAGCTTTGCTTATAATTTTATTTGCCGTCGGCTGGTCAATTTCAACTTCTGTTGTAAAAATATTTATTGATAACAAAGGTTTTGGAATTCAATTCGATTCAGATGCAATCTCATTAACTCTTCTTTCAATTGCAGAATTTTTCTTTTATAGATTTTATTATAGGGAAGATAAACCAGCTACTGAAGCCGGTACGGAAAAGTAATTACCACCGTTTGATCAATTTGTTTTGCATTTTTAGGTAATGGTTCAAACCGCCAATTTTTTAATGAATTGATTGCGGTAATTTCCAAACGTGCATCTGCTTTAATTAGCGGAAATATTTTACTAACTGTTCCATCAGGTAGAATCGTAAATCGTAATTTAACATCTATCTCTTTTGAAACTCCCTCAGGATATTCCGGTAAATTGTAACTGTAAATACGTCTCATTCCCTTTCCGCCAAAATCTAATTCAAAACCAAAACCTCCTTCTCCTTCCCCGCCTAATTCACTTCCTTCTTTTTTTGCATCTCCTTTAACAAGCGGTTTAACCTTAGGATTTTTTATTTCAACATTCTCTTTTTTCTTATCAGATGCAATCAAATTATCTTCATCTGTTTGTTTTGATTTTGGTAATTCAACTTTTTTAAGTTCTTCTTTCTTTTTAATTGATTTCTCTTCGGGAGTTTTATTTTCATCAACAGCAGTTTTTTGAAACTGAGCGCCCGGACTTCCTGACCCGCTGCCCGAACCAAATCCAACTAATAAATATTCCTCAAGATTAGATTCACCGGATAATTTTACAAAAAGAAAAATCAATGCAAGGATCAAATGAAATGAAATTGAAACCAAATAAGAAATATTTCGAGGTTCTTTTGTAAACATTAGAAAGAAACTTTTTCGGTTTGAATTGTGAATTTATCAATTCCAATTCCTTTTGCTGCATCAATTACTTTAATAATGATATCAATTTTTACAGATTTATCAGCACGTATTGTAAGATTATCACTCTGATTTTTTCTAATTGTGGAGAGCTTTCCGGCAAGTGCATTGAGTGAGACCTCATCGGATCCTATATAAATTCTCCCTTGATCTGTTATAGTAACGGAAAAATTTGTTGCTTGAGCTTGCTCGTTATTTTTCGCGCCCGGCAATTTTACTTTGATACCGGTTTGAAGAACAAACTGTGAGGACAGGAGAAAAAATATTAATAGCAGCATCACAATATCGGTCAAAGAAGAAAAGTTAAAAGCGCTTATTAATTTATGCGGAGATTCAAATTTCATTTTTTCACCTATAGTTCTATTTCTTCATCATCCGAAAAATCTTTACCCGTTTCATCTAAAACATCAAGAATATCAGTTGCAACTCTTTCCATATCCAAAACAATTTTACTTATTAGACTTACAAAATAATTATATAAAGCAAGCGCAGGAATTCCTATAAATAAACCGAATGCAGTTGTAAGTAATGCTTCCCAAATACCGGAAGCAAGATCAGCCGGACTAGCACTTCCTTGAAGTTCTTGTATTTTCATAAATGCAGCGATCATTCCGGTAACAGTTCCAAGAAAACCGAGCATCGGTGCGGCTCCGGCTACTGTTGCCAAAGTTGCTAATCCTTTTTCAAGTTTACTGATTTCCTGTTTTCCGGCTGATTCAATTGATTCAATTACTCGCTTGCGTCCGAACTTGTGTTTCTTTAATCCCCGGCGGATAATATTTGAGATTGGCGATTTCTCTTCCATGCAATAATTGATAGCTCCGGCAAGATCTTTCCTTTTTAGTATTCCTCTTATCTTAATAGAAAACACCGGTACATTAATCTTAGCTTTTCTAATAACCATAAACTTTTCAATTGCAATAGCCAAACCAATAATAGAACACGCAAGGATCGGCCACATTACTAATCCGCCCTTTAAAAACATTTCGATTAAATTCATATATAACCTTCCGGAATATTTTATAATTTATTTTTATTGATATAATCTTGCGCTTCTTTTTCTGAATTAAATGAACCAACACGTACGCGGTACCATGTTCCTCCTTTTTGAGGAAGATAAGCTTCAATAATAAACGCATTAATGCCGAGAGCGCGTAACCGTTTTACTTCTTGTTCGGCTCTAAGTTTCCGCGGCCAAGAAGAAGTTTGATAGCTATAATTTTTCCCATCGAAGTAAATTGATTTGTTTACACGCGTATCTGTAACCGGAGTCTTATACAAATCACTATTCTCCGGTTTGGTTTTTGGTTCCGTTCTTAAATTATTGGAAGCTAATCTTGATTCTTGATTTTGAAAAGCATTTTCTTGTTTGATCGGGACAGGCGGAGTTGCAGAAATTGGGAAATCACTTAACTCATCGTTTATCGGTTGTGAAGAAACATTTTTATTCTGTATAGAATTATTTTGTTTAATAATTGTTTGGTTTGGTATTATCGTCTTTTGTGAATCAATAGTATTTTGAATCGGTTGCTGAGAATTATTAGCATCCAATTTCATTTGTTGAGGTTCATTCGGATTATTCCCTCTCATAATCAGGTAAATTATTATCGAGGTTACTAAAACAAATGCAGAAAAGATCAAAATAAATGTTTTATTAAAATAATTATCTTTTTCTTTCACGACAGGTTTTATCCTAAGCTTATTATAATCATCTTCATATCTTCTATCATCCTCATCAATAAGTGTTATTGCTTTATTCTTTTCTCTGACAATTCTCCGGTCTTCAATAAATTCATACTTAACCGGAGGACCGGAAAACTCCAATACAACTTTTTTAGGATGATCTGAATATTCATCTGTTGGTTTCTTAAACCTGAATGATCTTTCATTAGTTAATCGTCTACTATATTTAAGCCGATCTTCATTTAACCGCTCGCCTTTTTCATAGATTTCACGCTCAAGTGTTTTTTCCAATTCTTTGAACAAGTCTTTTGTAAATTTTTTATCAGTGCCTACTTTTTCATCAATTAATTCCAAGTTATCTTCATCATTAAATTGATCAACCATTTCGAAGTTGGCTTCTTCCTCTTCCTCAATAATTACACCGAATTCATCTTTTAGTTCGTCGCCCCAATTCCATTCAATCTTCTCATCAAGTTGCGGCTGTTCCCTTTCTAAATTTTCATCTTCAGTCTCAACGCCAACATTTTCTTTTTCGTCGGCTATAGTTTCTGAATCGTCTTTTTCTTCAAGATCTATTAATTTTTTTTCTGTTTCTGTCTCTTCTTGTTTATCTATTAGTATCTCAGGTGCGTTCAGAATTTCCGGCTCAAACACTTCATTTTGAACATGTAAATTCTCTTTAGAAATTGATATTGAATCATCAAGCAGATCGGCAACAGTCAATGATCCTGCTGAGATTTCCATTGCTTCAAGCGCAGAATAATCAGTTGGTTCTTCATCAGTTGTAGAATATGATTCTATTATACTTGTTTCATTGTCAGCTTCTTCCCTTGTAATGTTTAGCTTTTCATCCTTGATAATTTTTTCGAGGTCTGAAAATTTATCTTCTTCAGTTTCTTGAAGAGAAATTTTATCTGATATTTTGTTATCAACTGTAATTATTTGTTCACCGTTTATTGTTTCAGAAACATCATCCTCAAAAAAATTATTTGGTATACTTCCCGGTTCAGTCTGATCTTTATAATTAATATCAGCAGTCAACTCTGCTAGTTGCGATTGTATGTCATCAAGTTTTTCGGTTTCATATTCTTCAGGCGATTTATAATAATCATCCCAAATATTGAAATTTGGGATTTGATCTGACTCAGCGATTAATTCTTTAACTCTTTCTTCGATTGATTTTCTCAACATAGCATAAGAAGTTTCAGTATCGGGCAATTCATCTATTGATAGAGGCAGCAGAGGTTTTCCAACACCAATGCTGAATACAGTAGCATCAAATTCAAGTTTGGTTTTTACTTTGGGAAGGACCTCAATTGTTAAATAAAGATTATGCGTCTCATGAGTAAAATCTTCGGGAAGCGGGGAAAATATTAACTGGCTTACATCGTTACCAGTTGAAGCAGCTTTTTGCTGGAAGAAACCGATACGGGGAACTTTCAAAGTAATTTCCTCTGCAAGAACCTCGGAAATGTTTTCTATAAATATCTCAAATGATAATTCTTTTTGAGATACGGAAACTCCGAGAACATCGGTTACTTTTTTTTGCAGTTCGGCTAGTTTCATTTTTTTACTTCTTACTCATTTACCATCTGTATTCAATACCAAAAAATAGATCAAACGGTTTTTCTTGATATTGTTTCCATACAAAGTTACTTCGATTCAGAATATTTTGAAAGTCGGCTGTGAGTTTAAATCCTTTTAATAATTCATAAAACAACGAAAAAGAAATATTGTGATAATTGTCTAATTTATTTGAATTAATAATATCAGTATAAGTATTTAGTTTCAATAAATATTTTACATTTAACCCGAAACTTGAACTGAAATTGTAACCGTAAGAAATACCAGAGGAAATCTTGGGTTCGTATGGAACTGTCCTATCAAAATTATCTTTTACGTCCTTGAATTTAATATTTGCTGATAAAATACCGTAGTAAGATGGGTTTATAATAAAATCTATTCCGGCAGAGAAGATTGATACTTCGGGAAGAACAAATAAATCAAATTTGCCGATATCAACCGCATCTTCAAAATAAAAATAATTTTCAATTTTCGAATATCCGCCGGATAAAGATAATGAATACATTTTTTTATACTCGTACTTCAATAAAATACTTAAGTCAGTTTTATTTTTAAGAAATACATTATCATTCACACCGGGATTAAAATATCGGTTAATATTAAAAATATCTGTTGTATTGAAGTAGTCCACATGCGGTTTATATTCACCGGAAAGAGTGAACCCTTTATCAAAATTAAATTCAAATAAGCCAAAGGGTGAAAAGAACGAATTCGAAGAGTTCGATGCATAATCAATTCCTAAAGTTAAAAGTAAAGATCGGATTGGTAATGTTTTTATATAACTCTCTATTGAATAAAAACTGTTACCATCATTACCGCTAATATTTTTTTCAAGCGACTGCTTTTTATAATTCCCGATCGCACCGATAGTAAAACTGTTTAATTTGAATTCGAATAAACCATTAGCTTTTAAGTTAGTTTCTTTCAATCCGCTTTCACTTAATGAATAAATATTTCCGGTAAGACCAAATCCAAAATTAATCCAGCGGTTATATGAACTCACTATAGAAAAATTTGCCGAACCGTTATTCCGCTCCCGTAAAAAAGACGGATTCTTTGCTGCAAATAGATAATATGAATCGCGGAAATATTCTGCTGCTAATTTGATTTTTGAGCCCGGCAGAAAATCTGATCTTGTACTTAAGAATAATTCATTACTTAATGAGAAACCAATATTATTATAGTTTGAGTTTGAAATGTACTCTTGTATATTCGATCCCCAAGCACTTGCATTAAAAAGATAATTATCAAAATTTTGATTAATGCTTAGCATACCGGTTGGAAGTGAATATCTGCCGGCTTGAATTTTTATTGTTCCGTTATAATAATCATCAAAAAGTTTAATGCCGGGTTGAATCTGAACCGGTAGAGAAGAAAATAATAATGGGAACTCTTCCGGCGAATATTGCGGTGTTAAGAAATCTTTAGAAATTGTAGAAACTAAATCCGGTTTCTTTTTTACAGCTATTGGTATATCAATATTCTGTCTTCCGGTAATTACAAAATCAGGCAGTTCAATACTTTGCTGTTCTGTTTGAGCAAACAGAAATGTGCTAAAGAATAATATTATAAGAGATAAATATTTTTTCATAATTGTTTGATCTTCTTTTTTGCTTCGTCTGCAAATTCTCCGGAATCATGTCTGCTTAGAACTGCCCGGTACATTTCCCTAGCTTGCTTTTTGTCTTTTAGTTTTACGTAACAATCACCCAGTTTTAATAATGATTTTGTATACCATTCATCGTAAGCAGCAAAAACAGAACGCACGCGTACAAGTGATGTGATCGCATCTTCAATTTTATTTTGATTATACAATAATACTCCGTAATAATATTGAGCTTCTGCACCAATATCATCTGTCCTCTTTTCACTGACTTCCTTAAAAAGCGCTTGTGTATCCTCATAATTGTTATTCTGCAATTCAATTACGCCTAATTCTACTTT